>ENA-OPRX01000149-OPRX01000149.1-human-gut-metagenome-genome-assembly--contig:-NODE-149-length-51516-cov-53.231612_pt1 | contig 51516 bp, 36 predicted proteins | sample MGYA00241450_ERZ501892 | MGnify/ENA primary metagenome ERZ501892 (study PRJEB25962, sample SAMEA2042223) | human gut metagenome | biome: human gut; feature: human-associated habitat; material: faeces...
TTTTGTATATTTGCAGCCGAAATAGAAACATTATGAATGTTCTTGATACAAGGATGTTTTCATTTAAGGATAAAGAAAGATGAAAAATCAGAAGATGTATGAAGCTGATGACAAGATGATCAGCATCATTAGAGACAATTATAACATTTTACAGAGCCTCGGCAGCTTCGGCATCAACCTGGGCTTTGGTGATAAAACTGTGCGCGAAGTTTGCGACGAGCAGAATGTGGATACTTATACATTTCTGGCTGTGGTAAACTTTACAATTAATGGTTACAAGGAGTATGACAATGCCGACCGTTTGTCGTTACCGACCCTTTTGCATTATCTCAAGGCATCCCATGTCTATTATATTGATTTCCAGTTGCCTTTCATCCGTAAGGAACTCGTGGAGGCTTTGGATGAAACAGATAATCTGGCACGTCTTATCCTCAAACTTTATGATGATTATGCCCATAGCATAACCAATCACATGCGGTATGAGGAAAAGATGGTATTCCCTTATGTTCAGGCACTTATTGATGGTAATGCCAATGCAAACTTTGATATAGAAACCTTCTCGAAGCATCATGCTCAGGTAGATATGAAACTGAAGGAGTTGAAGAGCATCATCATCAAGTATTTGCCTTCTGATGGCTTGCATAATAATCAGCTCAGCGCTACTCTTTATGATATATATAATAATGAGGAATGGCTGAAACATCATTCTGAGGTTGAGGAAGAAATCTTTATTCCTGCAGTAAGAAATGCAGAGCGTAAACTAAAGCAGAACGATGTGAGTGCCAAGATTTCGAGCATGATTAATCAGACTCCGATGAGTGACGAACAGTTGAGCGACCGTGAGAAAGATGTGATTGTTGCTTTGGTTCAGGGAATGACCAACAAGGAGATTGCTGACCACCTGTTTATCTCTATCAATACGGTCATTACGCATCGCAGAAACATCGCCCGAAAGCTTCAGATTCACTCTCCTGCAGGTCTTACAATTTATGCCATCGTGAACAATTTGGTTGATATTTCTTCTGTAAAGCTGTAGTTTATCTGTGGAATATCAGTTTGAATAATGTTATTTTTTCCTAAAATGATAGCGCCTTCCTCTCACATGAGGGGAAGGCGCTATCATTATATTTAGGTATGTGATGATTCTGCATCACTATTTATGGTGAAGGCTAGATCATATTGATGTCAACAAAACCATGCATCACAGCATAAATGGTGAGTGAAGACACACTTTTTAATCCCAGTTTTTCCTGTATATTCTTGCGATGGGTAATCACTGTAGTCAGTCCGATACAGAGTTGGTCGGCTATCTCTTTGTTGATTTTCCCTTGTGCTACCAGAGATAATACCTCTATTTCTCTATCCGACAGAACTTTTTCCTGAGTGACAGGGGGCATGGCAGGGATATGTTCGCCATGAGGATGACCGGAATGCTGCAGGTTGAGAAGCTCTTTTATCAGGTATCCTTCTGGTATATTGACGCAGAGACAATGAAATTCTGCAAGTTGCGAATTGGGATCGTTGCTGGGTGTCAGAACGATCACGTGGCGGTTCCTGTTGCCCTGTGTGAAGAAGTAGCGGTGCTCCAGTACAATGTGCATAGATACAAAGCTATGAACAAAGTGGTCTGGATTGTTTGCCTCGTACTGACGGAACGAACCGAAGGTCGAGATTTTCATCATGGGCATCACCGACTCAAGCAGTTGTCTGAGTCCCATTGCGGCGAGTGTATTGCTCTCTACTATTGCCATTTCCAGCATCTGTTTGCCAGCCATGGCTTTCATCATTTCTTCATTCATCTCTGTTTATTTTATTTCTGCTAGTGAAAGTTGGGTTATACTTATATCTTGTTTTTACAAGAATGGAGTGAGTACCTTTGCGGCAAACCATCCTTTGAATCTTTGCCAGCCCGTACGCCACTCTCTCCAGTTCTTCTCATTGAGCAAGAAACTGTCTTTCTTTTCTCCATCAAAAAGCTGTACCAGTTGTTGGGTAGTGCAAGAATCCACGATCACTGCATTCTCTTCATAGTCCCAGCGCAGGCTTCGGGCATTGAGATTGGCACTGCCCACGGTACAGAACTTGCCGTCTACCATGATAATCTTGGTATGGTGGAAGCCCCGTGTGTACATCCAAACATTGCATCCTGCCTTCATCAGTTTGTGCGCATTATAGAAACCACAGTCAGGAGTCAGAGGAATGTCGCTCTTGGTAGAGAGCATGATTTCTACCTTTACTCCTCTTTTCACAGCATTCTTCAATGCCTTTTTGAGTTTATGACTCAAGGTGAAGTAGGGGCTGATGATCTTGATGCTGTCCTGTGCATCATTGATGGCATTCACATAGAAATATCGGATGATATCCTTTGTAATATGAGGCTCACGATTGATGATGCCGACCATCTTTCTGTAGGCTGTTGCTGTCGTATCCGGCTTGAGATTCTCTACCAGATAATCCTTCTTCTTATATCTCCAGAACTCAGTGCTGTGCACATTCTGTCCGCTCACCTTGTTCCACATCTTGAGGAATATCTTCTGTAGGGTATTCACCTCGCTTCCGTCGATGCGACAGTGCATATCGTGCCATTCTCCTACAACCTTCGTACCTTTTATATAATAGTCGGCAACGTTCATACCGCCTGTGTAGGCAATCTGTCCGTCAATGATTACGATTTTACGGTGATCACGGTTGAAGATTGCATGTACCCATGGAAACTTCAGGGGCTTGTATTCATAAATCTCTATGCCGTTGGCACGGATTTTCTTGAGATGTCTCTTTCGCAGAGGCTTATTGTTGGAAGAGTTTCCGAAACCATCATATAAGGCTCTCACCTTCACACCCTCCTTGACTTTCTGAGCTAGCAGGTCGAAGAGGAGGGAGGCGATGCTGTCGTTGCGAAAGTTGAAGTATTCCAGGTGTACACTATGTTTAGCCTGTCGGATTGCCTGGAACATATCATCAAACTTTTCCTGACCGTTCATCAGTAGGGTTACTGAATTATCGTGAGAAAAGCTGACACCTTTCCCACGAAGCTGATTTACGATCAGTGAATCGCTAGTCTGTGCGCTGCACAGCGAACAAGACAGCCATAATGTTGCTATTAATAAAAAATATCTCATCTTATCTATATAACCGTGTTATCTATAAATCCGTGTAATCTGTGTTATCCGTGCTTAAAAAATTATACCATGCAGGCATAGTGATCTACAATGCCCTTCAGATGATTATCCTTGTCTACAACCAGTACCGTATGCACCTTATACTTGTGCATGATGCGCTGGATCTCCGAAATCTTCGTCTTCGGAGTCACCATTTTCGGAGTGGTGGTCATGATGTCGCTTACAGTCTTGTTGAAGAATTCTGCCTGCCATTTCTCCATAGCGCGTCGGATATCACCATCGGTAATAAGTCCGATAACGTGGTTGTCTTCATCCAATGAGATACCCAATCCCAGTTTGCCCTTGCTTACGTGGATGATAGCCTCGCCCAGATGCATTTCCTTAGGAATGATAGGCATATCATCGCTGCGCATCACATCTTCTGCTGTGGTCAGCAGTCGTTTGCCTAATTCTCCACCAGGATGGAACTGTGCAAAGTCACGAGGCTTGAAGTGGCGTACCTGCATCAGGGCGATAGCCAGTGCATCACCCATAGCCAATGCTGCAGTAGTACTGCTGGTAGGGGCGAGATTCAGCGGACAAGCCTCCTTCTTTACCTTTACGGTGATATGATGATTGGAGTATTTTGCCAGCAGGGAATCTGGATTTCCGGTGATGGAAATGATAGGAATATTCATGTGGAGTACCATCGGGATGAAACGAAGCAGTTCATCGGTCTGACCGCTGTTACTCAGCGCCAGAACCACATCCTTGTCGGTCATCACACCTAAGTCGCCGTGATAGACATCCAGTGGATTGATGTAGAAGGCTGGTGTGCCTGTAGAGGCAAGTGTAGCGGCAATCTTGGCACCTACGTGTCCACTCTTGCCCACACCTGTAACGATAATCTTGCCTTGGCAATGATACATCATGTCTACAGCTTTCTCAAAGTTGTCGTCCAGATAAGGTATCTGGTCGAGGATGGCCTGCGCCTCGTCTCTAAGAGCCTGTTCGCCATAACCGCGAACAATCTTATCATCTATATTGTTATTTTTATCGGTCATTTCTAAATCATTTGAATTGGCTTTCCCTTCGGACGCCGAACGTTGTTTCTTCGTTCTTCACTTACAGGAGTTCTTCTATAAGTGATTCCAACTTGTTTAATTCCAGCATATTGGCTGCATCGCTCTTGCCCTGGTCTGGGTCTGGATGTACTTCAAAGAAGTAGCCGGTAGCTCCGAAAGCTTTAGCCGCCTTTGCCATTGCTGGAACGAATTTACGGTCGCCTACGGTCTTGCCGTCACCTGCACTCGGGCGCTGAACGCTATGGGTACAGTCCATGATGACATTTGGCACAATCTCCTTCATGTCAGGGATGTTTCTGAAATCTACCACGAGATTGTTATAGCCGAAACAGTTGCCGCGTTCTGTGAGCCAAACTTCCTTGGCACCGCTCTCCAATGCTTTTTCTACAGGATATTTCATATCTCTACCGCTCAGGAACTGTGCCTTCTTGATGTTGACGGTTTTGCCTGTCTTGGCTGCAGAAACCAGAAGGTCGGTCTGTCGGCAGAGGAAGGCTGGAATCTGGAGAATATCACATACTTCGCCTGCTGCTGAAGCCTGATAACTCTCATGAATATCTGTTGTAACCTGAAGGTTGTACTTCTCCCTGATATCTCCCAGCATCTGGAGTCCTTTCTCCAGTCCTGGACCACGGAAAGAGTGGATGCTGGTACGGTTGGCTTTGTCGAATGAAGCCTTGAATATGATTTTGGTTCCTAACTTTTCGTTAATGCGGACGAGTTCCTGAGCTACTGTTTCCAATAGTTCCATTGACTCGATGACGCAAGGACCTGCTATGAATGTTGCCATATCTTTTTATAGTTTATAGTTGATAGTTTACAGTTAATAGGGGGATAACCTGCTATTAACTGTAAACTACAAACTGTTAATTATTAACTTGTTTAATTGTAATCTCACGCTGTGGGAACGGAATCTCGATGTTGTGATCGTTGAGCGTATCGTAGATGCACTCCATGATGGTGGCATCGTCGATGGCTTGGGTAAGCACGTTCACCCATACCACAATTCTGAGTGTGATACAGCTGTCATCGAAACTTTTCAATAACACCTTCACACCTTTGTCCTGATAGATACAATCCAGTTTCATCAGGGCTTCGATGAGAATCTGTTTCACTTCCTTCACATTACTGCCATAAGCAATACCTACCTCCAGAATATCCAACTCATAACCATGATTCTTGGTCATGTTCTTGTAGTTCTTTGAGAAGAGCTGCGAGTTCTGGAAGGCTATGACCGAACCGTCGGTAGCCTCCAGCATCGTAGAGGTATAACTGATACTGCTCACCTTACCACGGGTGCCGTCGCAGATGATATAGTCACCTACCTTCACACGACCCATCATCAGAGAGACGCCGTAGTAGATGTTTTCGAGAATATCCTTTGATGCAAAACCCAGACCGGTTGATAAACCGGCAAAGATAGCAAGCAGCCATGATTTTCCTACCTGGAACACGTTCAGGGCTATCATCAGCCAGATACCCCAGATAATCACCTGCATCACGTTTTTGAACATCACAATCTTTGAGGCAGCCGACGCCTGGTCTGCCTTCTCGAAGTGATGACGCATGAAATCTACAGAAGTAATGTTGATGTAGTTGAACAGGAAGTACAGACAAGCTACCTCTGAAATACTGAAAAGCGATGCAGTGAAGTTGCTGGTCTTGATGTAATCCTTGTTGAATATCTCCCATGTCGTATCACTCATGTTGAATACATCTGCAGCCCAATAGATAGAGATGATGAACGAGAGCACGCCTGAAATAGGGAGCAATACCTTATAGATAAAGCGATACAGCCATTTGTCGGTAATCGCCTTGTCTGCCAGCTTCTTACGCTTGGCATATACGCTGAGCCATCCCTCGCAACAGGTGATGGTAAGCACGCAGGTAAGCTGCATGGTCCACCAGATGATAAGCTGGACGGCAAGCAGTGTGAAACCTGTCCAGGCAAAAATGGTACTTACTCCGAATACGGCAAGCGATATGAATGCGTATGTCTTGTCGGTGCGCAATACCTGGTTGTGCTTTCTGCCTATCACATTCCACTGCCAGAGAGCGCAGAGCAGAAGGACTGGTGGAAAGATAAGGTTTACCAGGTCGTTTGGTATCAGGATGATACGGAACACGATAACGATGAAACCTACCAGCATCAATGGCGAATAGATACGGAAGGTATTCTTGATCTTATCGTTGTCTACACGTAGCAGGATAGATACCAGGATGACGCCAACCAGCCAGGAATATTCTACCAGCAGCTGGCTTGCCATAATCACGAAGTTCTGGGTAACCGCCATTCTTACGATACCCAGGATGAATGCGAAGGTTACTACCGTCATCGCCATGATAAGGCATGGTCGTTTTGCCATAAAACTTTCCTTTCTGTTCTCGAACATACCATGCTTCATGAGTTGGGTAATCACGATGCGGATGGTAAAGAGATTGAGGAAGATGGAGATGAGTCCCCAGAAGATGATGATACCGAAGAGGATGAAGATGATACGAACATCCCATTGTGACATCATGCCCGGTACGGGCTTGTATTTCTCGGTTACAGACGTCTTCGCCTCCTTATAGTTCATGCTGATATTGCGGAGTATACGCAGATAGTTGTCGCCTCCATTATTGAAGATGCTGTTCTGGATATCTTCGTATCTGCGGTTGGCATAGTCGTTGAGCGCCTGTAACTTACGGTCTGTTCGGTCGTAAGCCTGTACATAGGCTTGTAACTGTTTCTGTTTCTCTACCAGCTGGCGGCGGATATTGACAGCCAGAGTCAGGTCAACGTTTCGGTTCACCTGTGCTTCTTCGCTGAGAAACATGGTGTTCATGCCGTAGAGATAGTTGATGAGCGAATCGAAACGAGCCACCTCAACATTGTTCTTCTTGATCATCTGGCGGAAAGGAACAGCCTTCGACTTAAACTTCTTAAACTGCTCTGTAGCTTCATGACAGGCATACGTCATGTCGAAAATATACCCATTGCGCTGCGAATAGAGCATGATGGAGTTCTGGTCAGCCTGTTTCACAATACTGATGAGTTCCTGAATCACAGCCAACTGTTGAGCCTTGGCAGCTTGGTTCTGTTTCTCCAAGTCTATGTGATAGTTGGTCAATTCTGTACGCAGCATATAGAGTGTTGTGTCCAGGTTGGCTTCCTTGAGCACAGCATTACTTGGCAGTACGAATGCCACCATCAGCAGAATTATGATGTATAGTCTCTTCTTCATATTTAGTAAATTTGACTGCAAAGTTATTAATAATTCGTGAAAAAGCAAAGAGAAAACCGCCTTTTTTGATATATTAGCACCTTTACGTTCGATTTTTAGGGTTATCTTTTGCATTTTTCATATAAATTGATTACATTTGCAACGTCAAAGGATACGTTAATTAATCAGATAAGAATATGAAGATACTCATAGCAGATAGTGGCAGTACCAAGACCGATTGGGCTCTGGTTGATGAACAGGGTAACGTGATGGTTACCTGTAAAACGCAGGGCATCAGTCCGATTCATCAGAGTGATGCCGAGATTTTGGATGTATTGTGTAAGGAACTTGTTCTGTCAGAGCAGCCTCAGGAGGTTTTCTTTTATGGCAGTGGAGTAACCGAGGCGATGAAGTCTCGCATGAAATCACTCTTGCAGCAGTCTTTTCCCGAAGCCAAGGTTGAGGCAGAAGGTGATATGCTGGGAGCAGCCCGTGCCCTCTTTGGCAAGAAACCGGGTATCGCCTGTATTTTGGGAACCGGTGCCAACAGTTGTCTTTACGATGGAGAGAAGATTGTGATGAACACGCCTCCGTTGGGATATATCCTGGGCGATGAGGGTAGTGGGGCAGTAATCGGCAAACTTTTCCTCAATGGTATCTTCAAGGGCACATTGCCTGTATCGCTAAAGAATAAATATCTTGCCTGGTCGGGCTTGGATTATCCTACTATTATTAATAAGGTGTACAGACAGCCGCTTGCCAATCGCTTTCTGGCTTCCATCTGTCCTTTTATCTCAGAACAGATAGCAGAAGGTGAGAAACACGAGAACGGGACTGACGAACTGAATGAAGCGATGGCTCTCTATCGCATGATACTGGAGAGTTTCAATCAGTTCTATGCAAAGAATCTCACACCTTATATTAAATATGTCAAGGCAAGCACCGAGGATATAAGCCAGTTGGAGCCAGGCATGAAGGCATGGCATTTATCCTTGGAAGAAGAAATCCCGATGCTTGGTTTTGTTGGAAGCATAGCCCATTACTTTGAATCACCTTTGAGAAATGTGATGGAGGATGAGTTTCATCTCAAGATTTCCCAGATTTTGAAAGCCCCGATGCTGGGGTTGATAAAATATCATATTAATTAAACTATTTTTGCACCAAAATGTATTTTATGCTACATTTTGGTGCTTTTTCGTTAAAAAATGTAGGTTGCGCAACATTTTATACGTAATTGATTAACCAAAACATACCCCATTGTGTCTGTTTTTTATCTATCTTTGCCCCCGAAAAGTAAATGTAAACAACGATAAATCGAGGCAATCCTCATAACCGAGGCTTATACCTTATTTATATAAAGGCAATATTCGACCTATGTTACATAGGCCTATATTAAACCTAGAAGCAACAATTATTAATTTAAACCTAAAGTAATTATGAGAAAAACATCTCAGAAATTCTCGCAGAGCCACATGCTCTGCAAAGTTGCTCTGGTTGCCATCATGTTGGTGTTCCAGGCAATGTTAGGAATCGGAGCGGGTGTCCTCAATGCTCAGACGGTTAAGGGTACTGTCATCTCTGGCAGTGACAATGAACCATTGATTGGTGCAAGTGTCATGGTGCAGGGTACAAAGACGGGTGCCGTTACTGACCTGGATGGTAACTTTACCATTGAAGCAAAGAAAGGACAAACACTCGAAGTTTCGTATCTGGGCTTTATCACCCAAAAGATTAAAGTTACAGGTTCGACAATCAACGTAACCTTAAATGAAGACAAGCAGTCACTTGATGAAGTTGTCGTAGTAGGTTACGGTGTTCAGAAGAAAAAGCTGGTGACGGGTGCTACCGTTCAGTTGAAGGGTGACGACATCGCCAAGCTTAACACCACCAACCCTCTTTCTGCCATGCAGGGACAGACACCTGGTGTTAACATCGTTTCTACTTCTGGTCAGCCAGGTGCAGCCATGAGTGTTACCATTCGTGGTTTGGGTACCGTAGGAAACTCTCAGCCTCTTTACTTGATTGATGGTGTGGGTGGTGATATCACAACCTTGAACCCTGCCGACATCGAGAGCATCGACGTGTTGAAGGATGCTGCTTCTGCTGCTATCTATGGTGCACAGGCTGCCAATGGTGTAGTCCTCGTTACAACCAAGAGCGGTAAGGAAGGTTCTTCCAAAATTACATACGATGGATATGTAGGTTGGCAGACTCTGGGGCGCAAGTTTGAAATGCTCAATTCCAACCAGTATATGCAGATTATGGATGAGGCTTTGCTGAATTCATATAATATGTCGCCTATCGACTGGACTTCTCTCAGTGCTATCCGTGATGCAAATGGTAATGTTTATAATACAGACTGGATTGACCAGGCTGTAGACAATGGTGCCTTGACCACTAGCCATAGTCTGGCTTTTACCGGTGGTAGTAAGACTTCTACTTATTCTATTTCTGGTGGTTATACCGGACAGGACGGTCTTATTGGCGGTTCTGACGTTTCTTATTATAAAAGGTATAACCTTCGTGTCAATTCTGAACATAAGATGTGGAATGGATTGGTAACTATTGGTGAGCACGTAGGTTTTGTTTATAAGGATAGCCGTGGCATGGGTACCGGCAATATCTATAACAACAACCTCCGCAGTGCATTCTCAACTTCTCCTCTGGTTCCTGTTTATGACGCAGACGGTAACTATTATTCTACCGTTGATTCTGACTGGAACAAGAATGATGGTAACCCTTATGGTACTATGATGATGAATCGCTACAACCAGAGTAAGAGTACTTCGGTTGATGCGAATGTTTATGTACAGATTGAACCTATCAAGAACCTGAAGTTCAAGACCGTATTCGGTTTGAACTATGGTGGCTCTAACTATCGTTCATTTACTCCTATTTATAAGTTTACTCCGCAGAGTGGTAATGGTATCACCAAGGTGAACCAGAGCAATGGCAATGGTACTTCTCTGGTTTGGACCAATACCCTGACTTACGATTTCAATATCAAGGAGCACCATATCAGTGCTTTGTTGGGTAGTGAGACTACTAAGTATGATGGTGAATCAACAGGTAGTTATGGTGTGAACCTGACTGCAGGCTTTGATGACTGGGAGCATGCCTATGTAGAGAATACTGAGAAGGGACATGCTGACCGTAAGGTTAGTGGTGGTCCTTACGATGCTACCCGTGGTCAGTCTTTCTTCGCCCGTTTGGGTTGGTCTTGGAAAGATCGCTACATGGTGAATGCTACCATGCGTGCCGATGGTTCTTCTAAGTTTGCCAAGGGACATCGTTGGGGTTATTTCCCATCTGTTTCTGCCGGTTGGACTTTGACTGAGGAAGATTTCATGAAGTCAGCTGCTTCCTGGTTGGATTTCTTGAAACTCCGTCTCTCTTGGGGTCAGGTTGGTAATGCTAATATCAACTGCTATCAGTATCTGGCTCCTGTTACAACATCCAATACCAACTACAACTTTGGGGCTACTGGTGGTACCGATGCTTGGGTGATGGGTGCTTATACAGAGCGTTTGGCTAATGAGAAGGTGAAGTGGGAGACTTCAGAGCAGTATAACATTGGTTTGGATGCCCGTTTCCTCCGTCAGCGTCTTTCCTTGACTCTCGATGGTTATATCAAGAGCACTAAGGATTGGTTGGTTCAGGCTCCTATCCTGGCTACAGCTGGTACCGGTGGTCCTGTCATCAATGGTGGTGATGTGAAGAACAAGGGTATCGAGGTTGGACTTTCATGGAATGACCAGATTGGCAAGGACTTAGTTTATAGTGTAGGTGCCAACTTCGCTTATAACCACAATGAAGTAGGTAATATTCCTACATTAGATGGTATCATCCATGGTGCTACCAACCAGATTTATCAGAATGCTGAGGAATTCTATCGTGCGGAGAATGGTCATGCAATCGGTTACTTCTGGGGTTACAAGACTGCGGGACTCTTCCAGAACCAGAAGGAAATCAACGATTGGATAGCTGCCGGTAACGGTATTTATCAGGCAGATGTAAAGCCTGGTGATGTAAAGTATGTTGATGTGAATCATGATGGCGTTATCAATGCCAGCGATAAGGTTGATTTGGGAAATGGTCTTCCTAAGTATACTTTTGGCTTCAATTTCAGCCTGGCATGGAAGGGCTTTGACCTGAGTGCTAACTTCACAGGTGCAGCCGGTTTCCAGATTGCACAGTCTTACCGTGATCCTAGCTCATCTCAGGCTAACTACAGCCGCAGAATCTTGAAGCGCTGGACAGGTGAGGGTACAAGCAATGAGATTCCTCGTGTTACCTACGGAGATGTTGGTAACTGGTTGTTCTCAGACCTCTACTTGCAGGATGGCGACTACATCCGCTTGCAGAACCTTACCATGGGCTACGATTTCAAGAAGCTCATCTCTTGGAAGGGACTCTCTAAGATGCGCCTCTATTTCCAGGTGCAGAATCTCTTTACTTTGACCAAGTATGATGGTATGGATCCGGAAATCGGTTCATTCAACGGTACAGATGGTAACAGCAGCGATTCCTGGGTATCAGGAGTTGATATGGGTTACTATCCACATCCTCGTACTTTCATCGTTGGTTTAAATCTTGCATTCTAACTCTTAAACAGAAAGTAATATGAATAAGAAACATATATTGATGAGTGCCCTGATTCTCTCTTCCATGGCTTTGACGTCATGCGATGACTTCCTGGACACTTCATCTAAGACAAAGATGAATTCCGAGACTGCTTACAGCACACCGGCTGCAGCAGACATGGATCTTGTGGGCTGCTACGATGGATGGCAGCGTACATTGAGCGATGAAGGTGTCGGTATGTACCTGACGGCTGAGTTTGCCTCCGAGCAGGCTTTCGCAGGCTTGGGTCTTTCTGATGCCAAGAACAATAATGCCATCGACCAGTTTGATTTGACAGTTGCTCCATCATATACAGATCTCTTCAATACAGATTGGAAGAATTATTATCAGGCCATCTACCGTTGCAATCAGCTGATTCAGGCTGATGCTACCATCAAGTGGAATGGTGATACCAAGGCAGAAGGCCGTATCATGGGCGAGGCTCGTGCCCTTCGTGGCATTCTCTATTTCGATTTGGCCCGTTTGTTTGGTGATGTGCCTTTGTTGCTCGAACCTTCTGAGGCTAACATACCGCGTACTCCGGTGAAGGAAGTATATCAGTCTATCTTCGATGACTTGAAGTATGCCGCAGCCAATATTCCTGCCGATGCTTATCCTTTGAAGGACCGTGATTCCAATGATGGCCGCATCACCAAGTATGCTGCTGAGGCTTTGCTGGCTCGCGCATACCTTTATTATACGGGTTATTACGGCGAGGAGCATCCTGCATGTTCCAAGGCAGAGGCTACTGCTGCCATCAATGATGTGGTAGAAAACGGTGGCTATGAGTTGGAGAAGAACTATGCCGATTTCTGGATGCCTTCCTGTACCAAGGATGCTTCTTCAACGGGTAACTATGCCTGGGAAACAACCTATGCCGGCAAGTGGTATGACGGAAAGACCTGGAAGGCAGGACAGGGTAGTCTCTCTAAGGAGATTGTCTTGAACCTGAAGCTGAACTCTACCCACGATTACAATGGCAATGGTGATGGTAATACCTTCTCGGTATATTTGGGTCCTCGCAACCGTTGTGCTACTGATATATGCATCGCCAGTGGTTGGGGAGCTTGCCCGGTTACTCCTTATTTCGTAGAGCAGTTTAGAAACGATCCTCGTTTCAGTGCCTGTGTCTGGAGCTGCAAGGATGCCGGTTTTACAGCAGATGAGTCTGACTCTTATGAGTATACGGGTTATTATACCCGCAAGTATGCCCCAATGTGCTTTGCCGATGGTACTCGACAGGAAGTGGGCTTCCAGTTGGGTGAGCAGCATCAGAACATCACTTACTATCAGGATTATACCATCATGCGTTATGCTGATGTGCTCTTGATGCACTCTGAGCTGAATGGCACTGCCGATGGTCTGAACAAGGTACGTGCCCGTGTGGGTCTTGAACCAGAAGACTACAGTATTGAGAATATTCGCAAGGAGCGCGCCATCGAGTTGGCTTTCGAAGGTGTTCACTTCTGGGATTTGATGCGTTACGGCAAAGATGGTTCTTATGCTGCACAGGAGATAGCCAAGGCTCAGAATGGTGCCAAGGTAAGGAATGGTGGAGTGGAGGCAGCTACCAAGTTTGCTGTTGACAACTTTACCAGCAAGAAGGGTCTGATGCAGATTCCTAATACTCAGATTACGCTTTCCGGTAACGTTCTGACTCAGAATGCCGGATGGTAAAGTTGGGTAGGTAATATAATAAACATTTAATAATAAGAAGATATGAAAATACATAATCTTATATATACGCTTCTTGTTGCCATGGCAGTCTTCTTGTTGGCATCTTGCTCACCAGAAGATTTCGGATTTGGCAAGAATACATACTCTCCAGAAGATTTGGTGGAGGGTAAGGCTTATACGGTTACCATAGATGGTAACATCGTGAAGCTGCAATCCAAGATTCCTGATGCCACTCCGCTTTGGATAACTCCTGTGGGACGTAAGTCCCAGCAGGCTTTGGATGTAGAATTGCCTTTTGCCGGCGATTATGAGGTAACCTTTGGTGTGGAAACTCCTGGTGGTATCGTTTATGGCGAGCCTTATAAGTTGAGTCTTTCAAAGAACGACTTCTCTCTCTTGAACGATGACAAGTGGTTCCTCCTGGCAGATAAGAATTACAAGACGGGCGAGGCTTTCCCATCTGCCGAAACGCTCGCTGCCGGTGTCAGCAAAAAATGGTATCCTTGCGATGGTAATTACAATATCGGCCGTTGTACGAGTCCTGTGATGTATTGCTCTCCTTACGATCCTGACTACGACGGTAAGGGATATACTGCTGATGATGAGGCAAATGCCGTTTATAAGGATATCCTCTTCGGCTCTGATAATTGGAAACCAAACTGGGATCCTGGCTTCCAGAGCTGGCTGATTACTGAGACTGATCCTTATATGGATTCTTACATGACATTCAGCATGGATGCAAAGAATGGTTGTGTGGCTACCATGTATCGTGGTGAATCCGGCACAAAGGGTGCCAGCACGGGTTCTAATATGGTGGGTAAGTTTAATATGAACCTGTCTGACAAGACCAAGCCTACCATCACTTTCAACGACTGCTATGCGATGCATAATATAGGTTTTGATGCAGTTTGCTCTAACTATACTCAGGACATTCAGATTGTTGAGTTGACTCCATACCTCCTTCAGTTGGTGACAAAACGTACCAATTCAGAGGGCAACTGGTATCTTGTATGGAACTTCGTTTCAGAGGATGTGATTGCTACCAAGGGTGCTTGCATTCCTAAGGCAGACCAGAATCTGATTGAGACAGTGAAGCCAATTCTTCCAACTTTCGAGAATATCCATACCGACTTGTTCACTGCTGATATCAATGGTGACAAGTATGTTGGTAGCAAGATGACTTTCAATTTGGATTCTGAGACTCCTTATGATTTCTTGTGGTGGAATGGTTCTCCTAATGTGAAGGCGTGGGAGAGCGTAATCGGAGGTAAGTATAATACTACATGGGCTCCTGCTCTTGATGACAAGGCAATCGATAACTTCGAGTTGACTATCAGTAAGGCTTCTGATGGCTCTTACAATTATGAATGTGGTGAGGTAGATGGTAAGGTGAAAATCACCGAGAATACCATGACCTTCGATAAGGAAATCTCTGTATTTGCTGTGGCAGGCGATAAGCGCACCATCGAATTGAAGGGCAAGAAGTTCTATATCCTTGGCAACTCTACCGATGATCAGTATCTTACTATCGGTATTCCTGAGACAACGGATGAGAATGGATTGGTTAACTCTTATCTCGTAGCTAAGTTGGCTTACAAGAAGATTGCTACCGGTCCTGTTGGTCCTACCAAGGTAGCTATCGACAATTCCATCATCCATAACGAGGGTATCATTTGGGTTGAGAATGGTTGCCTCCGCGTCGCTTTCCACTCTTATGGTGAAACAGGTAAGGGAATCTTCAAGGATGTGAAGTCTGTGAAGTTGAAGAAGAACCAGACTATCACCGTTACCTTTAAGATTAAGGGTGGCGTGACATGGAGCAAGACTCCTAAGTGTGCCTTGATTGATAACAATATCAAGACCACATGGGAACCAGGTGCATTCGGCCTCGCTGATGCAGTTGCTGTAGATACCAATGGCGGTGAGACTACTGTTTCACTTACCAATACAACCGGTTCTACTCAGACCTTCACAGCAACCTGTCTCGACCTCTCTGTCCAGTTGGATGGCTTTGGCGACTATGGTGGCTCAACCGACAACATCGACATTGAGATTGTTTCCTGCACAATTCAATAACTTTAATAGCGCAAACTTATGAAGAATAAAATATTATACGGAATTATGGCCTTCGTCATGGGTATCTTCATGACAGGCTGTAGCGATGATGATTATTCTATCAGCAATACTCCACTGCTCACCGATGAGTCGGTGACCACAGGTTCTGCTGATGTGACCGTGACATCCGCTACATTCCATGGCACGGTAAAGGGCCTCGAAGAGCAGAATGCCAGTGCCTATGCATTAGGCTTCTACTATGGTAAGAGCGAAGATAACTTGAGTGAGAAGGTAGCTGCTACTGGAAGCAGTGAGTTCCAGGCTACGGTTTCCGGTATGCCAGGTGATGTAGTCTACTATCAGGCTTATGTTACCTTGCAGGGTAGGGTAACCTATAAAGGTTCTGTACAGAGTGCCATCATGACCGATGCCAAGGCAATCACCGGCGAACCGAAGGATTTGACAGCCAACTCTGTTATCCTGACCGGTAAGTTGGAAAAGGCTCCTCAGGAGGCTACCAGCGGTATCGTTATCTCTGGTGTCGAGGGTTCTGAGAATGTTCGTGCCGGTGTTCGCATCGTTGCTGCTGGCATCAACGACAATTACGAAATCAAGGCAGAGGGTCTGTTGCCTAATACAACTTACCACTATACTGCCTATCTCGACCTCGGAAATGGTACTGTATATGGTGAAGACCGTACCTTCACTACTGCTCCAGCTGATTTCAATCCTGATACTGACCTCGTTGACCTGGGCCTTTCTACCAAGTGGGCCAAGTATAATGTAGGTGCTACTGATGAGAAGCAGCTGGGTGGTCTCTTCGGATTTGGTGATATGACCGGTTTCCAGACATCTATCAATCTGGAAGATTATGCTTCTGCTGATATCTACAAGACCGACCGTGATGTAGCCAATAAGGTATATGGTTCATGGGTTACCATGCCTACCATCGATGAGTTTGAGGAACTTTTCACAGAGTGTAAGAAAGAATGGGTAGAGGATACCGAGAATCATGTAGCTGGTTACAAGTTTACCGGTCCTAATGGTAACTCTATCTTCTTGCCTGCAGCCGGTACCCGTACTCAGGGCAATGTTTCCGGCGAGGGTTTGAACGGTTACTATCTCTCTGGTTCTATCAATGCCACCGACAACCGATTTGCCATGGCATATAGCTTCGACCAGAATGTAGCACGTCGCACTTCCACTCCTGTTTATCAGGCATTGGCTATCCGTCCGGTTTCTGTAGCAAAGAATGTGAAGTTTGACAAGGAGAAGTTGTATAATACTTGGGAGTTTGACTTGAAACCAGATGAATCTCATTATAAGTTTGTTGGTCCTGTATTCTTCTATGGCAAGGATGCAAGTTGGGCTTCTTATACCAATAATCAGCCTGTTGTAGGTGAAACTACCGGTTGGGATGCAGATTATGCAAGTATTAAGTCTTGGGCAATCACTGATCCTAACCATTGTAATGGTACAATGACATTCTATAAGGATGAAGATGGCAATGATAAGGTAAAGGTTCATCAGGTTCAGGCTGATGGTTCTTATAAGGATTCTGAAGGTACATTTACCGTTGATGAGAAGAATAAGACAATCACAATGACCATTGACCCTCTGAATGCAGTTGAGTATATCGGTGGTATCACTCGTACTGATGAAACCAAGATCAAGGTGATGTCTCTTTCTGACGAGGCACTTCAGTTGGGTGTAATCCGTTCTAGTGATGGTCAGTTGATGATTTATAACTATGTAACCTCTGATGTCAAGAATGGCTATGTTGCCAAGTTGACTGCTTGGGGTGATGGTGGCAACTGGGATGGCGCAACAACAGTCGTTTCTGGTGGTTCAAAGGCTGTTGGTCAATATACTGTTAAACTTGAAACAACAGAAGCCCGCACCAATGGTAAGGTTTACGTCCTCGATTTGGAAGGCTTTGCTGCAAAATATCCTAAGGCATTGGTTCGCATTGATGCTATCAAGGCTGATGGACAGGATTTGAAGTTTGATGCCAATAAGTTCCATTATGGTGATATCGAAGATAACGGCAACTATCGTATAGAGTTGTTCAATATCTGGGGTTCTGGTACTGCTCAGAATTCCCCATTCCGAGCTAGTGGAGGCCCTGGTGATGCTGGTGAACCTGCGCTTGCATTCAACCATACTTTCGAGGTAACCTTTACCGTTGTTTCCAACACAAGTGATGGTACTGGTGTCTACACTCCTACATTCAATGCCGTTCGTGGCTGGGGTGAAGGTGAAGCTCAGTTGTTTGGATATAACGATGGTTCTACTTTGAAAGTTGTTAAGAGTGACAAGGGACAATACTCTCTCGAGAACAATCAGTTCGATATGACTTATGAAGGTTCGGGCTTTGAAGGTGGTACTATCATGACATTCGTTGAGATTGCTGACCTTTATGGTTTCTTCCCAGGCACACACAGTACTTTGGATGAGTTCTATCTTGACGGTAAGGCTGTTTCTTACGATAAGTCTAAGGTGGTTGACGCCAATGAAAATCCTAAGTATCGTTTGGAATTGTTTAATTGCTATGCTGCTACAAAGGATAATTGTGCATTTGGTGTCAAGGATGGTGATTTGATGCGAGAGCTGGGCTTTAATAAGTCTATGCGCGCTAAGTTTACAGTTCACAGTCTTTTCGCTGTCCCACAATGGTAATGGTTGATAAATAATAATACAGAGAATCCGATAGTTTTCAGAACATATCGGGTTCTCTCTAAAATGAAAAGAAAATGAAGAAATTCAAATATCTATATTTGTTGCTCTTGGGCATAGTCTGCGGATTGGCTTTCTCGGCTTGCTCTTACGAAGACGATGATTACGATGAGCCTAGCTTCAAGGTTCTCAACCCAGAGCTTTCATTTGACGGTACTGGCGGAGTGCAGACCATCAATGTTCAGGCAGATGCTCAGCCTACAGCTTCCGTGATAGAAGGTGCCGACTGGTGCTCTGTTGCTTATAAGGATCAGGCTGCCGGCACATACAATTTCGATGTAACCGTAGCCGCTTCTCAGGAAGATGAAGTAACTACTGCTACCGTCCGTATCATTCAGGGCTATAGCCGTAAGGATGTTACGATTACCCGTGCCAAGAAGGGGGCTGTTGTTACTCCTGATGTACCACCAGCTGATATGAACAAGACTGCCATGGAGGTGGCTCAGTTGATGTATCCAGGTTGGAACCTCGGTAACACCCTGGAAGGTGGCGACAGCAAGAATCTCTGGAAGAATGCTGGTATCGAAACAGAGACAGTCTGGCAGAATGTCAAGACCACTCAGGCTTTGATTGATGCAGTGAAGGCTGCCGGTTTCAAGAGTGTCCGTATTCCTTGTTCTTGGGTGATGGGACATATTACTGATGCTGAAAAATGCACTATCGACCCTGCTTGGATGAAGCGAGTAAAAGAGGTGGTTGATTACTGTATCAAGGATGGTCTCTATGTTATCATCAACCAGCATTGGGATGGTGGATGGATAGAGCACAATGGTATGACAGCCAATGCAGACATCAAGACTACCAAGGCTCAGCTCACTAAAATATGGACTCAGATTGCCGATAATTTCAAGACATATGATGAGCATCTTCTCTTTGCCGGCATGAATGAGCCAGGTGTAGGAGCAGGTGAAGGTGATATCATTGGTGTGGCTGATATGAGTAACCGTATTGCTGAATATGAGCAGACTTTCATTGAGGCGGTTCGTGCCACAGGTGGCAACAATGCCAAGCGAGTTCTGATAGTTCAGGGTCCTAATACCGATATCGATAAATTCGTAGCCAACAACTACATGTCTAAGATTAAGGATTCTGCTACCGACCGATTGATGGTAGAGGTTCACTTCTATGATCCATATCAGTTTACTGATTTGAGTGAAGACAAGGATTGGGGTAAGTACTATCTCTATTGGGGCAAGAACAACACCAATGGTTCTGAGGCTGGTCGTACAGCTGATGCTAAATATAACGAGGAGTATGTAGAGGCTCAGATGAAGAAGATGAAGACCAACTTCTTCGACAAGGGTTATCCAGTGTTGATTGGTGAGTTTGGTGCCAACCAGCGTCTGGCCATCGGTAAGGATGCTGTTCATGATGCATCAGTTAAGGACTATTACAAGGCTGTTGTAACTAGTGCTATCAATAATGGTTGTGTTCCAATGGCATGGGATACCAATAGCGGTCTTCCTAGCATGACCATCTTCAATCGTGCTGGTGCAAGTGTTAGCAATGCTAACATGCTTGAGAGTATTAAGGCTGCTGTTGCTGCAGCAAAGTGGCCTGCTAAATAAAAAACGAGATATTAAGTCTTTAGGTTTGATATAAAGTAGGTGTGGGCGCATGTCAGGGGATTTTTTCTCAGATGTGCGTCCTTTTTTTGTGCAAATATCGTACATCCTAACATAATATACCTATCCTTTTATCAAAAGTATACATTCACGCTACAGTTTTTTCGATATCTTTGCAACATGATAACTTCAAAACCCGATAATACGTTAGATTGATATATGAAGAAGATAGTTATGATTATATTGGCTGCCGCTCATTTCGCTTGGGCTGGTGCACAGGTTAAACCAGTGGATGGTCGTATCTCGAAAATGAAACTCACGGCTACCGAACTGGCTCACTATATGGCTCCAGGAGTCAACCTGGGTAATACGATGGAGGCGTGCGACTGGAATGATGTCTTTACCAATCAGGCTGGACTGAAGTCAGAAACTTCATGGCAGAATGATAAGACTACTGAGAGCTATATCCGGAGTTTGAAACAGCAGGGATTCAACAGTCTTCGCATCCCTACTTCCTGGGTGGCTGGACATCTTACGGATAAGGAGAATATGACCATAGATCCTGTCTGGATGAAACGAATCAAGGAAATCGTAAACTATGGTCTCAATGCCGGTCTCTGTGTCATCATCAACGAACACTGGGATGGCGGATGGATGGAGCATGATGCCTTTACCAGTGGGGCGAATGTGGCAGAGCATAAGGAGATGTTCCGCAAGCTGTGGACGAATATAGCAAAGGAATTCAAGACGTATGACCAGCGGGTTCTCTTTGCTGCCCTCAACGAACCGGGAGTGGAAGGCGCCAGTCCGCAGGTTCAAGGCGACATGCTGACTCCTGATAGTAAGGAGTTTGCCGACCGTCTCCTGGCATACGAACAGGTGTTTATCGATGCCGTCCGTGCTACCGGTGGTAATAATGCCAGCCGTGTGCTCATCGTACAGACTCCAAAGACCGAGATTGATTTGGCTGCCAAGGATTCTTACGACATCACCCGTCTGAAGGATAAGGTAAAGAACCGTCTGATGGCAGAGGTTCATTTCTACGATCCTTATATATTTACCCTGATGGACAAAGATGCCGATTGGGGCAAGGTGGCTCTTTATTGGAAAGGACATGCGCCAGCCGATGACCAGGGACGAACCGTAAACACCATCTGGTATAATAACAAGAACGTGGATGCCTACCAGCATATCACCAATCAGGTGATGAAGATGAAACAGAAGTTCGTGGATAAGGGGTATCCGGTAGTCATCGGCGAATATGGTGCCAACCGTAAGGATGCCTCTCTCTTCGGTGGTAATCAGGAGAAGCACAATGAGAGTATGATGGCATGGTATGGTGCTGTGACTGCCGAAATGATGAAGGCAGGACTTATCCCATACGTCTGGGATATCAATGTGCAGCCTCTTCCTCACATGACCATCTTCGACAGAAAAAAACAGGTGGTTTCTGACTCCTATATATTTAAAGGTGTGATGCAGGGAGCAGCCGAAGGGATGGAAGATTACCTGAAAATCTATCCGAAACCTTAGAAAAAAGCAGAAAAAGCAATAATAAATAAGCATAGTTTAGATTTATATGTAGAAAGGGCAAAAAAGTATCATGCTTTTTTGCCCTTATTTCGTATCTTTGCAACCGAAAATGAATCTTTAAACTGTAAACTTAATAAATAAATGAAGAAGATATTTGTTTTATTGATGATGGCATTGGCTACATGCAATATCTCTGCGAAGTCAAACTTTGTGCAGGTGAAGGACGGACATTTCGTTCGCGACGGTAAACCTTATTATTATGTAGGTACCAATTTCTGGTATGGTGCCATCCTCGGTTCAGAAGGACAGGGCGGCAACCGTGAGCGTCTCTGTAGGGAACTCGATAAGATGAAGGAGATGGGCATTGATAACCTCCGCATCCTGGTGGGTTCTGATGGAAAGCGAGGAGTGAAGACCAAGGTTGAGCCGACGCTGCAGGAAGCTCCGGGCGTTTATAACGATACGATACTTGCCGGTCTCGACTATCTTCTGATGGAGATGGGCAAACGCAAGATGCTGGCCGTGCTCTATCTGAACAATTCCTGGGAATGGAGTGGCGGTTATGGCTATTACCTGGAGCAGGCTGGTTTGGGCCAGGCTCCCCGTCCTAACGAAGATGGATATCCTGCCTTCATGAACTTCGTCGCCAAATATGCATCCTGCGAAAAGGCGCATCAGCTATTCTATGATTATGTGAAATTCATACTTACGAGAACCAACAGATATACAAAGAAGAAGTATAAGGACGACCCGGCTATCATGTCATGGCAGATAGGTAACGAGCCTCGTGCTTTCAGCAAAGAGCAGTTGCCTGCTTTCGAAAAGTGGTTGGGTGAAGCGAGCAAGCTGATCCGTTCGCTCGATAAGAATCATCTGATTTCTATCGGTAGCGAAGGAAAATGGGGATGTGAAGGTGAACTGAACTGTTGGGAACGGATCTGTGCCGACAAGAATGTAGATTATTGCAACATTCATCTTTGGCCATACAACTGGAGTTGGGCGAGAAAAGACCATTTGCAGGAAGATTTGGGAATCTCCTGCAAGAACACAAAGGAGTATATTGATGAACATCTTGAGGTATGCGGACGTATCAGGAAGCCATTGGTGATGGAGGAGTTCGGCTATCCTCGTGATGGTTTCTCTTTCTCAACTTCTTCTACAACAGAAGCACGTGATGGATATTATAAGTATGTGTTCAGTCTTGTTGGCGACAATGCAGCATCTGGCGGTTACTTTGCCGGTTGCAACTTCTGGGGATGGGGCGGCTTTGCCAATCCTAAGCATGAGCAGTGGCAGGTAGGTGATGACTACACTGGTGATCCTGCTCAGGAAGCGCAAGGGCTGAACTCCGTTTTTTCTACTGATAAATCTACATTGGATGTAGTAAAGACGCAGGTAGACAGAATGAAGAAGATTGGTAAGTTATAAGTTTAGTGAAATTGTTAGTTGTTTTAGGAGGGTGTACCATCTGTTCATGGTGCACCCTCTTTTTGTTTGACTTTTTCGTGTCCACTTTGGGGAACTGCTACAACTGCTACAGCCAAGCCTCTGACTTTTTTATAATTTAACATCAAAAAACCTCTGACTTTTTTATAATTTAGCATCAAATAACCTCTGACTTTTTTATAAAAAAGCTTAATTGATTGGCTTTTATTCAGATAAAAGTGCTATCTTTGCATAAAATAAGTTGCACTCGGCAATCAGAAAGCAAGCTTTCATTGCGCTCGTTTGCATTATCTTTGCATAAGATAAGCTGCACTCGGCAATCAGAAAGCAAGCTTTCATTGCGCTCGTTTGCATTATCTTTGCATTGAAAATCAATAATATAGAGATATGAAGTATCTGAAAAGACAAATAGATAAAGAGTTTGAAGCGTGGAAAAGTTCTGTAGAGCATAAACCATTGCTTGTGAGAGGAGCAAGGCAGGTAGGTAAGTCAAGTGCCATTAGACACTTGGGAGAGTCCTTTCCTTATTTCTTGGAAGTGAACTTTGAGCGTGATAAGACTGTCAAGGAATTCTTTGATGGCGATTTAAACGTGAAGTTTATTTCGGAGCAATTGTCGGCATATTTCAAAGTTCCCGTTATTCCTGGCAAAACCTTGTTGTTCTTAGATGAGATACAGGCATGCCCTAATGCCATCCATAGCTTGTGGTTTTTCAAGGAAGATTATCCTGAACTTCATGTAGTGGCGGCTGGATCGCTATTGGAATTTGCATTGAAGGATTTAGGTGCTTATGGAGTAGGGCGTATCCGCTCGATGTTTGTATATCCGATGTCTTTTGATGAATTCCTTTATGCTTTAGGTGATGATGGATTGGTAAGTATGAAACGGAATGCAACCTCTCAAAAGCCATTGATGAATGTCTTCTATGAGCGATTAGTGGAGAGGTTTCGTTCATTCTTGCTTATAGGTGGTATGCCTGCTGCTGTGGCTAAGTACGTTGATACGAATAGTTATTTGGAAGTAGACTCTGTGCTTAGTGAGTTGAAGCAAACTTATATAGATGATTTCGTGAAATATAAAGCTAAGGTCAATCCTGTTTTGCTGCGTCAAACATTGTTTAGTGTGGCTCATCAAGTGGGGAGTAAATTCGTGTTTAGCCAAGTGGAAGGGGGATATACGACTGCGCAAGTCAAGAATGCTTTGGAGATGCTTAGAGATGCTGGTATCATTATACCTGTATGGCATACTGCGGCAAATGGCATTCCGCTTGGTGCAGAGATTAATCCGAAGTTTGTGAAGTATAATCTGATAGATCATGGCTTTCTCCTCAATCTGTTAGGAATAGGAGACTCTACTAATTCTATAGTGAAAGAACTATTGGTTGACAATGCTGCAGACTTAGTTGATAAGGGTAGTTTGACGGAGATGGTGGCAGGATTGGAATTACTAAAGTATATGTCGCCTAATGAGCGCCATGACTTATACTATTGGCAAAACTTGACTCGTGGAACCGTTTCGGAGGTTGATTATGTCTTGTCTCGTGGCATTGACATTGTTCCGATGGAAGTGAAGTCTGGTTTACGAGGTTCGATGGCGAGTCTTTATGTTTTTATGGAAAAAGAGCATATTAAGTATGCCATTCGCTGTTCTTTGGAGAACTTTGGGGAGTTTGTCAGCCCAAAAGGGAAGAAGATATTAGTCAATCCTCTTTATGCTATTTCTAACTTGTTTTCTTGTGGTGAAAGACTTCTGTAGGATTTTTTTTTCGTAAAAGAATTGCCATATTGCCATATAAGCTGGTAACAGCCTGATTGTTAGTTGATACCGATATTGCAATAGCTTTTTAATTGCCATAATCTGCCATATATTGCCATAAAAATAGCGATACTTAGGTGTTTTTGGTGATTTTTAGCGGTGTTTTTGAGGCAAAAGGCAGGAGGCATTGAGCAAAAAGGCGTTTTTTCGGTTCAATGCCTATTGTTTTTGATGCTGTTTTCCCGTATAATCTCCAATGCTGTTCCCGAAATTGCGTCCCGACGTAGCATCTGGTACGTCCCGACGTGATAACAGACGCGTCACGACGCAGCGCCAGATACGTCGCGATGTAATTTCGGATACATCCTGTCCAGATTCAAGTGAGCCTCATTTGAACTATCGCAAGTGTTTCAACAATGATATGCAGTATCTGGTAATGTGTAGTGAGAATATCGTGAGGGATAACCCCAAATCGTGATGGATAGCGTGATGGATATTTCCGTTTTCGAAGTATCTATCACACTGTTTAAACGCCTGTATATTAGTATATTAAGAGGCTTAGGAATGCAAATCGTGATGGATGATAGATGATTACATAAAACTTATTCACGAATACGGCTGCATCGGGTTATAAATACGGCTGCATCGTGTTACGAATATGGCTGCGTCGGGTTACGAATATGGCTGCATCGGGTTACGAATATGACTGCGTAGGCTAACGGAGACGTATCTGTAAGCTTATCGAGACGTCTGCATCAGCTAACAGAGACGTCTGCATCAGCTAACAGAGACGTCTGCATCAGCTAACAGAGACGTCTGAACTCGCTAACTGAACTACTTGAGTTGCTTGATTGAACCACTTGAGTTAGCTGACTGAATCACTTGAGTATTCTTCTTCATGTGCTTGCATGCAAGCATAAAACTTTTCGACCTGTACGGTTTAAATTACCCAATATGCCCAGAAAGGGCAGAAGCTCCTAGCCCGTACTTAACCCACATGCGAAAGTTTAGTTTAGATAAATTGCATCAAATTCTTAAAAAAATGGCATGTAGAAAGAATAGTATTGATAATGAGCAAGATAATATCATGTATTTCGCTACTTTTGTCGTATATTTGCCACCGAAAAGAACCAATTAACGTGTTGATTCTAAAAACAATTTTTAAACCTATAAAATATATAAAGCTTATGAAAAAGTTATTTACTCTCGTGTGTGGCGTATTATTTGCTATGTTTGCTAACGCAGCTACTCTTGATATTGGAGAGCCAAGCAACAATGTGAAGGATGGTGAAACTGTTTGGTATGATGCAACGACCAAAATTATAACATTCCATGAAAATTGGAGCTATCGCCCAGGATGGTGGCTTGGCAGTAAGGATTGCTCTGATTACGATGATTTCGTGTTAGAGATTGAAAATTCTGATAAGGTTAATGTTCAGGTTGTTGTAGAATATGATGCCAAAGGTGATGATGGTAAAGCAATTTGCTCAACTGCAATGGGTACCGACAATAAGATTACTGTTCCACTGAATGCTGATCATAAGAACGTTGTTTGCCAGATTTATTTGCAGTGTGTAGATGGAGCTCCTAAGACTGTCACTTTCAAGAGTGCTTATTTCCAAAATGCGGTTAAGCAGACTGAGGTTGAATTGACATTGGTTGAAGGTCATACTATTTTGGCTTCAGAATTTGACAAATATGCTGATGATACAAAGGTGAAACTAAGCTTCGAGAATACGACAGATCCTTATGCATCTCGCAATGGTTGGGGTATTGGTGGATTTGCCAATTCTGATAATTGGAGTCCAACCTATGAATTGAAGGCAGTTGATGGTAAGAATTTTGATATCTTTGTTACTGTTGGTGATTTCAAGAAGGCTGCCAAAAATGGTACAGATGCTTATGTTGATGGTCAATATCATAAGGGTGGTGTAACTTTCAATATCTATAATGGCTGCAAGATAGCTCACGCTTATATATTATTGGAAGATAATACTTCAACTAATATATCAAATACCCTTGTAGCACCAGCTGCTAAGAATGCTCCGGTTTATAACCTTGCTGGTCAGCAGGTTAATGCGTCTTATAAGGGTGTAGTAATCAAGAACGGTAAAAAGTATGTTCAGAAATAGTATAGAGTTATATTTTTAGTTTGTTGAAAAGAAAAGAGAGGGTATGTGAATGCCCTCTCTTTTTGATTTTATCCGTTTCGAACATTGATTAATGTTCAAGATATAGTCCGTTTAGCTTTTCCAGGAAAACACAAACTTCATCATTTATCATTTCCATGAACCCATGAGTCTTCTTGTTCGATACACCAGGATATGGAGTATAGTAATGCTCCTCAATCGGTTCTCCCTGGTTTCTGCCAAACATCAGGTAAGCTATGTGATGCTGCTTGAGTACTGTAAGCAATGTCTCTGAAAAAACACTGGAATCACCAATAGATTCTACTCCTGTTGTCAGTCCGAAGGCATTGTTGTGGTCTTGGGCAAAAGGCAGAGCCTGCTTCACAATCTCCTTGATGCTCTTCTGGTAGAGTGGGAGGTCGATGGCATTTTTGCTTTGCAGATATGTCACGTTGATCACATCAATCTTGTTGTCCGGATAGCGATCCATCAGATTCTTGCCCGGCTGGTAGGTTTCAGAATAACTATAAACTACATTTGTTACATCTTCGTCATCCAAGAGATCCTGTATCTTCTTGTAAAGACTGATATAGTCGTCTTTGCTGAGTTTACAGTACCATGTCTTACCGTCTACAGGAAGAAGATTGAGTACTACAGGTGCTTTGATACCATAACCATCTTGCAGTGTATCAAGATATTTGGCAACCTGTTTGGTATATTCCTCCAGCATATCATTATTGCCGTTATAATCAGGCATTGTCCAGTTCATGATGAGTAAGCCTCCCTTACGGAAGTGTTTCAGCACATCTTCCCTGATAGCCTTGAACGGAACGCCGTCTATGTTCTGTGATTTTCCATTTTCAATGCCAGCCAACTCATATCCATTTGCAGCCGGTCTGTAACCGCAGAGAGTTTTCAAGTCGCATCGGTCGCTGTCACATTGCCAGCGGTTCCAGCCTATTCCGGTTAAGGTTCCATACATCTGGCCTATCAGCGTACCTTTGTTGGCATACGCCTTGATGTTGGTTTTCAGATTCTCTGTGCGGGTTGTGAGACCGCTCATGGCAATCTCGTCATACGATTTCTTTTTCTTCTCACCGCATGAAGAGAAAGCCAGGAGGGCCGCGAACATCAATATAATATATTTGATTCTCATAATTTGTTATTCGTTATATGCCTTTTTCATGGCTTCCACTACTGTAGGGAGTGTCCACTGAGGAACAGTTCTGTCTTTCTCAGTGAAGATGCTCATCCAGTAGAAAGTGGCTACGCCGTATGCCTTTGCCTGCTTCACGATGTCGGCAGCCTGGTCGGCAGCAGCCTGAATCTCGCTGGCAGAACTGGTTTTGCTGACACTCTTGCTTCCATGAGTACCATATTCACCGATGATGCAAGGAATGCCCTTGCTGATGAACTTCTTGTTCAGGCGGGTGAACATATTCTTGATTTCATTGCTGCAGGAAGCATCCCACTTGCCTTTCTGTGCAAACCAATCCCATGGAGCATAGGTATGAACTTCTACGGCGATATGCCCCTCTACCTTGTCGGTAGGGATAGTGAGGTTGTTCAAAACCTCGTCTCCGTTAGCTGCTGCATAGGTATTGACGATGAGGTTGCGGGTCTCGTTGTTGCCACCGGTAGCACGTACTGCATTCACGAAACTCTGGGCATATCCGTTCAAACCCTTATAGCTGCTTGCGCTCTTTGGTGCATTCCAGGTGTTGTCGGCATCAAGCATCTCGTTGTAACCTTCGAAGAGCAGGTGCTGGTCGTAGTTCTTGAAACGGGTGGCAATCTGGGTCCAGAGATATTCAAACTTCTCCTTGTTCTCCTTATAGTTGGCTTCATCAGCCTTGATCCAGTGCTTCACATCCTCATCGTCTGCACCTGTATCATGGTGAACATTCAGGATGCAGTACATTCCGTTATCAATGACGTAATCTACGATTTCCTGTATTCTGTTCATCCAAGCTTCATCTACTGTTCCGTCAGCCTTCATGTGCTGGAACCAGGTAACTGGGATGCGGACGGAATTAAAACCGTTCTTCTTCAGGAAATCTACCATCGGTTTGGTCGTTGGCTCCTGTCCCCAAGCTTTCTCGAAATCAGTAACCGAGTTGCTGTTCATGTTCATCCACATGGCAACTACATCTGTGCAGTTGCCGAAGTTGGTACCGATGCCCATGTTCTTCACAGCATTCACAGCACTTTCTTCCTTATAGTCTCCTTTATGAAAGACTGAAAATGTAATGTTTTCTATTTTATCGAGATTGTATGTCTGCCAGGCTCCTGTGTTCTCATAGCCTTTGGCGTATAACTCCAGTTTGTTTCCATTGTGTTTGATGATGGATATATCTCCATTCTTGTTTCCACCGGCAAGGCTCCATTCTGTAGTCTTTCCATCAGTTGTCTTGATGGTGAAGTTATCGCCAGCCTGCTGTGCCAGGAGCGCCAGCGGCATCAGAATCGTGATGAGTGAGAGTAATATCTTTTTCATTGTCTAGCTACTTTTATGGATTTGTTATTAATCTTGATGATGTAAACGCCATGTGTCAATGCATTGAGATTGATGATGGTCTTACCTTCTGCAGTTGTAGGAGAGAGGCCGATGGCTTTTCCATCCAGTGCGAAGGCATTTATCTTGTTGTTGGTGCCATCCACGATGATGCGGTCTTCTTCCAGGGAGAATTTGCTGGAAGTTTGTAACTGACTGATACCGGTGGTAGTTCCATAGGTAAAAGTATTGACTTTCCACAGTTCGTATGATGCAGTCGTTCTTGTGGAAGTAATGGTCATTAAGTTATTACCGAAACAGATTTCAGGCATTGTTGTGAGAGCAAACTCAATCTTTTGTCCATCTTTGAAAGTAACAAACAAGGATTTACCATCTGCTGCCTTTGAAGTAAAGCAACTCAATACTAACAATAGGGATAATACGATTCTTCTCATTTTTTTATGAAGTGTAGTTTAGTTTATACTATTCTTTTGATTCTTTCTTTTCCAGATACATGCCATTGATATCATGGAGGAATAATGTTCTCGGTTCGTTGTAGAATTTGACAAAATCCTCAGTAGATCGTTGACCAGGGAAAGGAACATAATAGTGATTGGCAAGCTCATGACCATTCCGCCAAAGCATGACATAGCTGATAGGATTTTTGCCGATAGCCTTGGATAGGTTTTCCGTCCACCAGTTGTCACTCTTAATGCTACGATAACCAGTTTCCGTTATAGCGATAGGCTTTCTGGCTTTTTTGCCCAGCTTAGTCAGCATCCTTAAATTCTTGTCCAGGGTCTTTGTAAATGTAGCAAGTGCAGCCGTATCACCTTCTTCTGCATGACAATAATAATTAATGCCGAGTATATCTACTTGTTCATCTCCTGGGTATCGAGCTGAATAATGCGATTCTGATGCATCTTCTGTTGCTACTGGTGAATAGGCATAGAGTACATTTACCACATCATTTTCTTTCATGCGCTCTTGTGTCATTTGCCAAAGAGCAAGATATTGTTCTTTTGTGCAAACAGAGTCATCCCACCAAAAACGGTTCTCTCCGTTCTCTTGCCATGGGCGGAAGATGACTGGTACTTTTACTCCATAAGGAGTTTCTAGCGAATTCATGAAATCCGCCACTTTATCAAGCCATCCCAGAAAGGCTTCGTGTTTGCTGCCGCCTTCCATGATGTCGTTGATAGAACCTCCTCTAACAGGATTTTTGCATTGCCATGATAGGGTAACAACACCAGCACGGTCGTATTGGTTGATGATTTCTTTGCGTATGAGGTTGAAAGGGGTAGAGTAGATGTTGAGTGAATCACCAGTTTCAATACCTCCGATTTCAAAACCTACCATGGAAGGCATATCTCCACAGATGGTTTTGATGTCAGAACGAGCACTGTCGTCAGCCCATCCTTCGCCATAAAGGGTAGCATCCTGCTGTCCGAAGAGATACCCCTTACTGCTGATTTCTTTGAGGTGATAAAGGAGGTTCTCCGTGCGTTGTGTCCTGCCGTTGTCACCCATTGGGTCATCGGCTTTTTTCTTGCCACAAGACCATAAAAGGCATGCCAAAAGGCATGCCGTTATTATTTGTATTTTTCTCATGTTCTCATGATTTTACTTCATACTAGGTACCTGATCGCGGGTAATGATATTAGGCTGAGACATAGCATCCTGCCACCACTCCTGTGTAGAGTGGAAAGTCTTGTTGTCTTCATCGTTATACCATACCATGAACCAACTCCATTTAGCGCCCTTCTCATTTTGTTCGCTAAGTGTAGCAATTTGCTTCTTTGTGCTGGTGCTGTAGCCGCATTCGCCGAGGGTTACAATCTTGTTGCCGTAAGTAGAACCAAGTGTAGCAAATTCAGAGGCACAAGTTTCTGCTTTTTCACCATAGAGGTCACGCGCTACAATGTCTACATAAGCATCGCCAGGGTACCAGTCGTCATCCTTACCACAGCTTGTCCAAACCCAGATAAGGTTGTCAAGACCAGCTTCCTTCAATTCGTTGAACATCTCAATCCAGAGAGTCTTGAATGTAGCTGCATCCTTGGCACCCCACCAGAACCACTTGCCGCTAGCCTCGTGGAATGGACGCCATAGTACAGGAATGTTTGCATTCTTCAAGAGTGTGAGATACTCTTTAAGTGTTGCCATGTCATTCTTCCAGACTTCGTTCTCCCAGGTGCCTTCTTTCAGAGCATTGCTTGGGTCGAATGTAGTTCCCTCTGGTTTACCATCAGACTTAACATAGAAGGCATAATCCTTATTAGGGTCAAGGGTTGCTGTTGGCTTATAGAGTTGTGTGCCTTGAGCCAAGTCCTTGTTTGCCGGTACGATATAAACGCCTGTCAGTGTATAGTCATGACCAGAAAGAATGAAACCATTGTTCTTCATGTCTGCCAGTGTTGTTGCATCAAGAGTCATGGAGTATTGGTCTCCACTGATATCAAAGTATTCCCAACTGGTACCAGCTTCGTCTGTAAAGCCTGTCCAGGAAGAATTTTTGATAGAACCTTGAGCACCGTCAGCCACGTCAGAAATAGTAGCTACAAGTTTGTCGCCTACCTGTGCATTTCCAAGAGCTGCCTTTACAGCATCGTTGGTCAACTGGAGGTTAGCGCTCCAATCGCTGAGCATCTTGATGCCTTTACCTGCCTGTGGTTCATTCTTAGGTACATTCCAGTGCCACATGAGCTGAACAATACCATTGTTGTCTGCCCAGTTTTTAACAGGAGTAATATCCTTGTAGTTAATCCAGTTTGCAGCCATGTGTATGTAGTCAAAGCCGTTGATGGCAGGATATTTGCCTGTCCACTCGTTTACCTGATCGGCACAAGTATGATTCCAGGCAACATTTGCCATCATACCGGAAATCGTTTTGGTATCTACATTTTCCAAGAGGAAGTTGTAGAGTTTCTTTGCCTCAACAGTTGTTGCCATCACTGGAGTCTTGTCCAATCCTACAGTCTGGAACGAAACGTTGATGTCTTTGTCGTATGTTTTGCCTTGTCCGTTAGCAACGAGTCCCGCAGGCACTGTTACGTTTACGTTCTGTTCACGTTCCGGGCAGTTGACGATAACAGACAGTACGCTATCTTGACCATAAACAAGAGCCTTGGAAAGAGTAGCCCCTGTAACAGTTATCTTCTCAGCCTCGTTTGAAGCGAAGAAAATACGCTTGTCAAACTTGAGGTTGATAGTAATTTCACCTCTCTTTACCTTATTAGCGCCTTCAGTAGGAGTTGAACTTACAAATTGAGGTGCATTTACATCAGGTATGGTGTATTGAGCATCAGTGTCGGCGCAAGCAGTGACCCCGAAGGTCACTGCTGCCATTGCCAATGCTGATAATATATGATACTTTCTCATAGTTATCTTTGTTTTAATATTCATATTTCTTGTTTACTCAAGGGTAATCTTAGTGAATGTAAAGTTGTCTCCTGTAATAACGAGACCACCATTAGCCACTAAATCATTGATTACATCCTCCGTTAAGGTTACCTCATACTTTCCTGAGTCATCAGGAAGATCGTATTGTGCTGTGACTGGAGATGGCAAGTTGCCCCAATTCTGACCATGTCGAAGGCTGACACATCCCCAAGTACCAGCTGTAACCTTGCTGTAGTAAATGCGCATGATGGTTCCAGGTTTCACAGTACTCCAGTCGTAACCACCCCAGGCGAGTGACTGATCGCCACTCCAACCAACAATACTAGATAATCCGCTCCAGATAGTCTTTTCCTGTGGAATGGTAATCTCTGCTTCAATCTTATTGATGATAGCACCTGTACCATTGAAGATGATGAGACCACCCCAATCGGTAGATTTTGCCTTGAGGGCTGCAATCACTGTTGCAGAAAGTGGCAAAGTGAACTCTTTCGCGTTAGCGTCCAACTTGTAGACATGTTCTTTGGCTTCACCATTGTCAAGGTCTATATTACCCCAGCTACCATCTTGTCCTTTCAACTGAACGTTGTCTGCAGTTGGAGTATATTTAATCTTCAAGACAACGTTTGCACCATCAGGAATATTATCTAATGCATCTTGTGCTATCAAACCTTGGGTATTAGCGCTCCATGCAGCGAGGTCGAGAGGACCATTCATCAACGTTCTTGTGATAGAACCTGCAGGAATCACAGTGATATCATACTCAATCTCACCATTAGAAGAAATAAGTTTCAACTTAGAACTTGAGCTGGCATCCTTCGGAATAGCTACAGTCAGCATAGATGTCTTTTCTGCATAGACATGGTTTACTTTCTTGCCATTGACGAATACGCTTTCAAGTTTATCTCCATTCTTTACAGGAACAGTCAGGGTACTTCCTGCTTCAGGAATATTTTCCTTGTTGGAGAAATCTGGCATTTCTGTGATATAGCAGAATACTGCCTCCTCAATATTTAATTCAAGACCTTCAATGGAAGTTCCATTTGCCATCGTAAGAGTTGGTTTGCCAGTCTTTGCATTCATCGGAACAGTGAGTGTGATACTCTTGCCGTCTTCTGCAGCTTTCACTTCTACCTCGTCTGTACCTTCACCGAATTGTACCTTCTTTACAAGGTCGAGATCTGTACCCTTGATGGTGAGTACACCACCTGCGCTTACTGTACTGTTATCGTAACCTGTAACTACTGGTTTCACGAGCGTGAAAGGAACTTCTACTCCCTTGCCGTTCTTCATGCGCAAAACAAGGTTGCCTTCTTGAGCAGTCTCAGGTACACTTTCGATGATGAGTTTGGTTCCGTCAGGATTGACAATGAATTTGATTTCTTCCTCAGCAGAAACATTAGGCATCTCGATAGAATTAACTACGTCAAGGTCTTTACCTGTGATGACTAAAGAGGCTCCTGCTTTTACTGGAGAAGGAGAAACAACACACTCTGAAGGAGCTACAGTTGTCAAAGTTCCAACAGGAATCTCTACACCTGAACGTGCTACAAGTACGAAATCACCGTCTGGTGCTTCTTCAGGAAGGGCAAATGTCAAGGTCTTTCCATCTTCACTAGTTGTAAATACAAGCAATTCTGTTCCACGATCTTGTGCAGTAAACATCACACTCTTTACTAAACCGAAGTGCTCACCTGTGACAGTAATGGTTTCGCCCATTTTTGCAGTTACATTTCCAGTCAATTCTGCCTCGCCACGTGGTGAACTCCACTTGGTGATTGTAGGAGTACCTACGTTGAGTGCATTCTCTGACTCGATAATATTATAGAGAGCTACAGAAGGATCTTCAACCGTGGTCAAGTCCAAATCAAAGAGATTGATCTTGCCAGTCTGAGCTTCCTCAGGAACAACGACTTCAATCTTATAGCGAGTTTGTGACACGAAGTCCTTTTCTGGAATCTGAACACCATCAGCAAATTCTATCATGTGTACGAGATTCAGATAGTCACCTTCAATGGTCAGAGTCTCACCCGGCATGATGCTTGCAGGAGAAAAAGAAGTGAAGACGATTGGCTCCTCATAAGTAAGCTGGGTCTTTGTCTTGATTTCCTCATCTGTCTTTGTAATAAGAGTTAGGTATCCGACAAGAGGCCCATCCTTTGGCACCGTAATCTTGATTTCGCTAGGAATGCCCGCCTTTACTACCTCGATGTTTGTGATTTCATCGCAACCTGGTATCTGAATTTTTGAAATCTGGTCGAGGTTACTACCCAGGAAACGGAGCTGACCACCACGCATCACAGGCTGCGGACCATATACATTGAGGTGAACACCTTGCTGATACTGGTTGGTATCAAGGTCATCCTCGCTGCAGGCTGTGAGTGATAGCCCCATCAGGGCTACCACCAACAGTGCTAATATATTCTTGATTTTTTTCATGTTTGTTTCTGTTTAAAGATTATTTATTAGGAACCACACGGATGTTGTCTATCTTGATGATTGGCTTACATTCTGTACCATTTACGCCACCACCAACGACAAACATGGTGAGACTTGCAAAGTCTGTAATCTTATTTGGAAGATTGGTTGTAGCATTTCCCTTGTTGTCAAGATTGAAACTGCTCAGAGGAATAGTAACTGTAATCCACTCGTTTGCAGTGTCAAATGTACCTGTTGATTGCCAAGGACGATAGATAGCCCGACCATAGGTCTCTTCTTTCTTGTTTCTCTTTCCTTCGCCATTGAATACAAAAGCGTTTGGACCTGAAACATATCCATCATAGCTAGAGTCATCTACTGGTTTTCCTTCACCACCAGTTTCACCATTTAATGTAACCTTGTCGTAACCCATAAACGAAATTTGCATACCACCTGCATTCCATGGGTTTGAAGATGGAACATACATTTCGAATTTTAATGACATGTTAGCAAAATGAGTGAAGTCTGCAACATTGTATAGTGCGACACCATCACCGCTCATTACGTGCTGAGGCTCATCCCATGAACCTGCCCAGTATTCGAAAGAGAAAAAGTTGTCTTCCCATCCACCGTCACTTGTCATGACGGTATTGCCGTCACCAAGTTGAACATATTTTCCCTTCAGGGAAGTTTTGTCTTCTACAATGTCTCGTTTGTGCCAACCATGGTTGCCCAATACATTCACACCATTCCAAGGAGTATCAAAGTCGAAGAGCATGCCACGAGAATCGAGATAATGGAATGAGGTTTCAGATTCGCCGTAGAGAGTCTCAACCTTGAATGCTCCTTCTGTGTTGCAACTCTCAGGAAGTATGAAAGATATAGCACTCTGGGTGATACTCTTGAAGTCTGTAACAACAGAACCATCAGGGCAAGTTACCTTGAGAGGTACATTTGGATCGTCTACAAAATAGTTGCCATAGAATGTTACCTCACTACCAGGTTTTGCATATTCACAAGACATAGATGTAGGATTTGGAGCAGGAACCACGACTTTGAAATCGTAATCTACTTTTTCTCCATCTCTTGTCACCATATATATCTTGTCTGTTACATCTGCCGGGATAGTTGCAGGAATCTGCACAATCATGGTGTGGTCGGTGATGTAACTTGTATTCAACTGTGCCTTCTGGTCGTTGAAGTAAAGTTCCTTGATGCTTGTCAGGTTGTTACCTACAAGGCAAATTACAGACGAAAGACTCGCTTTATCGAGCAGTGAGTCTGCCTGTGACAAATAAGGCATACGGATGTAGTTCACGGTAGGAACACCCCCTGTAAGCTCAAACTTATCTGGCTGGTCTTCGCATGAGGTCAGTATGCTGGCAGAAATTGCCATCAGACCTGCAAACAACCAACTGAATATTTTATTTAGTTTCATATTATGTTCTTTTTAAAAGTTCATTAATAAGAGAATGCTTCTCTAACATCTACATGCTGTGCTTCTTCCATCAGATGAGGGTTGTAAACCACGTCACCCTGTGGAAATGGCAACTGGAAGATAGACGTTGTAACATTTGGTTTAGGAGTAGAAGTGTCGTAGAACATCTTGCTCTCATCTACATCCCATGGGCCATTGCCGTTACCTTTATTGTAGTATGCCTTGTAGAGGTCAGCCAAACCATTATAAGCATTACGCTTTTGGTTCTTGATGATATTCATTGCCTTTTCTACATTGTAGTATGACATACGTACCAAGTCAAACCAATAGTCGCCTTCTAAAGCGAGTTCCAAACGGCGCTCCTTCAACACATCATCAAGAGTGATGCTTGATGGTTTATCAAAGAGAGTTGGTCTTGCTCTGTGCCAAACCTGATAGTAAGCATCAATAGCACTTGCATCAGAGGTAGAACCTGCATTGCCAATTTTAGCTTCTGCATAGATCAGATAAACATCTGCAAGGCGCAATACATGGGTAGAGAGATCTGAAGACTGCTTGCCAGCACTTCTTCCGAAAGTCTTTACGTGGTCTGCATCGTTTCCATAAAGATGTTTGGCGATATTGGCGCCGGTACCTGACTGAAGACCGTCATTGCTTCCTGGTGCATACTTCTTGTCGTGGAGGAATTTGAGATAGTCGAAGCCTCCCTTGTCTTGCCACCATTGGCTATATGTATCACCAGCCATCATCATGGTAGCCTTACGGCGTTCATCAGTAGCAGGACGAGAACTAGGATTTTGAAGTGGTGTTACACCAAATGCTTCTTCCAAGTCTACCGAAGGTGCTGTCCAGTCACCCCAACTCTGATACTCACAGAAACCTGCAGGAGCCAACTCTGAAGTCAAGCAGTTACCACAGGTATAATTCAACTGATCTGCGGTCCATCGCCATCCGATGAGGCTTTCATCGCAGTTGTTGTTTTCACCCTTGAAGATATCTTCATATTTCTCCATGAGTTTTTTGCCAGAGTTATCAATTACATCTTTGGCAAGTTCAGCAGCTTTGGCAAGGTCATTCTCGTCACGCTGTCCGTTTCCATTGCAATTGATACCACTTTTTGCGAGATATACTTTTGCGAGCAAACCCTTGGCACCCCATTTATCTATTCTTCCAGCTGTGTTGGTATTTGGAAGTAAATCGATGGCTTTCTCCAATGTCATCACGATATACTCGTAAACATCGGCAGCCTTTACCTTATATTTATTATTATAATCGCCGGCTGCAATCTCAGAACTGTTGTTATGTACGATAGGCACATCACCCCAGATGCGGACAAGATAGAAATATGCCATTGCTTTCCATGCCAGACATTCGCCCATGGCTGTGTTCTTGGCACTTTCTGATGCATTGGCAGTCTGCAGACGGTTGTAGATGGTATTTGCCTGTGCGTTTACTGCCCATAGCGAATTGGAAGCAGAAGTGATGTCAGGATCACTACCATTTACGGTAAAGGTAAGATATGGTGACTGATCCATGTACAAGTTACCTGACATAACTTCAGGAATCTTGTAGTAGCCACGGCTCAGAAAGTCGTACCAAGGAGAACTGTAAAGTGAGTTGGTGCTCACTTTCACCTGGTCGTCATTTGCATAATAGTTAGCATCATTGTAGCTATCTTCGTTAGGACGGTCGAGAAAGTCTTCACAAGAGGTGAAAGTGCCGCCCAATAAGAGTGCAAATGCTATATATTTAAAGTTCGATAATTTCATATTCTTTGTTTTTAAATGTTAGAATGACATGTTCAAACCAAAAGAGTAGGTGGTAGGTGAAGGATAACGGCCATAGTCAACGCCATATACATTAGGTGACATGGTGCTGACACCGATTTCTGGGTCGTAGCCATCATAACCGGTAATGGTGAACAAATTCTGTATGTTACAATAGAGACGCAAGTTCTCAATACCCAACTTGCCAATCCACTTCTTAGGGAAGGTATAGCCAAGAGAGATATTCTTCATTCTCAGATAGGATCCGTCCTCTACGTAGCGGTCGCTGATGCGGTCGTTATCGTTAGGGTCGCCAATAATAGCGCGTGGGAGGGAGGCATCTGGATTAGCGACACGTACATTCTCTATATGTTCATACCATTTGCTGCCGTCTGCATAAACGATAGAAGCATCGATAGGCTCCAGGCGTGCACGATTTAATACGTCGGAATGCTGGTTGCACCATACGCTACTCATATTGGTGAGTCCGCGCTTGGTCAGGTTCATTACCTTGTTGCCATAGCTACCATTGATGAAAATACTCAAGTCGAAGCCCTTGTAACGGAAGGTGTTGGTCCAGCCGAAAGTATACTTAGGCATTGGTGAACCAATGTTGGTCTGGTCAAGCTCGTTGATGACACCATCTCCATTCAAGTCTTTATATTTAATGTCACCTACATAGACTGTGTTGGAACCATTGAAGACTCCATTTGTAGGATACTTCTCTGGCTTTGGTGAACGCTCTATGTCTGCCAAGTCTTGGTAGATGCCATCGGTTACATAACCATAGAAGCTGTAAAGACTCTGACCTACGTCGGTCTTGCTGACCTGTGTCTGTCCCCACTGAGCATAGCCCATGATAGCTGAACTGGCAGTACCGTTGAGTGCTACCAATTTGTTCTTGTTCCATGAAATCTGGAACTCTGTATCCCACTGGAATTTGCCTACGAATGGGTGAGCAGTCACTGTTAACTCAAGACCGCTGTTGCGGATGTGACCGTAGTTACCCATAGGAGCTTTCAGCTTGGAGTTATCATTACCGCTTGTACCCATATAGGAAGGCAACTGCATCTCCATCAACATATCCTTAGATTCCTTCTGATACCAGTCGAGGGTTAAGCCAATGCGGTCGTTGAAGAAACCGAGGTCGATACCCAGGTCAATCTGTTCCTGCTTTTCCCATTTTACATCCAGGTTAGGAATGTTCTGTGGACGATAACCTGCACCGAGGGAACTATATACTTTCTGCATGTTTACACCCCAGGCAAAAGAGTTGATGTTGGCATTACCGGTCTGTCCCCAACCGATACGGATCTTACCATTGCTCAGCCATTTTCCTGCCAACTTCTGAATGAACTTCTCATTAGAGAAACGCCAACTGGTAGCAAAAGAGTGGAAACCTGCCCAACGGTTGTTTGGACCAAAGTTTGAACTACCATCATAACGGTATGTGTAAGTAGCATTGTAACGGCTGTCATAGCTATACGTCCAACGGGTGAAGAAGGAAGCCATAGAACTGCTTCCGAATCCGGCAGCTATGGTAGGAGTACCCGTACCCAATACAGGATTATGTACAGCATCTGATGGCAACTTGTCGTTTGATATTTTAGTGTAATCCCATTTGCTTTCCCAGCATTCTTGTCCAACCATTGCTGTAACCGAATGCTTCTTAGCAAATGTGTTGTTATATGTAATATAGTTCTTGAGCTGCCAGTAAGTGCTGTTGTTCTTCTGGATACTGCTCTCGTTAGGCTCCTGCCAGTTATAGAGATCAATTGTGTTGTTGAAAATCTCAGCCTTGCTGTAGCTGAGGTCATAACCCAATTCTGCATGCCAGGTTAAGTGCTTGATAGGTGTAACCTCTGCATAGATATTACCTGTCAACTTCTTGCGGTTGAGCATGTTGTTCTGTTCCATAGCCTTAGCAATAGGGTTATGGATATTGTAGTTTTCGCGGGCAAAAGAAGCGTAATTTCCGTCAATGTCATAAATTGGAGCTTCTGGAAGTGAGGTCAAAGCGAAACCTACGATACCCTCAGCTCCATCTGTAAGCTTGAGGTCATCGTTCGAATTCGTAAAGGTTGCACTCAAACCGAGTTTCAGCCATTTCTTCAATTGTGCATCCAGGTTGGTACGTACTGTAAGACGGTCAAAGCTAGAACCGATGATGGTACCATCTTGGTTCATGTAGCTTCCGGAAACATAATATTGGATTTTGTCAGTACCACCCTGAGCGGCTATCTGATGCTGCTGCTGAAACGCGGTCTGGAAGATTGCATCTTGCCAGTTGGTACCCTTGCCGAGCAAAGATACATCGCTGTAATATGGATCTTCCTTGACACCACCGAAACCTGCAGCAACGAAATCGTTGTAATAATCACCGAATTCGCGAAGGTTCATCATGTCAAGGCGCTTGGTCTGACGGCTCCACGCCATCATGCCATCGTAGGTAAATTTAGCTTCACCGGCTTTACCTCTTTTTGTTGTGATGAGAACAACACCATTTGCTCCCTGTGCACCATAAATAGCTGTGGCTGAAGCATCCTTCAGAATCTCCATGCTTACGATATCTGCAGGGTTGATGGTTGAAAGTGGTGATACGGATGAGGCTGAACCATTATCGAGTGCGTCACCGAAACCAAGGGAACTACCACTGGAATTTCCTCCTTGGAAGATAACACCATCAATGACGTATAGTGGTTCTGCATTGGAGTTGATGGTTGCTGTACCACGAACTCGGATAGTGGATGCTGTACCAGGTGCACCAGAAGTGCTGACAGCGGTAACACCTGCTGCACGGCCCTGAAGTGACTGGTCGAGTGAGGTGATGATAGAACCCTTCATAGCCTTTTCGCCAAGGCTAACTGAAGAACCTGAGATATCGCTCTTTTTCATGGTTCCATAACCTACAACTACCACCTCATCAAGACTGTTGTTGTCTTCTGCCAAAGTGATGTCGTACTTGCTCTGGCCTCCTACTTTGAAAGTTTTGGTAATATAGCCTACGTAAGTTACCTCTACAGTCTGTCCGGCACCTACATTCAGTGTGTAGTTACCATCAAAGTCTGTCACTGCGGCATTTCTTGTGCCTTTCACTTTTACTGTTGCACCGATGATAGGACCCGTTGCATCGGATACGTTACCAGTAATCTTCTTGGTCTGTTGCACAGCCTGATTCGTTGTGATCTGGGCTGCGAAAGTTTGCTGAGGGGAGATGCCGAGAAGACTCAGGGCAGCTACACTAGCAAGCAACTTTTCTCTACTTTTAAAGTTCATACAATTTTTGTTAGTTGGTTAAAACAGTTGGGCTCTTTCACTTATACGATCGATACGGGAAAGAATCCAAATCGGATTATTGCTCTCTGATTATTCCTTCGTCATCTTTTTCTGATGAGAAGAAAAGGCTAGAGGCTAGCTCTAGGTTGCATTTACTTTTTCCATTGTTGTGATTATATTTGTTTGTTTTTATATTGTTTATTCTAAACCTTTAGGCTATTTTGTAAATCTGCTGCAAAGATAGCTATTTTTTGCAAAATAGCTTGTACATATTTTGCTGATTACTAATACTTTTCTGCTTTAGTGAAAATAAAATGTAATTTTCGTCATATTTATTAAAGATTAAGTGTTAGCGTTACAATTTATTTACTTGATGGTTGATTTATATTGATTATTCTATTATTTGTCTATTATATAAGGTACGCGTACATTATTTATTATATGAATTGTCATAACCTTTTGTGCTTTGTTAATTGGTCTTTGGTTGTTTTCGGTCAATTCTTGAGTTGAAAAGAGTGTGTATTTTGTTGTTTTCTTTGCTTTTTCTGACTTGATGTGCATCAATTCTTATTTCTTTTTTCAGATATTTCCGAATATTTTTCTGCCTTTGCAACAAAGTATGTTTATTCAGCAAAATAATACACGGATATATCGGAAATTATGCCTAACTTTGCAACCGTAAAACAGAATGTTTAACTAACAAGATTACCAACGACAATATGAATCATCGTATAGCAAATGTTTTTAGGTTAATAATTATAGGTGTTCTGATGAGTGTGCTGGGGACTTCAAGCCTCAGCGCACAAATCAGAGGAAACAACATCGTGGTAACGGTAACTCCTGACCATCAGGACTGGAATTACCGAGTAGGCGAGAAGGCTAACTTCACGGTGAATGTGAGAAAGAGCGGTACGCTACTCAATCAGGTGAAGGTAGATTATGAAGCCGGTCCGGCAATGTTTCCGGAGGTGAAGAAAAGTACCACTCTCAAGGACGGAACCATGAAATGGTGCGGCAGTCTGAACAGACCGGGCTTCTACCGCCTCAAGGTTATCGCTCATGTTGATGGCAAGAATTATGAGGGACTTTGCACGGCAGGTTTCTCTCCAGAGAAGATCCAGCCTTTCGCACAGGAACCTAAGGATTTCGATGCTTTCTGGAAGAAGGCACTGGATGAGGCAAGACAGAATGACCTCAATCCTACCAAGGTGCTTCTGCCTGAGCGTTGTACCAAGGATAAGAATGTATATGAAATCAGCTATAACAACAACCGCTGGGGTTCTAAGATGTATGGCATCCTGAGTGTACCGGTAAAAGAAGGTAAGTATCCGGCTTTGCTCCGTGTGCCTGGTGCGGGTGTGCGCCCTTATGCCGGCGATACTTATACGGCTCCTGCTGAGTGCATCGTACTGGAAATCGGTATTCACGGTGTTCCTGTTACCATGCAGCAGAAAATTTATGATGATCTTGCCAATGGCGAACTGAATGGTTACTGGGATACCAATCTCGAGAATCCTTATCGCAATGCTTACAGGCGGGTAGTAACCGGTGCTGTCCGTGGTGTGGATTATATCGCTTCTCTCCCTGAGTGGAACGGAAAGACTATCGGTGTAACGGGTTCATCACAGGGTGGATTCCTTTCCATCGCTGTGGCAGCTCTCGACAAGCGAATCACATTCCTGGCTCCTGTTCATGATGCTATGTGTGATTATGAAGCTGAGATTCACGGAGTTGCAGGTGGCTGGCCTCACTATTTCTATAAGGAAGACAAGGCGCAGGGGACTGCATGGAAAGAGCAGAATCTTACAGATTTGGAAAAGGCAAGACTCGAAGGTGCACGCTATTATGATGGCGTCAACTTCGCCCGTCGTATCACCGTTCCTGGCTGGTACAGTTTCGGTTATAATGATGAGGTGGTTCCCTCAACATCGTCTTACGGACTTTATAATTCGGTAAAAGCGCCTAAGACCTTGAGTCTGTACCAGATGACCGGTCATTACTGGTATCAGGAGCAGTGGGATGAATGGCAGGCTTGGATTATTCAGCAATTAAAGAAATAGATATATGATAGGAAAAAGAATTTTGATTGGTGCAGCTTGCCTCATGGCGATGCAAGGAGCAATGGCACAGGTTGATGGCGTTACGGGCGCATCAGTCCAGACTGCCAATACTTCCTGCTGCAAGGGTAAAAAGCAATGTTGCAATACTCCGGCAGAGCAACTGAAGGTCAGACTGCAGAAATTACTGAACAAGGGAATCATGCTCGGTCATCAGGATGATCCGGTGTATGGTACTACTTGGAAATGGGATGAAGGAAAGAGCGATGTATTACTCACTACAGGTGATTATCCTGCCGTGATGGGCTTTGATCTCGGTAAGCTAGAGCTCGACAGCAAGGAAAATCTCGATGGAGTGTCTTTCGATCGTATGCGAAAAGAAATCATTGCCCAAAATGAGAGAGGAGGCATCGTTACTTTGAGTTGGCATCCTTGGAATCCGGTTACTGGCGAGAATGCCTGGGATCCGAAAGGTGATGCTGTGGCTGCAGTCCTGGATGGAGGCGCCCAGCAACAGAAGTTCGACGGATGGCTCAAGAAGGTTTCCGATTTCATCCTTTCTTTGAAGACAAACGATGGTAAACTGGTTCCTGTCATCTTCCGACCATGGCATGAAATGAATGGCGGATGGTTCTGGTGGGGAGCTAGCAGTTGCACACCTGTACAATATAACCAATTATACGTAAAAACCCTAAATATACTTACTAAAGCAGGGTGCAATAACATCGTTTGGGCTTGGTCACCAAATCTCAGCGACGAGAAGACGGTAGAAAAATTCCTGGAGCGATTCCCGGGAGAAAAGTATGTGGATATGCTGGGTGTTGACGTCTACGAGTTCGACAACAGCGATGCCAACTATCAGCAGAACCTTGCTGCTACACTCGATGTGCTGATGGAGGCAGCCAAGAAGGTTGGCAAGATTCCTGCCCTCACCGAAACGGGTTGCCGAGGTATCGCCAGCAAGAAGGATTGGTTTACGCAAACCCTTTGGCCTGTACTTCAGAAGTATCAGTTGAGTTATGTACTCTTCTGGCGTAATGCCTGGGATAAACCTCAGGAAGAGGCTTACCTCCCTGGAGTAGGCGATGGAGCCATCGTCGAGGACTTCAAGAAATTCAAGAAGGAAAAGAAAGTTCTCTTTGCCAAAGACATTGTAAAGGTTAAATAAATGTTGAATGTTGAATGTTGAATTGGCTTTAGTCCAATGTGCATTTTATACTCAACATTCAACATTCAACATTAATATAAAATAAAATATGACTACATTTCAAGACAAAGTGAAAGCACTTCGCGCTCATCATGAGGAACTGTTGAGCCGTAAGAATAAACCCGTAGAGTGGGGAAATGGTATCTACGAAAAGTATAAGAACCCAATCCTCACCGCAGAACATACACCATTGGAGTGGCGTTACGACTTCGATGAGAAGAGCAACCCTTATCTCATGCAGCGCATCATGATGAATGCTACCCTCAATTCGGGTGCCATCAAGTGGAATGGTAAGTATCTCCTCGTTGTTCGTGTTGAGGGTGCTGACCGCAAGAGTTTCTTTGCCGTAGCAGAGAGTCCTAATGGTGTTGACAACTTCCGTTTCTGGGATGAGCCTATCACCATGCCGGAGGATGTTGTTCCTGCTACCAACATCTATGATATGCGACTCACAGCTCATGAGGATGGCTACATCTATGGCGTGTTCTGTGCAGAGCGTCATGATGATGCACAGCCTGGCGACCTCAGTGCTGCTACTGCTACTGCAGCTATCGCCCGTACCAAGGACCTGGTAAACTGGGAGCGCCTTCCTGACTTGAAGACCAAGAGCCAGCAGCGCAATGTGGTTCTCCATCCGGAATTCGTTGATGGCAAGTATGCTTTCTATACCCGTCCACAGGATGGTTTCATCGATACAGGTTCTGGTGGTGGTATCGGTTGGGCTCTTGTTGATGATATCACTCATGCCGAAATCAAGGAAGAGAAGATCATCAATGCCCGTCACTATCATACCATCCAGGAGGTGAAGAACGGTGAGGGGCCTCATCCTATCAAGACTGATAAGGGCTGGTTGCATCTGGCTCACGGTGTTCGTGGCTGTGCCAGCGGTCTCCGCTATGTGCTCTATATGTACATGACTTCTCTTGAGGATCCTACAAAGGTGATTGCAGAACCAGGTGGATATCTCCTCGTACCGGAAGGTCCTGAGTATATCGGTGATGTAATGAACGTAGTCTTTGCCAATGGTTGGATTGCAGATGAGGATGGCAAGGTATTCATCTACTATGCTTCTTCTGATACCCGCATGCATGTGGCAACTTCTACCATCGACCGATTGGTAGACTACTGCATGAATACACCAAAGGATGATTATCGTACTCTGTTCTCTGTAGAGAAGATCAAGGCTTTGGTAGCAAAAAATAAACAGACTTTAAGTAAATAAGTTTCAGGTATTAAGATTGTAGGGATTCGTACTCCTCATCCGTATTATTGAATATGGATAAGGGGCGAATCCCTTTTTTAGTAACATTCAACATTCAACACTCAACATTCAACATTAAAAATAAAAACAATGGCTCGTTTAAAAGAAAAAATAGCTTATGCATTGGGTGATGCCGCTGCGGGTGGTATTGTATGGAAGGTGATGTCTATCGCTTTTCCTCTGTTTTTTACAAATGTATTCGGACTCTCGTTTGCGGATGCGGCAGTACTGATGCTCGTAGCCCGCATGTTCGATGTGGTTACTGATCCGCTGATGGGTACTCTTGCCGACCGTACCCAGAGCCGTTTCGGTACCTACCGTCCTTGGCTCATCTATGGTGCCATTCCTTTCGGATTGATATTCGCCCTCTTGCTCTATACTCCAGACTTCGGTCCTGTGGGCAAGCGAATCTATGCTTACGCCCTCTATCTGCTGATGATGGCGGTATATACCATGGTGAATGTGCCTTACGGCTCATTGCTCGGTGTGATGACCGAGGATGATGATGAGAAGAACCAGTTCTCTTCTTTCCGTATGGTGGGTGCTTATGCCATGGGATTCGTCACCCTGCTTTCTTTCCCTTATCTCCAGAAGATGGTAGGTGGAACAGCCGCACATCAGTATGCTGTCATTGGTGCCGTGCTCGGTATTATTGCAGCTGTGATGACATTGGCTTGCGGACTCCTTACCAAGGAACGTCTGAAGCCGAAGCGCGCTGAGAAGTTCTCTTTCCAGCAGTTTGCCGACCTCGTTCACAACAAGGCTTGGCTCTATATGACAGCCATCGCCGTGTGCACCAACTTCTTCAACGGATTCCGCTATGCCGTTGCCGGCTATATGTTTGATTACTGTCTGCATGGCAATGTAACCATCGAGGGATTGATTATCAACTATACCGTTTTCATGGCATTCGGTGAAGTAACCTGTATGATATTCGGTGGTGTATCTCCTTGGTTCACCCGTCTGGTAGGCAGCAAGCGCATGGCATTCTTCTGGGCTGCAACACTCTGTCTGGTTCTCTCGGTTGTCTTCTTCTTCATCCCGATGAATCCGTCGTATATCTGGGTGATGATAGCCATCGTTATCCTTACCTCTATGGGTATCGGTATCTATTCGCCATTGATGTGGTCTATGTATGCCGATGTAGCCGACTACCATACCGAGCATTTCGGAACATCCGCTACAGGTCTTATCTTCTCTTCCGGTACGATGAGCCAGAAGTTTGGTACCGCCATTTCCGGTTCTCTCATCGCCCTCTTCCTGGGCTGGGCAGGTGCCAACATGATAACAGATAAGATGGGTAATACGATGATCGACCCAGCCAGTGTCACCGACTCTGTGCTTACGATGGTATGGTCATTGTTCTCACTCTTCCCAGCCGTCATCGCCTTCCTGCTGATGGTGCTTGCCTGGAAGTTCCCTATCCGCAAATAACTGTTTTAACATAACTAATAATCACTATTAAAAAAGGAAAAATGGAAAATCTTAAAGAAACGATGCGGGATGTTCTGGAGAACAACATCCTCAGCTATTGGCTAACGAAAGTGAAAGATGAAGAAAACGGTGGCTTTTACGGACGTGTAGACGGTAACGACCAGGTACATCCTGTAGCCGAGAAGGGAGCAGTGATGAATGCCCGTATCCTCTGGGCGTTTTCTGCAGCCTATCGTGTCTTGAAGAAGCCGGAGTATCTTGAGGCTGCCACCCGTGCCAAGGATTATGTGCGCGATTATTTCCTCGACAGGGAATATGGCGGCATCTACTGGAGTGTGGATTATCAGGGTAATCCGCTCGATACCAAGAAGCAGACTTACGCCATCGGCTTTGCCATCTATGGCTTCTCGGAGTATGCCCGTGCAACAGGCGACAAGGAGGCGTTGGATATCGCCATCTCTCTGTATCATGACATCGAGAAGCATGCCTTTGATGCCGAGAACAACGGATATATCGAGGCATTGACCCGTGAGTGGAATCCGATTGCAGACATGCGTCTCTCTGATAAGGATGAGAATGGTTCCCGTACGATGAATACCCATCTGCATATCATCGAGCCATATACCAATCTTTATCGTGTATGGAAGACTCCGGAACTGGAGAAGAGCATCCGCAATCTGCTCGATATCTTCACCGATAAGCTTCTGAACAAGGAGACTTACCATCTCGACCTCTTCTTCAATGACGAGTGGGAGGGCAAGCGCAACATCGAGAGCTATGGTCATGATATTGAGGCGTCCTGGCTGCTCCACGAAACCGCGCTGGTTTTAGACGATAAGATATTGCTGCATAAGATAGAGCGCATCATCCGTCGTATAGCCGATGCAGCAGATGAAGGCTTGCGTCCGGATGGCAGTATGGTTTATGAGCATTGGAAAGATGGAGATAAGTATGATCTCCAGCGCCAGTGGTGGGTGCAGTGCGAGAACATCATCGGACATATCGACCTCTATCAGTATTTCCGTACCGAAGAGAATCTTCTGGTTGCCATCTCATGCTGGAACTATGTAGCCAAGCATCTGCTGGATAACAAGAACGGTGAGTGGCACTGGGCTATCCTGGAAGATGGTACGGTGAACAAGGAGGATGATAAGGCGGGTTTCTGGAAATGTCCTTACCACAACTCCCGTATGTGTCTCGAACTCATCGAACGTGACTATTAACATACAGATTCCCTGCAAAGCAGGAATAGAATACAAAAATCCAAGCAAATCATATATTTGCTTGGATTTTTTTGTTTATCCCGATTTTTTATTGTACTTTTGCAGCCAATGTAGAATTGAGGGTGGTATCGCATCAAAAATTCAACATTCAACATTCAACATTAAACATTAAAAATAAATGTATATAGCAATAGCAGGAAATATCGGTAGTGGCAAGACAACACTCACCAAGATGCTTTCTAAACATTATGGATGGAAACAGTACTTGGAGCCCGTGGCTGAAAACCCCTATATCGATGACTATTACAAGGATATCTCGCGATGGGCTCTCAATATGGAGGTGTTCTATCTGAAGCAGCGATTCAAGAATCTGCTGGAAATCCAAAACAGTAAAGAGACGGTTATCCAGGACCGCACCATCTTTGAGGGTGTTTATGTCTTTGCGGCCAACAACCGGAAGATGGGCAACATGGACCAGCGCGACTACGAGACTTATATGGAGCTTTTCGAGTCGATGATGGAAGTGGTGGAGATGCCTGAACTGATGATATATCTCCGTTCTTCAGTTCCTCACCTCGTGAAGAATATCCAGAAGCGCGGTCGTGATTATGAGCAGAAGATGCCTCTGGATTATCTGGAAGGTATCAACAATCTTTACGAAGATTTCATCATGAATAAGTATAAGGGCAAGGTGCTCATCGTAGAAGTTGATAATCTCGATTTCGAGCACAATCCCAAGCAGTTTGGGGAAATCGTAGATAAGATAGATGCCAAGCTCTTCGGGCTGTTCTCTTAAAGGTAAAAGGGTAAAAAAGTAAAAAGGTAAAAAGAACCTTAACCCCTTTGCGCCCCCGTTCCTAGCGATTCCATCGCTAGTCCAATTCAATATTAAAAATTCATCATTAACAAAGATGCATATAGCAATAGCAGGAAATATAGGTAGCGGCAAGACAACATTAACCAAGATGCTTGCCAAGAGATATGGCTGGAAAGCTAATTTCGAGCCGGTAGATAATAATCCATATCTGGCTGATTATTACAAGGATATGGAACGTTGGTCGTTTAATCTTCAGATTTACTTCCTGAACAAGCGTTTCCATGATGTTGTGGAGATTTCCCGTTCAGAGCAGACCATCGTACAGGATAGAACCATCTTTGAGGATGCGCGTATCTTTGCGCCTAATCTTCATGATATCGGTATGATGAGCGACAGGGATTTCAAGAACTATACCGATCTCTTCGATCTGATGATCAGTCTGGTGAAACTCCCAGACCTGATGATATATATCAAGAGCAGCATTCCTACGCTCGTGAAGCATATCGAGAAGCGTGGCCGCGATTTCGAGAAGAGCATCCGCATCGATTACCTCCAGGGTTTGAACAAGCGTTATGAGGATTGGATCAAGGATTATAAAGGTCGCCTCATCATCATTGATGGTGATAATCTGGAGTTCGGAGAGAATCCGGAAGACTTCCGAAAGGTTACTGACCTGATAGATGCTGAGCTCTTCGGCCTGTTTGCTGAAAAGGGAGTTTAAAAGTAAAAAAGTAAAAAGGGCAACCCCGCTAGGCGTCAAAGGAGGAACGTCTGGCGGGGTTGCGTTTTATGGTTGTACAGCTAAAAGGTTTATGGTTGTACAGCTAAAAGGTTTATGGTTGTACAGCTAAAGGGTTTATGGTTGTACAACTAAAAGGTTTATGGTTGTACAACTAAAGGGTTTATAGTTGTACGACTATAGGGTATATGGTTGTACGACTATAGGGTGTATGGTTGTACGACTATAAGGGTTGTAGTTGTACGATTAAAAGGTGTTGTCACTAGGCTCGGCAGACCTGCTGACTGCAGTCGGCAGAGCTGCTGACTAGGCTCAGCAGGTCTGCTGAGCCTAGTGGCAACCTTCGAGAAGCAGTCTCCTTCAACTCGAGAAGCAGTCTTCTAAAACTAAAAGAGGCGTCTCTTTGAACCCCAAGAAACGTCTTCTTTCGCTTATTCAATCATATCCTTTCGCTTATTCAAACATCTGAATACGTTTATTCAATCATAATCTTCTGCTTATTCAAACATCAGAATTCTCCAGCAGAACTATCTTCTTCCCCCGGAAGAGCCGGATGCTTTGTAGAACTTACCTTTCTGGCGGGAGATGAAGATGCCGCCTTGAGCAGAGGTCTTATCTACTTGCTGGCCATTGAGATTATAGATAATCTCTTTCTCATCCTTTTTATGAAGGGTAGGAGAGGCGATGAAAGTTGTGCCGGAAACAATGTCGAAGCGGATGATTTTTTTGGTAAAAAATCCTACTGTTCAGTTCCTTATTGCTACAAAATACGCTCGTTTTCTCTGTTTCTGATCCACCATTAAGTCTGTCTGTTAACTGATGAAATCAGGCTGTTTTTTGAGTTTTTTCACTTTAGATGCAAATTAAACCATAAAAAAATGTGCTCTTTCAGAAAAAAGTGTTACCTTTGCAACCGCTTAGAAGCATTTATATAAAATAACGTTATAACAAATTTATGAACTTTACACTATTTATCACCGTTTTGCTGACGGCTGTAACCTTGGTGGTGGCTGCTTATGTCATCGCGAAGTTGATCGGTCCTCGTTCATACAATCCGGTAAAGGGTGAACCTTTTGAGT
>ENA-OPRX01000166-OPRX01000166.1-human-gut-metagenome-genome-assembly--contig:-NODE-166-length-48681-cov-8.856743_pt1 | contig 48681 bp, 42 predicted proteins | sample MGYA00241450_ERZ501892 | MGnify/ENA primary metagenome ERZ501892 (study PRJEB25962, sample SAMEA2042223) | human gut metagenome | biome: human gut; feature: human-associated habitat; material: faeces...
CAGCACTGCGGATGGATATCTCGTTGCTCGCTAACTTTTAGCGGACAGCAATAATAATAATCAGATGAACAGACGCGATTTTATCGCTGTGTCAGCACTTTCGCTGACAAGTATGACATTTCTCAACTTTCCTGTTCTTGCGGGGGCCAAGAGCCGGAAGGACAAAAACTACTCAATCGTAATTTTAGGCGACACTCACTTCGATACCGAGCCGGCCGATGTGTATCATTCACATTACAACGAAAAAGTGGAATGGCTCAACCGTGTGCAGCGTGCGGAATTTGCCCGCAACGGTGAAATGTGGCGTGAACGCTGTCCGCGGCTGCTGAAAAGATGCGCCTGCCTTGCTGATGAGAATACTCAGATTGCATTGCAGGTAGGCGACCTCATTCAGGGAGATTGCGGAAACGGAGATGTGCACAGAAAGATGCTCGACGATGTCATGAATGCGTTCAAGAAGGAGTTCGGCGGATTGCCGTTCGTGACGGTCGAGGGAAATCATGATGTGCGTGGGACTGATGCCAAGAAGGTATATCATGAATATATGCCTAAAAGGATGTCAGAAGAACTCGGAAAAGACATTGAGAAAACTACATTTTATTTCAACATTGGCCCCGATGCTTTCCTGGTATTGGACTTCAATCATCCTGATGACGCTGAAATAGAGAAAATGCTTCAGGAAACCCGCGGCGCCAGACACACGTTCATCATTACCCACGGACCGGTATTCCCTATGGACGAGCAGAGCTGCAGATGGTTTTTCCATGGAGGCGCAAACGTAAGCGAAACCGCTGCAAGACGTCATTTCAGAGCGGAGTTTGCCAAAAGGCATGCGATAGTGCTGTGCGGACATTCTCATGCCACGACCCTTACAGAATGGAAAGGTGACGGCGGCATAATCACACAGATGGAGATGAGCAGTGTCTGGGCTAAGCCTGAGGCGGCGGAATACAAGGTCATAACTGAGGACCCGAAAGAATACGGAAGCCGCAGAATGGGCATGAAAACCATGCCGGACGGCTCTCCGATAAAGGATGAAAGCGCACTTTTCGAAGAATATCTTCCGGGCATAACCCGCTACATCCATTCCTACACTCCTGGTTCATTCAAACTGAATGTAGGCCCTAAGCACATAACTATAGACTTCTACGCCGGTGATTCCACCTTTAAGACCCGGACGTTCGAACTGCGATAACAACAATACACAATATACACCTAATAACTAAAACAATCAGTAATGAGAAAAAAGCAATGTCTGATTATCGTTCTCGCTTCGCTTGTGCTCCTCGGAGTAGCATCTTGCGAAGAGAAAATGGTTTTCCAACTCGCCGATGACCCCGGGTATGTGAAAGATCCCGTTGTCGGCATCAGAGCACTTGACGGTGACAGATGGATTGAAGGTTCTGTCAATCAGGAAAACAGGACTGTCAGTTTTGAATTCCACACCGCAGCCTCTCTGGACAATGTCCTTTGCGACATTGAACTGAACAAGGATTGGGCAAGGATGGTAAGTCCTGCCCAGACCAGACTGACAGCAAATCTGAAATCAGGTTTCAAGATCACTGTCAATGATGGTGTGGACGATATCGCCTACACACTTACGGCCTCCATGTTCCAGCAGATCAAGGAGGTGAAGGCGACACTCGGTTCAGAGACCGTCAGCCTTTCATTGTCCGACAATACTTACATCGGCTCTTTCCCGTCAGCCTATCTGGCTTCAGAAGTCAAGGGGGTCAATGTCGAGGTGGTGACCAATGACGATGTCGAACTGGTGACCGACCCGAATGCGCTGAAGAACCTTGACTTTTCGGAAGGCAATGGCGTGGAGTTCGTCATCCTCGACAAGACCGTGGGCAAGAAGAAATCCTTCACAGTCTATGCTACACCTTCCGATGTGGCGAAATTCGACGAAGGCTGGACAGAGGTTACCAAGAAATGGAGTACTCAGTATGGTGTCAATTTCGGAAACGTGCGTCTGTACCAGACCTCAAACCTTATGGGCAGAAGCGGCAATCCGGCCTATGCTCTTACGATTCCTGCCGGTCATGTCAATATGAAGGTCGCTGAAAAGAGTGTCGTAGGTAATGAGAATATCAGAATCTCCGCAGTACAGAGAAACAACAGGGATTTCGTTTTCTTCCTTCCAGAGGCAGGCCCGGCTGTATGGCATACTGACGGAAGTTCTTCTACTGGCAATCTGGAGTACTACAGCCCGTTGGCCTATGGTCCGGACGATAAGGGTGCTACCAGGGTTCTGCGCAATGATGGCTTCGGCGGCAAAAAGAAAGCCTACGCCCCGGCTATGGGTATAAAGGACGGAAAAGTTTCCATCAAGCCTGCCGGTGCTGTTGACGGACAGCTGTATTCTTATACGGACGCTCTCGGCAACGGCCAGGAAGCCTGGGCAGTGGAAAGTGCGTTCGGCGGTTACTTCCAGATATGCAGAAACGGAGAAACGCTCATTTCCGGCGATGCGGAGAAATTCTACACAGTCTATGACTCCGAGTGGCGCAAGTTCGGTGCGCAGATGACCTGCTTCCTTACACCGGACTGGGGCAAGTCTGTGCCTGTAACTGAGTACGACATGCTGCATACAGGACGTATCGGTGTCGGTTGCACAGCAGACGGCGCCCTTGTAGTGCTCGTTTCCGAAAAGTATGTGAACACCCACAACCAGGGCCAGCATACCGACAACGGAAAGAACGGTGACGGCGGTGACAATAAAGGCTTGACACTCTATGAACTGGCCTCTGTGATGACCAGTCTCGGATGTAGTGATGCCATGACAGTTGAAGACTACAACTGGTCACATATCATCCTTCAGGATGGCACTGACAGAGGCAAAGACCTTTTCTGGACAAACAACAGATGGTACATCACCAACACCAATGCCAACTATGGCAACATAAAGCCGGAGTCTTCGGAGAACGTCAACCTCGTTGTCGCATGTTTTAAGTAGAAGAAAAATGAAGAAAATAAAATTTATACTTACGATATTGCTGGCGACGATAGTTGCCGGCAGCGCTTTCGCTCAGAACCGCACGGTCAGCGGTACGGTGAAAGACTCAAACGGCGAGCCCGTCGTCGGTGCGGCTGTCATTGTCCCGAAGTCCACAATCGGTGCTTCCACTGACATTGACGGTAAGTTTGCACTCTCTGTCCCGGAAAAGACACTTTCCCTCGAAGTGAACATGATCGGCTACGCTACAGCTACGGTTACCTTGGGGACAGCTTCAAGCTATGAGGTCGTGCTCAGGGACGATACCAATTATCTCGATGAAGTAGTGGTCGTCGGATATGGTGTCCAGAAGAAGATCAATGTCACCGGAAGTGTGTCTTCCGTCAATTTTACTTCGGAAAGTGTCAAGTCACGCCCGATGTTCAATGCCACCCAGGCCCTTTCCGGCACGATGCCGGGCCTTCAGGTGATGCAGGGCTCAGGTAATCCTTACGAGGAAGACTTCTCGATGCTTGTCCGTGGTACAGGTACCCTCAATTCTGCCGGACCTCTTGTCCTTGTGGACGGTATGGAGCAGGGTGTGGGCAATGTGAACCCTTCAGATATTGCTTCCATCAATGTGCTGAAAGATGCCGCGTCATGTGCCATCTACGGTAACAGGGGAGCGAACGGTGTCATCCTCATCACCACAAAGAACGGCTCATCTTCTGACGGCAAGGCTGAAATCAGCTATGACTTGACTCTTTCGTATGACGAACCGTTCAAGGTCATCCATACAGTGTCAGATATGGCTACGTACATGCGCCTCTACAACGAGTCCTGTACGAATATCGGCGGAGTGGCCCAGTTCTCCCAGGGTGTGATAGACGAGTGGCTGAAGGCAAAGGAAAACCCATGGGGACGTGCTGAGTCCGGTTACTACAACTATATGGCATATCCTAACACGGACTGGTGGGATGTGATCTACAAGAACAAGATTATGCAGAAGCACACGCTTTCTGCAAGCGGCAAGGTAAAATCGATGGGCTACAATGTGTCGCTCTCATACATTGACAATCCTGGTATCATCGACAATACCGGTTACAAGCGCTATTTCGGCCGTGTTAATGTCTATGGACAGATAACTGACTGGCTCAAGATAGGTGCCCGCATCTGGGGCTACAATACTGATCAGGAAAGCAGCAATGTCGGTTCCCTCTATTCGCTTGACACTCAGAAGATGACTCCGGACATTTATCCGTATTCGAAGTCTCTTGACCTCTATGGCGGTCCGCAGGCTTATGGACAGGATCCTCAGTCTCATAACCCTCTCGTGGATATGAACTCATCCAGAGGCTATACCAAGAACACCCAGATCTTTTCAGACTGGTATGCGCAGGTGAAGTTCCTCAAGTATTTCAACTGGAACACTGACCTTTATTACAAGGACTATCGCCAGGAGGAGCAGAGCGTGAACACCGGTATCGGCAAGTATGACTTCCAGAATGATACCTATGTGATTGCCCCTGCAGATCCGTCCGAACTGTATTCCTACATGTACAATAAGAGGGAGAATTTCGTGAAGCTGTCTTCAGTGCTCAATTACAACCAGACTGTAGGCAAACATGACATTGCGGCCATGGTAGGTTACGAGATGAGCCACTTCAAGTATCGTGATTTCAGCGCTACGAAACGTGGCCTTCAGGATGTTTCAGTAGGAGATCTCAATGCCGTGGCAACTCCTTATGCCTCTGGCGGTTACGGTACCGAGTATGCGTCCCGTTCTTTCTTCGGTCGTGTGAATTACGCATTCGCAGGCAAATACCTTTTCGAGGCGAACCTCCGTGCAGATGCTTCTTCGCGTTTCGCTCCTGAATACAGATGGGGATTTTTCCCTTCAGTGTCAGCAGGATGGCGTATCAGTGACGAGCCTTGGCTCAAGAACGCGCACATTTTCGACAATCTCAAGGTGCGTGCGTCATGGGGCCGTCTTGGAAACAACTCCATCGGCAACTACGACTGGCAGTCCACATACGGAACCACCAATTACGTTTTCGGTACGGACGACATAACAAACGGTATCTCAATCACTTCCATCAAGAACTATGCATTGACTTGGGAAACTACATCCGTAGCTGATGTCGGAATCGATTTCGGCGTGTTCAAGAACAGGCTTACCGGTACCGTGGACTATTACGACAAGGTCACAAGCGGCATCCTCTACACACCGTCCATGTATATGGTGATGGGTAATGCCAGCGCTCCGAGACAGAATATCGCAGCCGTGACCAACAGGGGAGTCGAGGTCGAGCTCGGATGGAGAGACACCGTAGGGGATTTCTACTACAATATCAGCGGTAACGTGACCTACAACAAGAACAGGGTGAGCCGTTACAAAGGCAAACTCAAACAGGGATGGGAAACTGACGCTGAAGGCAACCGTGTATGGAAGACCAATATCGGAGACGTTTCCACAGGCGGTTCCACAAGAGTTGTCGAAGGACACATGATAGATGAATTCTACATGATGGATACCTACAAGGGTTCCGGCAAGTATTGGAATGCAGACGGCACACCTGATATCAACGGAGGTCCTGTGGACGGTATGATCCGCACCACCAATGATATGGAGTGGCTCCGCGCCATGATGGATGCAGGATATTCATTCTACCCTCAGCAGGGCATCGGCAAGCAGAAGATCTGGTATGGTGAGTACATTTATGCGGATGCAAACGGAGACGGACTCTACGGAAACTCATATGATGCTGTATTCCAGAATGTTTCCACGACTCCGAAGGTCAATTTCGGTCTGCAGTTCTCTGCCGGATGGAAGGGCATTGACTTTTCAATGAGCTGGGCAGGCGCAGCAGGGTTCTCTCTGTACTATTACAGACAGGCCAGCAACTCTTCCAACACCATCTACGGTTACGCCATTCCTGAATCAGTGGCAAAAGACCACTATTTCTTCGATCCGAAGAATCCGGATGATCCGCGTACCAACATCAATTCCAAGCAGCCTCGTCTTGTCAACCTGACATCCTGCCAGTCCGATGAGACATCCTCTCTGCATCTGTGCAAGGGAGACTACCTGAAGCTCAAGAACTTCACGCTCGGATACACACTTCCTGAGAGGCTCACGAAGAAAATCCTTCTTCAGAAAGTCAGAATATATTTCAGCGGAGAGAATCTTTTCGCAATCACCCAATTCCCGGGCATGGACCCTGAAATGCGTTCTACAGCCGGTTACTCAACCATGCGCCAGTATGCGGGCGGTCTGAACATAACCTTCTAACATGTATTGAAAAGATGAAAAAAGTTTTATTGATATTCACATTTGCCGCCGTTTCCTTCGCATCTTGCCAGTCACTCGATCTGGAAAGTACCTATCAGGTGGGTTCTTCCAATGTATGGAACAAGGCGACTCTTGCCCGTCAGGCTGTGAACGGAGTGTACAACGAACTGTATGTCCGTGCCTCCGCTTCGGACAGCGAGAACAACTGGAAAGTAATGAACGAGGCATACTCTTCCGTGATGGACACGGACAAGAACTGGTATCACAACCAGAAAGTCTGCTATGGTGACGGAACACCGTCAAGCAGCGTGTTCTCGAACATGTACAAGTACTATTATACCTTCATCTTCCGCGCAAACGATATCATCAGCCACATTGACAAGGTGCCTGACATGACCGCTGAAGAAAAGGGCAGACTCAAGGCTGAGGCCAAGTTCTTCAGAGCATTCGGGTATTTCAACCTCAATGTCCTCTACCGTGGAGTCCCTCTTTATCTGGAATACATAGAGAATGCGACTAACGCCACCCGTCCGCGTTCTTCTGAACAGGATGTGTGGAATGCTGTCATTCAGGACCTTACGGATTGCGTTGAAGAAAAGAATCTTCCTGACCGCTACACTGCGGGCTCGTCTGATTACGGACGTGTAAGCAGGGCTGTTGCTCTTGCGTACAGAGGCCAGGCCTACCAGTTCCTCGCTGCCCGCGGAGAAGGAGACAAGGCCCAGTACTGGCAGTTGGCATTGGACGATTTCGAGGCTCTTGAACCGATGGGATTCGCACTCTACAAGGGCGCAGGTAACGACAGCTTCAAGCAGCTCCTCAAGCCGGCCAACGAACAGTGTGACGAGATGATTTTCTCAATCAGGATGACCCAGAAGGACGGAATGGGAAACAACCGTGCAGTCCTGTTCGGAAACCGTTGTACTGGAGTGACAAGCGGTGCGTGGAACAACTATCTTCCTAATCCTGCCTTTGTGGAGTCATTCGAGAATGCTGACGGCAGCAAGTTCAATTGGGAGGATTATTGCCCGGGCTGGAATGATATGACTCCGGAGCAGCGTTCGGTATTCTTCCTCCGCAACGAGATGTCAACCGGCGAGATAGCAAATATGACCGCATACGGAGCAGATATGAGCAAATACGAGCCTCACAAGAACGAGAACCGTATCAAGGCGGCTTACGACAATCGTGACCCTCGTCTCAAGATGTCTGTAATCACTCCATATTCAGAGTATTACGGAGGTATCGCCGGTGTTCCTTACACCTTTACACTCAGATGGCCATACCGTTCTGACGGCGCTTCTTCACGTGATATCCGTACTGACACGAACTCCATGTTCTACTATCTGTGGAGAAAATATGTTCCGGAAGGAATCGAGAACACTATCCGCTGGGTGTACGAGGAAGACCTGATCCTCTGCCGCTACGCCGAGATTCTTCTCCGCAGGGCCGAGTGTCTCAATGAACTGAACCGCACTGACGAGGCCGTGGAAATGGTCAATGAGGTCCGTTCCCGCGCAAAGCATATCCTTCTCAATACCAATGAGTTCACGCAAGTGAAAGGTCAGGAAGACATGCGTGAGCGCATCCGCAACGAGTTCTACTGGGAACTCGCCGGAGAGGACAGCATGTATTACAATGAACTCCGTTGGGGAACATGGCTGGACAAGAAGTTCCGTGATCATTCATCCGGCCAGAACGGAGAGATGAACACCAACGGACTTATGCAGATCTGGGGTACAAAGACCTATACTTGGTACTCCCTCGGGGATTACGTCCAGACCTGGCCTATTCCTGCCAAGGAGCGTGAGATGAATCCGAGCCTGGTCCAGAACGAAGGTTGGAGAGACTAATCATATAATGTCAATACAATGAACAGAATATTATATACAATAGCGACAGTCGCCGCGCTTGCGTCACTGTCATCATGCCATGAGAAAATCATCGATGAGCGTCCTATAAAACCGGACACCGGCACGGACGGCTTCATGACCACGACGTACATGAACCCGGTGATCAGAAACAATGCCCCTGACCCGTCAGTTTTCGATGACAGGGAGAGGACCGGATATTTCTATGCCTACAGCACCCAGAACGGCGTGAGCGGTACTTCCGACGTGGTTTACCTGCCTGTTTACCGTTCCAAGGATATGGTGAACTGGGAACTCGTAGGAAATGCATTCGGCGGGATGGAAAGACCTCAATGGGTCCCTGACACCAGAATCTGGGCGCCGGATCTTGAATATATAGACGGGCGCTACTGCCTCTACTATGCCGAAGGACATTGGGACGATCCTAAGAGGAGCGCCTGCGGCGTAGCTGTCTCCAACAGTCCGACAGGCCCGTTCACTTGGACCAATGTCAAGGATATCAATCCTTTGGCCGATTCGAACGGCAAACTCGTGGACTATGCGTCCCAGCACGTTTCGAACTCCATTGATCCGGATGTCATCCGCGACGAAGTCACCGGTGACTATTACCTTTTCTGGGGAAGTTTCGGAAGCGACTCCGGAATATGGGCGATCCAGCTTACCTCTGACGGTCTTGCAATCGCGCCTGGTGCGGAGAAGGTCTTCATTGCCTATGACCTGGAAGGTACCTATGTCCACTACAAGAACGGCTATTACTACTGTTTCGGCTCGAAAGGCTCCTGCTGCGAGGGTGCGAACAGTACCTACCATGTCGTCGTAGGCCGCTCGAAGAATGTGCTCGGCCCGTATGAGGGCAAGGACGGCAATCTCATGTCCACCAGAAACTCCGCTTTCGACAGCGAGGCCAATACGATTCTAAGCGGTCCTGCTTCAGGTTATTTCGCCGGTACCGGACACAATGCCGGAATCGTCACTGATGACAAAGGCAAGGACTGGATGTGCTACCATAATTACTGGGCTGGCAACAAGTACGACGGCCGCTGCATGTCAATGGACGAAATCGTCTGGGGTGACGGTTGGCCATCTACCAAGACAGGATTCCCGTCAGAGGCGAAGACTGCCGGTCCTACCTGGAAGATTGCTGAAACCAAATCCGGTCCTGTACAGACAGACAATTTCGCTTCAGGCTCCCTCATTGAGACGGGTGATTCATGCGGATGCCGCAACACCTGGAAATATTCCCAGGAAAATGAAAACAAATACGAAATAAAGATATTCTATGAATAATATTGTCAAACTGTCAGCTTTGATGCTGGCAACCATTTCAATATTTGCTTGTGAAAGAGAGGTTTCAGCCCCTACACCGAACGCAAGGCCTGAGAAAGGAGACAAAAAGGTGGACACGGTTCTTGTTGAAACCACCTTTCAGGCGAGACTCGGGGCTTCGCGTTCTTCCGTATGGAACGGTGATGTGCTTGTCTATGACAATGTCGCAACTCACGAAGCCAATGTTTTCAAGCCAGGTTCTGTGGAGGGCCTGAGAGCAGACCTCACCGGCCAGTCCTATGACCCGTGTGACATGTATTATGCCCTTTATCCGTCAACAGCGTTCGATGCTTTCTCAGAAGGCAAGGCTACCCACACTGTTCCTGCTGAGCAGAAGGCATACCTGATTGCTGACGGCGCTGAATTGCCTGCGGTTCCACAAGTGGCTTTCGCTCAAGCTCTTGAGACCTCACTCGTCTTCAGTCCTGTTGCATCCTATCTTAATTTCAATATGCTTGCAGAGGATGTCGAATCCCTCAAGCTCACCAGCATTGACAAAAAAACAATTGCAGGGACTGCGACGGTAGATGTTTACAGTAGGGATGTCACTGCCGGCGGGGAAGCTGAGAGCATCAGTATCACTCCGCAGGAGGGGGATGTGTTCTCGAACGCCATCTATAGCGTTGAGATCCTTCCGGGCGTATATGAGCAAGGATTCGTGGTGGACATTACCTTCAAGGGCGGCGCGGCTTTCAGCAACACCTTCAGTTCTCCGCTGACTGTAAATCCTGGTGAAGTCGTCCTGTTGGGCAATGTGTTCAGTCCGAAAGTCACAGCGCCGGTTCTGAAAAATGCTGTCACTGCCTTCACTGACGCTCATCTTTCATGGGATGCCATCGAAAGTGCCGACGGCTACAAGGTTTATGTCAATGACATACTTGCCGGTGATGTCAATGAATGCAGCTTCACGGCCAAGGGGCTTCCGCAAGGCGCAGAATGCCGTATTAAAGTTGAGGCTTACAATGCATATTCATCTGCTTCTTCAACCGTTGACCTGAAGACCAAGGGCTTGCGCAAGAGTGATGTCAGCACGGGTACCACATTCCTCTGCATTGACTGGGATGCAGTTTGCAGAAACGGAATTACAGGTTATGACCAGGCATACCAGGTTCAGATTTTCGAGGACGAGGCCTGCACCAAGCCGGTTTATGACTTCGTGCCTTATGACGGACAGAAGATGATAAATCCATGTTTCGGCAACAGCTCATACTTCGGCCATACGTCACAGCTTCAGGACGGACTCAAGTGTGTCAATTACCTTACTCCTACCAGAGTGTCCATCGGAGGTCTTTATCCTGCTACCACTTACTACGTGCGCATAAGGACGCTCAATTCGATATCCATGAAGAATGGGTTGGGCAAGGCTAACGTGACATTGACAAATTCATTCGGCACATCTGAATGGTCGCAGCCTGTCGCTATGGCTACTGACAATGAGAGGGCTCTGGATGAGAGGACCGTGTTCTATACCGGTTTCAATGACTTCTGCGTGCAGTCAGACTACAAGGCCTGGGCGCCTGGCGCAGTTCCTGCCGGAATCATCGCAGGTACGGCTCTTGGAGGATGTTGGATTCCATGGAATCATCCTAATCGCAACAAGTCCATCGGTTTTGCATTCTATCCTCACGGAGAAGGCCAGCACCAGACCAATACTTGGAATCTCACGTCAGACGGCAAGCATGTGGACGGTACTTCAGACAATAATACAGGCGGTTATCTGATAGGTCGTGCCAAAGGCTCTGTCAATGCGATTACCGGTGATGTCGCAGGCTGGATTTTCGGCCGCTGGGCACGTCCGTTCATGGGAATGGTCGGCCTGGACGGTGCCGACAATGGTTCGACAATAGTCTGCACTCCGGTGATTCCTTCCGGCAGAGTTGATGCGGCCGGTTCGGAATGTACGATTTCATTCTCTGCAGTGGCCCGTGTGCGTCCTCAGGACAATTTCTCCGGCACGCTTCAGGTCAATGTATGGCGTGCGGAAAGCAAGAAATGGGAGACCATAGGAGCAGTCTCATCCGAGGCTTTGCTTCCGTTCACTCCGGGTGCTTCAGAGTCAGAATACAAATGTGACTTCACGGGACACGTGCATACATTCAAGACTACACTCAAGCCTGGTGATGCGGTAGAACTCCGCACGACCAAGGAAGGTATCATTCTCGTAGATGATTTTACTGTGGTCAGAGGCAACAACATAGACGGAGTCTCCAGAGGAGAAATCAACTGGTAAGCCATTCTGTCAAATATCAATAAGATAGTAATGAACAAACGTATAACAAATATCCTGAGCGCTGCGGCATTGCTGCTGGGCGCTTTCTCCTGCAGCCGGGAAATCGAGCCTGTTGAAAACGGCAGGCCTGATTCCGAAGCCCTTGTCTTCAAGTGCTCGTTGGAAGAGACGAAAACTGTCTATGACGGAGTTGCCACTGTCTCCTGGAGCAAGGGAGATGTCGTGAAGGTTTTCGATGCCTCCGGAGCAAGCGACTCTTTTACCATTGACGCTCAATGCAATGACTTCGAGTTCGCTACAAAGAATCTGGGTGCCGGCCCGTATTATTCCATCGCCGGCCCTAAATCTGTGGTTGATGCCGTAGTCTTCAATTCCGGTGAGAAACAGATGACTTTCCCGATGGGAAGCAGTTTCGACGGAAGTTTCGCCTCATCAGACATTCTGGTAAGTATGACTCCTGATACGGAACTCCGCTATCATCATGTACTCGGCTTCATCGAGTTTGAACTTGCAAAGGCCAGGAAAGTGGAGTTTACCGGAACTGGTGTTTGCGCGGAGTCCCTCAGCCTCACTTTTGACGCAGATGGCAAATGGTCTCTGAAAAGTCTGAAGCCTTCTGACAAAATCACCATAAATACCACCCAAGGCGGTACTTACTACATTCCTGTCATACCTCAGACATTCGGGAACGGATTCTCATTCAAGACCATCGATGCCAATGATGTCGTGTTCGAGAAATCCACATCCAAGTCCAACACCGTTGCAGCAGGACAGGTTCTTGCTGCCGGCCGACTCGGTTCTGAATATGAGGTGGATGAAGACGGTCGCGTGACAGTGAAGACGTCCGAGCAGGGCTATCTGGAAGTATATTATGCCAACAAGAAAAACAGCAAGTGCGTGATTCTCTATCCTGGAGGCGGCTATGCTGTACATCATGCGGGCGGTATCGCCAGCGTGATTGAGGACTTCCGCGGCTCTGACGTCACCCTTATCGTGGACTACTTCACCCTTCCGAACAAGGGCCTGCTCAGGGACCGTTCTCTCGAGGATGCCAATGCGGCGCTCGACCTGGCCCTGAAGAACAAGGCTTTGTGGGGAGGATATGAGAAGGTCGGTCTTATCGGCAACTCCGCTGGCGGACATCTCGCAGGATACATCGGTCAGACCCGACATGCAGACGTTGATTTCCAGATACTCATCTACCCTGTCGTGACACTTACACCGGGCAAGACCCACGAAGGTACATTGCTCTACTGGCTCGGCAGCAATCCTTCACAGGAGGAGATCGACAAATATTGCAACGAAAAGCACGTGTCCCTGGATACGCCTCCTACCTATGTTTCCTACAGTACGGGAGACTCTACAGTTCCTCAGGAATACAATGGCAAGGCTATGGGGGATGCTCTCCGTGCCATAAATCATCCTAACTATGAGGTGCATGTCTATAACGACAACTCCCACGCAACCGGAAGCTGGCCGGACTGGCCGGACGCCCTTTTCAAATGGCTTGACAAACTCGACAGCCCTGTTGTACCTCCTCAGGAGAAGACCATCTCTACAGCACAGCAGTTCAAGGATTTCCTTGCCGGTGCAAAGGATGCCAATGCTTCCGACCAATACAAACTTGACGCCGACATCGACCTTACAGGCGTGTCCTACGCTTCAGCGGAATCTTTCTCCGGCACATTTGACGGCCAGAATCACAAGATCTCCGGCATCAATACTGATGTGCCTATGTTCGGGAGCCTGAAAGGAATCGTGAAGAACGTCACTCTGGAAGGAAATGCCACCATCCCGGCTGATGCGGTGGCCTTCGGCGTACTCGCATCATCCTCTGCATCAGCTACCGTGACGAATGTGACCAACCGTGTCAATGTGAAGATGGCGGAAGGTGCTGGAAATACCCCGCTGGTCAATGCCGGTAACCTGATTGGTCTTGCCGGGGCTTCAACGCTTGAGAACTGCACCAATTATGGTACATTGACGCTCAAAGCCTCCTCTTGCGTAGCAGAAAGCGCCCAGGACGGCATATTCGGTGGTCATGCCGGAGTCGTAGGCTCACTGATCGGGTCAAGTCTCAACAACTGTGACAACCACGGAGTAATCACTGTCCAGCTTGACGACCACAAGACGGGCAATTACATGTCTGTCTGCGGTGTGACAGGATATGTCAAAGGTGGCGAAGTTAGCTCCTGTGACAATTTCGCACCGGTTTCCTTTACCATCAGCTCCGCCAATGTGGATCAGGGTGTAATCGTGGCCGGTGTCGTGGGCTTCAACAACAGTTCCGCGAAGATTACCAAATGCAACAATTCCGGAGCGGTTACATTCTCGGCTCCTAAGTATCCTTCAAAGCATCTCTGGATCGCCGGTGTGGCCGGTTCTACCAATGGCGCGGTGACCGACTGCACCAATTCCGGCAAAATCAAGGCGGACTGCGCAAAAGGCAATACCGTAGATGCGGCAGGAGTCGCAGGCCAGATGTACAATGCCATTTCAGGCTGCGGCAATACTGGTGCAGTTGAGGTCAATGTCGGAGAAGCAAGCGCTATCCAGGTCGGCGGCGTTGCTGCCATTGCCAATAATTCTGTGGACAAATGCACGAACAACGCCCCTGTGACCTATGTCGGTACCAAGAGCGGTGTGGTCTATGTCTGCGGTGTGGTCGGCTATGACCAGTCCGGCTCTGTCACCAATATCGAAAACGGCTCGGACGGTGATGTAAGCATCACTTGCGGCACAGTCAAAAACTGCTGGTGCGGAGGTGCATTCTCAGGCTTCTGGAAGAGCGGAGGAAATGTAAAGAATGCAGGTGACCTGACCATCAAACTTGACAACAATACCGGCAATTTCCTGGCAGGCGGCGCGGTCGGATTCGCGATCAATTCCGGTACGGTGGTAAGCGGGGAAGTTTCCAACTCCGGTAAAGTTACTGTTACTCTCAACGCCCTCGGAAACACGTCGGCAAGTGCTGTCGGAGGTGCAATCGCAGCCAGATGGTCTGCCGCCTCAATAAAGGCGACCCTGACCAATACCGGCTCTGCAACCTGCAGCCTTTCAAGTGTTTACGTTACAGACCAGGAAATGAAAGTCATATAGTGATTTGACTGGACACACAACTTTTACTGACCACGTGGCAGCGGCAAGTCCGCTGCCACATTTTTTTTCGTGTCCGTTCATGTGTTAATATTTAATTTTGTATTTTAGAAAAAAATGTATACTTTTGCGTAAGAGAACGGATCTATGCAACATGAAGTCTTAAGTTCCTACTTGAGCGGTCAGTAGTGTTGGTGGGTCCTTTCTTTGTTTGTGGTAGTTCCTTATCTGAGTTTTGGGTCATGGGGAAAACCCTGGCTCAACGTAAAATCCCGGTTGATTTGCATTTCTTAGTGCGTACTTTGTACCGCATAAAACGTTTTTTTGGAACGAAATTGACAAGGCATCATCAGATGCCGTGCAGGACATCCTCTTGTCGATGGATATCTGAGCAGCGTAATTTCGTGACACGATTTCTTCAGAAGAACCATGTCTCCATCTGCGTGATTGCCTATGACGCGAACTTCATAGAGGATAAAAAGGGCATCGTCATAGGTGATTTCTGAACCAATGAGCATCCAGACGAACCTGTAAATACCTATATAACAACCTGACATCCAATCAATTATGCCGATTTAAAGCAGAATGTAAATGTGCTCATCACCCTATTTTTTTATGGGAGTGAGCATATTGAGAAATAGATTGAATCCATATAATAGTCTATACTTCAATAAGTTACAGGCGTTTCGCAGCATTGGCGATATGCTCATTGGTTCGAAAATACCACCGCAAGCAGATATAATAAAATTCGTAATAGCCGGCGGAGACCCGCGAGTTGCCGGACATGGCTGTTTCCGTGAGTATGATTATAGAGAAAAACCGAACAACCTGAAATTGACATAATCAACGAAAGTGCTGATTCACAACAAGTTAGTAGATAAGGCAAAAGTCAGGTTACCCATTTTTTTCACATAACCTGCATTTCGCCGCTCGCTGTATGTCGTTGACACTCAGTAATATATGCCAAACTGCGACATGCAGGTTGTTCTAAAAGATTCCTGATATCTTGCCAGGATCACTCGCTACCGTCGGTGATTTAACAAGTCGTCGTCAGAGATGACCGGCCGAGTCCGTAGGCTGTCCCGCGCACCTCCTTCTCTCCGGGATTTCGTCCGCTGTCGCCCCGGCATCTCCAGCATGTGGTCCTGCGCACCTCCTTCTCTCGGAGATTTCGTCCGCTGGCGCTCTGGCATCTCCCGCCGGCGGCCCTGCGCACCTCCTTCTCTCCGAGATTTCGTCGCTGGCGCTCCGACATCTCCCTGTCGGCGGTCCCGCGCACCTCCTTCTCTCCGAGATTTCGTTCGCTGTCGCTCCGACATCTCCCGCCGCCTGCGGCGGGGCGGTGCAAACCGGAAAAGAAAATCAGCGTTCAAGTGAACTTGACGCTGATTTTCTTTTTTCGGTTTGCGGAGAGAAGGAGATTCGAACTCCTGATACCCTTTTGGAGTATACACGCTTTCCAGGCGTGCCTCTTAAGCCACTCGAGCATCTCTCCAGAACTGCCCTGTAACACGGACAGGGCTGCAAATATACGAATTATCTGTTAATTTACAATGATTCGCGCTTCAATTTCTCGATGTAGTGGTCGATACGCTTGAGCTCTCTCGGTATGTCAATACTCTGAGGACAATGCGGCTTGCATTGACCGCAGCCTATGCAGTGGTCAGCCTGGCGCACAGTCTCCACAGCACGGTCGTAACCTACCAGAAAACGCCTCTTGAGCCTCTGGAAATGCTCCTGCTCGCAACTCTGCGCGATATCACCCGAATTGACACTGTCATTGTAATGCCTGAAGATAGTCGGGATGTCGATACCGTATGGACATGGCATGCAGTATGTGCAGCCCGTACATGGAACAGTAGGGTAGTCCTCCATGAGATTCGCCATCTCCTTCAGGAACGCTATCTCCTCATCAGTCAGCGCCTTGAAATGCGAGAAAGTCTCCACATTCTCTATCAGCGGCTCCATGGACGACATGCCGCTCAGCACAGTCAGCACATTCGGATACGAACCGCAGAACCTGAACGCCCACGAAGCCACGGACATCTGGGGCTCCCGCTCTTTCATCTTCTCGGCTATGGCCTGAGGCAGCTTGGCAAGACGCCCGCCTAAAAGTGGCTCCATAATCGTGGCCGGGATATTCCGCTTGGCGAGTTCCTCATAGAGATAATCCGCATTGACATTCTGAGGCGCCTTCGCGTGCTCCCAGTCCACATAATTCATCTCTATCTGTACGAAATCCCAATGATACTTGTCGTGCAGCTCCAGGAACCTGTCGAATACATCACGCCTTCCGTGGAACGAAAAACCCAGATTCCTGATTCTGCCCTCCTCGCGCTCCCTCAGTAGAAAATCAAGCAGCCCATTATTCACATACCTCTCCTCGAAACCCTCGAAACCGGATGTCCCGATAGCGTGAAGCAGATAATAGTCGAAATAATCAGTCCTCAACTGCTTCATCGAATCGTAATACATCTTCAGTCCGGCCTCACGCGAAGAATCATTGAAATTCGACAGCTTGGTCGCAATATAATACGAATCACGAGGATAGCGGCTGAGCGCAATTCCGGCAGCCTCCTCCGACTGCCCCTGAAGATAGGCCGGTGACGTGTCGTAGTAGTTCACCCCGTTACGGTAAGCATAATCCACCATTTCATTGACAGCATCCTGGTCGATGTAGTCCTTGCCGTCATCACCCTTCTTCATCGGCCACCTCATGCAGCCGTAGCCGAGCAGTGAAATCTTATCACCGGTTTTCGGGTCGGTACGCATCTCCATCGCCGCATTTCCAGCGACCTGAACGCGCCTGCCTGAAGGAGAGCATCCTGTCAATGAAGTAACTCCGACAGCCAGCGCTCCTGCTCCGGCCGTTTTTATAAAATCACGTCTATCAATGTTCATTATTCTATTATTTTCAAGCAGTCCAATTTACTGACATTCAGCGCTCTCAATCCCTCCTGTGGACACTGAGTCCGTTTACGCGAATCGCACTATATGGCCTTGACGGGCAGAGGAACTCACAGGCCCCGCATCCGATACATCTGCTTTCATCCACCGTCGGAATCCTCAATGAATTCTTGTCCTTCGGATCCTTCTTGACCATTATGATGGCCCCGGCAGGACAATGCCTTGAGCAGTTGCCGCACGAAACGCCGTCCCTGTTCACCACACACAAGTCCAGATCCACCTTGGCCGTTCCGATATGCATCGTGGTCTTTTCCTCTATGCTGTATTTCCTGATCGGTCCGGACGGACACACCTGAGCGCAACGGTTGCACTCCACACGGCACCATCCTCGCTCATAAGACATTTCCGGCTGCATAAGGTGCTCCAGCGAAGAAGAAGGACGCAGCACCCCGTTGGGACATTGCGACACACAGAGCTGACAGGCCGTGCAATGCTGGTAGAACTCCTTGACACTCAGCGCTCCGAACGGAACCAGAGGAGTCTCCCGCACAGGCGCCTTCTTCCCGAGGACAACCGCCAGCCCGCCGTCCACCTTCTTCTCCTGAGCCTTCATTGTCAATGCCCCAAGGGTCAATGCCGTAGTGCTGATAAATATACGTCTTCCGTTATCTCCGGCCGCAGCCTTGTCATTGACCTCAGCCTTCCTCACAGTCTTTCCGGCCTTCCAGAAAGGCTTGTATTTTATCGCGCCATGATGACAGGTGCCGATGCAGTCGAAACAGTCCACGCACCTGCTGTAGTCGATTCTGTGATTGTCCAGATCAATGCAGGATGCCTTGCAGTTCTTCTCGCAGAGGTGACAATTCCTGCATTTGCCGGTATCGATCACTGGGCGGAAAATCGCGAACCGGGAGAAGAAACTCAGAACCGTACCGACCGGGCAGATGGTATTGCAGTATGTCCTGCCGTTCCGTGCGGCAAGAATGAATATGACCACGAAAGTAACGGATGCTATCACTAAAGTAGGCAAACTCTTGAGCCACACGTCCTTATGCTCGAACGCGTACCCGCCTGCCTTTTCGGCTATCCATGCACAGAGATTGTTGCCCCACAGCCAGACCGGCGAAAGAAGATTCTGCACTATGCGGCCGAACGAACTGTATGGCGCAACCAGCACTGCAACCGAAGTGAACCCGGCCACGAGAAGGACAATGAAAACTGCCAACACGCTGTACCTTAGCCACTTCTTCTCGGGCGACCAGTTGTAGAACTTCTTGTGGCTTTTACGCCAGATACTGAAAGACCTTGCGACGACATCTTGAAAAATCCCCAACGGGCATATGATCGAGCAGTAGAGCCTTCCGAATACCAATGTCAATAGAATCAATGCGATGACAATCCCGGCATTGAGAGCGAGAACCGCCGGCAGGAACTGGATTTTCGCCAGGAAGCCGAACCATCCGGCAGCGAGTCCGGTGAAATCCAAGAACAGCAACGTGCACAGAATGAACACGATACCTGCTGTTACGGCGCGGATTTTCTTAAGCATATAGTCGTAATTCTTTTAGTCCAATATTATAAGAACAGGAGCCGGGTGATTGAGCGTCAGCTTGACCTCGTCCGTTTCCGCAATATTCAGCGTAGCCTTCCACCAGTTGTCAAAAATCACACCCGAAGTCTGCCATTTCAGCCCTTCCGACTTGATATTGAGCGAGTTGTCCGGGGACAAGATCGATATTTCCCTGCCTTCACCGACGAAAAACGATGTCGTCTCCGTTATTGCGAACGAGGTAGTCCAGTCGGAAACCATGTCTATCTGCAGGCCCTCAGGAATGTCGATACCGGAGAGCATCTGCTTCTCTTTCAGGCCGCCCAGCTCTTTCGCGTACTCCATCAGGTAGGACAGATTTCCTATCGTATGGTCCTCCCTCTTTCCGCCAGCTCCCAGGATATGGACTGTGTCAATGTCCCTGAAATGTGTCAGCGCATAGCGGAAAGCCTTGTTCAGGTCATTGTAGTCCTGTTCCGGATTATGGACGATCAGGTCCGCGTATTTCTTTTTGAAAGTCACAGGCAGCGAATCCAGATCCCCGATTATCGCATCCGGCAGCCTTGGATGGCCGAAAATCTTGCCTGACCTCCGGATAAACGTGACCGCCGCCCCGTCACAGCAGACGATATAGTCCGCAGTCCGGATAAGGTATAGCGGAAACTCCTTCTTGGGAAATTCGCCGTTGCAGATGATAGCTAAAGTCGCCATTATTTCTTACGTATTATGCTCAGCCCGTGCCGTACAGGGAGAATCACCGTCTCCACACGCGGGTCCGAAGCCGCCAAATCATTGAACCGGACTATTCCGCTCGTCTGCTTGTCCGTAGGAACCTGCTCCGCATAGACCTTGCCGTCCCACAGAACGTCGTCGGCCAGGATAAAGCCGCCGGGACGGGTCAATGTCAATGCAAGTTCGTAGTAATCAGGATATTCCCTCTTGTTTGCGTCAATGAAAGTGAGGTCGTAGAGCTTTTTCCCGTCCTGTCCGCGCAAAAACTCCACAGCATCCCCGATGTGCAGTGAAACGCGACCGCTAACCCCGGCCCTCTCGAATCCCTCCAATATCAGGTCCTCCAGCTCGTCATTGATCTCCAGTGTGTCGATATGGCCTTCCCCTTCCAGAGCGAGAGCCATGCATATCGCCGAGTATCCCGTAAAAGTACCGATTTCCAGGACATTGCGCGGAGAAATCATACGGGTCATCATGTACAGGAACTCTCCCTGCACCTTTCCTGTAAGCATCCGGGGGTAGTTCGTGCGGATATTGGTCTGCCTCTCCAGCCAGTCCAGAGCCTCGTTCCTTATCGAGCAATGCTCTTCAATGTATTTGTCCTGAGCACTTTCCATAATCTATAACAATATCAGACAACTTGTTCTGTCAGGCGCGAAAATCCGGCAGGCCATATCCCTGATCATGTCTGCCGAAACCGCCTCGATTTCCCGTTTGATTTCTTCAGCAGATGCCACCTTGCCGTAGGCGAGCAGACTCTTTCCCATACTCAGGCATTGAGACTCCCCATTGTCGGAACTTATGGCAATCTGGCCGAGGAACTGTTTCTTGGCTGCGCGCAACTTTCTGTCAGTCAGGGCATTGTCCTGAAGCTTCGAGATTTCTCTCCTGACCGCGTCAATACATTTTTCCGTATTCTCTCTCTCGCAGCCGAGCGAAATCGCCATTATTCCGGTATCAGAATACTGGGTGTATGAACTTTCCACGCCATAAACCCAGCCGTGCTTTTCACGCAGGATATCGTTGAGGATGGAATTCATCGCCGGACCGCCTAAAATGTTGCTCATCAATGATGTGGCGATTCTTTCCCTCTCCTCATACAGAGACGGGGCATAGCCGCCGATTACCGCATTGGCCTCGTGGTTCCGCTTGTTGATGACCTCGTCGAAAACATTGTCCAGAGTTACGGACTCGGGCCTTGTCAGCTCGCCGGAAACCATGCCGCTTCCGCTGAAGAACTTGTCGAAAGTCCTGAGCAGATCCGCTTCCATGCGTTTCTCGTCAATGTCGGCCACAATCGTAAATACCATTGACCCGGGAACGAACTTCTCCTTGTAGAACCGTCTGAGTTCTTCGGCGGATGTGGCTCTGACGCTCTGGGGAGTTCCCAAAATCGGCATTGACAATGAATGTCCCTTGAAAAGCTTCTCCTCGAACCGGTCATAGACATCCTCGGACGGGCTGTCCTTGTAGGACTTTATTTCGTCAATGACCACGCCGCGTTCGGTGTTCACTTCATTGTCCGGAAAGGTCGCCTCCGTGGCTATTTCCATCAGGAGCGAACTTGCTTTGGACAGGTCTTCCTTCAGTATGGTGGCGTGCAGAACTATCTCCTCCTTGGTGGTGTAGGCATTCAGTTCTCCGCCGAGTCTGTCGAGGTAACCGTTTATTACTGAGGAACTTTTGTGCTCGGTTCCCTTGAACAGTGTGTGCTCCGTAAAGTGAGCTATCCCGCTGTGGAATCCCTGTTCATATCTCGTTCCGCAAGCAATGCCCAACGAACAGTAGGCTACGGCCGAACCGCTTCTTTTCACGGCGTAGCGTATCCCGCAATCAGCTCTTCCGCTTATCATCTTACCTCGTTTTAGCGATTATCTTCAGGTCTCCCTTGTGGAAGCCGGCCTCGTCCTCCTTCTTGAGTGTGCGTTTCCTGTAATAGAAAAGTTCGTGAGTTCTCGCGTCAATGAGAATTCTCCAGCATACTGAACCTTTTTCCGGCTCGGCTGGTGCTACTACATAGCTGACGAGCGTTCTGCTGTCGCCTGACAGGAAAAGGCTGTCCGCCACTTCGCCGTCCACGATGTCCAGTCCCTTCCTGGCCATTTTCCTGCAGAAGGTGGAATCGACCGTCTCAGACAGGTCTTCCTTGGCGATGACGACTCTTCTGCCGGACGATTTGCCCAGCGGGCTGACGTATGTCCTGAGTCCTGCGAAGTTTCCGTTAAGGGATTTGGCAATGTAGCCCTGCATGATGTCCACGAGTCCCGGAATCATCGCGGCTTCCCTTCCGGAAGGTATGTCGGCTGCAGCGACAGGGATGCTTACGACATTGACCATGTCATTTACGGTCTTCGCCGTGGCTCGGCCTTTTACGATGGTGAGCATCATGATGCCTGGCTTGGATTCCGGGCGGTACTTGACCTTTACCGGCAGCATGAAGTAGTATTCCTCATTGTTCTTGAGCGAGTTGAAGTCTTCGAGAGAGCAGAATTCAAAGGCCGAGAGGCTCCATGTGTTGTTCACGGCCTCACGGATGACGGGGTCGATGAAGTGGTTTCCGGAAAGGACCACTTTCATTGTCCTGGTCGTGAAATCGCTCAGTTTCTCTTTTCTTGTCGTTATCTGGGCCTGGCCGAAAGCTGCTATTGTCAATGTCAATGCGGCCAATGCTGTAAAAAGTCTTCTCATTGTACGATATTTGTAAGAGATACAAAGTTACAAAAAAATGATTATTTTTGTGAAACAGAATAAACGTAAGATTTATGGAAACGGATAATATCATGGAGCGTCGCGAACGCGAAAGCCAATTGGCAAGAGAAAAGAAACTGAAGCGTACAATGTGGATTCTGGTCGTGGTAGCCGTCGCTTTGGTTGCAGTTTTGGGATACGTATGGAGCCAGAAGTCTTCATTGATCAGCGAACTTGAGGATGAGAAGAAAGACCTGACTGAGCAGATGGAGAGTCTCCAGAACGATTATGCAACATTGTCATCTGACTATGACAATATCAATTCGCAGCTGGATACGTCCAGGGCTGAGGTCGCGGATCTTCTCGAAAGGATCAAGAAGACCAATGCGACAAACCGTGCGAAGATGCGTCAGTATGAGAAGGAGCTCGGTACATTGCGCAGCATCATGCGCAACTACATCGTGCAGATCGATTCTCTCAATTCATTGAACCACAAGCTTACGGCGGAAGCGGCTGCAGCAAGACGCGAGGCTGCGGCAAGCAAGGCTGAAAGCGCACAGCTTTCGCAGCAGGTGGAGAACCTTACTGGCCAGGTGGCTGCAGGCTCTGTCATCAAGGCACGCGGACTGCATATAGCCGCATACAATTCTTCGGACAAGGTTACGGACCGCAGCAGCAGGACAGTCAGACTGCTGACTTCGCTTTCACTGGTGGAGAACGACCTGGCGCCTAAAGGACCTGTACGTGTGTTTATCCGCGTGAAGGATCCTGACGGAATCATCCTTACGAATTCCAACCGCTCGTCGTTTACTTTCAATGGTGAGACAATGGTTGCCTCGGCTTCCAGAAGAGTGGATTATGAAGGAAGCGAAGTGGACCTGAGCATATATCTGAACGATATCCCGGAATATCGCAAAGGTGTATATACTGTAGAGGCTTACACTGAACAGTCTTTCCTCGGAAAGTCTGAATTGATGCTCAGATAATCATTGATTTACATTCACGTCCCATTCTGCAGAAGTTTCTGCACTTACTGTGGTTTCTATTCCGAGGCTGTTCCGGTATGCCGGGAAAGGAACCTGGGACTTGATGTCGAAAGCAGGAGGTTCTCCAAGTATGCCGGACTGGTCTGTTCGGAGATAGAGGCACGTGCGGACGAAATCCGTGCGACATTGCCTTCGGAGGCGCATCCTGAATATCGGGACACATTATATATAGGAGGCGGTACCCCATCGGTGCTGCCTTTTGACGTGTTGGAGCGCATCGTCTCCTGCCTTAGCAAAAAGGTTTTCGGTTCTGAAAGCCATGATTATCTGGAGTTTACGCTTGAGGTCAATCCTGAGGATATCGTGGAGAAAGGCGAGGAGTATCTGCAGTCGCTTGAGCGTCTCGGAGTCACCAGAATCAGTATGGGCATCCAGTCCTTCGATGATAAGGTCCTGAAATGGATGAACCGCAGACATGATTCCGCCCATGCTGAACAGGCATATTGGATGCTGCGCGGCCACGGCTTCAGGAACATCAGCATTGACTTGATTTTCGGCATCGGAGGCTTGTCGCGGCAGACTTGGGAGGCGACTGTGCACAAGGCGATGGGGCTGAGTCCTTCGCATATTTCGGCATATCAGCTTTCCGTGGAGGAAGGCAGCGCACTGGCCAGGGAAGTCGAGGCAGGTCGCTACACGGAGGCTTCGGAAGAGGAATGCCGGGCTCAGTATGAGATGCTGTGCTCCATATTGGAGGAGAACGGCTACCATCACTACGAGGTGTCCAATTTTGCATATCCGGGCTTCGAATCCAGGCACAATTCTTCGTATTGGCGTCGGGTGCCGTATGTCGGTCTCGGCCCTGGAGCCCACTCCGCTGTCGCGGATGAAAGGGGACGGGTCAATGTCAGGAAATGGAATACCGAGACGGAAGATGATTATGTTTCCGAGAGCGAAGTGCTTGATGATGAGGATGTCAGGGTCGAGGAGATAATGCTCGGCCTCCGTACAGATGAAGGAGTTTCTCCCTCGTTGCTTCCGCAGGCGATTATGTCCGGATTCCTGGAGGAAGGTGTGCTGTGCCGGACTGTTTATGGAAATGTGAGGATTCCTGAAGACAGGTTTTTTGTTTCAGATGAAATAATTCGTGAATTGTTATGATACTCGAGTCCAATGTTTATGTAAGACGGATAGAAGCTGTCCGTAGGCTTATGAGCAGCAAAGGCATTGATGCTGTGATTATTAGCGGCTCTGACCCGCACGCGAGCGAATATCCTGCTTCGCGCTGGAAACAGGTGGAGTGGATGTGCGGATTTACGGGCGAGGCCGTGGATGTGGTGATAACTCAGGACCATGCCGGGCTCTGGACAGACACGAGATATTTCATACAGGCGGAACAACAGCTTGCCGGAACAGGGGTTGCGCTCCATAAGACAAGAATCCCTGGGGAGGTCAGGATTCCGCAATGGCTTGCTGATTACGCATTTGCGGACAGATGGGGAAGCGTGGCCCTCGCTGTCGATGGACTTTCCCAGCCGGTCTCGTTCATAAATGAACTTGAAAACGCGTTCGGCTGCAGGCAGGTCCGGATTCTGGATCTTCCTGACATGCTCGACGATTTGTGGATGGACAGGCCTGCGGTTCCGGCGACACCGGTTATCACGTTGGGAGAAGACCTGACAGGCGAGTCGCGGCTGTCCAAACTGGGGCGACTGAGGAGTTTCATTGACGGAAAAAACTGTGACGCCATACTGGTGACGGCGCTGGACGAGATTGCCTGGCTGCTGAACGTGCGCGGGTCAGATGTGGAGTACAATCCGGTGGTGTTGTCGTATCTTCTTGTCACCCAGGACAATGCTGAGTGGTTCGTGCGCAAGTCCAAGACTGTTGATGACGAGACTTATGACAGTTTCGATGAACTGATGAAGGACGGGGTGGAGATAAAGTACTATGATGATATATGTATCAGCCTGTCTGAATATGCATGCTCGGGAGCGCGTATGTATGCCGATACTTCTACATTGAACTATCACCTCTACAAGGTGCTGAAGGATGTGGGGGACAATTTCTCGATGGTGGAGGGCGCGTCTCCGGTGCCGCTGTACAAGGCGGTAAAGAACGGAACGGAGATAGAGGGAATGCGTGAGGCGCACGTTGAGGACGGTGTGGCAATGGAGAAGTTCCTCTGGTGGCTGGACTGCTGCATGAAGGACGGCATCGAGCTGTCAGAGTGGGACGCTGCCCGCTATCTCGGTTCGTTACGTGCTGAGATTCAGGGATATAGAGGCGACAGTTTCCAGATGATTTCTGCTTACGGGCCGTCTGCTGCATTGCCGCATTACGTTACTCCGGAAGGTGGCGGCAGGATGCTCGAGCCTCACGGACTTTATCTGTGCGATTCCGGCGGGCAATACCTGTTCGGCACGACAGATATTACCAGGACTGTTCCGCTCGGGCCTTGTGACGGGCTGGAAATGGAGGATTATACATTGGTGCTGAAAGGTCATATCGGCTTGGCAATGTCGGTTTTCCCCGCAGGTACGGCGGGTTGCCAGATAGACTATGCCGCCCGTTCTCCGCTCTGGCAGGCAAGGCGGAATTTCGGCCACGGCACCGGCCATGGAGTGGGTTTCTTCCTCAATGTGCATGAAGGGCCTCAGGACATCCGCCAGAATCTGAATCCGCAGCCGCTTGTGCCCGGGATGATCACTTCTGATGAGCCCGGTCTGTATCGCGAGGGGCTTCACGGCATAAGGCACGAGAGTCTGCTGCTCTGCAAAGATGCCGGGGTCAATGAATTTGCCTCCTGGCTCTGTTTCGAGCCTCTGACGCTTTGCCACATTGACACTTCCGCCGTCATTGCGGATTTGCTGACGAGCGACGAGCGCGACTGGCTCAATGCCTACAACGAGCGTGTATGGCAGAATCTTTCGCCGCTTTTGCCTGAAGAAGTCGCTTTGTGGCTTAGAACCAAGACATTACCGATTTAGTCATTCTTGGTGACATCTCTGTCCTGCTGTTGGTTTTTTTCGGTGGAATCATTATCTTTACGAGTGGTGTGGTGACTTGTCGGGAGTCGTTTCCGCGGTTAAAGCCATGCCTCAGAACAAGATGAAAAGTGATTCTCTAATTACATTTGTTGCAGGTGCTGCCATAGGTGCCGTGCTTGGAGTCCTGTTCGCTCCGGAAAAGGGCGAAGTTACCCGCAAGAAAATCAAGGATGCAGCGATAGAAGGCTATGATACGGCGAAGGCCAAGGCCAATGAAGCTTATGCTTATGCCAAGGACAAGGCCGGTAAGGTGCGCAGGGACCTGGAAGATCTGAAGGCTGTCCTCACGGAGGAGGGCAATGAAATGAAGGACGAGGTGAGGGCTAAGGTGCTCGACCAGCTCGACCGTCTCGAGAGGGCCTTGGAGAAGGAAGAAATCGATGAACAATACGATGCCTGATGAAAAACAGTTTTACAGAACCTGCTGAAAGGCTTGCGGAAAGTGCTGCCCAGTACATTGACCTGAAGGTCGATGAAGTCAAGGTGCGCACAGCGAAAGGCCTTTCCATAGCTCTGAACAGGCTTCTTGTGGCCATATTGCTGCTGACATTGTGCAGTATCGTGCTGATGTCCGCGGCGTTCGGAGGTGTGCTGCTTCTGGGTGACCTGATTGGCAGTTATGCGGCCGGTGCGTTTATAGTGGCGGCGATTTTCCTGGTGCTGCTCGTCGTGCTGTTCCTGTTGCGTGACAAATTGTTCCTGAATGGACTGGTGCGGATGTTTGTCCGGCTGTTCTTCGAAGAAGAAGGAGGCGAAGATGAAGTACACTGACATAAAGGATATGGCAGGGCTGGAAGCTGCCCGCAAGGAGCTGAATGCCAAGCTGAATGCCAAAGGTGCTGAGGTGCTCTCCCGCTGGGAAGACACCAAGGAGGCATATTCTACTGTAAATCTTTTGGCCTACGGCCTGAAAAGCATTTCCGGACCTGTACCTTTCGACAGGATTGTACTCTGGGCTATCCGGGCCATACGTAGATTCTTATAGGCATAATACTAAAAAAGGATGGCCTGAAAAGACCATCCTTCTTTAATTATGTTGTGTCAGTGATTATCCGATAAATCCATTAGCATGGAGGAATGCGTTCACGGCAACTGTAGTGAATACTACGAAGATAAGTGAAGCAACGATGATTCCGATAACCTTGATTCTGTTGAACCAGGTCTTGTTGTCCCAACCGATGGTCTGGAACATGCTCCAGAAACCGTGGCAGAGGTGGAACCATATTGCAACGAACCAGATGATGTAGATCAGAAGAACCCATACGTTGCTGAATGTCTGTTCGAGAAGCATGTAAGGATTCTCAGCCTCGCCTCCGGTGAATTCCAAAAGCTGCATCTTGGCCCAGAAGTGTGTAAGGTGGAAGAAGATGATGCCGAGGATGATGATACCGAGTACGAACATGTTCTTGGCTGACCATGAGTCTGCCTTTGCTCTGGACTCTACTTCATAACGCTTGTAGCCGCCGCGAGCCTTGATGTTGTACCAGGTGAGGTAGCATCCGTAAACGATGTGTACGATGATGCCGAGAGCCAGCACAGGGACCATGATGGTCACGATAGGAAGCGCCATGAAGTCGCAACCAAGCTGGAACAGTCCGTCAATCTTGTCCCAACCGCCTGTGAATGAATCTATTACAGAAAAGAAATTGATAGTTCCGTGGAGCAGCAGGAATACAACAAGAAATGCACCGCTGACAGCCTGGATGAACTTTCTCCCGATGGAGTAGTGGAATGCGTTCGCCATTAGTTAAAATAAAGTTAAAACCATTACTTCGAGATGGTGGTCCATCAAGTGGGACCCTGCCAATCTCCTGATTGCGATTGCAAAGATATGGTGTTTCTTGCAAGTTTCATAATATTTCGATAATTTTGTTTCCGGAAAATCATCGAAAACAATGTATAAAAGGGTACTTCTCAAGTTAAGCGGAGAAAGTCTGGGCGGCAATGCCGGCAAAGGACTCGACACCGCAAGTTTACAGGCAGCGGCTGAAGAAATCGCTTCAGCGGCCAAGGCAGGACTTCAAATCGCCATTGTCAATGGTGGTGGAAACATCTTCCGCGGCCTTCAGGGTGTGGGCAAGGGTTTCGACAGAGTAGATGGTGACAAGATGGGAATGCTTGCCACAGTGATAAATTCACTTGCATTGTCAATGTTCATAAAGGAACAGGGCGTGAATGCACAGGTCTTCACTGCCACTCCGATGGAGCCGGTCGCCAAGTATTACATGAGAGATGACGCAGTGAAAGTGATGGAAGATGGCGGAGTTGCCCTTATCGCGGGCGGAACAGGTAATCCGTTCTTCACCACGGACTCCGGAGCGGCTCTCAGGGCTTTGGAAATCGGTGCTGATGCACTTCTGAAAGGTACCAGAGTGGATGGCGTATATACGGCTGACCCGGAAAAGGACCCGTCTGCCGTGAAGTATGAGGAACTGACATTCGAGAAGGCCATCACGGACCACCTGAAGGTGATGGACCAGACAGCATTTGCCCTCTGCAGTGAAGGCAATATGCCGATAATCGTATTCGACATGAACTGCAAAGGCAATCTGACCAGATTGCTGAAGGGCGAGAAAGTGGGTACTCTCGTACACGTATAACCATAAAAACTAAGATATTATGTTACCAAGAGTTAATGAGATTGTCACAGGAGCTGACAAGAAAATGAAAGAGTCTGTGGCTTTCTTGGAGGAAGACCTCAAGACATATCGCGTAGGCAAGGCCAATCCTTCTATATTGAACAATGTCCTCGTGGATTACTATGGAACTCCGACTCCGGTGCCGCAGGTGGCTTCCGTGACTGCTCCGGATGCAAAGACGATCCTCATCCAGCCGTGGGAGAAAACCATGATCGCGAAGATCGAGAAGGCTATCATGGATGCCAATGTCGGTCTCACCCCGCAGAACAACGGCGAGCAGATCCGCTGCAACATCCCTCCGCTTACTGAGGAGCGCAGAAAGGAACTTATCAAGAAAGCGAGGTCAGCAGGAGAGAACTGCAAGGTGGTTGTGCGCAACGCACGTCGTGACGCGGTGGAACTTCTGAAGAAAGCAGTCAAGAACGAAGGACTTCCTGAGGACGGACAGAAAGAGGGCGAGGAGGAAGTACAGAAAGTTACTGACAAGAATGTCAAGGAGATAGACGCTCTCATAGCGGCTAAGGAAAAAGACATAATGACTGTCTAGTCAATGAAATCTGAGGCTGCCTGACAAACCGGGCAGCCTTTTTTAATTATACGGAACTTGATGGGGACAAGACTTGAACTCATACCGGTAGGGGAGTGGAACATATTTCCGGAAGGCAAGGCGCCGATGCTGATTGCCGGGCCGTGCAGTGCGGAATCTGAATCGCAGGTGATGCAGACGGCTGAAGGCCTCAGGGCATTGGGCGTAAATGTGTTCCGGGCAGGTGTCTGGAAGCCTCGCACACATCCGAACACTTTCGAAGGCGCAGGCGCTCCCGCTCTGCAGTGGCTCCGGAGGGTGCATAAAGAGCTAGGGATGAAAGTGGTTACCGAGGTGGCAGGTGAAAAGCACGTCTCCGACTGTATCAAGTCCGGTGTGGATATGGTGTGGATAGGGGCCCGCACCACTGCAAATCCGTTTCTTGTGCAGGAAATAGCTGATGCATTGAAAGGTACGGATATTCCTGTCCTTGTGAAAAATCCCGTGAGCCCCGACATTGACCTGTGGATAGGAGCTCTCGAGCGTCTGAATCAGGCCGGAGTGAAGAAGCTCGGCGTGGTGCATAGAGGTTTTTCTACGGGAGAAAAGTCCAGATACAGAAACGAGCCGCTCTGGCAGATAGCTGTCGAACTGCGTACACGTTATCCTGAATTGCCGTTTTTTGCAGACCCAAGCCACATAGGAGGCAGTCGCGAATATCTGCATGAACTGTCCCAGAGAGCGTTGGACCTGGGACTGGACGGACTTATGATAGAGTCGCACTGTGATCCGGCCAGTGCCAAGAGTGATGCCGGTCAGCAAGTTACGCCGGATGATTTCGGAAAGCTGATTTCCGGTCTGGTGGTGCGGAAAGCTGATTCGGACAGTCCTGAGTACAAGGAAAATATCGACCAGTTGAGGGAGCAGATAGATGTCATTGACGAAAATCTGCTGAGTCTTCTCGCCTCGAGGATGAATCTGAGCCGGAGTATCGGAAAATATAAGAAGGAGCACAATATAGCCATTCTACAGACATCGAGGTGGGATGCTGTCCTGTCACAGATGAAGGAAAGGGCTGGGTCTTACGGCTTGTCGTCGGAGTTCGTGTCGGCGATATTCAATGCCATACATGAAGAGTCTGTGCAGGAGCAGAACAAGATCCTGTCGGACGGTGAAGAGTAACGGAGTTATGCTTTATGCTCGCCGAGGGCATTGAGAAGCGTGGTTTCGAATACTTCTTTCTCGTGTTCGGTTACGAAACTGACCTCGATAGGGGTGTGGAACAGCCGTTTTCTCAGGGCTTCAGGCATTTTCTTGTAGTCGCGCAGTCTCTGGCTGTCCTTTTCGGTCGTGGCTACGAGAGCTGTAGGCCATTTCTTGGTAGCCAGAAGTAGGCGTCTGATATCCATCCCGGTGTATTTGTGATGGTCATTGAACTTGAAATGCTTGACTATCTCATAGTTGTCGCTGAGGTATCTTCTCAGTGGCGTGTCGGAAGCGATCCCTGAAACCAGAATCAGATTGTGCGAGTAGATGTATCGTCTGTCGTAGTCCTCAAATACAGGCTCCAACGGACAGTAGCTGATGGTCGTGAACAGAACCGTCATCTTTTTTCCGGTCTTGTCCGTACCCTGGCATGTCTCCAGGTCGAAATCTGAAATCTGAAGCGACTTCACCCATTCTATCTTCTCCCAGTTCTCCATGAATTTCGGACACTTGGTCACGATGATCACATTGGCATGGAAAAGTCTTTCGGGAAGGTCGCGCAGTCTGCCGAACGGCAGCAGGCAGTCCTTGCTCGGCGGACGGTTGTAATCGACGAGGACGATATTGAATGCAGCCTGGAGGGAACGGTACTGGAATGCATCGTCGAGAACGATCAGCTCTGGGGTCTGGACGTCCTTGTGTACGCATTTGCGGTATTTCCGGGATGTCTTGATCTTGTCCGGGTGGAGCAGCAGGTCGCAGCCTTCCACTCTCGTACGGTCCACTGCTACAGTTACTTTCGGGAATTTTCTCTTTATCTGAAGAGGCTCGTCACCTGCGAATGAAGCGGAGTCGTCCACCATAATCTGCTGGAAACCGCTGCTCTTGCGCTTATGTCCTCTGGAGAGTACCGCGATATGCTTGTCACCCCATTTCTCGCTTGCGAGCAATATCCTGAGAATCATCTCAGTATGAGGAGTCTTGCCGGTTCCGCCTGCGGCAATGTTGCCTACGCAGATGGTCGGAGCCTCGCAAGTATGCACCTTGAATACCCCGCTGTCATACAGGGCATGCCTTATTTTCAAGGTGAGGTAATATGGTGCTAATAATATCCTATCAAGCATAGCGTACAAAGGTAAATAAAAAATATGGAAAACCTATCCTATAAACCATATACGCTTGAACTTTCTTCAAGCGGACAGGCTCCCCATCGTTCTGATACATAGTCCAGCAGCGCCATGACTTCATCTGCGGTCGGTGCCGTGACCAGTTTCACACGCGTTTCCTTGAAGTCAGGCAGGCCTTTGAAGTAGCAGGACAGGTGCCTCCTCATCTCCAGAACTCCTGTAACGGGGCCCTTCAGCCCGGTCGAAAGCGAAAGATGCCATTTGGCGAGAGCGACCCTGTCATTGACACTCATAGACGGCAGAATTTCGCCGGTGGCCAGGTAATGCTTGATTTCTCTGAATATCCACGGGTGCCCGAAAGACGCGCGGCCCACCATGATGCCGTCAACTCCGTATTTCCCGAATGCTTCACCGGCCTTCTGAGGCGAATTTATGTCCCCGTTCCCGATAATCGGGATGTGCATCCGGGGGTTCTCCTTTACCTGTCCGATAAGTGTCCAGTCAGCCTCGCCCTTGTACATCTGGCATCTGGTGCGGCCGTGGATGGTCAATGCAGAGATTCCCGCATCCTGCAGCCTCTCCGCAAGCGGTACTATGATCTTGGAACTCTCATCCCATCCGAGCCTGGTCTTGACAGTCACCGGTTTGCTTACGGCTTTCACGATCCGCTCCGTTATCATCACCATCTTGTCCGGCTCGCGCATCATCCCCGAACCGGCGCCGCGGCCCGCAATCTTGTTGACCGGACAGCCGAAATTTATGTCAATGATATCGCAGCCATGTCCTCCGGCGATCTGGTCCGCATTGTCGGCCATTTTGGCAGCCTCCACCATCGCGTCCGGATCATTGCCGTAGATCTGGATTGCTATAGGGGCCTCGTCGTCGGAGGTCTTCATTTTCGCTATGGCCTTGGCGGCGTCCCGTATCAGCCCGTCGGACGGAATGAAATCAGTATAAACCATATCCGCGCCGAATTTCTTGCACACGATGCGGAAAGACGCGTCTGTCACGTCTTCCATCGGAGCCAGCAGGACAGGCTTCTCGCCCAAGTCAATGTTTCCAATCTTCATAGTTGTCGTGGAATCGTTTTACTGCAAAATTTTCGGTTTCAATTCCACAAAATTACTAAATCAGGCTTGAATTTTGTGGCATAACGGCCCGGAAAATTCAAAAGCTTCAAAGAAAACAAAACATAAACATCTGATATGTCAAAGGAAATCAAAACTATAGGAGTCCTGACATCGGGAGGAGATGCTCCAGGAATGAATGCCTGTATCCGTGCGGTGACACGTAGCGCCATCTTCAACGGAATGAAGGTGATGGGTATCTACAGGGGCTTCGAAGGCCTTATTCACGGAGAAATCAAGGAACTGACCACCGAGAGTGTCAGCAACACCATCCAGCGTGGCGGTACTTTCCTGAAAACCGCAAGAAGCAAGGACTTCATGACTGTAGAGGGCAGGAAGACTGCCTATGACAACCTGGTTAGCCACGGCATTGACGCGCTTATAGTCATTGGCGGAAACGGCTCATTGACAGGAGCGCAGGATTTGGCAAGAGAATATGACCTGCCGGTAATCGGACTGCCTGGCACCATTGACAATGACCTTTACGGCACCGATTCGACCATCGGTTACGATACCGCATTGAACACCATCGTGGAATGTGTGGACAAAATCCGTGACACCGCCACTTCCCACGACCGTATTTTCTTCGTTGAGGTAATGGGTCGTGACGCCGGTTTCCTGGCACAGAACAGTGCGATCGCTTCCGGTGCGGAAGCGGCTATCATCCCGGAAGACCAGACAGACGTCGATCAGCTCGAGCAGTTCATCAGCCGTGGATTCCGTAAGAGCAAGAACAGCAGTATCGTGATCGTTTCCGAGAGCCCTAAGGATGGCGGCGCAATGTACTATGCGGACCGTGTCCGCAAGGAGTATCCTCAGTATGACGTGCGTGTGACCATCCTCGGCCATCTGCAGAGAGGCGGAACCCCGTCAGCTCTCGACCGTATCCTCGCAAGCCGTCTGGGCTGCGCCAGCATAGAGGCTCTGAAAGAGGGACAGCGCAATGTCATGATAGGCATCAGCAATGACCAGATAGTCTATGTCCCTATCGACAGGGCCGTGAAGAAGGACAAGCCTATCGACAGGGAGCTTATCAATGTTTTGGCGATGCTGTCCATATAATTATACCGGTTTCCGTAAAAAGTTGTAACTTGGTGGATTAAAGGTACTGCTTCCGTTCTGTCAGCAGAATCGCGGAGCAGTATTGTTTTCTATATTGGATTGAAAATGAACAAGTTACTTAAGTTCCTCATGGTATTGGCAGGCACGACGGCAGTTTCCGCATGTGTGGAATATCCGACCGCCGACCAGTTTGCCATACCTGCGATCGAGCACGTGGAAATCAGTGTCGCCGGCAATGAAGTGAGCCTTCTGTGCCGTGTCTCTTCCGAAATACCGGAAAAAGAGAACTGCGGAGTGGTATATTGGACAGGAACTGAGGAGAAGTCGGAAGTGAAATGTGAATCCAATACGGGGGATTCGTTCAGGGTATATCTGCCGAACCTGAAGTATGACGTGGACTACAGTTACAACATCTTCATTGAAAAGAAGGGAAGAAGGTATTTTTCCGCTGACAGTACGTTCAGGACAGGTCCGGACATCATTGAGGACCGCATTCCGGATCCGGTGTTCAGGAAGTATTGCATCGAGTATCTGGACAAAGACGGAGACGGGCATTTTTCCCAGCATGAGGCGGACCTCGTGGATTCTCTGGGCTTTCCGTATTCGAATGACAGGATAGAATCAATAACGGGCATAGAACTGTTCCGCAATCTCAGAAAACTGAAAGTGGCCAACTGCAAATTTAACGGCACTCTGGATGTTTCAGTCTGTACGAAACTGGAGTCTCTTGATGCGAGCGGGTCTTATAGCGACGAGCTGATTTTGCCGGAAGCCCCGATAATTACGGAACTGAATCTGTCCAGCAACGGGTTTACCTCCCTGGACCTGTCCTCCTGCAAATATCTGAAAAAACTCGACTGCAAATACAATTCGAGACTTAAGAGCCTGACTCTGAACAAGGAATGCGGACTCGAAGAGCTGAACTGTTACAGTACCAGCATCAATGATATTGACTTGAGCGATTACCCGCATATGCGCTGTCTTGTCACGAATTCTTACGGGATGAACAGCCTGAATTTGGGCAGCAGTACGGAATATGAAGTTCTGGACCTGTCGCTGCCGGATGACATGACGACATTGGATGTTTCGAAGATGCCCTCTCTCAGGAGGTTGTCTGTCTGGTATTGCAATCTCGAGAATGTCAATATCCAGCACTGCCCGCTTATGGATTTTATCAATATCGCGGACTGTCCTGTGGCTTCACTTGATTTTTCGAATGCGGCCAAGCTTAAGAAAGCGGTCATATCCGGTACCGATGTGACGTCTTTGGATTTCAGCAATTGTCCGAGGCTGGGTTTGCTTGACTGCAGATTTAACAACAAACTTGAATATGTTGTCCTGGTAGAGGGAACGTGCCCGACGCTGTAGACTGGTCCCAAGTCGGTGGAGGTCAGGTATGTAGCCGCACCTTAAGAGAATTTATGTCGTGAACAAGAAAGCTGTCAAATACGCGGTCTCTGCCGCTCTCGCCGTAGTTCTCCTGTATCTGTCTTTCAGGGGAGTCAAATGGGACGAATTCATGTCGGCTCTGAAATGCTGCCATTGGTGGTGGGTGGTCGCCGCAATGCTTGCAGGTGTGGCTTCCTTCTGGTTCAGGGCATTGAGATGGAAGGGACTTCTCGCTCCTATCGATTCTTCCACGTCTTCCAAAACCGTGTTCAATGCGGTCAATATAGGACTTTTCACAAATCTGATATTGCCCCGCGTGGGCGAATTCATACGTTGTGGCGTAATCACCAGGAACTCAGCTCCTTCGGAAGACGGGAAACAGCACCTGGCTTCCTACGATAAGGTGCTCGGGACAGTGGTCATGGAGCGCTCGTGGGATGTATTGACATTGATGCTGATTCTCTGCACGGTGATGGTCACGATGTGGAGCCGTTTCGGCGGTTTCGTCGAAGAGAAGATTCTCCAGCCGTTCGCGGGCCGGTTCAATGCTGATGTCTGGTGGATATTTGCGGGGCTGGTACTGCTCTGCGTGGCGGGTGTGCTGGTTGTCTGGAAGTTGAGAAACCGCAGCAAGGTGATTTCTGCATTGTTCGGATTCGTGAAGGGACTCTGGCAGGGTGTGGTCAGCTGCTTCAAGATGAAGAGGTGGAGGGTGTTCCTTATCTATACGGCATTGATCTGGCTGATGTACTGGCTGATGAGCTGGACGATACTCAGGTCGCTGAGCGGTGTGGATGTATCTGCCTTGTCACAGGACTTTTCGGCGGCAGTCTCGCGTCTGTCTGAACTCGGGCCGTCTGACGCTCTGTTCCTGATGCTTGTGGGCAGTCTGAGTTCGCTCGTGCCGGTGCCGGGCGGCTTCGGGGCGTTCCACTACATTGTAGCCACTGCATTGGCCTCGGTCTATGGGATTCCGTTCCCGGTGGGAATCATATTTGCGACGCTCTCGCATGAGTCCCAGACGATCGCTGTCCTCCTGTGCGGAGCCGGCTCGTATGTTTCCGAGTCAATGTCATAAGAACGTGTAAATTATACCTATATTTATATTATGGATTTCGATACAAGTGTTGTGCTGTCTGAGGACGCCGTGCTGAACGTGGTTTCGCCTTTGGCTTCATTCGACTTTTCGGCCAAGGTGCTCTCTGCATTGCCAGAAGGCGTGAAGGCCGCGGACCTCGGATGCGGAAGGATTCTGGTGGATTATTCCACGATGCTGCAGACCCGGTATGTGTTGTGTGACATCTACGAGGAGGATGGCGGAGAAGAAGGCACGTTCAGGTACAGGATTGTGGTGAAGTCCGGCAAGAAGAGCAGCCGTATATGCGATGCGCTCATCGGACTTCTGTTCATTCTGTGTTTCTGGACAGCGGGGAAATGGTTTACGGACGGCTTTCAGGTGCTGCCTGCAGTTCTGTCTGCATTGGCATTGACCGGAATAGTGGGGCTGCTGGTGCTGATGAAGGTCTCGCGCTTCGGGAAAGCTCAGGCGAAGGCGGTGTCCTCGGCGCTGAAAGGCGCTCTGGGCTGTGGTTCTGAATAGCGCACCCGCATTTTGCCGGCAGACGATTTTTCGCGATATTTTGTTGTTTGGAAAATTATTGCTACCTTTGCGACCCCTATAATGTGTAGGGATCGCAACTTTTATTATTAACTATTTAAAGATCAAGACAGTGGACACACAAAGTTACAAATCAGTTTTCTTGAACGAGAATACTGTAAAGAAGGAGTGGGTCGTCATTGATGCTACCGATCTGGCACTTGGCCGTCTTGCAGCCCGCGTTGCTCTTGTCCTCCGTGGCAAGACCAAACCAGGGTTCACCCCTAACGTTGATTGCGGTGACAATGTCATCGTTGTCAATGCTGAAAAGGTGGCTCTCAAAGGCAAGAAGATGACCAACAAGGTTTACACTCGTTACACCGGATATCCTGGTGGACAGCGTTTTACCACGCCTAAGGAGATTCTTCAGAAGAGACCTGCAGAGCTGATCAGGAAGTCCGTTAAAGGTATGCTTCCTAAAACCCGTCTTGGTGACAAGCTCATCAACAACCTGTTCGTATATGCAGGTCCTGAGCATCCGCACCAGGCGCAGCAGCCAAAAGAAATTAAGTTGAACGAAATTTAAACAGAGCAAATGGAAAAAACAGTAAACGCCCTTGGAAGACGTAAATCAGCTGTGGCTCGTGTTTATGTCGCTGCCGGAACAGGTAAGATTGTCATCAATGGAAAGGAGCTCAAGGAGTATTTCCCTGACGAGGCTCTCCAGTACATTGTAAATCAGCCGTTTGAAGTTACCGGTACGACAGGTCAGTTTGACGTTAAGGCAAACCTCGTAGGAGGTGGAATCAAAGGTCAGGCAGAAGCAACAAGACTCGGTATCGCCCGCGCTCTTTGCGAGGTGGACAAAGAGGCTTACCGTTCTGCTCTCAAGGCCGAAGGATTCCTTACTCGTGACGCAAGAGAAGTCGAGAGGAAAAAGCCTGGTCAGCCTGGTGCACGTCGCCGCTTCCAGTTCAGCAAGCGTTAATCTTGTCTGGATATTGATTTACTCGCACAGTCCGGTGTTGAAATCTTCGGACCCTGGCCAGGATGTGAATCCTGCGAAGGCTGCTTGAAGATTGCTGGGACTGCGGAAAATCCCGGAGACCGGCGACATGCCGCTGCTTCAGGATTGATGAAAAGAGCCCGACAGGCTATGGCTACAGCTTGAAGGGAAAGTGTAACAAAAGAAACATTACAAAAAATGCCAAGAACAAATTTCCAAGAATTACTCGAAGCAGGTGCACATTTCGGGCATCTCGCCAGGAAATGGAATCCTAAAATGGCTCCTTATATTTTCATTGAGAGGAACGGGATTCACATCATTGACCTGCACAAGAGTATCGTCAAGATAGACGAGGCTGCAGAGGTAATGAAAGAGCTTGCACGCTCAGGCCGCAAGATCCTCTTCGTTGCCACCAAGAAGCAGGCTAAAGATATCATCGCAGAGAAAGCCGCTTCTGTCAATATGCCTTATGTAACTGAAAGATGGCCGGGTGGTATGCTTACCAACTTCCCTACTATCCGTAAGGCAATCAAGAAAATGAATACCATCGACAAGATGAAGGAAGATGGTACTTATGAGAAACTCGCTAAGCGTGAGCGTCTTCAGATTGACCGTCAGAGGGCTAAACTTGAGAAGAACCTCGGTTCCATCAAGGATATGAGCCGTCTCCCGTCAGCTCTCTTCGTAGTGGACATACAGAAGGAGGCAAATGCCGTTAAAGAGGCTAACCGTCTGAACATTCCGGTAATCGCTATGGTTGATACTTGTTGCGATCCTACCCCGATTGATTATGTGATTCCGGCTAATGATGATGCCGCAAAGTCAGTTGAGTATATCACCAATGCTCTTTGCGTTGCCATCCAGGAGGGATTGAACGAAAGAAAGCTCGAAAAGGAGAAAGACGCTGCGGCTGAGGCTGCTGAGAAACCGGCAACCAAGAAGCTCCGTCCTCGCAAGAACGCTGCCGCTGAAACTGAAGAAGTAGAGGCAGCTCCGGTAGAGGCTCCAAAAGCAGAAGAAGTTAACGCTGAATAATTTAAACTCTATTTACTATGCAGATTACAGCAGCTGACGTAATGAAATTACGTAAGATGACAAGTGCCGGTATGATGGATTGCAAGCAGGCTCTCGCTGAGGCTGAAGGCGATTTCGACAAGGCAGTTGAGATCATCCGTGAAAAAGGTAAACTCGTGGCAGCGAAAAGAGCTGACCGTGAGACTACCGAAGGCGCAGTTATCGTTCGCGTTGAGGGTGGCAAGGCTATTATTGTCTGCCTCGGTTGCGAAACAGACTTCGTTTCAGCTACTCCGGATTTCAAGGCTCTCGCAAATTCTATAGCAGACGCAGCTATCGCTGCTTTCCCTGCTGACCTCGAGGCTCTCAAATCTGTGAAGTTGAAAGACGGCTACACAGTAGAAGAGGAAATTTCTGCTCAGACCGGCAAGACAGGTGAGAAGCACGTTCTCGCTTACTATGCCGCTCTCGAGGCTCCTTATATCGCACAGTACGTTCACAACAACTCAAAAGTTGCTTCCATCGTTTCTTTCAACAAGGAAGTTCCTGCTGAGATCGGCAAGAACGTGGCTATGCAGGTTACCTCAATGCACCCTGTTTCTGTTTCAGAGGCAGATTGCCCTAAGGAGACTGTAGAGAAAGAGCTCGCAATGTACAAACAGCAGATCGCTGAGGATCCGAAAATGGCCGGCAAACCTGAGGCAATGCTTGAGAATATCGCAAAAGGTAAGCTCAAGAAGTTCTTCAAGGAGCAGACTCTTGAGGATCAGGAGTTCATCTGGGACGCAAAGATTTCAGTCCTCGACTACATCCACACTGCTGACAAGGACGCTAAAGTTCTCGCTTTCAGAAGATTCTCACTTACAGACTAATTGCTCTGGATACATTATAAAAAGGTCTTGCGGGATGCCGTAGGACTTTTTTTTCTTCTGTGCTTTTTACTACATTTGTCCAAACAACAACTCAACAAATTATGAAAATGAATTTTTTTAAAGGCATTTCTGCATTGGCGGCGGTGCTTTTGACTATCACGGCGTGTGATAAGGAAAAAGAGCAGCAGGCAGTATTGCCGGAGGTCGAGGTGAAACTTGTTAGTGCTGATGCAACTAACATATCCTTTTCTGTTACGGCAAGCAATGCTGAGAGTTTCGCATGGTATTGCTCCGACGACCCTAAGGACGGGGAGAAACAGATGTCTGCCAGCCTGGTGTATGGCCTCGGTACGACTGAGAAGGTATCCGGAAAATTGCAGCTGGTGACAGTTCCGGATCTCAAGCCGGAAACTCAGTATTGGATTTTCGCTGCTTCCAAGAGCGGTGACGATTTCAGTGTGACTGACTCCATTCAGGTAAAGACAGCTGCGGAAGAGCAGGTGCTTACCGCAGGTGACGTCACCAAGACCAGCCTTTCTTACCATATCAGGTCCAGAGAAGGAGCGAAGTATATGCATACATATATCGAGAGCTGGTATTATAATCATCAGATGGCTCTCGCGATGGAAGACCAGGGGGCGGAGTTCAACATTGACACGTTCAACATCAATCTTCTCGCTGATTTCGGTTTTGAGGAGACTGCGCCTAAGGATATAACATGGAAGAATGGTGATGAGAATACTCCCAGAAACCAGGAGGTGGCTCTGTATGGCGGACAGAAATATATGGCATTGTTCTGCTATTACGATGATTCCAATGAGCAGGAACCTCAGTGGGTCGGAAAGCCTGAAGCAGTGGAGATGACTCTTCCTGCGGCCGGCAAATCCAACGAATCCATCAAATTTACTGATGAAAGTATTAATTCTGACAAGGTAGTGGTCAGAATGGAGCTTGACGATGCCAAGGTAAGCTATATCTCATATGACCTTTATGAGAAGGCCAAATATGATAAGGCATTTGCAGGCAAGGATGAGGCGACCATCAAGAATTTCCTCTATGAATATGGTCTTCACGCATATAATACTTACACGGACAAATGGACTACTGATCCAGGCGTAGAGTATATCATTGCTGTTATGGGCGTGGACAACAACGGTGATTCATTCCTTCAGACTAAGACCTACACCACTCCTCTTCCGGATCCTGTGTTCAATGTGAAGATGCGTGCTTATGATAGTGAATTTAAGAACTATCTGGGCTTCCTGACGCTGCGTCTGGATGTGGATGTCAAGTATTTCCCTGATTTTAATGTGGAAAGCATCTTGACTGCATTTATGCCTAAGGCTGATTGGGATGCTACATTGGATATGTTGGGAATGTCTATTGAGACAATACTGGAGACAAATCCTGAGTACTTATATAATATAGTCACTAGTCCTCTTCAGAACAATGAGATGGACGACCTGGAAAAGAATGGCTCGTTTACCAGAATTATGACTGATCTGGAACCGGGTACTGAGTATATCTTCGCGATGTTGTTCAATTATGGCGGCAAGTGGTGTTACAAATCAGCAACTGCCAAACTGAGTGACGAACCTTCAAGCACACCGGAAGAAGGCTATAAGGCTTTCCTCGGAGAGTGGACAGTGACCGGAAAAACCACCAAGGACTGGAGTACCAAATTGACATATAAGATCAGGTTTGAACAGTTCGAGCCTAACTGGTCTTACAAAGTGTATGGATGGTCATCGACCAATGCCGGTACGGAATTCCCGTTCGTTGCACGATATGACAGCGTTACCAAGAAAATCTACATAGACGGCAACCAGTATCTTGGAAAGACCACTGTTCAAGGTGCTGAGTATGAGGTTCGTATGATGCCATGTCTGAGATATGTAGGAGCGCTGTACTTCTCCGACAGCGAGGATGTCATGTATGAAGGAAGAATTGATGATATGGGAAATGGCAAGGAAAAGATAGCAATGTTCCCTGGAATCATCAAGAATAGAGAGGGCAGAGATGAGGAAGTCGCTACAATGGCTTATGGCTTCGTGAAGGATGGGAACTGTCCTGGCGGTCCGGACCAATACGATATCGTAGAGTTCCAGATTACAAGAGAGAAGACCAAATAGTTTATACTGACATATTTGATTTGGCGGGCAGCGGCATTGGACGTTTGCCCGCCATTTTTATATCTATGAGGGCGGTTATAGATGAACAACTATAAATGATGAACGGCTCGCGATTCACATCGCAAGCCGTTCGCAATTCTAACCTAAAACTTAACCTATGAAAAAACTATTCGACCGAATTTATTGCAATATCCGTGCCGATTCATATAAATTTCGTTACTTTTTTTCAGTTTCTTTTATTTCCGTGCTGTCGGCAGGAACTTCTTCTGTTTTCGGCATTGACTCCGGATCTACTTTGATGGAGATTATCCTTACGTCTGTGCGAGGCCTGTCACGCAGGTCGGTGGCAACGGAAGCGATCTTGTCAATGACATTGAACCCGTCAACAGTCTGGCCGAAGACGGTGTACTCGCCGTCAAGCTGGGCGCAAGTCTCTTCGTTCTGGACAATGTAGAACTGCGAACCGGATGATTCCTTCGCAGGATTTGCCCTGTCACCTCTTCTTGCTGCAGCCAATGCGCCTTTCTTGTGCTTGTATTCAGGAACGAACTCTGCCGGTACGGTGTATCCCGGACCGCCCTGACCGTAAAGCTCGACTTTGGAGGTGTCCTTGGTGTACGGGTCGCCGCCCTGAATCATGAAACCGTCGATTACCCTGTGGAACAGGAGGCTGTCATAGTAACCTGAAATAGCGAGTTTCTCGAAATTCGCACGGTGCTTCGGGGTTTTGCTGTAAAGTTTGACCTTGATGGTTCCGAGACTGGTGACAATGTCGAACACAGGCTCATCCGGCAGCCCTGCTGCAAGGCTTTCGGCATCTTTCTGCTTCTGGATCATTTCTGCTTGTTTCAATGAGTCCGCCTTTGCCTGCTCTGCGGCAGAATCTTTAACCTTCTTCTGGTTTCCGCAAGCTGCCACAGTTCCTGCGACTGCGAGGCAGACTATACTTTTGGTGATAATGTTTGTTTTCATATTCTTGAATGCTTGATTACTTCATGAGAACTCTCAAATATAGTCAAATTTTCACTAATTTTGCGCACGTTATGTCGAATCCATTGAAGCAACTTGCTGGAGAAACCGCGATATACGGTCTCAGCACAATCTTGGCCAGGATAATCAACTTCCTGTTCGTTCCGTTCTATACCAGACTCCTCACCACGGCCAGCTACGGCGTGGTAACGGAATTTATGGCGTATATTGCTGTGCTTCAGGTGGTTCTGGTGCTCGGACTTGAGACCGGATGCTTCAAGTTCGCCAACAGGAAGGATGTGGATGCCAAGACGGTCTATGCCAATGCATTGGTGACCGTGGCGGGAGTCTGCTTCGCCTTCCTTGGGTTCATGATGCTGTTTTCAGACCAGATAGCCTCTGCATTGGGCTACGGCGGCTTCGGAAACTGCATCATCTATGTGGGCGGCATCCTGGCGCTCGACTGTACTACGGCGATACTGTTCGCCAAACTGAGGCAGGAGCACAAGGCTCTGAAGTTCGCGGTCATCAAGACCGTGAAAATACTTACGGAGACTGCGGCCAATATGGTTTTCTTCTTCTGGTACCCGTCCCACACGAATCATTTCCTGGGCAATTTCATATCCCCGACACCGGATTTTACCTACGTCATTTTCGCCATCCTGCTGAGCAGTATCGTATGCGGAATCCTGTTCTTGCCGGATCTGCTCCACTTCTCGTTTGAGTTTGACGGAAAACTGCTGCGTCAGATGCTTGCGTATTCGCTGCCGCTGATGGTGGCTGCGCTTCCCGGCATTGTCAATGACTTTCTCGACAGGATACTGTTCCGTTATTTCGATACCAATGCGGCCGTGTGGCAGTCCAGCCTCGGCATTTTCCAGGCGGCGGTGAAACTCTCGGTTATCATGAACCTGTTTATTCAGATGTTCCGTTTCGCCGCCGAGCCATTCTTTTTCCAGCGTGCGCAGAACAAGGGCTCCAAGCAGTTGTACGCCATCGTGATGGAATTTTTCACGGCATTCTGCGGACTGATACTTCTCGGCGTGTTCCTCTATCTGGATGTGTTCGCATTGATCATCGGCAAGGATTTCCGCTCTGGAATGGGCGTGGTGCCGATCATGCTGCTCTCCTACATGCTGCTCGGGATGCTTTTCAATGTCTCGATGTGGTACAAGCTCTCCGGGAAGACCAATATGGCCATCTGGATTACGCTTGCCGGCCTCGTCGTCACGACATTGGTCAATGTGATTTTCATGCCGAAGTTCTCGTTCTGGGCTGCGGCCTTCGGACACCTTGCCAGCTATCTGGTCATGTTCATCATCAGCGCGGTCCTGGGAGCCAAGTATTACCCGATTCCATACAGCTGGAAACGCATCGGGGCACTGTTTGTGCTGTTAGGAGCCGTATGTGGCCTGTCAATGCTGATGGACAATATGATGTTCGCGGGGGTGAATGCGGGTTCTTCGCCTGCTTCTGCCGTGGTTGTGAAGCTTCTTCTGCATACGGTGCTGCTTGCGGTTTATTTCGCAGGATGCGCATTCCTGCTTAAGGGCCGTTACAAAATGGCATTGGCAACAGATGAATAGCGCTTGCCACGTGAAAGATATTGACTATATTTCCCGCCTGGCGGCGGCTAATATAGGATGCGCCTCGGAAGAATAAAAAAAGAATTTTATTCTTCACTCGGCTTTCACTATATTTGTAGATAATCTTTTTGTACCTAGTGTACTGAAACTAATAATTTAAATTTATGAAACATTTTCCATTTGTAATCTTGACCGCAGCTGTACTGGGTATTTCGGTTGCAGGCTGCACAAAGACCCCTGAAATCAATGTGATTCCATGTCCTGAAAGCATTGTCAAGGCTGAAGGTACGTTCAATGTCGCAGGTGTTCCTGTGAAACTTGGCGCTGAGCTCGACGAGGAAACCATCCAGTGGGCAAACACTTTTGCGCAGAAACTTACATCCGTAACCGGCAAGACTTCTGAAGTCGTTTCAGATGTGGCTGGAAAATGCATTGAACTGGAATTGAATAAAGAACTTGCTCCGGAGGAGTATTGGCTTGACGTTACCAAGAAGGGCGTGAAGATTCAGGCTTCTTCTGCTGCCGGTTTCAGATATGCTACCCAGACCATCGGCCAGATGCTTCCTGCTGCATTCTACGGAAAGGGCAAGGCGTCTGCAAAGTGGGTTCTCCCTTGCGCTTCCATCAAGGACAAGCCGAGATTCGCATACAGAGGAATGCATCTTGACGTTGCCCGTCATTTCTTCGATGTCAATGAGGTGAAGAGATTCCTCGACGTGATGGCAGCATATAAGCTGAACCGCTTCCACTGGCATCTTACTGAGGACCAGGGATGGAGAATCGAAATCAAGAAATATCCTAAGCTTACTGAAATCGGTGCCTGGAGAGACAGTACCATGATCGGCAAGAACTGGAACGAATTTGACCACACACGTTATGGCGGATTCTATACGCAGGAGGAAATCAAGGATGTCGTGGCTTATGCTGCTGACCTCGGAATCACAGTTATTCCTGAGATTGACCTTCCAGGCCATATGGTAGCTGCTCTCGCTTCTTATCCTGAGCTCGGCTGCACCGGCGGTCCTTATTCTGTAAGACCTACATGGGGAATTGCTGATGAGGTGCTCTGCCCTGGAAAGGAGACCACATTCAAGTTCATCGAGGATGTCCTCGAGGAAGTTATGGAACTGTTCCCTTCAGAGTATATCCACATCGGAGGTGACGAGTGCCCTAAGAAAGAGTGGGCTAAATGTCCTGCCTGCCAGAAGCGTATCAAGCAGCTCGGCATAAAGACTGACGCTGAGCACACAGCAGAGCAGTATCTTCAGAATTATGTGACCGAGAGAGTCCAGAAGTTCGTCAATGACCATGGCCGCAAGATCATCGGCTGGGACGAGATTCTTGAAGGTAAGCTTGCCGAGGGTGCTACCGTAATGTCCTGGAGAGGTTCCAAGGGAGGTATCAAAGCTGCCAAGATGGGCTACGATGTCATCATGACTCCTAATACCTATATGTATTTCGACTATTATCAGTCTGATTCCACTTCATTGGAGCCGCTTGCCATCGGCGGATGCCTGCCGACAGAGAAGGTTTACCAGTGTGAGCCATATACTGATATCCCTGAGGAGGCTCAGAAGCATATCCTCGGTGTACAGGCTAACCTGTGGACTGAGTATATCGCTACTACAGAGTACTTGGAGTATATGTTGCTCCCGAGAATGTCCGCACTCAGCGAGGTTCAGTGGTGCCAGCCGGAGAACAAGGACTATGACAGGTTCAAGAAGTCTCTTATGCACTCCTTCGATATCTACGATGCAATGGGCATGACATATTGCCGTGAGGTCATCGGCCAGTACGGCATGCCGGAGAAGAAGTAGTCGTTCAAGAGTTTTTAGTCTGAACAACCTGCACTTGCGGATTTTCCGCAAGTGCCTGATGTATAGATATTTACAGTGATTGATAAAAGTCAGGTTGCCTGAAAAAATGGGTAACCTGACTTTTATTGGTTTGTGTAAATGGTTGTCCTGTAATGGATTGGCCCTAAATGCCGATTTCAGGTTGTTCCAAAATTTCCGTGCAGGCGGCCGGGCATACATCCGCGGCTTACATCATGGTCGGTTTCCGGGTAAGCGTCGGCCGTCATTGGACCGGAGACTAATAGAGCAGGAAGCCGAGGACGCCGCCGGCTATGATGATGGGGATGGGACCTACTTTACAGAAGAGTGACGCTATCATTGCCGCGGCGAAGAGGCACCAGCTTTTCCAGTCCGGGAAGTTCTCGCTCAGGACATTGACATTGACCTCAGAGAACAGCGGAACGCCGGACCAGGTGCAGTCGAGAATCATTGTCACGGCTGCGGCTCCGATAAGTCCCACCACTGCCGGGCGAAGACAGCTCATAGTGCTTTCGAAGAGGGTGTTCCCTGCGAACTTCATATAGAACTTCACGAGAAGCAGCACGATGATAAAGGACGGAAGCACTACTGCTGCTGTGGCGGTCAATGATCCGATAATTCCGAGAATGTGGCTTCCGGTCGCTTTCATGAGGACATCGTAGCCTACGTAGGTGGCGCAGTTGATGCCGATGGGGCCCGGTGTCATCTGTGAGATGGCGACTATGTCGGTGAAAGTGCTCTGTGTCAGCCATCCGTGACTTGCCACCACTTGGCCCTGAATGAGGGACAGCATTGCGTAGCCGCCTCCGAACGTGAACAGTCCGATTACGAAAAATGTGGCGAAAAGCTGGAATAACAGTAATATGGCCATGTCCTTACCTCCTATCTCTAAGTTTTATTACGGCAACCGACAGGATTAGAACTGTCAATATTATATATATAGGTGATACCGACAGGAATGACACGGCCAGAAGGCTCGCTCCGGTGATGCACCAGGCCCACCACGTCTTGTCGGACTTCCGTGCCATCGATATCATAGGCGATGCGATCAGCGCTACCACGACCGGGCGGATGCCCTTGAATATGCTGATGACTGTGGGGTTGTCCTTGAAATTCGTGAAAGCCATCGCTATGGCCAATATTATAAGGAAGGATGGGAGTATCGAGCCCAATGTCGCGGTTATGCTGCCCTTCAGCCCTTTGATCTTATAGCCGGCAAAGATGGAGACATTGACCGCAAGTATGCCCGGCGCTGACTGGGCCAGGGCAATGATGTCCGGCAACTCGTCTTCGCCTATCCACTTGCGTCTGTCGAGTTCGTTCTTTATCAGAGGTATCATCGCATAGCCGCCTCCGATAGTGAATGCTCCTATCTTCATGAATACAAGAAACAGTTCTTTCAATGAGGCTGTACCCTGATTCTGCTTCTCTGTGGTTTCTTCCATTGTCATTCGGTTTGAAGTAATCCTTAAAAAATAACTTGTTAATCGTTGCTCGTCTTTTCGGTCTATATTTCTTTTCTCATCAGTCGTGTACGTCCAGTACACTGAATGTCAGCCGTGCCGCGCCTGTCATATTTCCGGCAAAATTACGCAACTTTCAAAAAATAACCTGCAATGTCAGGAGAAGTGAAGGCTGAAAAACGGCTTTAACGATAAAAATCAATAAAAAACTCAAAAAAAGTCCGAAAATATTTGCAGGGAATAAAAAAGTGCGTATCTTTGCAGTCCGTTTGAGAAACAACGGTAGTTGATTGAAAATACTGAAAGATTAAGTACAAGGAAGCAAGTACCAACAACACAAAAATCGAGAGCGTTGATTTCTTTATGAAATTGAGAGTGCCGGAGTCGAACTTGAAGAATAAGAAATATACGAAGAAGAGTTTGATCCTGGCTCAGGATGAACGCTAGCGGCAGGCTTAACACATGC
>ENA-OPRX01000180-OPRX01000180.1-human-gut-metagenome-genome-assembly--contig:-NODE-180-length-47109-cov-5.260042_pt1 | contig 47109 bp, 37 predicted proteins | sample MGYA00241450_ERZ501892 | MGnify/ENA primary metagenome ERZ501892 (study PRJEB25962, sample SAMEA2042223) | human gut metagenome | biome: human gut; feature: human-associated habitat; material: faeces...
CACAAGTGATAAATTTTTTCTCTTTAGCCATTTTACTTTTAGATAAAATATTAAATATGTTTTGTATAAATTCTCTTTCCTTAATGAACTAGTACAGGAATCCCAATAACCACAACGGTATCTTGTTGTCCTTGCCCACCTCTGTATTGTAGCGGGCATAGATGGTGTCGGGATTACTTCGAATCTTATTCGTCGATTGGGCATCGCAGATTCTGAACTTCTTGCTACCATCCACTGTATAGAAGTGGTCCTTGCCTCCCTGGTGCACCTTATGGTCTTTCCAGAGCGAGTTGACGAAGAACGTTTCCATCACCTCTTGCGTGTCTATCTGGATAGGATAGATGGCATACATGAGGTTCGGGTTGTGCATCATCACCTTGGACGGTTTCTTTGGGAAATCCTGTCCGTCTGGATAAATCATGTTGATGAGTCGTGCATCTGCCAGATACTTGATGTAGTTCATCACGGTGGCGCGGCTGGTGTTGATACAGTCTGCCAGCTGACTCACGTTTGGGGCCTTGGCTCCTTCTACTGCCAACTGATAGAAGAGTGTCTTTATCTTCGGCAGGTATTTCAGTTCAATCTGCTTGATGAGGAGGATGTCAACCTCGGTCATCATGTTCATCGTCTTTAGTAGATTCTCTGTAAAGTTACGCTGCTCCAAAAAGAAAGGATAGAAGCCATGGTGCAGGTAGTCCTGGAAATATTTCATCGGACTTACCTTTGGCAGAATCTGCTTGATGATGTGCTCATGATTGCGCAGGATGTCGTCAAGTTCGTATGCCTTGAAGTTGTTGCCCGTCTGCAAGTTGATGAACTCGCGGAACGAGAAGCCGCGCAGGTTATAGCTTTTCACGATGCCGTTCAGCTCAGGGTTCTCTTCCTTCAGTCGCATCACGCTTGAACCGGTGAATACAATCTTCAGTTCCGGATACAGGTCGTAGCACTTGCGGAGCTCCTTGCTCCAGTCTTGCTGCTTGAACACCTGGTCGATGAGCAATGTTCTGCCACCTTGTTTCACGAAGTCGCCGGCAAAGTCGGCGATTCCTCTACTCTGGAAATAGAAGTTATTCATATTTACATACAAGCACTTCCGATCGTGTGGTCCAAAGTGCTCCTTGGCATACTGTAATAGGAAGGTTGACTTGCCTACACCTCGTGTGCCCTTGATGCCAATCAATCGGTCGGTCCAATCAATCTCATCCATCAAGGTTCGTCTCACAGGGGCATCTGTATGCTCTACAAGATAAGTATGTGTTCTGAAGAATGCTTCTTCCATGCGTCTATAATTGATTCAAATTTTGTTTTTATGATGCAAAGGTAATAATATATTTTAAATTTGCAAACTCTAGATAGCAAAAACTAACTTTTTTTTCATTATTTAGCACTTTTCTACGTAAAAATGGCCTTCTCGTGCCATTTTTCTCCCAATATTTTGTAACTTTGCAGCATGAAACTACATATCTTCAATCCAGAACACGATTTGGCTTTGGCCGCTAATTTGCGACAGTTTACAGCTCCTCATGCAGGAAGACAGTTGCGAAGTGACCTGGCGTTTATTCCTGCCTTGTGGGCAGATCAGGGTGATTGGGTGCTTGTTGATGACATCGACAATGCACTCGACAAGGTGCGCCATTTGGGAATGCATCTTGCAGAGAAAGTTGAGTTTATAACAAAAGCACAGTTGGAGCATGCACTCAAGACGGAGTTTCTTGACAGTATTCATCCCTGGGGATGGAACCTGAGCTTGAAACGGGAATTGGAGCAGATGAGGGTGCCGGAAATCATGCTGCCTACCGATGATATATTAAATAAGGTACGCGCGATTAGTAGCAGACAGTGGGCTGCCGAGCATTTGCAGCAGGGCGTGGTGTATGCCGATTCCTATACAGAGGTGAAGGAATTGGTTCTGCTGCATGGAAAAGCTGTGGTCAAGGCTCCATGGAGCAGCAGCGGTAGGGGCGTGAAGTATGTTGCTGCCGATGAATTCCGAACAGCTGGGGAGTATCCTGCCTTTGAGCGTTGGACACGTAATGTCATTGCTCATCAGGGAGGCGTTACTGTGGAGCCTTATTATAATAAGGTGAAGGATTTCGGAATGGAATTTGAAATGCGTGACGGTAAGGTGAACTATCTTGGACTTTCATTGTTTGATACGGTTAAGAATGCTTATTCCGGCAACTTGCTTTGTTCGGAAGAAGATAAACTGAATATGTTGTTGCAATACGTGAATCAGGAGACTCTTGCTGCTGCATGTCAGAGAATTATGGATATCATGGAGCCTGCCTTGAAGGATGTTTATAGCGGTCCTTTTGGGGTGGATATGATGATTGCTTCAAAGAATGATGAATTGGAACTAGTGCCTTGTATTGAATTGAATCTTCGCAGGACGATGGGACATGTGGCTCTTGAACTGGCTAAAATTGCTAATCCACAGAGCTTAATGCGTGTGGAGTTTGATGGCAACAGATACCATTTGCGTGTGATGCCAGGCAAACAAACCGTTAATGAGTCTTAATTTTATGGTGTTTGATGCAAGAAATCATTAGGTTTGTCATTTCATAGACAGATTATCAACGAAATTAAATGATTATGAAGAAGAGTAATTATGGTAAAATGTTTAGTACAGCCCTCATGATGATGGCTGCGATGACGATGACTTCTTGCTCTGGTAGCAAGAAAATATATGGTGGTTCTAATGTAGGTGAAAGCAGTGACATGGGAAGGAATGAAGAGGATTTAGATAATAGCTATCTGGTTCTTTCTGAAAAGCAGCATGATGTTATCAATAAGAATAATGAGTTTGCACTTCGATTGTTTGATAAAATCTCGGGTCAGTCTTCACAGATAGTCTCACCTATGAGCGTGGCTTACCTGATGGGTATGTTGGCGAATGGTGCTGAAGGAAATACTCAGCAGGAGATTCTTAAGGCTATTGGATGCGAGGGTGTTAGTGTGGATGACTTAAATGAAACCTACAAGGCGATTCTCTCTACAGCTGGTCAACTTGACAAACAGACCAAGGTAGAGATAGCCAACTTCATTGCTGTTAACAAGAATTTTTCTGTAAAGGAGAATTTCAGTAAGAAGGTAGGTGATAGTTATCAGGCTGAAATCGAAAGCCTTGACTTTACTTCAGGCAAAACCACCAAGCATATCAATAGATGGTGCAAGGAGAAGACGCAAGGTATGATTCCTCAGATTATCGACCGTGTGGATCCACAGGCTGTTTCATATCTGATGAATGCCATCTTCTTTAATGGTACATGGCAGTCGAAGTTTGATGCCCGAAACACGGAGGAAGAGAACTTCCGTGGTTATACACGTAATATACAGAAAGTGCAGATGATGCACCAGGTTAAGAAGTTCTACTATTCCGAGAATGACACCTTCAAGGCTATCGATCTTCCGTATGGTAATGGTACTTATCGAATGATGGTGCTTCTTCCTAACGAGGGCAAGAGCATTGATGATATGATGAAGGGCTTGAATGCAGAGAAGGTTATGAATCTTGGTCACGATATGGAAGAATGTTTGGTCAACCTGAAGTTGCCTAAGTTTACTATCGAGCAGAATCTGTCGCTCAATGGCATCATCAGCGAGTTGGGTGCACCTTCTATATTTGATTCTGCCAAGGCAGACTTCTCTCGTTTTGCAAGTGGTGATTTCTATGTAAGCAAGATGCTCCAAAAGGCGAAGATTGAGGTAAGTGAGCGTGGAACGAAGGCGGCGGCTGTAACTGCGGCAATCATGCTGACTTCTGCAGCACCTATGGAGGTGCGCCATGTTGATTTTCATGCCGACCATCCATTTGTCTATATGATTCAGGATACTCAAAGCGGGGGGATCCTCTTTATGGGACAATATTGCGGAACAAATTAATTCTCAAGAATAACAGTATAAAAGAAATCCCTTAGACTTCATCAAGCCTAAGGGATTTCTTTTTTATCTGAATTTCTTTTTTTATCCGAATTTCTCCACGAACTCATCTTCTGTAATAATAGGAATGTTGAGTTCATGTGCTTTCTTGTTTTTGGAACTTTGAGAAGTAGCATCATTGTTGATCAGGAAATTGGTACTCTTGCTTACGCTTCCCGTCACTTTGCCGCCTTGGCTCTCAATGTAAGCCTTCAGTTCATTACGGTTTTTATAGTGATGCACATCGCCTGTAACAACAAAGGTCAAGCCATCGCAGGCGCTTCCTTTCTCTACGGGTTCCTGCTCTACGATTTCCAGTTCTTTCATCAGCTTCTGTATATGGGCAAAGTTTGTATCATCCTTGAACCAGCCAATGAACTTGGCACTTTTTTCTGGACCGATGCCGTCGATGCTGGCAAATTCGTCATCGAACATGCAGAGGCGAGCTGTCTCTATCAGTTCTTTCACAGGGTAACGTTCGATGAGTTTCTTTGCTACATCGCCACCGCAGAGAGGGATGTTGAGCGCATAGAGCAGATGACGGCCATCAGTCTGTCGGCTCTTTCTAATGCTTTCCAGCATATTGGTAACGCTCTTCTTGCCAAATCCCTCCCAGGCTGCTATCTCGTAGGCATGCTCGCCGAGATGATAGAAATCGGCATATTCGCTAATCAGCCCCTCGTTTACCAGTTTCCAGATAGTCTGCTCTGAGATACCTTCGATGTTCAGGCCTTCCTTGCTCACGAATCTCGCAAACTTCTTGATTTGCTTGGCTGCACAGTGAGGATTGGTGCAATGTAGGGTCTTAGTACCGGTCTCGCTTTCCCTGACGGTAGCTGCAGCATGGCAAACTGGGCATTCTGTTGGGATTTCGAAAATACCTACTGGCTCTGTAACGTTGATAATTTTCGGGATAATCTTGTTTGCCTTGATGACCTGCAATTTGCTTCCCTTGCCTCCAATGCCCAGTCGCTCGCATTCACTAACGTTGCAGAGTGAGGCACGCTGAACGGTGGTTCCTTCCAGTTCTACAGGCTTGAATACGGCTACAGGAGTAATAGTGTTGGCTGCACATGACCATTCGATGTGGTCCAACTCTGTATCTGCATGCTCGTCCTGCCATTTAAAGGCATAGCCTGCTCTTGTGGCATGGTGCCCGGTTACTGAACCGGTAGCTGCATAGGCGGTATCATCGTAGCAGATAACGAGTCCATCCACAGGATAAGGGTTGGTCTTGTCGGTCACCTTTTGGGTGAAGCGGTCGATTTCTGCCTGGATGCTTGCTTCGTCAGGATGTTCGATTCGGGTTCTTTCCACCGGCTTGAAGCCTAAATCCTGCAACATCTGCATGCGTTCGCCCCATGAGTTGATTTCCTGTTCGGTATAGACCAGAGTGAAAGGAATCCACTGGATATGGCGCTGCTTCACTTCTTCTGCATCTTTGAGCGAAAGAGAGCCTGATGCAAGATTTCTTGGGTTGGCATAGTCGCCTTCGCTTTCGATGATAAACTGCTCGAAGTCGGCATAGGAAATAACTGCCTCTCCGCGAATCACAAGATGTCCCTTTTCCTTGATGGTCTTTGGAATGCCACTGATGGCAGATGCCAGGTGGGTGATGTTGGTTCCGATATGACCATTACCACGGGTCACGATTTTGGCAAGTTTGCCATTATCGTAGGTCACAACAAGGGTAAGTCCGTCTAACTTCCAGGAAATCCAGATAGGGCGATTTTCTGCCCATTTTACCAGGTCGCTTACCAATTTTGTCTTGGCGAGAGACAGTGCGGCAAATTCATGTTCTTCCTTTTGACCTACGATGGAATCTTCTGATACCTTGTTGGTGGGAGAATCGGGGAGAACTTCACCCGTTTCCTCTTCCAGTTTCTTGAGTTGGTCAAACTTGGTGTCCCACTCATAGTCGGTCATCAGTTCCCCTTTGCCGTTATAATAAACGTCAGAAGCCTGGTTGAGTTGTTCAACCAAGCTTCTCATCAATATCATTTTATCTTCCATTAATTCTTAATAAATTTGCGGTTGTATGGTAAGTTTCTCGAAAGCGAAACGCATACCACGATTGCCATAATTGATTCTTCCGCAGATGCTGAAGCCCATTTTGGAAAGAAGGCCAATCATCGGCAGGTTGTCAAAGTTAGTATCTACTTTGATGCTTGGTATCTTTTCTACTTCGCAGAGACTGTTCACCTTATTTATAAATATACGTGCTAAACCTTCTCTCTGGTATTTAGGGAGTGTGGCAAAGCGATGAATTACATAGTAGTCACCTGTGGTAAGCCAGTCGCCATCGATGAAATCGTATTGTGGCTCACCATTGAGGATGACAGCTCCATAGACAGCTACTTCGCCATCTACAGTGAGCACGTAGGCATTGCCATTATTGATGTCTTCTTTTATATCGTGCTCGGCAGGGTAGTCACTGGTCCATTGGTGGCGGCCAGAGGCAATCATGGAGCGACGAGCTTGGTCGATGATATTCCAGCAAGCCTCAAAGTCCTTTATATATGCAGGTCGAAAATCGGTCTTCATTTCTTTATTCATTCGCTAATTATTATTAATCGGGTGCAAATTTAACAAAAAAAAACGAATTAAAAGTACAAACGGGGAAAAAACTGCAAAAATACTGCAATTTTTCCCCCGTTTTTTATTTTAAGTCAAGAAATAGTCCCGTTTTATTGGATTTTTCCGACTTTTCTTAATTTCCTGAATGATGGTTAGAGAGCCAGGCACTTGTCTAGTTCTGCGATGATGGCATCCTTCTGTTCCTTGATGTGCTGACCGATGAAGACTAGCTTGATCATGCGGTCGCCATACTCCTCGTCCCATTCTTTTTCAAGTTGAGGATTATTCTTGCGGAGTTCTGCAAGCTGGTCGGCTGGCATGGTGGCAAGCCACTGTCCTGCCTGTTTCACTGTCTTCTGCTGTCCTGCCTGCTCAAAGACGTAACACATGTCACGCTCATCTGAGAAATAGCAGATACCCTTGGCGCGTACCACATCGCGAGGCCATTTTCTTGCTACGAACTCATCGAAGAGAGCCAGATCGAATGGCTTGCGGCGATAATATACGAAGGTTCCGATGCCATATTCCTCTACCTCGCCACCTTCGTGATCATGGTCGTGATCGTGGTGATGATGGTGGTGGTGATGGCCATGCTCATCGTGCTCATGCTCATGCTCGTCGTGTTCATGCTCATGTTCGTCATCATCTTCGTCGTGATGATGGTGCTCATGATGATGTTCCTCTTCGTCGTGATGATGATGATCCTCTTCCTCCTCCTTTTCGCCGTTTCTTTCAGATTCTATCTCCTGAATCCAGCCGGCAGATGTAGCTACAGTCTGCCAATCGAACTTGTGGGTGTTGACGATGAGGTCGAGATCTACATCTCCATAGTTGCACTCAAAGATTTCTGCCTTTGGCTGGATGGCACGGATAATCTGTTTCAGGTGCTCCAACTCCTTTGGTTCTACTTCTGCAGCCTTGTTCAAGAGGATGATGTTGCAGAACTCCATCTGCTGGATAACGAGCGATGCCAAGTCTTCCTCATCGATGTCTTGTTTCATCAGGTCGGAACCGTTGGCAAATTCATCTTTCATGCGGAGGGCATCTACAACGGTCACGATGCTGTCGAGGCGCAAGATGCCGTTCTTGATGTATTGAGGACCGAGAGATGGGATAGAACAGATGGTTTGGGCGATAGGAGCTGGCTCGCAGATACCGCTGGCTTCAATGACGATATAGTCAAAGCGCTTCATATCTACAATCTCCTTCAACTGCTCCACAAGGTCCATTTTCAGGGTGCAGCAGATACAGCCGTTCTGCAGAGAAACAAGCGAATCGTCTTTCTGACCCACTACGCCACCTTTCTCAATTAACGCCGCATCAATGTTCACCTCGCCGATATCATTGACGATGACAGCAAACTTGATACCTTTCTTGTTAGCCAAAATCTTGTTGAGCAGAGTAGTCTTTCCACTGCCCAGATAGCCTGTCAAAAGCAGGACTGGAACTTCTTTTGTGTTCATATTTATATTATATTATATATGTGTTGATTTTTTTACAATGCATTTCTTCACTTAAAATGACGAAAGCGAGGTAGCAAATAATATGCCATCCTCGCTTCCTGTATGCTTGTTTAATGTTATTTACGATACTGCTCCAAACCCTTGTTCAGGAAATCGAGGTAAGCGCTTACGTCTTCCTTGAAGCTGAACGAGCCTGTGAGAGGGTTACCCTCGTTATCTACTGCCACGTAGAAAGGCTGGGCGTTGGCACCAAACTTGCTTGCCTGCAAGTAGCTCCACTTGTCACCGATGGTGCGGAGTGTACGTTTCTCGCCGTTGAACTCTACTTCCATAGGCTGAGGCAACGGAGTCTTGTCATCTACGTAGAGAGAAATGAGCACGTAATCCTTTGTCAGTTTGTCAGCCACAGATGGATCTGTCCATACAGAAGCCTCCATCTTGCGGCAGTTTACGCAGCCGAAGCCGGTGAAGTCGATGAGAACAGGCTTGCCCGCAGCCTTTGCAGCAGCCATACCCATCTCGTAGTCTTTGTATGCAGGCTCTACAGTCTTGGTGTTGAGGTTGAAGTCCTGGGTGTTGACAGGTGGTGCGAAAGCACTTACGGCCTTACATGGAGCACCCCAAAGACCAGGAATCATATATACTGAGAATGCCAGAGAGCAAAGACCCAGCATGATGCAAGCCACTGGCATAGGTTTGTTGATGTCGCCACCGATGGCATCCACCTGGAACTTGAGCTTACCGATGAGGTAGAGACCCAAAAGACCGAAGATGACAATCCAAAGAGCAAGGAACACCTCGCGGTCCATGATGTGCCAGCCGTAAGCCAGGTCGGCAACGCTCAGGAACTTCAAAGAGAAGGCGAGCTCAATGAAACCAAGTACTATCTTGATAGTCTCCATCCAAGAACCTGACTTTGGAGCCGACTTCAACCATGACGGGAAGAGGGCAAAGAGGGTAAATGGAAGGGCGAGAGCCAATGCGAAACCAAACATACCCACAGTAGGAGCGAGCCAATCGCCAGATGTTACTGTCTGAACCAGGAGCAATCCGATGATAGGAGCGGTGCAAGAGAAGCTGACCAGTACGAGGGTGAATGCCATCAGGAAGATGGAAATCAAGCCTGTGGTGCTTGAAGCCTTGCTATCTACTGCATTTCCCCAGCTATCTGGCAACTTGATTTCGAACCATCCGAAGAAAGAGAACGCAAATACTGCCAAAAGCAAGAAGAGAATGATGTTGAATACGGCGCTTGTACTTAAGGCATTCAGGGTGCTAGGACCGGCGATGGCTGTAACTGCAAGACCGAGAACCAGGTAGATGACCACGATACTCAAGCCGTATGTGATGGCATCACGGATACCCTTCTTCTTGTCGTTTTTGGCACGCTTCAGGAAGAAACTTACAGTCATAGGGATGATAGGCCAGATGCAAGGCATCACGAGTGCGAGCAGGCCGCCTACGAAACCGATGATGAAAATATACAGGATGCCATGGCTTGCGATGTCATTGTTGCCACCGAAAGACTGCAACTCCTTCACTACAGGCTTCCACCAGGCCTTTGCATCATTGCTATCTGCGGTTACAGAAAAGGCAGGGTCGATAGTAGCTGTACTATCAACTTTCTCTGCATTGGCAAGACTTGCCAAAGAGTCGGCCTTTGCCTTAGCCAGAGCTGCTGCATCCACTTCATTGGCAGCAGTTTCTGCATTGACCATTGCAGCCTCCTTGCTATCTACAGCTGGTGACGTGCCGCTCTTCTTGATGCTAGCCTCGCTAGGTGGCAGACAGTTCTGCTCGTTGCAGGCACCATACTCCAGGTAAGCATCAATGTTATACTTTGGCTTGGTGAACTTAATCTTCTGAACAAAGGTAGCGCTTCCTTCAAAATAACGCAACTTCATCTCGAAGAGAGGGTCGAAGGTGGAAATCTCTTTTCCTTTTGCCTTTAACTTGCCAACCGGTTCGGCACCATCCATCTTGTTGACGTGGAAACTGGCGGAGATAGGACCATCTGCGCCAAGACCAGTAGAATAGACATGCCATCCAGGTTGAATCTTACAACTAAATACGATTTCTGCCTCCGCAGACCCATTGGTCTTCAAAGTGCTGGTCACCTTCACGGGGTTCAGCATCTGAGCGTTGGCCATGACTACTGCTAGGAGTAGCTGGAAAACTAATAATACTTTTCTCATGTTTTTATAATGTAATTTTGATGCAAAGTTACGAAATTTTAAAGTAATAACGTTCATGTTGGTGTATTTGGGTACTACCTTTTATCTTTTTTAAGAAATTATATGGCGTTTTACGATAATTTCTTTGGAATTTCACAGTAAAACTCGTAACTTTGCAGCCGAAATGAACAAGAGAATCTTATACATATTCAGTCTATGGATGGCAACCATGAGCGTGCTGCTATCTACGGTGGTGAGTCATCATCACCACATGGATCGTATCTGTATGGTTCAGGAAGAATGCCAGGAAGATGGCAACATCAACGATGAGCATACTGAGCATCATGACCAGGAGTCGAATACCGACCGTGGCAACTGCCGTGTGCATCAGATGCACCACTTTGTCACCAATGCCAAGGTAGTGAAGGGCATCCGCAAGTTGCTGGTAGATGAGAACCATCAGTTTGTGGTGCTATCTTGTTCTTCTCTTTTAATCCTCCCTTGTCTCTCACTCATTTCTGTGAGATGGCAGCATGTGGCAGCTTCTCCTCTTGCTGAGGAACTGGCGGCTGGCTATAGCAGGCGGGGACCTCCTTCTATTTTATGATTTTATTCAAGTTTGCCACTTGGTTGCAAAAATCGGTTTGAAGATTCGAATGCAACTGAGTTGCAAGAATTTTTGTGTACTTTTGCCAGCGGATTTTTGATAAGATTCGTAGTGTGAAATTGTAGTGTAGAATTATAAAATAGAAGGAAAAAACAAACATGAAAAGAATTGTTTTAATAGTTGCCGTTACGGCGATTGCCTGGGCAGGATTCGCTTTCTTTGCGAAACAGACCGGTTCAGAGGCTCATGCACACGAGGAACATGAGCACGAAGAAGTAGATTTTGATCATATTCCGTTGACAGCCAAGCAGGTCAGCACCGTAGATTTGAAGATGGGTGAGGCTGTGGAGCGCGAGATGGATGCTACCATTGATGCGAAGGGTTCGCTCGTGCTGCGTGCACAGGCAATGGGCGATGTGGCTTCGCTGATGGGAGGCATCGTGAAAAGCATTTCTGTTAAGGAAGGACAGTTTGTACAAAAGGGTCAGGTGGTTGCCACTGTTGAGAATACCGATGTGGTGAGTCTGCAGCGTGAGTACTATTCTGCTGCCAAGGAGTGTGAACTTGCCCGAAAGGATATGGAGCGCCAGAAGCTGCTTGCTCAGAATGGTGCCGGCATCAAGCGCAGCCTGCAGCAGGCCCAGAAGGATTATCATGTGGCTCATGCCAACATGTTGGGCATCGGTCGCCAGTTGGCACAGATGGGCATTTCTACTGCCGCTGTAGCCAAAGGCAAGTTTACCACAGCATTCCCGCTGCGTGCACCTATCTCCGGCATCGTGAGCGAAATGACAGCCAGTCTGGGCAGTTATGCTGATATGCAGACTCCTTTGATGAAGATTAGGAATACCCAGGCTGTGGAATGCGACCTGAATATTTTTGAGAAAGATTTGGCGAAAGTCAAGGTGGGCAATCGTGTGACCCTGACCCTGACCAATCAGCCTGGCGTAAAACTTTCGGGAACCGTTTATGGTATGAACCAATACTTTAACGATAACTCGAAATCTGTTGCTGTTCATGTAAAATTGGATGCGGCAAGCGTGAAGAGTTATTTGCATTCTTCTGGCAACACCCATGGCGGAAAGCTTTTCGCAGGTATGTATGTAAGCGGAAAGATAGCCACAGGTAGTCAGCAGTGTCTGGCTCTGCCATCTCAGGCCATCGTAAGCACAGATGGAAAACAGTATGTCTTCGCCCTCAATGGAGCTCCTAGCAAGGGTAACTACAGCTTCTCCCGCCATGAGGTAACTACGGGTGCATCAGATGGTAAATATACAGAGGTGAAGCTTTGCGACCATTTGCTGAAGGGTAAGAATAGAGCTGCCGTCAAGAAGATTGTAACCGAGAATGCATATTATCTGGCTTCGCTTACAGGCGAACATGGTGAACATGCACATTAATTGATAGATTAAAGCGTATGTTTCAGAAACTTATTACTTATTCCATTCGCCATAAACTGGTGATTGGAGTTCTCTCTATAGCCCTGGCGGTATGGGGTGTTTGGTCGCTGGTGCACCTCCCTTTCGATTCTACCCCAGATATTACAGATAACCAGGTGCAGGTTATCACTCAGGCTCCTTCTCTGGGAGCGCAAGAGGTGGAGCAGTATGTCACCACTCCCGTAGAGATGGCGCTCGCCAATATTCCGCGTATCCAGGAACGCCGAAGTATTTCAAGAAGTGGACTTTCGGTTATCACGCTTGTCTTCGATGACGCCGCCGATATCTATTGGGCGCGTTCGCAGGTTAGCCAGGTGGTGGAGCAGATGGAGAAAGAATTGCCAAAGAATACCGAAACCGAGATGGGACCTATCTCCACCGGATTGGGCGAAATCTACCATTATACCGTTCGTGCCAAGAAGGGATACGAGCACAAATACTCGCTCACCCAGCTCAGAACAATACAGGATTGGATAGTCCGCAAACAGCTTTCCGGTACTCCGGGTGTTGCTGAGGTCAGTGGCTGGGGTGGTTACGTCAAGCAATATGAAGTAGCCATTAACACCGACCAGCTGAATGCAAGCGGTGTTTCCGTAAGCGAGGTGTTTGATGCCTTGCAGCGTAACAATGCCAATACGGGCGGCAGTTATATCGAACAGAATTCCAACCAGTATTACATCCGTGGCATCGGTGTGGTAAAGAATCTGGAGGATGTTGCCAATATCACGGTGAAGACTGTGACTGGAACACCTGTCAAGGTGAGTGATGTGGCAAAGGTACAGTTGGGACATGCTACCCGTTTCGGAGCTGTTACCCGCAATGGCGAAGGCGAGGTGGTGGCAGGTATTGCCATCATGCTCAAGGGCGAGAACTTCCAGGAGGTTATCAAAAACGTGAAGGAGCGAATCAGCCAGATTCAGAAATCATTGCCTGAGGGCGTGATCATCGAACCTTTCATCGACCGAACCAATCTGGTGGATAGAGTAGAGGGTACCATCGCCCGCAACCTCATCGAGGGTGGACTCATCGTTATCTTCGTGCTTATCATCTTCTTGGGAAACTGGCGTGCAGGTCTGGTGGTGGCGAGTGTCATCCCGCTCAGTATGCTCTTTGCCTTTGGAATGATGAAGACCTTCGGCATTGATGGAAACCTGATGTCTTTAGGAGCCATCGACTTTGGAATGATTGTCGATTCCGCCGTCATCATTGTCGAGGCGGTTGTTACACATATTAATACGGGACATTTCGCGCAGCCCGAGGTACGTGCGGCATATCTTGCACAATGTCAAAAAGAGGGAAATGCTGTTCCTTTCGCCCTGACCCAGACGCAGATGGACGAGGAGGTCCACTTCTCGGCATCCCGTATCCGCCAGAGTGCAGCTTTTGGCGAGATTATCATCATGATTGTGTATATCCCGCTGATGACTCTGGTGGGCATCGAAGGAAAGATGTTCCGTCCGATGGCACTCACCGTGTTCTTTGCTATCCTCGGTGCCTTCATTCTTTCGCTCACTTATGTGCCGATGGCAAGTTCGCTCCTGTTGAGCCGGAAGGTGCACGATAGAAAGACCTTCTCCGACAAGATGATAGAGAAATTGCAGGGCTGGTATCGACCGGTTCTTGATTGCGTGCTGGCCCGCAACAAGGATGTTATTACCGGTGCTGTGGCTCTGTTCTGTGTCAGTGTGGTTGGCTTCAAATACCTGGGAGGCGAGTTTATTCCAAGTTTGGAAGAAGGCGACTTTGCTGTGGAGATGAGTATGTCGCAGGGTACTTCACTTTCGCAGATGGTGGAGAGTTGTACCAAGGCTGAGCAGCTTCTCAAGAAAGAATATCCTGAAATCAAGCAGGTGGTGAGCCGCATCGGAAGTGCCGAGATTCCTACCGACCCGATGCCTGTGGAACGTGCCGACATCATGATAGCCCTGAAACCGAAGGCAGAATGGACTTCAGCCAAGACTACTCCAGAACTGATGGAGAAGATGGAGGAAACCTTAAGTGCCATCCCTGGATTGGAAGCTGAGATTTCCCAGCCTATCCAGATGCGCAACAATGAGTTGCTCACCGGTATCAAGCAGGATGTGGCGATTAAGATTTTCGGCGATGATCTGGATGTGCTTACCCAGCAGGCTGGAAAGGTGAAAAAGATGATAGAACGTGTACCGGGCGTGAGTGGCATCTTTGTCGAGGAAGTAGCCGGATTGCCTCAGGTGCAGGTGAAGTACAATCACGAGAAGATGGCTGCATACGGTGTCAGCGTGGATGACATTAGCGGAATTTTGGAAACCTCTTTCGCCGGAGCAGTGGCTGGTTCCGTTTATGAGGGTGATAGGAAATTTGATATCGTGCTTCGCATGGATCCGTCGCAGCGCAATGTAGAGCAGCTCGAGCAGTTGAGTATCCCTCTGAAGGATGGCACGAATATTCCGCTTTCGCAAGTAGCGGATATCGATAATTCGCCTGCTCCTGCACAGGTGTCGCATGAGAATGGTGCCCGACGCATCTATGTAGGTTTCAATGTGAAGGGGCGTGATGTGCAAAGCACGGTGGAGGATATCCAGAAGATTCTCGACGAAAAGCTGAAACTTCCAGAGGGTTACTATTATAACTATGGTGGTGAGTTTGAGAATCTGCAGAGTGCCAGCCGTCGTCTGATGGTGGTGATTCCGATAGCGCTTGTTATCATCCTGCTGCTGCTCTATGCCACGGTGAAGAATGTAAAAGAGTCGCTCTTCGTGTTCTCTGCTATTCCTTTGGCTGCGATAGGTGGTGTGTGGGCGCTTTGGCTCCGCGGTATGCCTTTCAGTATTTCGGCGGGCGTGGGCTTCATCGCCCTCTTTGGTGTGGCGGTGCTCAACGGCATCGTGCTTATCGGGCAGATGAACCAGATGCAGAAGGAACAGCTCCAGTTGCCACCGACAGCGGGAACCAGTGCGGGTGAGATGATTCATCGTCGCATCATCGATAGCTGCATGCTCCGTCTGCGTCCTGTCCTGATGACGGCTTTGGTGGCTTCCATGGGATTCCTCCCGATGGCACTCTCGCAGGGCGATGGTGCCGAGGTGCAGCGACCACTTGCCACGGTGGTGATTGGCGGACTCATCACGAGCACCTTGCTCACCCTGCTGGTTTTGCCTGCTATCTACAAGACATTTACCAGGCGTTAGACTTGGACAATATGAAGACGTTTTTTATAAAAGGATAAAGAGGTTTTTATTAAAGGATAAAGAAGTTTTTATAAACGTATGAAGAAGTTATTTAATAAGAATTATATAGTGATGGCATCTCTGATGGTTCTGATGCCTTTGTCGGCTGATGCTCATCTTCCTTCATCGGCTGATGCTCAGCATTTTGATGCAGCCATCTCTGGTCAGAAGATGACCTTGCAGCAGTGTTTCGAACTGGCTGATAAGCAGAACATCGCCTTGCAGACCGGCAGAAAAGCGATAGAACGGGCGCAGGTAATGCAGGGAACTGCCTGGGATTTGGACAAGACGGAAATAGCCTTTTCGCAGAATCCGGCTTCCAGCGGTGATACCGACAATGGACTTACCTTCTCGCAGAGCATTGAGTTTCCTACTGTATATGCTGCCCGTCGTGGGCAACTGAAAGCGGAGACCCAGGCAGAGAAAAGCAGATTGAATGTCACTTCCCAGCAGCTCAGACTCGAAATAGCCAGTGTCTATTATGCGATGCTTTATCAAACCCATCGCCTTCAGATTCTGCTGCAGCAGGATTCCGTCATCCGGCGCTATTGCGATGTTGCCGGAAAAAGATACAAGGCGGGTGAGGCAAGACAACTGGAGTTTCTTTCTGCCGAGCGCATGAGAAACGACAACCGGTTGGAGATGACCAAGGTGAAGAATGAGGCTGAGAATCTGCAGACCAGTCTGATGGCGCTGCTCAATACCAGCACACCTGTGGTGCCTGCCGGGAACCCGGTTTTCTCTCAGGGTTCGCCTATGACTGCGGCCTTCAACTATCAGCAGACTGCCGATGCGCAATATCAGAAAGACCGCATCTCGGCGCTCGATCAAGAGGTGAAGTGTGCCAAGACGGGCTATGCGCCATCGCTCTCTCTGGCTTTGCGCTCGCAGCTTCTCATCGATAGCTGGGATCCCTATCACATCAATCGCCAGCGCTTCACCGAAGGCAATTTTTTCGGTTTTGAAGTAACCGTGGGTGTTCCGCTCTTCTATGGCGCAACCAAGGCGAAGGTGAAGGCTGCGCAGAAAGACCGCGAGGTGGCTCAGCTGGCGATGCAGCAGGTGCAGCGCGAGAAGGAGCGGGATTACAAACAGGGATATAACCGCCTGCAGAATGCCATCAAGCGAATGGAATATTACAGCGGCGAGAATATCACGAAGGCGAAGGACATAGAACGTCTCAGCACCCTGGAGTATGAAAATGGTGAAATCAGCTATGTGGAATATGCTAATGCCTTGCAGGAGGCGATAGATATGCGATTGAAACAGGCGGATGTCATCAATGAATATAACGAGGCAGTTCTTGCCCTGATGGGACTTAACAATAGTCTCTAATCTTGCAGTAATAGTCTCTCATCTGGCATAAATCATGTCATCAAAGAGAAGAGATAGGCTATAAATGGTATGCATCGGTACTTTTTTTTGTGTTTTTTCCAAAAAATGTACCGATGCTTTCGTTTTTTTTTGTATCTTTGCAAAAAATATAGCTATAATTATGGGATTATTCGGATTATTCAGCAACAAAAAGAAAGAAACTCTCGATAAGGGACTTGAAAAAACAAAAGAGAGTGTGTTTAGCAAATTAGCTCGTGCGGTGGCTGGTAAGTCAACCGTAGATGACGATGTGCTCGACGACCTCGAAGAGGTGCTCATCACATCGGATGTGGGTGTAGAGACTACGGTGAAGATTATTCATCGTATCGAGGAGCGTGTGGCTCGCGATAAGTATGTTTCTACCTCTGAGCTCGATAGAATCTTGCGAGAGGAAATCGCCAGTCTCCTGGAAGAGAACCATAGCAATGACAATGAGAATTGGGATTTGCCTTCCGACCACAAGCCATACGTTATCCTGGTAGTGGGTGTAAATGGAGTAGGCAAGACTACCACCATCGGTAAGTTGGCTTACCAGTTCAAGAAGGCTGGCAAGAAGGTGTATCTTGGTGCAGCCGATACCTTCCGTGCTGCAGCCGTAGAGCAGATTTCCATTTGGGGCGAGCGCGTGGGTGTGCCGGTAGTGAAGCAGCAGATGGGTTCCGACCCAGCGAGCGTGGCTTTCGATACTCTCCAGAGTGCCAAGGCGAATGGTGCTGATGTGGTACTTATCGATACCGCAGGTAGATTGCACAACAAGGTGAACCTGATGAACGAGTTGAAAAAAATCAAGGAAGTAATGAAGAAGGTGATGCCTGAGGCACCAGACGAGGTGATGCTCGTGTTGGATGGCAGTACGGGTCAGAACGCTTTCGAGCAGGCTAAGCAGTTTGCTGCTGTTACCAACATTACTTCTTTGGCTATTACCAAACTCGATGGTACAGCCAAGGGTGGCGTGGTTATCGGTATCTCCGACCAGCTCAAGGTGCCAGTGAAGTACATCGGCTTGGGCGAGGGCATGGAGGATATGCAGCTCTTCAACAAGAAGGAGTTCGTAGATTCTCTCTTCAAGAAATCAAAATAGATCTCTTCAAGAAATCAAAATAGAAACCGGAAAATTATAATCGGGAATTAGATTAGTATATACATATATAATAAGGTATAGGTGAATGAAAAAGAACCAGATAGATATCATAACGTTGGGTTGTTCAAAGAACCTGGTCGATAGTGAACTGTTGATGAAGCAGTTTGAGGCAAACGGCTACCATTGTGTGCACGATTCAAAGCGCCCACAGGGCGAGATAGCCGTGATTAACACTTGCGGCTTCATCGAGGATGCCAAGCAGGAAAGCATTGACACCATCCTTGAGTTTATTCAGGCGAAGGAAGAAGGACGTTTGCGCAAGCTCTATGTGATGGGCTGCCTCTCCCAGCGCTATCAGAAGGAATTGGAGGCAGAGATGCCTGAGGTGGATAAGTTCTATGGCAAGTTCAACTACAAAGAACTGCTCAAGGAATTGGGTAAGGCAGAAGTGCCTGCCTGCAACGAGCGCCGCCATCTTACCACCCCTCACCACTATGCTTACATCAAGATTTCTGAGGGTTGCGACCGCCGCTGCGCATATTGCGCCATTCCGCTTATCACCGGCAAGCACATTTCCCGTCCTAAGGAAGATATTCTGAACGAGGTTCGTGAACTGGTGGCTGATGGCGTGAAGGAGTTTCAGATTATAGCTCAGGAGTTGACCTATTATGGCATGGATATCGATGGCAAGCATCATATCACCGATTTAGTCAGCGATATGGCCGACATTCCTGGTGTCAAGTGGATTCGTCTGCATTATGCTTACCCAAATCAGTTCCCACTCGATTTGCTCGATGTGATGCGCGAGAAGCCAAATGTCTGCAAGTATCTCGATATTGCCTTGCAGCATATCAGCGATCACATGCTTACCCGCATGCATCGCCATGTAACCAAGCAGGAAACTCTCGATTTGCTCACCATCATCCGCAACCGTGTGCCGGGCATTCATATCCGTACCACTTTGATGGTAGGTTTTCCAGGCGAGACAGATGAGGATTTCCACGAATTGCTCGATTTTGTGCGTGAGCAGCGTTTCGAGCGCATGGGTGCCTTTGCTTATTCTGAGGAAGAGGGAACTTATAGTGCCCAGAACTATGAGGATGATGTTCCTGCCGATGTTAAGCAGCGCCGCCTGGATGAGCTGATGATTCTGCAGCAGGATATCAGTGCCGAAATTGAGGCAAACAAGGTGGGACTCACCCTGCCTGTGGTTATCGACCGAAAGGAAGGCGACTACTATATCGGAAGAACAGAATTCTGCTCACCAGAGGTTGACCCAGAGGTTCTTATCAAGGCAGACCAGCGCTTGCGTGTAGGTACTTTTTACAAAGTAAAGATTACCAGCAGCGAGGAGTTTGACTTGTATGGCGAAGTAGTGAAATAAAGATAGAATTATAAAAATATCAAGATGAACAACAAAGACTATATTGCAGAACTGGCTCAGCAGACGGGTTATTCGCAAGACGACACTCAGAAGATGGTGCGTAGGGTGATAGATGCCATGATTGCTGAGTTTGAGGATGGGGAGATTGTCTCTATCCCCAATTTTGGTGCGTTCGAGGTAAAGAAGCGTTTAGAGCGTGTGGTGGTGAATCCTACAACCAAGAAGCGCCAACTGGTTCCGCCGAAGCTTGTACTTGGTTTCCGTCCTGTTGCTGCTGTCAAGGAAAAGCTGAAGAATGGAGGTGAAGCTTATGAGTAAGAATAGTTTGAATGTCTTAGGCAAGAAGTTGGCTGAGAAAACAGGACTCAGTCAGCAAGAGGCTGAGTTGTTCATCAAAAAGATGTTTGATGTAGTCAACGAAGGACTCCAGGATGATAAGCAGGTAAAGGTGAAGTGGCTTGGTACCTTTAAGGTTACCTCTGTTAAGGATCGTGAGAGCGTGGATGTGAACACGGGCGAACGTATCGTTATCGATGGGAGAGATAAAATATCCTTTACTCCTGATAATATCTTGAAAGAGATTGTTAACAAGCCATTTGCGCAGTTCGAGACGGTGGTGGTGAACGACGGAGTGGAGTTTGATGAAATCGACAAGAAATTTGAGGCTGAGGAACAGATGAATGAGAATCAGCAGGTTAAAGAATCAAAGGAACAGATGGTTGAGAATCAGCAGACTGAAGAATCTGAGGAACAGATGAATGAGAATCAGCAGACTGCTGAGGCTGAGGCTTCTGATGTTATCGATTTCTTGGATGAATCTGCTACTTCAGCAGTAACCGATAAGACTGAAATTCTATCAGTAAGCAATGAAGTGGTTGTTATCGGTGATTCAGAAACCAGCAATGCTGCTTCTTCTCAAACCTGCAATGAAGCTTTTCCTGAAATCATAACGGAGACGATAGTTCAAAATTCTGTTGATGAAATGAAACCAGCAGTTAATGAGCCGGAAGAAGTTCAGAAAGAGCAGGAACAAGTTCAAGCTCCGGAAGTTCAGCTTAAGGAGAATGCTCAGAACGAGCCAGAAGTTCAGATTAAGGAGAATGCTCAGGACGATCCGGAAGTTCAAGATAAGGAGGATGTTCAGGACGAGCCGGAAATTCAAGATAAGAAAGATGTTCTAGAAGATCAGAGAACTCGGAATGAGCCTGAAACTCAGAATGAGCCTGAAACTCAGAATGAACTGAAAACTCAGAATGAGCCAGAAGAGTCTGTACAGGATGAATCAGAAGCTGATGCTGAAATAGAAACAGAATCTTATGATACTTTCGAATCTACCAAGAAGGGAATCGTGATTCCTCGCTATTTAGTGATAGTAGCTTGTTTCCTCATGGTTGCCCTGATCGGTGGCATCGGCTGGTTTGCCTTCAATTATGGTAAGATGGCAGCGCAGCGTGACCATCTTGCTTTGCAGCTGGATAGTTATCAGCAGGATGCTAACAAGCCAAAGGCAGCATCGGCACCTCCTTCGCAAGAAGAAATCATGCGTAAGAAGGCGATAGAGGATAGCATCAGAATGGTGAAGGCCAGCGAAGCCGTGAAAATGGCTGAGGCTGAAGGCAAGCAAATTGATGAGAATGCTTCGCTTGATGTTGATAAGAACAAATCTGAAGCTGGCACCAAGAAGCAGCTCGAAACACAAAAACAGGCTGCTGAAGCTAAGAAGCATGCGGAAGACATGAAAGCTGCTGCTGCTAAAAAGCAGGCAGAAAATGCTTCGGCGAAAGCAGCCAGCAAATACAACCAGGATGTCCGTGTTAGAACGGGTGCCTATCGCATTGTGGGTGTGGCAGAGGTGGTTACTGCCCGAGAAGGTCAAACCATAGAAGCTATCAGCAAACGATATTTCGGCCCTGGCATGGAATGTTACGTTGAGGCTCTGAATGGCTCCGGAAAGTTGAAAGCCGGACAGAAAGTTAAGATTCCTAAGTTGGAACTGAAAAAGAAGAAATAAAAATTTCTTTCAAATAAGTAACAAAAAAGAGAGGGTGTGTCATAAGTTCATGACGCACCCTCTTTTATTTTTTTTAGGCTCTGCGGATTTGCAATCCGCAGCAAAGGAGTATGCCTTTCCTTCAATTATGCATGTCTCTTCAAGAAGATACTGTGGTCGATGCACGCAGGCAATTCCTCCTTATAATGCGTCACCATAATCATGGTCTTGTTGTTGCGCTTGCAGAAAGCCTCGATGATATCCTTCACCAAACGGCGGTTGTGATTGTCGAGACCATGCAATGGCTCATCCAGAATCAAAAGCTCAGGATCCTTTACGAAAGCACGGGCCAGGAGAACCAGGCGCTGTTCGCCACTTGATAACTTCAGGAAACCACGCTCCTCCAATCCTTCCAAACCGAATACCTTCATCCAGAAACGGCACTTGCCCATATCTTCCTCCTTTGGCTTTACATAAAGACCTACGGAATCCATCAAACCGCTAGCCACGATGCGGATGGCCGGAAGATCGCGCTGGTAAGAACGGTGAAGCTCTGGCGATACATAACCGATGTGCTTCTTGATATCCCAGATACTCTCGCCGCTGCCACGAGGATTGCCGAAGAGGGCAATGTCGCAGGCATAACTCTGAGGGTTGTCTGCGCAAACCAGACTCAACAAAGTACTCTTGCCCGCTCCGTTCTGTCCGCTCAGTGCCCAGTGCTCACCATTGTTCACGGTCCAGTCTAAATCCTTCAGGATGATGCGCTCGCCATATTGAATGCGAACCTTGTTCATCTTTACCACTTCCTGACTCTTATATTCTCGGTCGCTATAAGGCAGGTTGATGATGTCCTGTTCCAGTTCGTCGCTCAACATTCTGCTTGGGATAGGGGTGCGCTGAGCCAGATATTCCTCCTTGCTCAACTTTGGCATCACCTTCATGTCCTTTACCTCCACCACATGGGTGATGAAATCAGGAATGTCATCGCTCTTGCTCAATACGAGGATAATCTGCAGGGCATGCTCCTGGGCAAGCGTCTTGAGGAGTTCCTTCAGCTGGTCGCGGGTGTCGGCATCGAGTCCGATAAACGGATTGTCCATGATGAGGACACGTGGCTCAGAGAAGAGGGTAGATGCCAGCTTGAATTTGCGCAGCTCGCCGCTGCTCAGCAGGATGGTGTATTTATCGAGCAGATGCTCCATGTGGAAGAGTTCATAGATGTGCTTCTGCAACTCGCGGCGCTCAGGAGTGTCTTCGCCCGCCATGTTGTAAGCCTCCTCCAACTTATCCTTCACAATTGGTGTATTCTCGTCTATTTCCAGCTGGTTCCATCGCTGCTGCAGGAAATAAGTGCGGTCGTTATCGCCTCCGTAGGTATCACGGAAGGTGATATACTTGATGTTGTCGCTCACCAGCGTCTTGGTGCTGGGCGAGAAATCATAATCCGGGTCGTGCATTAACAGAGGGTGTCTGCCAACAATGATGTCAACAAACATCGACTTTCCACCACCGTTTGGTCCCACGATGGCGATGTGCTCGCCTTCGCAAGATTCAAAGTTCACTGGCTCGGCCATACGCCATTCCGGCATACGAGTCACGCCATCCTTAATGCTAATAATCTTTTGCATCTCTCTTAAAATTGTGATTTATGTGTTGTGCAATACATATATTATATGTGTTCGCAATGAATGCTACTTGTGCGCTTGAAGTGTTTTGCAACGAATGCTACTTGTGCGTAGTACGGTTGATGGCAGCCAGGAGTTTGGCTTGCGGTCCGGTCATGCCGTTGCCTCCACCAATGCGCCCCTGGTTCTTCTGGGCGAAGTCCTTCCAGCTGCTGTAGTGCTTGGCGCCCGTTTCGGGTCTGCCCATCTGCAGAAAGTGGCAGTAGGCGGCACCCAGGGCATCGGTGGCATCCATAAACTTCGGCATTTCATCTTCCTTGATGTTGAGCATTCGCTGCAGCATCGCCGCCACCTGTTCCTTGGAAGCCTGTCCCTGTCCGGTTATCGCCATCTTGATTTTCAGCGGAGCATATTCGTGGATGGGCACGTCGTGGTGGATGGCGGCAGCGATGGCAACGCCCTGGGCTCTTCCCAGCTTGAGCATCGACTGCACGTTCTTTCCGAAGAAAGGGGCCTCGATGGCCATCTCGTCGGGCAGGTAGGAGTCGATGATGCCCGTCACACGTTCAAAAATCTTACCCAGTCTCAGATAGGGGTCCTTCTCCTTGCGCATGTCGATGATGCCCATCACCACCAGCTCTGCCTTGTTGCCCGTCACGCGAATCACGCCGTAGCCCATCACGTTGGTACCCGGGTCTATGCCCAGGATTATCTTCTCCGTATTTGTTTTCTTTTGAATCATCTTGATGGCTTATCGGTCCATGTAAGGGTTGTGCGCCAACTCCTCGCCTATGCTGGTTGCCTCGCCATGACCCGGAAGCACCTGAGTCTCGTCTGGAAGCATGCCCAGGTGGCGCAGACTGTTGATGATGCGGAACATGCTGCCGCCAGGGAAGTCGGTTCTGCCGATAGAACTCTTGAAGAGGGTGTCGCCCGTAAAGGCTACATGTTCTGCCTCGCAATAGAAGGTAACGGAGCCGTTGCTGTGGCCTGGGGTCTCGATGATCTTGAATTCGTGATTACCGAATTTGATGACCTCATCTTCCTCGAAGAAATGGCCGATAGGAGGGAAGTCGATGTCCAGCTGCATCTGGTAGAAGGTTTCTGCCTGGTGCTTGAGTCCCTTCATCAGTTTCTCGTCGCCCTGTGCCACTTCCGGCTTCAGTCCGAACTCCTTGTAGATGGTGTCGTTGCCGAAGTTATGGTCCAGATGGCCATGGGTAACGAGCAGATGCACCGGCTTCAGCTCGTTCTTCTTGATATAGTTGGTGATGGCGTTGCGCTCTTCAGGATAGAACGCACCGCAGTCGATGATGACGCATTCCTTGGTCTCATCGCTTACAACATAGCAGTTTTCCTGCAACATGTTGACTTGGAATCTTTCGATATGTAACATTTTTACTTTGTATTTATGCTGGAACATAGATGAGTTGCTTGTCTTGCTTGAACCATTCTTCCTCGAAGAAGGTGCTGAGCGGAGTGATTTCCGCCACGTTGCGATAGTCCTTGAGCTCTTCCTGCAGGTTGCCGCCTTTCAGACAGATCAAGCCGTTTGGCAGGGCGTTCTGACCCTTCTTCTTGAAATTCTTCTTGATAATCTTCATCAGGTCGGGCAGCTGCATCACGGCACGGCTCACCACGAAATCATACTTTCCCTTCTCGTCCTCGCCACGCAGATGTTCTGCCACGAGATTCTTCAGCCCGATGGCAGAAGCCACCTCGTTGCAGACACGGATCTTCTTGCCGGTTCCGTCGATGAGCTTGAACTTGCACTCAGGGAAGAGGATGGCGAGCGGGATGCCAGGGAATCCGCCACCGCAACCGAAGTCGAGGATTTCTGTGCCTGGGCGGAAGTTGATGGCCTTGGCAATGGCCATGGAGTGAAGCACGTGGTGCTCGTAGAGGTTGTCGATGTCTTTGCGGCTGATGACATTGATTTTGTTGTTCCAGTCGCGATACAACTCGTCGAGGGCTGCGATTTGCTTCTTTTGCTCATCGGTGAGATGAGTGAAATATTTCTCTATGATGTTCATTCCTGTTTAATGCTTTATATTATATAATAAGGTGCAAAGTTAGCTCAAATTAGTGACAAATCAAAATAATATAGCTTTTTTTATATATTTATTTGGATTTTGGACCCGACTTATTAAAAAAATGTGTACCTTTGCACTCGGAAAAGATGTTATAGAGCAGAAAAAGGCTTGAAAATGATAACATTGATCATAAAATAAGAATATAAATACGTATATAAATAAGTACATAAATAAAATGATAAAGGCAGCTTTATTCGATTTGGATGGCGTGGTTTTCGAGACAGAATCACAGTATTCCATCTTCTGGGGAAAGATAGGAAGGGAATATCATCCGGAAATACCTGACTTCGAGTATCGAATCAAGGGACAAACTTTGGTGCAAATCTATGATAAGTACTTCTCTGAGGATTCAGTCTTCGCTCATGTTGAAGGCTATACCGACCCGAAATCAGAACAGGATAAGATTACGGCTCGACTCAATGAGTTTGAGCAGAATATGAAGTATCCGTATATTCCGGGCGTGGAGAACTTCATCAAAGAGTTGAAGCAAAATGGCGTAAAGTGCGCTGTAGTAACGAGTAGCAATATCCAGAAGATGCTCAATGTCTATAAGCAGCACCCGGAGTTCAAGGGCTATTTTGATCGTGTGCTGACCAGCGAAGACTTCGCCAAGAGCAAGCCAGATCCAGACTGCTATCTCAAGGGTGCCGCCTGCTTCGGTGCGCAGCCATCAGAGTGCGTAGGCCTGGAAGACAGCTTCAATGGCTTGAAGGCAGTACGCGCATCGGGAGCATTCACCCTCGGTCTCTCTACTACCAATTCTGCGGAATCCATCGCACCTTATAGCGACTATGTAATTCCGAATTACGAAGGCTTCACCTTCGCCGACTTAGTGAAAATCGTTGGAAATTATAAAAAAAATAAATAATCATGGGATATTTATCTACAGATAAGAAAAAGATTACAACCAAGACGTTTGCCGAGATGAAGGCGGCAGGCGAGAAGGTGACAATGCTTACAGCTTACGACTTTACAACGGCAGGCATCCTTGATGCAGCAGGCATCGATAGTATCTTGATTGGCGATTCTGCCAGCAATGTGATGGCAGGTAATGCTGATACCTTGCCTATCACCGTAGATCAGATGATTTACCATGCCCGCAGCGTGGCCCGTGCCTGCAAGCATGCCTTTGTGGTATGCGATATGCCATTCGGCAGTTATCAGGTCAGTAAGGAGGAGGCGCTCCGCAATGCGTGCCGCATCATGAAGGAAACGGGCGTGGATGCCCTGAAACTCGAAGGTGGTGTGGAGATTGCTGATACCGTCAAGGCGATGGTAGATGCAGGCATTCCTGTGCATGGTCACTTGGGCTTGACCCCACAGAGCGTAAACAAGTTTGGTGGCTACGGCATCCGTGCCAAGGAAGAAGCCGAGGCACAGAAGCTCATCAGCGATGCCATCGCCCTTGATAACGCAGGTGTCTTTGCCATCGTTCTCGAGAAAGTTCCAGCCAAGCTGGCGGCTGAAGTATCACGTAAGGTAAAAGCCGTAACTATCGGTATTGGAGCAGGTAATGGCTGCGATGGTCAAGTGCTGGTTTATGCTGATGCCCTTGGTATGACCCAGGGCTTCAAGCCAAAGTTCCTGCGCCACTTTGCCCAGGTTGGCGAGGAGATGCAGAAGGGTGTGAAGGCTTACATCGATGCCGTTAAGAGTACAGAATATCCAAGTGTGGAGGAAAGCTATTAGGTTTTAGATTGGTTATGGATACACAAAATACACCCATACATGTAAAATTGTGGCATCGTGACTTCTGGCGACTCTGCTTCGCCAATCTGCTGCTGATGACGAGCGTCTGTATGCTCATCATCGGCATACCTTATTTTATGATGATAGAAGGTTATCGTCATTGGCAGGTTGGCGTGGTTATCGGAGCCTATGGATTAGGTATATTCCTGCTGGGAGGCTTCTGCTCCTATCTGTTGCAGCGCTACCGCCGCAACAGGGTATGCCTGTTTTCCATCTGCTGCGTGGCGGTGAGTCTCGTTGTCCTCTATTATTTAGATACTTTTTGGAATATCAAGTTGGGCTTTTGGGCACTTGTGGCTACGCGAGTAGTGATGGGTGCCTTTCTGGGGTTGGCGCAGATGTCGCTTGCCAGCACACTGGTCATAGATACCTGCGAGTCGTTCCAGCGCACGGAGGCGAATTATATTACCTCCTGGTTTGCCCGCTTCTCCATTGCTACAGGCCCGATCATGGCATGGCTGGTGAATATTTTCCTGAATATGAACCTGCTGCTTCCGGTGGCATCCCTGCTGGCACTCTGTGCTTTGGTGCTGGTTTCGCAGGTAAAGTTTCCTTTCAAGGCTCCCGCTGAGCACATGCCGCTTTTCTCTGCCGACCGCTTCTTCCTGCCTCAGGGAGTTCCGTTGTTTGTCAATATCGTGCTGATCATGATCAGTGTAGGAATGTACTTCTCTATCCCTCACCCTCTTTCGGTTTTCCTGATGGTTCTTGCCGGATTGGTGATAGCAGTTATTACCGAAAAATACGTCTTTGCCGATGCCGACCTGAAAAGTCAGGTGATTGTGGGCTTGGTATTGATAGGAGCGGCGGAGTTCGTTTCGCTCAACGATCAGGATTTTGCCGTAGAAGTGCTTGTGCCCGTATTGCTGGGCCTGGGAACGGGTATCATCGGTAGTCGGTTCCTGCTTTTCTACATCAAGCTCGCCAAGCACTGTCAGCGTGGCACGAGTACCAGCTCCTTCTTCCTGGCATGGGAACTGGGCTTGACGTTGGGTATCTCGGCAGGCTTTATGTTCTTGGATAATGTGTATAAGCGCATGCCGGATGCAAAATCCGTCATCTTCAACCCAACCGTACACGAAGTGATCGTTCCGGGTATGATATTTACAGGATTGTCGCTAATATTGTATAATTTCTTAGTACATCCTTGGTATATGAAACATCGCAACAGATAGCGTTTCATACACCATCTAACCCTTCCTATATATGATATTTTGTTTAAGAATGTTTTCATATATAGGAAGGGTTTCTTTAAAATACAGGAAGGGTTTCATTAAAATATAGGAAGTGTTTCATTAAAAGTTTCTAAAAATAGCTTTTGTGAAACTTTTTTAATATTATTTAGTTTGCTTTTTTCGCTTTTGTGCCCATAATTCAGTACTTTTGCGTTTGATTTAAGGGTGAGGGTGTAGTTAACACCCTAATTCCCGATGCAAATGTAGAATTAAACGTAAAAAATATTATAGAATTATGGCAGAAGCTATTGATATCCGTGAGTTGAATATCCGGATTGAACAACAGAGTCAGTTCGTTACCAATTTGGTAATGGGCATGAACAAGGTCATCGTGGGTCAGAAGCACCTGGTTGACTGTCTCCTCATTGGTCTTCTCTCTGATGGTCACATCTTGCTCGAAGGTGTGCCGGGCTTGGCGAAGACACTCGCAATCAAGACATTGTCACAGCTGGTCAGTGCAGACTATAGCCGCATACAGTTTACACCCGATTTGCTGCCTGCCGACGTGGTGGGAACGCAGATCTATTCTCAGAAAGATGAAGCCTTCCATGTAAAGCGCGGTCCGGTGTTCGCCAACTTCGTATTGGCAGATGAAATCAACCGTGCGCCAGCCAAGGTGCAGAGTGCCTTGCTCGAGGCGATGCAGGAGCATCAGGTTACCATCGGCGAGCAGACCTTCAAGTTGCCTAATCCATTCCTGGTAATGGCTACCCAGAACCCGGTGGAGCAGGAGGGAACCTATCAGTTGCCAGAGGCGCAGGTTGACCGTTTCCTTCTCAAGGTCATTATCGACTATCCTACCATCGAGGAAGAGAAACTCATCATCCGCGAGAATATCCAGGGCAGTCTGCCTACCGTTACTCCGGTAACTACAGCAGAGGAAATCCTGAAGGCCCGCAGCATCGTGAACGAGGTTTATATCGACGAGAAGATTGAGCAGTATATTGCCGACATCGTCTTTGCCACCCGTTATCCCGACCGTTACGGCTTGGGCGATTTGAAGGATATGATTACCTTCGGCGGCAGTCCTCGCGCCAGCATCTCGCTTGCCAAGGCAGCCCGTGCCTACGCCTTCATCAAGCATCGCGGTTATGTGATTCCAGAAGATGTGCGTGCCGTGGCTCACGATGTTCTCCGCCACCGTATCGGTCTCTCTTACGAGGCAGAGGCGAGCGAAATCACCAGCGAGGAAATCGTTAGCCGCATCATCAACAAGGTGGAAGTGCCTTGATCAATTAATAGTTTATAGTTAATAGTTAATAGATTAGGATTTTGGATACACAAGATATCTTAAAGAAGGTTCGGAAAATTGAGATCAAGACTCGCGGATTGAGCCAGAATATCTTCGCAGGCCAGTATCACTCAGCCTTCAAGGGCAGGGGAATGGCCTTTGCCGAGGTGCGCGAATACCAGTATGGCGACGACGTGAGAGACATCGACTGGAATGTGACGGCCCGTTTTCATCGCCCTTTCGTCAAGGTGTTCGAGGAGGAGAGAGAGCTCACCGTCATGTTGCTCGTGGATGTGAGTGGCTCGCTCGACTTCGGTACGATGCGCCAGATGAAGCGCGACTTGGCCACCGAGATAGCTGCCACCTTGGCCTTCAGTGCCATTCAGAACAACGACAAGATAGGTGTCATCTTCTTTTCCGACAGAATAGAGAAGTATATCCCGCCGAAGAAGGGAAGAAAGCATATCCTCTACATCATCCGAGAAATGCTCGACTTCCATCCTCAGAGCCAGCGCACCGACATCGGCTGCGCCCTGGAATACTTAACCCGTGTGATGAAGCGCCACTGCACCGCCTTCCTCATCAGCGACTTCTACGACCAGAAGGATTACCAGCATGCCCTGCAGATTGCCAACCAGAAGCATGATGTGGTGGGCATCCAGGTGTATGACCCTCGCGGAAAGCAGTTGCCCGATGTGGGATTGCTCAAGGTGATGGATGCCGAAACGGGGCATGAGATGTATATCGATACCAGTTCGAAGAAGCTGAGAATAGCGCATGCCCAGAACTGGCTGCGACGCCAGGACCAGCTGCGCCAGCTCTTTGCCAAGAGTAAGGTAGATTGGACTTCGATAGCGACCAACGAGGATTTCTCCAAATCGCTCCTGGCACTGTTTAAGCAAAGAGGATAAATTAAGGAAGAATGAAGAATGAAAATTAAGAATATCATATTGACGATGGCGCTGATGGGCTGCTCGGCACTGGCTTTCGGTCAGACCGTGGAGCAGCGCATCGACTCCTTGCAGATGCTCATCGGACAGCAGACCATCCTGCACCTCAAGGCTACCGCCCCGAAGGGTGCCAAGGTGGTGATGCCATACTTCAAGCCGCAAGACCAGATTATTCCTGGCATTGAGGTGGTGGAGCTGAATGGAGATACCTCGCAGGTGGGCGACGACCAGATGGTGGTGACACGCGACTATACGATTACCTCCTTCGATGAGAACGTATATGCCATCCCGGCGCTCAATGTGAAGATAGACGGCAAGAACTTCCATGGCAACCCTTTGGCACTGAAGGTGCTCACGGTGCCGGTGGATACGGTTCATCCCAACCAGTTCTATCCTCCCAAAACGGTGCAGGATAACCCATTCCTCTGGAGTGAGTGGAGCTTCGCCTTCTGGTTGAGCCTGCTGATGATAATCATCTGTGGCGCAATGCTCTATCTGCGCAACCGGTTGAAGAAGAACAAGCCTGTCATCACCCGCATCCGCATCATCAGGCGGGTGCCTGCCCACGAGAAGGCGCTGAAGGAAATCAACGATATCAAGCAGCATCACACCACATCCAATCAGGAAACCCAGAAGGAGTACTATACGCACCTTACCAATGCGCTGCGCGAGTATATCGTGAGCCGATTCGGATTCAATGCGATGGAGATGACCAGTTCTGAGATTATCGAAAACCTGCGTGCTTCGGGCGACCAGAAGATGATAGACGAGCTGAGGATGCTCTTCTCTACCGCCGACCTCGTGAAGTTTGCCAAGTACGAGATTCCGATGAACGAGAACGATGCCAACCTGGTGAATGCCATCAACTTCATCGACCAGACGAAGAGCGATGAGCAGCCTAAGGAAGAGAAGATAGTTCCTACGCTCAGCAGCGAAGACCAGAAGAGTCAGCAGCAGCGTCGCCTCATCAAGACCCTGCTCTGGGTGGGAGGCTTCAGCGTAGCCGGCATCTTGGGCTATATCATCTACCAGATTGTCATGCTCGTGATGTAATAGTCTTGCTCTTAAAGAGATGACTCTTCTCGTTGATGTAAAGATGGAATCATCTCGTTGATGTAACTTTATTAAATAAAAAGAAAAATGGAATTTGCAAGTAAAGCATATTTTCTGCTACTCCTGCTGCTGATACCTTATATATTATGGTATTTCCTGAGCAGGAAGAAGAGCGAGCCAACGATGCGCATGAGCGATACAAGAATGTATCAGTTTGCGCCCAAGAGCCTGCGCGTGCGACTCATCCATCTGCCGATGGTGCTGAGATGCATCGCCTTCGTGCTCATCGTTTGCGCCATGGCACGTCCGCAGACGCACTATTCTTGGGACAACAAGACGGTGGAGGGAATCGATATCATGCTTGCCATGGACGTATCAACCTCCATGCTTGCTGAAGATTTGAAGCCTAACCGTATGGAGGCGGCCAAGGATGTGGCTACCGAGTTTATCTCGGGCCGTCCTACCGACAACATCGGCTTGACCATCTTTGCTGGTGAATCGTTCACCCAGTGTCCGATGACCACCGACCACGCCAGCCTTCTGCGCCTGCTGCACGATACCCGAACCGATATTGCCGCCCGCGGACTCATTGAAGATGGTACCGCAGTGGGCATGGGTCTGGCGAATGCCGTGAGCCGATTGAAGGATTCCAAGTCGAAGAGCAAGGTGGTGATTCTCCTCACGGATGGCAGCAACAACATGGGCGATATCTCGCCGATGACCGCTGCCGAAATCGCCAAGAGCTACGGCATCCGAGTTTATACCATCGGCGTGGGTACCAACAAGGTGGCACCTTATCCGATGCCGGTGGCAGGCGGCGTGCAGTATGTCAACATTCCGGTGGAGATAGATACGCAGACCCTTCGCGATATAGCGCAGACCACCGACGGTAACTTCTATCGTGCTACCAACAATGCCGAGCTGAAGAAGATTTATCAGGATATTGATAAACTGGAGAAATCGAAGTTCAATGTAAAGCATTTCGCCAAGCGCTATGAGGCCTATCAGCCTTTCGCCCTTGCTGCCCTGCTGATATTGCTGGCAGAGATTCTGCTCCGTATCACCTGGCTTCGCCGAATCCCTTGATATTCAGAGGGGTGACTAGATGGAATTAAAGAAATAATATAATATAACCATGTTAAGATTTGAAGATCCCGCATTTCTCTGGCTGTTGTGGGTGATACCGGCACTGGTGCTGGTTCGCCTCATCGGTTGGAGAAGGAGAAGGGCAAAGCTCAGAAAGTTGGGTGACCCCGAGTTGCTCAAGCAGCTGATGCCCCACATATCTAAATACCGCCCCACGGTAAAGTTCGTGCTGATGCTCGCAGCCTTGGCATTGCTCATCGTGATGGTGGCACGCCCGCAGATGGGCAGCAAGATTTCGAACGAGAAGCGGAATGGCATCGAAACCATGATCTGTCTCGACATCTCCAACTCCATGCTTGCCGAAGATGTGGCTCCATCCCGTCTCGACAAGAGCAAGATGCTGATAGAAAACCTGGTGGATAACTTCAGCAACGACAAGATAGGTCTCATCGTCTTCGCAGGCGATGCCTTCGTGCAGCTGCCTATCACCAGCGACTATGTTTCTGCCAAGATGTTCCTGCAGAATATCACACCTGGCTTAATCCAGACCCAGGGCACCAACATCGGTCAGGCCATCAGCCTCGCCACCAAGAGCTTCACCCAGCAAGACAACGTGGGCAGAGCCATCATCGTGATTACCGATGGCGAAAACCACGAAGAGGGGGCGCAGGAGGCTGCACAGATGGCCTACAAGAAGGGCATCAACGTCTATATCCTGGGCATCGGAAACACCAAGGGTGCCCCAATCCCTATGGGCGACGGCTCTTATCTGAAAGATAACGCCGGCAACACGGTGATGACTGCCCTGAACGAGCAGATGTGCCGCCAGCTGGCGCAGGCAGGCAAGGGTCAGTATATCCACGTGGATAATACCAGCGATGCCGAGAGGGAGCTGAACAACGACCTCACCAAGTTGCAGAAGGGCGACATGACGAGCGTTATCTACAGCGCCTACGATGAACAGTTCCAGGCGGTAGGCATCCTGATCATCCTCCTGCTCATCATCGAGGTTTGCATCATGGAAGCAAGGAATCCATTGCTCAGGAACGTCAAGTTCTTCAAGAAAACGCCGTTCAAGAATTTCAAGTAGAAGCAATGCGCCCTGAAAGGGCAAAAGCATAAAAGGTTTTTAAAATGAACACTATACATTATATAATAGTAACTATGGCTTTCCTGTTGGCTAGTGCCACAAATGCTGCCGCACAAACCGACCGCAACTTGATTCGCCAGGGAAACAGGGCGTTCAAGACCCAGAAATGGGCAGCAGCCGAGACCCAATATCGCAAGGCTATCTCCAAGAACCAGAAGAATCCGCAGGCGATATACAACCTGGGCTGTGCCTTGCTGATGCAGCAGAAAGACTCGCTGGCCATGGTGCAGTTTGGCAATGCCGCACAGCTGGAGCCAAACCACTTCCGCCGCTCCAAGAGCTATCACAACATGGGAGTGGTGATGCAGAACCACCGCGAGTACGCACAGGCCATCGAATACTATAAGATGGCGCTGAGATGCAACCCGCAGGATAATGAAACCCGTTATAATCTTGCCCTCTGCAAGAAACTGCTCAAGAACAACCCGCAGAACCAGAACAACAAGGACAAGAATAACAAGGATAAGAATAAAGACAAGAACAAGAAAGATCAGAACAAGAACGATCAGAACAAGGATAAAGACAAGAACAAGGATAAGAACAAAGACGATCAGAACAAGAACAATAAAGATAAGAATAAAGACAAGAATAAAGACAAGAATAAGAACAATTCGAACCAGAACCAGCAGAATCAGGACAAGATGAGCCGCGATAACGCCGAACAGCTCCTCAATGCCGCGATTCAGCAGGAACAGGCCACCAAGCGAAAGCTGCAGAAGGCGATGAGCCAGCCTCGCAGAAAGGCCTACGACAAGAATTGGTAAAGAGTGTTTTTATATATACAGTTTTAAAATTGGAACAAATATAAGAAAAAGAAAGTGGATATGAAAAAAATAGGTTGGTATATCATATTGCTGCTGATGATGCTGGGCTACCAGGTGCATGTAGCTGCCCAGCATATCTCTGTGTCGGCTCCGTCGCACGTCGCGGCCGGAGAGAACTTCCGTGTTGCCTATACCATCAACACCAGTGATGTGGAGGAATTCCGCATGGGTGGGGTGCAAGAAGGACTGGAAGTGATTGCGGGTCCTTACACTTCCTCGCAATCCAGTTATCAGATGATCAACGGGCATACCTCGTCCTCATCATCCGTAACCATCACCTATACCCTCTATGCCGCCAAGAACGGCAGCTTCACCATCGGGGCTTCGCACGCCGTGGTGGGAGGAAAAAGACTGTCTTCACACCCCGTGAAGATTCAGGTGTCGGGACATGCACAGCGTACCAACGGCGCTCCCAACATGCACGGACAGGGCAGCTACGACCAACCTCGTATGCGCTCTGCCGGCTCTGCCATCTCGGGCAGCGACCTCTTTATCAAGGTTTCTGCCAACAAGAAGAGGGTTCACGAGCAGGAGCCTATCCTGCTTACCTACAAGGTATATACCCAGGTGGAACTCACCCAGCTGGAAGGCAAGATGCCCGACCTGAAGGGATTCCACACCCAGGAAGTGCCGCTGCCACAGCAGAAAACCTTCCACACCGAGACCGTGAACGGTCGCCCATACAAGTGTGTTACCTGGAGCCAGTATGTAATGTACCCACAGATGACGGGCAGCCTCGAGATACCATCCATCACCTTCAAGGGCATCGTGGTTCAGCAGAACCGCAATGTAGATCCGATGGAGGCGTTCTTCAACGGCGGTTCCGGCTACATAGAGGTAAAGAAGGATATCAAGGCACCGGGCATCACCCTGCAGGTAGATCCGCTGCCACAGCGCCCGGCCAACTTCTCGGGCGGCGTGGGCAAGTTCAATATCTCAGCCTCGCTCGATAAGAAAGAGGTAAAGGCAGGCGAGCCTATCACCCTGCGTGTAGTGGTGGGCGGCATCGGCAACCTGAAGCTGCTCAAGCAGCCGGTGGTCAACTTCCCTAAGGATTTCGACAAGTATGATGCCAAGGTAACCGACAAGACCCGCCTCACCGCCAATGGCGTGGAGGGCAACATGGTTTACGATTTCCTTGCCGTGCCTCGCAACCAGGGCAGCTACACCATCCCGTCGGTGGAGTTCACCTATTATGATACGAGCAAGAATGCCTACAAGACCATCAAGACCCAGCCGTTCAAGCTGGAGGTGGAGAAGGGCGATGGCTCAACGGGCGAATCTGAGGATTTCGCCAGCCAGGACAAGGATATCCACACCATCAAGCTGGGCAAGGTGGAGCAGCACAAGGCCAACGAGATGTTCTTCGGCAGCTTCGGCTATTGGGTTAGTCTCCTCATGCCGCTCATCGCCTTCGTGGTACTGCTCATCGTGTTCCACCGCCGTGCCATCGAGAATGCCGACATCGTGAAGAAGCGCTCCAACAGGGCTGGCAAGATAGCCACCAAGCGCTTGCGCCTTGCCAACAAGCTGATGCTCCAGGGCAAGCAGGGCGAATTCTACGACGAGGTGATGCGGGCACTCTGGGGCTACATGAGCTACAAGCTCAACATGCCAGCCGAGAAGCTGAACCGCGACAACATTCGCGAAACCCTGGCACGCCACTTTGTGGATGATGCCACAATAGAGAAGTTTACCACGGCTCTGGATGAGTGCGAGTTCGAGCGTTATGCGCCAGGCGATGCCGCCGGCAACATGAACCGCACCTTCGAGTCGGCTATGACAGCGATTATGGATATAGAAAATGCAATCAATGAGGCTCGCAAGAACCAGAAGAAGCATCCGGCAGGCTACTCCTTCGTATGGCTGCTCCTGGCGATGATCTGCCTAGGCGGCACTTCTGCCAAGGCGGTGACCAAGAACAATGCCGACACGGAGTACCAGAAGGGCAACTATCAGCAGGCCATCCGCGACTACGAGGAGGTTCTGAAGAATGGCGAATCTGCCGAGATCTATTTCAACCTCGGCAACGCCTACTATCGCACGGACAATATCACCAAGGCGGTGCTCAACTACGAGCGTGCCCGCCTGCTGTCGCCGGGCGATGACGATATCAATTTCAACCTGCAGTTTGCCCGCAGCAAGACCATCGACAAGATTACCCCCGAAAGCGAGATGTTTTTCATCACCTGGTATAAGTCGCTGGTTAACTTCACGAGCGTAGATAATTGGGCCAAGACCGGCATCCTCTGCATCGTATTGGCGCTGTTGCTGGTGCTGCTCTATCTCTTCGGTCCGCAGCTCATGCTCCGCAAGATAGGCTTCTTCGGCGGCCTTTCGTTCTTCGTGATATTCCTCTTGAGCAATCTCTTCGCCTTCCAGCAGAAGCGGGCGCTCGACAACAGAACCGGAGCCATCATCATGGTGCCATCGGTGAACATCAAGAAGACACCAGCCAAGAACAGTGCCGACCAGTTTGTGCTCCACGAGGGCACCCGTGTGGATATCATCGACAAGGGCATGACCGACTGGCGCTGCATCCGTGTAGGCGATGGCCGCGAAGGCTGGATAGAGACCAAGGCTATAGAGGAGATTTAATAGGAAGTTCAAAGTAGATAGTAATGGATTTTAGTACGATACAAAACATAGATTTTCAAGTGTTGCAGTGGTTCAACGGCAGCAACAATGTGATTCTCGACCAGTTGGCCTTGGTGCTCACTTCGGGTTTCACCTGGATACCACTCTATGTGGTACTGTTTATCGTCGTGATGCGCAACAACGAGACCATGATGCAGATAGGACTCGTGGTGGGGGCCGCCTTGCTCTGCATCCTCTTTGCCGACGGATTTTCCGATGGCATCATCAAGCCCCTGGCAGAAAGATGGCGACCATCCAACGACCCGCTGGTAAAATATTCCGTACAGGTGGTGGATAACCTGCGCATGAAAGACTACAGTTTCTGCTCCGCCCATGCCGCCAACACCATGTCGATAGCCGTGTTCTTCTCGCTCCTCGTCAGGAGCCGGATGCTCACCATCACCATGATCGTCTGGTCGCTGGTTAACTGCTGGACCCGCCTCTATCTGGGCGTCCACTATCCGCTGGATATAGCCACAGGACTGTTGCTGGGCAGCGTGGTAGGCTTCCTGGTCTATCTCTTATACCACCGCATGTATCGCCGCATCTCTCCGGAAATCAAGTATATCTCCAACCAATATACCAGCACGGGCTACGACCACGACGATATCGACATGATCATGACCGTCTTGATGTTGGTACTGGTCTATGTAGTAATCCGTGCCCTCTGCATGATGACGGCAGTTTAATAAAATTTACAAAGTAGAATAATGGAAACAAAACATATTAAGATTAGCGATTATAATTACGAGTTACCTGATGAGCGCATTGCCAAATTCCCTATCGCCCAGCGCGACCACAGCAAACTGCTGGTCTATAAGCACGGCGAGGTGAGCGACGATGTGTTCTATCATCTTCCTGAATATCTGCCTAAGGGCGCCATGATGGTGTTCAACAACACCAAGGTGATCCAGGCACGCATGCACTTCCGCAAGGAAACGGGCGCACTTATCGAGGTGTTCCTCATGGAGCCTGCCGCACCAACCGACTATGAGTTGATGTTCCAGACTTCGGGCCACTGCTCTTGGCTCTGCATGATTGGAAACCTGAAGAAGTGGAAGGAGGGCAGCCTGAAGCGTGACTTTGAGATCAAGGGTCATCAGCTTACCCTTTCTGCCACCATTCGCCGTGGCGATGCCCTCAGCGCAGAAGCATCAGAAATGGTAGCCAAGGGCGGCGGCACCAACTATTGGGTGGATTTCGACTGGGACAACGAGCACGTTTCCTTTGCCGAAATCCTCGAGGCAGTGGGCGAGTTGCCTATCCCTCCATACCTGAACCGCAAGACCGAGGAGAGCGACAAGACTACCTATCAGACTGTTTATTCGAAGATAAAGGGTAGTGTGGCAGCCCCAACAGCCGGTCTGCATTTCACCGATGCCGTGCTCAAGGATCTGGATGCCCATGGCATCGACCGTGAGGAGGTGACGCTGCACGTGGGTGCCGGCACCTTCAAGCCAGTGAAGAGTCTGGAGATTGAGGGCCATCAGATGCACACCGAGTACATCGTGGTTCACCGCCGCAGCTTGGAAAAGTTGATCAAGCACGAGTGCCAGGTCATCGCCGTGGGTACCACCAGCGTGCGCACCATCGAGAGCCTTTATTACATGGGCGTGCATCTTATCAAGCACCCTGAGGCAAGCGAGGAAGATTTGCATGTTAAGCAGTGGGACCCATACGAGCAGTCGGCAGATGGCAACCTGGTGGATGGCATCACCCCGATGCAGGCCATCCAGGCGATTATCGATTACCTCGACCGCAACGGATTGGAAGCCCTTCACTCCAGCACGCAGATCATCATCGCTCCGGGCTACATCTACAAGATAGTGAAGATGCTGGTAACCAATTTCCATCAGCCACAGAGCACCCTGCTGCTTCTGGTGAGTGCCTTCCTGCATGGCGACTGGAAGAAGGTGTATGATTACGCCCTCTCTCACGATTTCCGCTTCCTGAGCTATGGCGATTCATCCCTGCTCATTCCGTAAGGAAAACTATAAACTATAAATTGTAAACTATAAACTATAATAAATAGTATGATTTCAGTAGAAGGACTGAAAGTAGAGTTTGGCGTAAAGCCACTCTTCCATGATGTAAGCTTCGTCATTAACGACCGCGACCGCATTGCCCTGGTGGGTAAGAACGGCGCCGGAAAATCTACGATGCTCAAGATACTCTGCGGCTTGCAGAAACCTACGGATGGCGTGGTGGCTATCCCTAACGAAACCACCATCGGCTACCTGCCACAGGTGATGAAACTGCAGGATGATACCACCGTGAAGGAGGAAACCCGAAAGGCTTTCGCCCACAATACCGAGATGAAGGCTCGCCTCGACAAGATGCAGCAGGAGATGGCCGACCGCACTGACTATGAGAGCGAAAGCTATGCCCAGCTGGTGGAGAAGTTCACCCAGGAGCATGAGCGCTACATGATGATGGGCGGCGAAAACTACGAGGCTGAGATAGAGCGAACCCTGAGCGGACTCGGTTTCACCCGCGAGGATTTCGAGCGACCTACCCGTGAGTTCTCCGGAGGATGGCGCATGCGCATCGAGCTGGCCAAGATTCTGCTGCAGAAGCCAGATGTGCTGTTGCTCGATGAGCCTACCAACCATCTGGACATCGAGAGTATCCAGTGGCTGGAGCAGTTTTTGGCGCAGAGTGCCAAGGCTGTGGTGCTGGTGAGTCACGACCGTGCCTTTATTAATAATGTAACCAACCGCACGCTGGAGATTACCTGCGGCAGGGTAGAGGATTACAGGGTGAAATATGATGAGTACATTGTGCTGCGTGCCGAGCGCCGTGAACAGCAGTTGCGTGCCTACGAGAACCAGCAGAAGGAAATAGCTGATATCAAAGACTTTATAGAGCGATTCCGCTATAAGCCGACCAAGGCTGTGCAGGTGCAGAGCCGCATCAAGCAGTTGGAGAAAATCGTTCCTATCGAGGTGGACGAGGTAGACAACAAGCAGATGCATCTCAAGTTCCCGCCTTGCCTCAGAAGCGGCGATTATCCGGTTATCTGCGATGAGGTGCGCAAGGATTACGGCTCGCATACCGTGTTCGACCATGTGAACCTCACCATCAAGCGTGGCGAGAAGGTGGCGTTTGTGGGCAAGAACGGCGAGGGTAAATCTACCCTGGTGAAATGTATCATGGGCGAGATTCCGTTTACGGGTAATCTGAAGATAGGTCATAATGTTCAGATAGGCTACTTTGCCCAGAACCAGGCACAGCTGCTGGATGAGAACCTTACCATCTTCCAGACCATCGACAATGTGGCTACGGGCGAGATGCGTCTCAAAGTAAACGACCTGCTGGGTGCCTTCATGTTTGGCGGCGAGACATCAGAAAAGTATGTCAAGGTGCTGAGTGGTGGCGAGCGCAGCCGTTTGGCGATGATCAAGCTGCTGCTGGAGCCGGTGAATCTGCTCATTCTCGATGAGCCTACCAACCACCTGGATATGCAGTCGAAGGATGTATTGAAGGAAGCTATCAAGGCATTCGACGGCACTGCTATCATCGTGAGCCACGACCGTGAGTTCCTGGATGGCCTGGTAGATAAGGTATATGAGTTTGGCGGCGGCAAGGTTCGTGAGCACCTGGGCGGCATCTATGATTACCTGCGTGCCCACAATGCCGAGAGCATCAACCAGGCACTCGCCAATCAGGGTGGCAAGGGCATGGCATCAGCCGGATCTCCATCGGGTTCATCCGCTTCGGCAGGTTCATCAGGTTCATCTTCTTCTTCATCATCAGCTTCAGGTTCATCCTCTTCATCCTCTTCCGCTTCCTCTTCCGATGCATCTTCCGGCAAAATCAGTTATGCCGAGCACAAGGAGCAGCAGAAGAAGATTCGCAAGGCTGAAAAAGCAGTGAAGGAATGCGAGGCGAAGATTGAGAAGCTGGAAGCCAGAAAGGCCGAAATCGATGCCCTGCTGATGAAGCCGGAAAATGCCACCAATATGGAGCTGGTTACCGAATATACCGAGCTGATGAAGACCCTGGATGAGGAAAACGACCGCTGGATGATTCTCTCAGAAGAACTGGAGGAAGTGAAGAATTCATAATTAAATCAATAAAATAACGAGAAAATGAAGTACAAATTAATTTAATATTTATAGATTATGGTACAAAATGTATTTACTTTTACCCGTCGCTTAAGAGGAGTAAATGAGGAGCGTGATTTCGGCAGCTCTATTTCGAAATTAGCAAATGAAGGATGGATTGTGAAGCAGATTTCTTCAACAACCTTTATTCATGGTAGTTCACCCTTCATTGCCGTAACCGTGCTAGCTGAGAAAAGCGAATAGCTCTTTTGCTTTTTCAGGTGGAGCCCATTGTTTTCATGTATTTCATGTTCGTAAGACAATGTTAAGGACTCTAGCATTTTTTCCCAATCCTTTAATGGTGCGTTGTATATCCAGTAGAATGCCTTTTCCATTTCTTCCTTATACAATGCACCATACTCATTATATAACTTCGAGCGTAACCAGAAGCGTTTGGCAAGCTTTTCGGAATCAGTCTCAGTGCATTCGCCAATCTCCCTCTTTGGAGTCTCTTTGGTTGGATCATGCCATCTCTCTTTGAGATATAAGGCAATTTCGAGATTTTTCTTTCCTTTCACCATTTTTATCTTATTTTATTTGGTACTTATTTATTTATTTACTAACTTTACGGTGCAAAAGTACAATAAACTTTTTGAATATGCATAATATAGTGGGTGTTATTAGTAATAACTAACCCACCTTGTTGAACATTTAATGGATTTTAATATGAATGTGCAAAGAATAATGGACATTATAACGTCCAATAAACTGAGTAAAATTGATATTGCTTCAAGGATGAAGGTTAGCAGAACTACACTGGATAACCTTCTTAATGGTGCTGATGTTAAGGTCAGCACGATTGAGAATCTTGCCGAAGTTCTTGGTGTTGATGTAGCTGAATTTTTCAGTTCTGAGAAGAAAGCTCCATCTTTGACTAGTAGTAATGTGGTTGACATGAATGAGCTGGAGCGGGAGGTGATTGCTCTGAGGGCTGAGAATAAGGTGCTGAGGGAGATTCAGGGACTTTCTGCTAGAAGCCAGATTCATGTAGGGTAGTAAAGATTTGAGTGACATGGAGGGTGTATTGTTGATCATTATTGGTCTATGTATTGTAGTTATTTTTGTATTGTTACTGGGAAAATTCCAAAAGAATGAACCTGTTGCTGATACGACATACTTCAATAGTACTATTAATATGCTTCGAAATCAAATAGAAAGATGGAAGGCTGATTTTACCCAGCAAGGAGAAGAATTGCAAAAGATTAAGAAGGAGAAATCTGTATTGGCAGATTTGAATGCCAGGCAGGTGGATTTGATAAGGCAACAGGAACAGAAGATAGATGATTTTGATCAGATGATTAATGCAAAGAATCCATTTGATTATGTTGCCCATCTTCGTGCTCATGCTTTGGAACACAAGAGCATGTATGCTGATTCAAATGTGGAGGAGCTTGCTTCTTTGTTTAAATATCAATATAAGTTTGAGTATCTTCTTTCTATATATCCTGAATTGAGAAAATTTAAGGATGATGATGCTTATATTAATTATATGCATGAAGAAGAGAAGAGGTGTAATATTAGAAACTGGTTGTCTGATAATGAATATTTTCAGATGACAGAACAAGGCAGAGAGCAGTTGGCTGTGGATCGCTACATTTCTGATAGTTCTAAATGGTCAGACTGGGAGAAGGGGCGCAATTATGAGATATATTGTGCTTACAAACTTTTTAATGAAGGTTACGACATTATTCAGGAAGGCTTAAATAAGAAACTGGAGGATGGTGGGCGTGATATTATAGCTACGCATCGAAGGACTGGAAAGATTCTGATTGTTCAATGTAAAAATTGGAGTTCGCTTGTTAGGGAAAATGTTGTTTTTCAACTTTACAGCTCGTTTGTTCAATGGAAGTTGGACAATGAAGAAAGAATCAAAGGTATGGAAGTAGAACCTTGGCTTTATATCACTTGCGGCTTGTCTCCAGAAGCTATCAAATGTGCCAATTTGCTAGGCGTTAGGGTAAGGCGTTTGCCTATGGATAGGTTTCCGGCTATCAAATGTAATATAAATCATAATACAGGTCATAAGATTTACCATCTGCCATTTGATAGGCACTATGACCTGGTGAAGATTAACGCCAAGGGAAAAGGTTATAAGTTCGAAATTGCCGAGGCTATTCAAGAAGGTTTTAGGCGTGCGTATAATCATTAAATATGAATGAAAATGAAGAAGAATGGTTTGAAATTGATGTTGATGCTCATCGTGTGCCTTCTTTGCTCATGTAGCAAGGAAGGGTTGAATGATGTTGAGAAAACAAACGTTATTTATTGGAATGATACCAAGTATGATGTTTGTTATGCTAGCTGTATGGATCCAGCTAGATCCGCACCAACAAACGACATGTACTTTGGAGTAAATTTGGCTTTGGAGAACTCTGAGAATCCAAGTAAAGAATTGAGTCTGAGTTGTGTTAATTACGTGTATGGCGAGAAGGTGGATTTAACTACCCAAAAATATAATTCTCGTATCGCTTTCAAAGATGGACAGAAAAATTATCATTTTGATGGTGGAGACTCTGATATACAACCGGGCAGTTATTATGTGCTGACTAGAAAAGGTGACCGCATAAGCGTAACGATTCATCTTATAAGTAGAGAAGATAGCAACTTTACACGTAATCTTGATGTGAATTATGAAGGTGCCTTGACTAGTAATGATTATCTTCCTGAGGAAAATTGGCAAAACAAACCTAGACATAGGTATAATTACATACATGATGATGTGTCTTATAATTATAATACCTGGGCCAATATTCATATTGATGATGGAGTAGCATCATTTAATTGTAGTGTTTTCGTGAAAGACAATGTTGAAGTTCCATGGGGCCAATTTGCTATAACAGTTAAGAATTTAGACTTTGGGCAGAAGATAGATCTTACTAGTCGAGATCACTTCTTGTGGAGTTCGTTAGTAGCTTTCGAGAATATACTTCCAGGCAGTTACATGTATGTGGTTGAAGGAAAGTATGAGTATGAGGTAACAATAGATTTATTCTATAAAGATAGTCGTAATGGCGAAAGCCATCATCTTTTGATAGAGTATAATGTATATAAATAGAATTGTTTTAGATAATATAGATTAAATTATAGATTGTTTTGAAAGAAACGTTTAAGCATTTGATAATCAAGGAAAAATGAATTATGGTAAGGAAGTTGATTGTCATTAGGCTTTTGGTCTGATATACAGGAGTCTGATGATCCAATAGATGCTAGGCGGTTGTATTTTCGTTTTCTAAACAGTAATAGTAGCATTATGCGGCTGGTGTGGAAAATAGGAAATAATTAGAAATTTTGCAAAATAAAAGAATAGGAGATTAAAAAATGGAGAATTTAGGAATAATAATTAGTATTTTGGTCGGATTGGTAACTTTGTTATCAATGCTCGTATGGTTTGGACGCTTTATCCAGCGTGTGAATATACATGACAAGAAACTAGATGATTTATCTGAAGATGTGGATGACTTGAAGTTGGATATGAACTCAGTTAAGACTTTGCTTATGGCAAAGTTTAAGGACTTCGAGGTAGTCTTTTCTGGAAAGCATTCGCCTAGAGCCTTGAATGAAACTGGTCAGAAGATATTTGATGATATGCACGGAAAAGAGTTTTTGGAAAAGAACAAGGCTTTGTTGTTTTCTTATATTGACAAGAACAAACCAAAGACCGCTTATGATGTTGAAGGCTTGTGCTATTTGGCTTGTCTGATGAATGTGAACAACGATGCTTTCATTGAAATAAAGAGTTTCCTCTACAGTTATCCAACCATTACATTGCCTGATGGCAAAGAGCATGAGGTAACAATGGATGAGGCATGTTCCGTACTTAGCCTTCCTTTGCGCGACATGTATCTTGCAGAACACCCTAATATTATCATTTAGTAGTATAGTTCTTGCCAAATAAGTTTGATTAGTATTAAGACTATCGTTATAGTATTGTTTTAGTAAAGTAAGTTTAATCAGTATAAATAAAGCAATTATGAAAATGAAGTACATTCTTCCGATGATGATGCTCGCTGCCATGCCTATGGCAGCTGACGCTCAGAACAAATCGGGACTTGTCATGAGCAATCTTGACAAGACAGCCAAGCCAGCTGATGATTTCTACCAGTTTGCTACAGGCGGATGGCAGAAGAGCCACCCGCTGCCTGCAGCCTACAGCCGATATGGTAGTTTCGACAAGCTCGCTGAAGACAACAACAAGCGAATTAACTCAATCCTTGCAGAACTCGAGAAGAAAACCTACAAGGCGGGAACCATCGAGAGAAAACTCTCTGATTTCTACAAGATGGCTCTCGATGCCGACCGCCGCAACAAGGAAGGCATCGCACCAGTGAAGCCTGTACTCGCCGAACTCGCTGCTGCACAGACCAAGGCAGATTTGCAGAAACTGCAGCTGAAGTATGCTGACTGGGGTCTCGGCGTAGATTACGGTTCTTACTTCGCAGCCGACGAGAAGAACGTAACCATGAACATCTTCAACGTGCTCCAGGGCGGCTTGACCCTCGGTGCCAAGGATTACTATCTGAACAACGATGCAGCCACCGTGGCCATTCGTGAGGCTTACAAGAAGTACATCGCCAAGATGTTCCAGCTCTACGGCTTCTCTGCTGCCGATGCTCAGAAGAAGGCTGAGAAGGTGTTCCTCCACGAAACCAATCTTGCCCTCATCTCTAAGAGCCGCACAGAGTTGCGCGACCCTCAGGCTAACTATAACAAGATGACCCTGAAGGAGTTCAAGCAGAACTATCCAAACATTCCGCTGGAGACTCTGGCCAATGCCGAGGGCATCAAGAGCGAGTATATCCAGCAGATGGTAGTAGGTCAGCCAGAGTTCCTTGCCGGTTACGACAAGATTTCTGCTGCCGAGAACGCCGAGATTCTGAAGGCGTTGATGGAGTGGGGCGTAATCTGCAACTCCTGCTCATACCTGAGCGATGATATCCGCCAGGCAAACTTCGAATTCTTCGGTAAGACCATGAGCGGCCGTCAGGAAGACCACCCATTGTGGAAGCGTGCCACATCGCAGGTAGAGGCTCAGATGGGCGAGGCGCTCGGAAGAATCTACTGCAAGAAGTTCTTCCCTGAGAGTTCTAAGAAGATGATGGAGACTTTGGTGAAGAATCTGCAGATTAGTCTCGGTCAGCGCATCGATGCCCAGAACTGGATGAGCGCTGAGACCAAGGCTGCTGCCCACGACAAGCTGAACAAGTTCTACGTGAAGATTGGTTATCCAAAGCAGTGGACCGACTACAGCAAGTTGACCATCGACCCATCTAAGAGTTTCTTCGAGAACGTATTGGTGTGCCGTAAGTTCCGTGCCGACAAGATGATAGCCGAGAAGGCAGGTAAGCCAGTGGATAAGGATGAGTGGTTCATGACTCCTCAGACCGTGAACGCCTATTACAACCCAACCACCAACGAAATCTGCTTCCCAGCCGGAATTCTTCAGTATCCATTCTTCGATGCCAAGGCCGACGAGGCATTCAACTATGGTGCCATCGGTGTGGTAATCGGTCATGAGATGACCCACGGTTTCGACGACCAGGGTCGCCAGTATGATGCCAGCGGTAACCTGAAGGATTGGTGGACTCCAGCTGATGCTAAGGGTTTCAACAAGCGTGCGGATATGTATGCTGATTTCTTCAGCAACATCAAGGTATTGCCTGATTTGAATGCCAACGGTCGCTTTACTCTGGGTGAGAACCTTGCCGACCATGGTGGTTTGATGGTATCTTTCAATGCCTTCAAGAATGCCACAGCCAAGAAGCCATTGAAGAACAAGGACGGTTTCACTGCCGACCAGCGTTTCTTCCTTGCCTATGCCGGCGTTTGGGGTCAGAACATCACGGAGAAGGAGATCCGCAACCGTGTGAAGAACGATCCTCATGCCCTGGGCAAGTGGCGTGTAGATGGTGCTCTTCCTCACATCGATGCCTGGTATGAGGCATTCGGCGTAAAGCAGGGCGACAAGATGTTCATTCCTAAGAGCGAGCGTCTGGAGCTTTGGTAAATATAGATATAATAGATATCAATGATTATGGGGTGTGTCATGGACTAGTGGCACACCCTTTTTTATTCATTGAATATCAAGAATGCAAGCCCGCTAGGCGTTCCGGCGGATTTGAAATCCGCCGTCAAAAAATGTTCGACCTATTAAAAC
>ENA-OPRX01000181-OPRX01000181.1-human-gut-metagenome-genome-assembly--contig:-NODE-181-length-47048-cov-3.178644_pt1 | contig 47048 bp, 38 predicted proteins | sample MGYA00241450_ERZ501892 | MGnify/ENA primary metagenome ERZ501892 (study PRJEB25962, sample SAMEA2042223) | human gut metagenome | biome: human gut; feature: human-associated habitat; material: faeces...
CGCTTGCACCGTTAAGGGGCAGGAAACGGATAAGGTGGCTCTCTGTGCCGTCATCGGGGATAGAAACGTTCCAGTCGTCACCGCTGACATTTTCCGCAGTCAAGATGTCCTTATCGGTAAATGTACCCTCAGCAAGCATTACAGGGAAGCCGTTCTCTCTGGTCATTTCAGAGGAAATAGTGGTAACATTTTTGAAAAATTCCGCATTTATCACTCCGCCGTAGGTCATATGCTCATAATTATGCTCTTCCCAGCGGGAGAAATATCCATCCTTCTTGGGAACGGCAGGAAGCTGATCCTCGCTTACAGATTCGCCGTACTTGAAGTCAACAGTGCCCACAATATCATCTTCATTTTTGAAAACAAGAGTAAGCACTCTGAATTCTTCGGGTGTACCGTCCATAGCGATCATTTCTTCATATGTAACGGGATATGCCTTTTCGCTGTAGCTTACGCCGTCAACTGCGCCCACATCTCCGCCTGAGTAAACGTTGTTTTCAAGCTCGCCGTCGCACTCGCCTGCAACAGCTCCTGTGTTTTCATCGGAGTCCAGTATATCAACAAAGCTTATGCAGCTATGGATATCATGTCCGCTGCCTGCGATGCCGCCCACATAATCTCCGCCCTCGATGCGGCACATAGCGCTGCTGCCGTATATTGCTGCAGAGGATTTTCCTGCGATACCGCCTGCATAGCCGCCGTCAGTGGACTGAACGGAGCCCATTCCAATGCTGTTGATAACGCAGCCTGTGTCCATCTCGCCCACAATGCCGCCGACGTTATCCTTCTTTGAAATTACTTCGCCGCTGTTTACGCATTCACGTACAACTGTTCTGGACTGATATACAAAATCGTAGGAACGGCTTCCGACCTTTTCGATATCACCCTCGGGGTCAATGGAATTTTCAATGCCCATGGTTCCCGCAATGCCGCCGACGCTTACATCGCCGTTTATCTGACCATAATTCTTGCTGGCAGATATTTTGCCCTCTGCCCAGCCGCCCTTATCCTCGGCGGATATATCCTGAGTGTAGTCCGAAAGCTCAGTGGGCTTGTCGTTAAGCTCATCAACAAGGTCAAGAACAGCGTCGCTGACCTCGGAAGCCTTGTCGTTTATCTGCCTGAAGTCCTCGGAAAGGATATCTACGGAACCGCTGGTGCTGTCGTTGAGCACGCTGAGGCTGTCAAGCAGCTTCTGAATGCTGTCGGAAAGGGTATCTCTCTTTTCGATGAAAGCATCATCAGCACCTGTAAAGCTTATCTCGGGCTTGCCTGCGAAATAGTCAATAATATCGTGAACGCAGTCCATTCCGTCAGATATGTAGGTCACGGAATCATTTCCGTACTGAACTGCTTCCTCTGCCTTGTATGCAGCTGCAATAAGCGATGCGGACGCATCATCTACATAATCCCATGCGTCCTGGATACGGTCTATCAGCGACTGTGCCGACTCCCCTGCACTGTCAACGCCGTCAGCAGACTTTTTCAGATATTCGATAACATCATAAAGGCTGCTTATATTTACATTCGGGTATATGATAGTTGCGGTGGGAGCGTTGTCAATGGTATCACGGATATCATCGGAGCATCTTTCAAGCACGTCTTTAAGGTTGCTTGCCGCATCTGAATTGACCAAATCGGAAATGCCGTCTATCAGATCTGAAAGGCCGTCGAAAAATTCCGAACCTGAACCCTCCGAAAGAATATCAAGGATATCGCTTATGTATGTGTCATACGCCTCGGGATCCCTGATACCTGCATCATAAAGGGTCTTGATGGCGTCAAGGTCATCTTCTGCCTTGTCAAGATCATCTGCCAGGCTGTCGGAAACTCCGCTCAGCTTCTCCAGAGCATTCTTTATCTTCTCAACAGCGTCCTTTGTCTCCGTAGAATCATTGTAATTTTCAAGAGCATTCAGCATATCGGTAATTATTCTCTTGATATTTTCATTGGTGTCCTTGAAGTCGTCCAGATTATCTTTCAGCGAATCAATGGCATCTTTCATTGACTCTTCATCGCCAAGACCCGAATTAAGGGAAGAAAGACTGTCACGGAGATTTTTGTTTGCATCGCCCAGTGATTTTATGGAGTCTGACAGGTCTTTAAGTCCTGGGAAGATTATATCAAATGCCTGATCTGTGCTGTCAAGCGAATCAGCCATCATATCCCCTGCTTCCCAGAGGGTGTCAAGGGCATCTGTCATGGAATCGGAAGCCTTGGAAAAGCTGTCTGAAGCGGGCTCGGACATATCTATCAGGTCAGACACACGGGCGCTCAGCTCGTTTATGGAATCAATATTTGAATTGATCACCCTGTCCGCCTCGTCAAGGAAATCATCGGAATCGGAACGCACCTGCTGGAGTATATCAATGGTATCGTCCATATCGCCCGAAACCTGATTTGACGAATTGTTGGCATCATCAATAGTCCGGTCAATGATGTCGTTCATTTCATCAAGGCGGTCACGGAGCTTGTTCATGCCTGTTTCGGAGAAAAGCAGTGAGAAATGCGGCTCTGCCTGACCCACGATTCCTCCTGTATCCTTTCTGCCGTTGATAGTTCCATAGTTTTCACAGCGGCTGATATAGCCGTTCTGCCTGCCGCATATGCCGCCGATGTTATATCCGATGTGGGGATAGCCTACCATTCCCCTGTTTATGCAGTTCTGGATAGAGCCTGTTGAATAGCCTGTTATACCACCGCAGTCTGTGATATCTGCAGCACTTTCGGTGGAATACAGGTCCTCGAATTTCAGGTTATCAAGGTCAAGGGACGAATCAGTGGCGTTGGTATTTACGGAAGAAGCGTTCTCGCACTGCATGATAAAGCCTGTGTTCTGTCCCGCAATTCCGCCTGCAAAATGGTTAGCTTCTATTCTGCCAAGGCTCTTGCAGGAAGCTACCATTCCGTTTTCATCGTTAAGTCCGACTATTCCGCCGCACTGCTCCTTGCCTGTGATAACACCGTTAAAAGTGCAGCCGTAAATGGTTCCTTTGTTAACGCCTGCAATGCCTCCGCATTTCTTTGCAGAGCCTGAAGGTGATACCTTTCCCGACACATTGAGATTTTTTACACGTCCTGTTTTTTCAACATATCTGAACAGACCCATAACAGAGCCGTTGTCAGTAATGGAAAAGCCGCTTATTTTATGGCCGTTTCCGTCAAAGACACCGCCGAATGAGGGAACGGAAACGAATTCCTTGTCAGCAAAGCTGATATCCGCATTGAGCACGAAGGTCTTGCCAACGGAATAGCTGTCAAGGGTGCAGTTCTTTGCAAACTCGGCAAACTCCTCTGCCGAGTTGATATATATCACGTCGGACTTATCGGCAGATATCTTTGCGGAAGCCGAATAATCCTCCGCATACACTGCGGGAACTGCGGAGCAGATATTTGCGCACATTGTAAGAGCGGCGACAGCGGCTGAAATTCTTTTAATTCGATCCATCAGTAATTTCCTCCCTTTCGCCCTGAGAATTATCCTCTTCACCGTCAGTCAGTCCGTCAACGTTTTTGCTTTCAATGCGTGCGTCAACATCACCGATGATGATACCGTTGACTATCGCATCAATGCGTCCGTTAACATAGCCGTGAACAAGGCCTGTAACAGCGATCTTTCCACTTGAGACCTGAGTGCGCTCACGCTTCTTGATAGTAAAGGAAGTCTTTTCGATGATAGTATCGCCCAGAAGAAGTATCTGAGGAAGTACGCCCATTACGAGAACGATGGAAATAAGGGTACCACGTCCGAGGCAGACACCGATAGACGAAATGGTTCCGTTTGATGAAAGCACACCGATAAGTGCGCCTGCTGCTGCAAGTATTGCACCTGATGTGATGATAGTGGGGAACGCCTGATTAAGTGTCTCGGTTATAGCCTGCTTGATAGGCATCTGCTGCTTAAGCTCCATATAACGGCTTGAAATTACGATAGCGTAGTCGATATTTGCACCCATCTGAATGGAGTTTACGATAAGGTAGCTGAGGAAGAACAGAGGTGAATCCTCGAAATAAGGGAATGAGAAGTTCATCCAGATACTTCCCTGAATTACCGCAATAAGCAGCACAGGAAGTCCTGCCGAATTAAAGGTGAACAGCAGGATTATGATAACAAACAGTGCGGAAAGGATACTGATTATCAGGTTATCATTTACGAAGGACGATGAAAGGTCATAGTCACTTGTGGAGTTACCGACGATGAAAACATTATCGGAGGGGTAGAACTTGTATGCTTCATCGTGGATAGTTCCGAGAAAATCAAAGGTCTGAGTTCCCTCTTCAGGGAGATTCAGGTAAACAAGGATTCGGCTGTAGTCATCGCTCTGGAGCTGAAGCTTTGCCTTGTTGAGCTGTGTGTGGAGATCCTCAAGTGTGTCCATAAGGTCATCATCAAGTGTAACATAGCCCTTATCGACCTCGTCATACGCAAACATGAACATATCAATGAGGGGCACGCTGTAGCTTTCAAGACCGTTTACAACATCGCCGTAGTCCTCGTCGTTGATGGCATAAGCCGCATAAAGCACCTTTGCCACTTCATAATCAAGACCCACAAGCTCGGAGAACTGTCTGGGAGTAAGCTTATCGGTAAGGACATAACCGTCCATTGCCTCAATATTTGCAAGACCCATTACCGAGTCAACTTCTTCATAGTTACTCAGACGGTTTATGAGCTTGCTTTCACTCTCATAGTCGCCTGCAGGGACCACAAGGGCAGCAAGATTTGTTTTGCCGAAGTTATCCTTTATCTTCTGTTCAGCTATCTGTTGGTCGCTGACACGGGTGGTTTTAAGGTCACTGGTTCCGTAGCAATAGGGGCACTGATTGGAGAAAATAAAGCCCACAATAGCTAATACAACGAACACAGGGGGGATAACATATTTGGTTGCAAAGGCAAATTTGCCCACTGCCGAAATTTTGGGAACGAAGTTCTTATGCACGCTCTTGTCGATAAGATTTGAGAAGAGCATGATAAGTCCGGGCATAAGAGTAAATACGGACAGAAGGCTGAACATGATAGCCTTTATCAGTACCATTGCAAGATCGGCACCGATCCTGAACTGCATGAACGCCAGTGCGATAAGACCCGATACAGTGGTCAGGGAGCTGGAAGATATCTCCACTATCGCCTTACTGAGGGCTGTTATACAAGCCTCACGGGGAGCCATTTTCTCATGCTCCTCGCTGTATCGGTGGATAAGGATAATAGCATAGTCAATAGCCAGAGCCAGCTGAAGAACGATCGTTACGGAGTTTGATACGAAAGAAATGGTTCCCAGCAGGAAGTTGGTTCCCATATTTATAAGTGCTGCCGCAACGAATGTTATGAGCAGCACGGGAACCTCCGCATAGGCTCTTGACGTAAAGGTAAGCACCAGTATAATGATAACTGCCGCAATAAGCGTTACGACATTCATTTCCTGAGCCAGCTCGGAAGATGTATCAACACCGACCTCGCCCGATACATAAAAGTCATAATCGGAGAGCATCTCCTTGATGCCATTCATAGCATTGACGCTTATCTCGTCATCAGCCTCACCGTCAAATGTAACGGAGAAAAGTGCTGACGAATTTTTATAGTGATCCTCCGAATCATCAAATGCGACCTCGGATACACCCTCGATATTTTCTATTGCGTCCGATATGCTTTCCGCCTTGTCATAGGTGATATTTGATACCATTACCGAAGCAGAACCGTATGTAATAAACTCATCGTCCATAAGAGTAAGACCCTGACGGGTTTCGGTGCTGTCGGGAAGGTATGTGGTAAGATCGTCCTCGACCTTTACCCAGTTACGTGAAAAAAAGCTGAAAATTATCGCAAAGATCCACAGCAGAAAAAACAGATTTCTTTTATCTACAATGAACGAAGCCAGTTTATACATAAACGACTCGTTCTCTTCTGCATTCTGCGGAATTTTATCTTTTGACAAAAATAGCACTCCTTTCGCTGTTTTATACAAATATTCTACCATAATTTAAGTGAACTTGCAATATACAAAAATAACTGAGTGTCAAAAATATTTAGACATTTTTGGGAAAATGTCTGGAAAAGTCCTGCGGGATATGTTATAATGTTAATCAGCATATCATTCTGAACATATATGACCAACCGTGAAAGGATACTTTAAAATGCCTAATACAAAGACAGCCGCACCTATTAAATATCAGCTTGCTGCCGCTCTGAAATCTCGCCTTGTAAACTCTTCACTGGATAAAATAACCATAAAAGAACTGACTGATGACTGCGGAGTAAACCGCCAGACCTTCTACTACCATTTTGAGGATATCTATGACCTGCTGAGGTGGCTTTGCAGCATTGAAGCTGAACAGGTAATGCGCTTGCAGGACAGCTCTGTGTCATGGGAGGAAAGCTTCGGACGGCTGTTGAATTATCTTTCGGAAAACAAGAGCTTCTGTCTATCGCTGCTAAATTCAGTTGAGCACCGATATCTGAAAAATATCCTGACAGATTATATGCAGGCGCTTACAAAAAGAGCAATCTACTCGGAGCTTGCCGGTCTTGGCAAGGACGTTGAAGCAAAGATACGTGAAAAGCAGGATATATTCGATTTCAACGTGACTTTTTATTCTCAGGCTGCCGCCTCAATGATGGAAAGCAAGCTTCTTGGAGATATCCAGCTTTCAAACGAGAAATTCATCGAATACATGGAATTTGTCATTGAAAACAATCTCCGTGGAATTGCCGCAATGATGTAACAACTAAAAATATCGGGCTGATGTACCGTTTGATGCGGTCCATCAGTCCGATTTGTTTTATCAGATATTTGCAGCGATAACGTCGCCCATTCCGGAGCAGGTAACGTGCTTCATGCCCTCGGACATGATATCACCTGTGCGGTAGCCGTCCTTGAGAGCCTTGTCAACAGCCGCTTCAACTGCGTCAGCTTCCTTATCCATATCAAAGGAATAACGGAGAAGCATAGCTGCGGAAAGAATTGTGGCAATGGGGTTTGCCTTGTTCTGACCCGCAATGTCGGGAGCAGATCCGCCGCTGGGCTCATAAAGCCCGAACTTAGTATCGTTGAGGCTTGCGGAAGCCAGCATTCCGATAGAACCTGTTATCATGGAAGCTTCATCGGAAAGGATATCGCCGAACATATTTTCGGTGAGGACAACATCGAACTGAGCAGGATCCTTTACCAGCTGCATTGCACAGTTATCCACCAGCATATGCTCATAGGATACCTCGGGATAATCCTTTGCTACCTCTTCAACGATCTTTCTCCAGAGTCTGGAGGAGTCAAGAACGTTTGCCTTGTCAACGCTTGTTACCTTTTTTCTGCGCTTCATGGCAATGTCAAAGGCACGTATTGCGATTCTTCTTATCTCGTTCTCGTTGTATGTAAGGGTATCTGTTGCGGTAACAACGCCGTCCACGGTCTCAGTCTTTCTTGCGCCGAAATAAAGACCGCCTGTAAGCTCACGCATTATCATCATGTCAAATCCCCTGTCGGCGATCTCAGCCTTTAAGGGGCAAGCGTCCTTAAGCTCGCTGTAAAGCACTGCGGGACGAAGATTTGCAAAGAGGTTAAGGGACTTTCTCAGTTTCAGAAGTCCTGCCTCGGGGCGCTTGTCCGCAGGGAGCTTGTACCAGGGTGAAGTAGCTGTGTTTCCGCCGATAGAGCCCATAAGAACTGCATCTGCTGCCTTTGCCCTTGCAATGGTCTCATCTGTAAGAGGAACGCCGTTTGCATCAATGGAGCAGCCGCCCATAAGGAGCTGGTCATACTCAAATGTGTGACCGAATTTCTTTGCCACGCTGTCAAGGACCTTCATAGCCTCGGTCACTATCTCTGGACCGATGCCGTCGCCCTTTATAACTGCGATTTTCTTATTCATAACGATTCTTCCTTTCGGGAAAAGCTCCCGCTTTATTTTACTTTTTCAGGGAATTGAGCAGTCCGCCTGCTGCGATTATCTCCTTGATGAACTCAGGGAAGGGCTGCGCCTGATAGGTGTGACCCTTGGTCTTGTTGGTGATAACGCCTGTGTCAAAGTCGATCTCAACCTCATCGCCCTTGTCGATATCCTTTGCAGCTTCATCGCATTCAAGTATAGGCAGAGCGGTGTTGATGGCATTTCTGTAGAAAATTCTTGCGAATGTAGATGCGATAACGCAGGAAATTCCGCTGGTCTTAATAGCAATGGGAGCGTGCTCTCTTGAAGAACCGCAGCCGAAATTCTGCTCAGCTACCATTATGTCGCCGGGCTTTACGTTTTTTACGAAATCAACGTCGATATCCTCCATGCAGTGAGCCGCAAGCTCCTTGTGGTCGGCAGTGTTAAGATATCTTGCAGGAATGATAACGTCGGTATCAACGTTATCTCCGTATTTATGAACTTTTCCGCAAACCTTCATTTATAACAAATCCTTTCAAAACATTATCTACGGCTTTATCAGCATTCGTAATCAACGCATTTTCTGTCGCAGACAACAGAGCGAACATATGTCGCAACAGCAACGTGCTCGGGATTGGTCTGGTATGCCTTCAATGCGCTTTCATCGGTAAATTCCGTATCAAGCATAACATCTCCTGTGGAAGAGGGCAGCAGGTCGATATTGACCTTTACGCTTGTCATTCCGGGGATCCTGCCTGCAAGTCCTTCAAGACCGCTTTTAATCTTTTCGGCAGCGGCTCTTTTTTCACTGTCGGAATATTCGGTTTTAAGAGTCCAGATAATAACGTGCTTTACCATGATTATCCTCCTTACATTACCTCTGAGGGATCAGAGATCTTACCTGTTATTGCCGAAGCTGCCGCAACTGCGGGAGATGCAAGATAAACCTCAGACTCGGGGTGACCCATACGTCCTACAAAGTTTCTGTTGGTGGTGGCAACTGCTCTTTCACCCTTTGCAAGGATACCCATATGACCGCCGAGACAAGGGCCGCAGGTAGGTGTGGAAACTGCGCAGCCAGCTTCTATAAATGTTTCCATATATCCGTTCTTTATGCAGTCAAGATAAACCTGCTGAGTTGCGGGGATAACTATGCAGCGTACATTCTTTGCAACGTGTCTGCCCTTGAGTATCTTTGCAGCCATTGCCATATCCTCGAGACGGCCGTTTGTGCAGGAACCGATAACGACCTGATCTATCTTTACCTCGCCGCACTCATCGGTGGTCTTTGTGTTTTCGGGAAGATGAGGGAAGGAAACTGTGGGCTTTATCTTTGAAAGGTCGATGTCATAAACAGCATCATACTCTGCATCGGCATCAGCCTCATATATCTTGTACTCACGGTCAACTCTGCCCTTCTGATATTCAACTGTGATATCATCAACAGCAAAAATACCGTTCTTTGCGCCTGCTTCGATAGCCATATTTGCCATGGAAAGACGATCGTCCATAGAAAGTGATTTAAGACCCTCGCCTGAAAATTCCATTGACTTGTAAAGAGCGCCGTCAACGCCGATCATGCCGATGATATGGAGGATAACGTCCTTGCCCATTACATACTCATTGAGCTTGCCTGTAAGGTTGAACTTGATAGCAGATGGAACCTTGAACCAAGCCTCGCCTGTTGCCATACCTGCGCACATATCTGTGGAACCAACGCCTGTGGAGAATGCTCCAAGAGCGCCGTATGTACAGGTGTGGCTGTCTGCGCCGATGATACATTCGCCGCTGGCTACGATGCCTTTTTCGGGAAGCAGAGCGTGTTCGATGCCCATTTCTCCGACATCATAATAATTCTTGATGTTGTACTTTCCTGCAAAAGTCCTGCACTGGAGTGAATTTGTTGCGGACTTGATGTCCTTATTGGGTGTAAAATGGTCCATAACCATTGAAATCTTAGTGTTGTCAAAAACGCTTGTAAAGCCTGCTTTTTCAAACTCGTTGATAGCAACGGGAGTGGTAACATCGTTTCCGAGGACCATATCCAGCTTACATTTGATGAGCTGTCCTGCTTCAACCTTATCAAGACCTGCGTGAGCCGCAAGTATTTTCTGAGTCATAGTCATACCCATAACTGAATTTCTCCATTCCCGACGGAAATTATAGTGGTGCGCCCGCCGAATACACCATATTTTCCGCCGCCCTGCAATATACAGGACGGCGGGATAAAAACAGCTTAGCTGTTCATTTTTGCCTTATAGTCTTCCTTGAGCTTTTCAAGACGCTTGCTGTCCTCAGCACGCTTTGTACGTGCCTCCTCCTGAAGCTTTCTTGTCTCGTCGATACCGTTTACAATAGTCTCCCATGTCTTTTCAAGAGTCTCTACCTTGATAGAGCTGCCCATTGCAAGCTGAGTTGTGAGCTTGGTCTGGTCAACGGTATTCTGAGCATTTTTGAGAAGAAGCTCATTTGTCTTATCATCAAGAGCCTTCATAGCATTCGCCTGGATACGCTGTCTCTTGAGCATAACAGCCTGAGCAAGAGCCTGCTTGAATACAGGCATTGTGATGATGAAAGCGGAATTTATCTTTCTGATAAGATTGATGTTTGAAAATTCCATTGCCTTGAGCATAGGAACGGTCTGCATTGCAACATTTTCCGCAATTTTCAGATCCATTACACGCTGCTCCATGATAGATCTTGTCTGCTCGAGAGTCTGGAGATCCATTGCAGCTGTGCCGGAATCGGGATTGTTCTGTACCTTTACCTTGAAGTCCTCGATGTACTGGTCAAGCTCCTTGCAAGCCTGCTCGCCTGCCATAATGTATTTGAGGAGCTCTTTATAGTACTCAATATTTGCGTTGTACATGGTTTCAAGCTTTATGTTGGACTGAGATATCTCGCTCTCGTACTGCTTGAGCTGTACATATATCTTGTCAACCTCTTCACCCATGGTGTGGTACTTGGCAAGTATCTTGTCAAGCTGCTTTCTCAGGTTTGCAAAAAAGCCTGCCTTCTTTTCCTCGGTAAGCTCCTTGACATCAAACTGATCCATGATATTTTTAAGAGCATTGAGCAGCTCGCTTGAATCGTCCAGCTGGGTCATGTTCATGGAGTTGAGCACCTGGTCGGAAGCCTTGGAAATCTCCTCTGCCACCTGATTACCGAAGGTAATGATAGAGTTGGGGTCATTTGCGTTGATAGTGCTTACAAGCTTGTCGATCTCCTCGCTGGAAGCAAGCTCCTGCTTCAGCTCGTTGGCTGTGTCGATTATGGAATAGGTCTGAGGTTCGGTTATTTTGAGATTAAGCTCCTTTGAAGCCTCCGCTGTGTCAACTACGGTAGCCTCTGCAGGGATAACGTCGCTCTTCTTCTCATCTGATGGTGTAAACTGTAATGCCATAATATTTATCGCCCTTTCTTAAATAAATTTTTAAAAAGTCCGTTATTCTGTTTTTTCACTCTTGGCTGTGTCGGGATCTTGAATCTCGGCACAGAAACATTATACGGGAACTGATTCATGGTATGTGTCTCGAAAGCATCATCGGAGACGTATGCTTCAATATCACGATAGCCTGACGGAGAAAGTATCAGCACATCAAAGCCCAGATATGAAAACAGCAGCAGCTGAGTACATTCAAGCTTTGAGAAAGGCTCCTCTATCGCATCTACCACCACAAACTTCGGGATATCCTTTGTATAATCATACTTCTGCAAAAGCTGGAGCTGTCAAGGTTAAGACCTGCATACATGATGTAATCCACAGTTTCGGCAGGATTATCCATTTCCAGCATTCCGTCGTCGATAGCCGCCTGCATCTTCTCCATAATAAGGTTCTGGAGCGCTTCGGAAAGGAAGCCGTATTTATTCAGCGGCGAGCGCATCAGCTCGGGAATATTCAGCTTGTTGCCGTCATGATACGGTGCGTATATTCGTGTAACGTTAAGCCCGGGCCGCTTATATGACGGTGACTTGATGATGTAAATGGAATCGGGAGTAAGCAGATCTTCCGTCATGTTCCAGTAATCCTTCAGATTGCCGTCGTCAACGCCGTTTACCTTGGCAAAGATGGTGGGAACTATTACCCTGTCCCCTCTTACCGCAAAGCCTGAACGGAATTTTGCAGGCTGATCCCACAGTATGCTTATTTCATCAAATGTGGTTTTCAGCACCACTGAATCCATCTTGTCAAACTGCCTGTCACGGAAAATTGTATCTCCGCCGTAAAGCATGGTATCAAGCTCACGCTCGGCATTGTATGCCACCGTAGCTATCTTGGTCTTGACAAGCTTCTGGGGGAAAGGCTTTATATTTGCCGACATTGGCAGCTCTATCTTCTGCAGCTTATCCGCAAAGGGACATACCTCAAAAGCATTTTCGCAGCTTTTATCGGGCGATACGCATATCACATCAAATCCGCTGCGCTGCATAAAGCAAAGGAACAGCACATCTTTCGGAGTGGGATTTCCGTAATACATCACTATGGGGATATCATCGGAAGTTCCCGTTTCAATAGCGTTTGCCACGATATTGAACTTATACACCAGCGACATTCCGATATCAAGCACATCTGTCCTGCTGCATGAGAGCATATCTCCCAGCACCTTTTGGGCAAGCTGAGTTCTTCCGGGGTCGCTGTTGATATTTACCTGACCGCACAGTCCCGATATCACTGAGCCGCTGCAGCTTGTATCAATGCCCGAAAGCATATATTCGGCAGCCGCTCCCGGCTCTTCAAGAGGAGTGTCGATAAATGCAAAGGGTCGGTTGGTCTTTTTTATATCGTCCCGCAGGCTGTAAAGGAAATTATTGTAGGTATCTTCCTCATAGCAGCCCGAAATAAGCAGGAAATAGACAGGTATGAGCTGACTTTTGTTGAAATGACCGCCCCGTGAAAACAGACGGGCAGAATGATCCTCCAGCAGATCCTCCGTCAGGCGGTTGATGTCTGCGGAAATAACTTCGACCAAAGTATTCATTCCTGAAATCATAGGTTAATGATCGCCACCGTTTTATAATATTGTACATCACCGCACCTATCGGTCGGATATAACAGTACAGTTTGATTATACAATATTTTAACATATCCTGTCAAGAGAAATAACAAAAAACAGATTAAAACTGCATTAAACTCAATTAAATTTCAGCTGTGACCTGTCAGGCGAACGGCAGGTCACAGCCTAATGTTTTTATCAGCCGACTATTCCGCTGTTATTGATAGCGGAAACAAGAGCGGATACGGAAGCGTCGATGATATCTGTATTGATGCCTGCGCCCCAGAATACGCCGTTCTCGGTCTCGATACCAACATATGCCACAGCCTGAGACTGGGAGCTGGTCTCAAGAGCGTGCTCCTGATATGTGATAAGGGTATATTCCAGACCAAGCTCCTTCTTAACAGCATTGGAAACTGCGTCCAGACGGCCGTTGCCCACTGCTTCGCAGGTCACGGGCTTTCCGTCCTTGTTGATGGTAACGCTTGCTGTGATGCCGTTCTTCTGTACAAAATGAACCTCGTCTATCTTGAAGTTTGTCTCGATATTTACGTACTTATCGAAGAATATCTGCTTGATTTCGGAAGGCATAAGCTCCTTGTGAGCATGGTCGGAAACGCTCTTGACAGCATAGCCGAAGTTCTCACGCATCTTAGGAGGCATATCTATACCGAACATCTGCTCCATGATGTAGCCGATACCGCCCTTGCCGGACTGGGAGTTGATACGAATAACATCGCCCTCGTATTCTCTGCCGACATCCATGGGGTCGATGGGAAGATAAGGAACGTTCCAGTGCTCGGGATCCTTTTCCTCTCTCCACTTCATGCCCTTTGCGATAGCGTCCTGGTGAGAGCCTGAGAATGCGGCAAATACCAGTCTGCCTGCGTAGGGGCTTCTCTCGTTTACCTTCATGCGGGTAACTCTTTCGTATATCTCAACGAGAGAACGCATATCTGAGAAGTCCAGCCGGGGGTCAACGCCCTGAGAGTACATATTCATAGCCAGTGTTACGATATCAACGTTACCTGTTCTCTCGCCGTTTCCGAAGCAGGTACCCTCGATACGGTCGCCGCCTGCCAGCAGACCCATCTCTGCATCCGCAACTGCGCAGCCACGGTCATTGTGGGGATGGAGGGAGATGATAACATTCTCTCTGTCGTGGAGATTATCGCTCATGTATTCTATCTGGGAAGCATAAACGTGAGGCATGGAAAGCTCAACGGTAACAGGCAGGTTGATGATGACCTTATTGTCGGGAGTGGGCTTCCAGATGTCGATAACGGCGTTACATATCTCCAGTGCGAACTCAGGCTCTGTGCCTGTGAAGCTTTCGGGAGAATACTCGAAAATAAAGTTGCCGGGAGTCTTTTCTCTGTACTCAGCACAGAGCTTTGCACCCTCAACAGCTATCTTGATTATCTCTTCCTTGCTCTTTCTGAATACCTGCTCACGCTGTGCAACGGAAGTAGAGTTGTAGAGGTGAACCACAGCGTTCTTGCAGCCTGCAAGAGCTTCAAAGGTCTTTGCGATAATATGCTCTCTTGCCTGAGTGAGCACCTGTATCCTTACATCATCGGGTATCATGTTTCTTTCGATAAGCTCACGGCAGAACTCATATTCTGTCTCGGAAGCTGCGGGGAAGCCTATCTCTATCTCCTTGAAGCCGATATCTACCAGCTTTTTGAAAAATTCCAGCTTTTCTTCCAGGCTCATGGGAATGATAAGAGCCTGGTTTCCGTCTCTCAGGTCAACGGAACACCACATGGGAGCGTGGTCGATATATTCCTTCTTTGTCCACTTCATGCACTCAACGGGGGGCATAAAATATCCTCTTGTGTACTTAGATGCGTTCATTGTAATTTCCTCCTGTAAAATTGTTGTTTCCGTCAGAGAGACGGTCCTTATTTGATCGTAATAAACCACATAGGTCAGATAGCATGGCAGCCGCCTCCTTTCGCATAAACAAAAAGCCCGCCTCACGAAGCCTATGCTTCGAGAGACGAGCTGAATTTACCCGTGTTACCACTCTCATTCGTATCACAGTTGCCTGCAATTCCTCTTTTCGCATCTGACAATGCGCATCTCTGTAACGGGAGAACCCGTTCAAGCCTAATTGCATATGCTTTCAGCCGACTGCTCAAGGACGAGTATAACCGAAGTTCAGTACCGCATTTCACCAATGCTGCGGCTCTCTGGAAAAGAAGCTGCGGGTTTATTTCCTGTCATAGCATTTGAAATATTACAATAAATAGTATAGCACGGTGTTTTGATTTTGTCAAGAGTTTCGGAGGATTTTTTTACAGAATGAAGCAGATAAGTCCTCCGCAACCCTCGTTGATTATCCGCTCCAGCGTTTCCTGAAGCTTCAGCCGTGCATCAACGGGCATTCTATAAAGCTTGTTGTGCAGTCCCTCATTAACAAGCTCATGCAGGGATTTGCCGAAAATGTTGGACTCCCAGATCTTGCCGGGATTTTCCTCGAAATCACGCAGGAGGTACATGACAAGCTCCTCCGATTGCTTCTCGCTGCCCACAATGGGGCTTACCTCAGTGATGATATTCGCTTTCATCATGTGGATAGACGGAGCCGATGCTCTGAGCTTTACACCGTATTTTCCGCCCTGACGGACTATCTCAGGCTCTTCCAGCGTAAGCTCGTCAATGGTGGGCATTACGATACCGTAGCCCGTGGCATCGACCTCACGCAGAGCATTCTCTATCTTTTCATAGGAACGCCTGATATCGGTAAGCTTTTTGAGCAAAGGCAGCAGGTCGCTTTCGCTTTTTATCTCGATACCCGTTGTCTCGCCGAGGATCCTGTAGAAAAGCTCGCTTTTTAAGGTAACAGAAATATCGGTGCTGCCCTTGCCGAGGTCGATATTCCGCACGTCCGAATAGGTGATATCCTCACAGCGGCGCACCTTATCCACTATACCTCTGGCATCACGGACGGTCTTAACGTCCTTTGCCGCCTCACGAATGGTGTCGAATATCTCGTTTTTCAGCCAATGACCCTTGGGAAGCTCTGTTATCCACTTGGGCATGGAAATATTTATTTCCTTTACGGGAAAGCTGAAAAGCACCTGCTTTAAGATATTCTCGATATCCTCACCGTCCAGGTCAAGGCAGTTCACGGGCATTACGGGCGTGCCGTATTTTTCCGACATTGAAGCGCACAGCTCCGCAGTTTTACTGCTTTTGGGGTCAACACAGTTGAGCAGCACAACAAAGGGCTTGTTTATGGATTTAAGCTCGCTTATCACCCTCTGCTCCGATTCCTCGTATTCGCTTCTGGGAATATCGGAAATGCTTCCGTCGGTAGTGATAACCAGACCGATGGTGCTGTGCTCGGTAATGACCTTTCTTGTACCAACCTCTGCCGCCATGTTAAATGGCACTTCTTCCGAAAACCACGGAGTCATTACCATTCGGGGAGCTTCATTCTCTATGTATCCGATAGAGCTGGGGACAATATATCCCACGCAGTCGATAAGGCGGACATTGAACCTTGCGTTCTCCCCTACCACTACTTCTGCTGCCTCTTCAGGTATGAACTTAGGCTCGGTGGTCATAATGGTTTTTCCCGCAGCAGACTGGGGAAGCTCATCAACAGCCCGCTCCCTGCGAAAATCGCTTTCGATATTGGGAATGACAAGCTGTTCCATGAACCGCTTTATAAACGTGGATTTACCTGTGCGGACAGGCCCTACTATACCTATATAGATATCGCCGTCGGTACGCTTGGCAATATCGGTGTAAATATCATTTTTAACCATATCTGCATATTTCCTTTCTTGTCACGCAATGGGGATAAGCAGCATTCTGCCTTCCCTGATAACGTCTCCGTCAAGCTCATTTTCTTCTATCACTCTGGAAATGGCTGCACCGTATCGTTTGGCAATGCCCCACAGCTCCTCGCCCTCCTCGGCAAAGTACAGCCTGAGAGCATATTCGTCGTTCTTCTCACGGGGAGAATCCTCGTCAACGGCAATATCGGTAATGGCTTCCACGGTATCATAGCCGGTTATCTGTCCCCTTGCGGCTACCTCAGCCTTTATCTCCGCCTTGTTTTCATCAGAAATGGTATATCCGCAGGATATCACCGAAAAGACCAGCCTGATATCCGCATCGGCAGTAAGAGCTTTTCCGTCAAGTCCTGCGGCTGCGGTAAGATCCTCCTCAATGGGAACATCGGTCTCGCAGATGATAAAATCGCCGCTTTCAGTCCTGCCCATAACGGAAAGCACGGCAGTACCCACAGCCATTGCCTTTCCGTCAGTGATAACAGCCCTCAGCTTTGATACCGTACACCATGCGTCGTACACTACCGAAATGGGGCTGTCCTTATTTTCGCATATGCCCTTTACGATAAGTGAGCTTTCAACGTTCACAGGCTCCAGCGCCGTTTTTACTGAAGTGCAGGTATGCGATGAGCTGTGAGAGGTGGAATATTCATCGCAGGCAATACTGTAGGATGACATTCTGACAGCTGTGCAATCGATGAAAAGCAAAACCTCGCACTCAATGCTGCGTGACTCGCCGTCACCCTCGGAGCGTGGGATAATATCGCAGGAAATGACCGAGCTGCTTATGCGGCAGTCGTACGTATCGTCCATACCTTCAAGCTCCACAAGCTGTGAGAATGGCATGGAAAACTGCATACAGCACACATTGCTGTCCTCTCCACCTGCAGGAACATATGCAATGCTTATTTTAAGCTCGCCCTTGGCAGCGACCTTGCTGGCGATAGTCTTTTTATCGGAAGAAACTATCTCGGCGGAAGCTCTGAGGATACTGCCGATGGGAGGTGCGTCCGCTCCCAGGTCAAATTCGTCCGAAACAGTAACACGCCTGCTTGTTCGGATAATGGACGAGGGACAGAGGCAGCTGCGGGTCTTTAGCTGGACATTTCCACCAAATACCTCGCTTACCACATCTGTCTCGCAGTCTCCGAATGCGTTGATGCTGATAGTGACCGCTCCCCTTATATCTATTCTGCGGCGGTTCACGGCACGGCAGTTGATATGGTCAGCCTCAGCGGAAATATAGACCGAGGGAGAATCAACACTTCTGTCAAGATTGACCGTTCTGCTGTAAACGAGCTTCTGGTCAATAGCTTCAGGACGGGAGCTGTTTTCAGAGCAGTAAATTATCTTCAGGCAGACGGTAAGCTCGTAGGTTATCCTGTCGCCGTTTGCCGCACAGGAGGTTATCTTTGGCTCGGCACAGCACTTGATTATCCTGAATATCTCGGGATAGTAATCAGGCAGAACATAATCCAGCTCTATGGACTGCTCCTGAGTGCAGCCGCATATTTTTTCGGTAAATCTCACGGGTTCTTTATTGACTTTCAAATTCACTGTAAACCATCCTTTCGTTGGAACGTTTTGTCCTCTTCACAATATATTCTGCATTCTTACCATATATTCTAAGCAAAATTATAAATATCAGATAAAAAAATCAGTATGTAAACGATTGACTTATGTGCAGAATAATGATATAATATTCTCATTGGATCTTCAGGCAGAAGATATCCCGAAAAAATGATACGTCTCAGGAATGATGAATTTATCAGAAGGAGAATATGAAAATGCAGTCACGCTTAAAAAGAACAGCTTCCCTGCTCACTGCCTTTATGATGGCAATGTCATCAATGGCGCTTACAGCCTGCAGTGACAGCGGAAACACCACAGAAGAAGAAACTACCACAGGTCAGTCGGAAGAACTGGCAGCGGAAAATACCGATGACAGCCTTTATGTAAATCCCGACTGGTCATACGGTCAGGTCGCTATCGGCGGCGGTGGATTTGTAACAGGCATCATAAGCACCTGCGAGCCTGGGCTTTTCTACGCAAGAACAGACGTAGGCGGCGCTTACAGATGGGATAATGGCGCTCAAAAGTGGATAAGCCTCAGTTATGAGATATCCGAGGACGACAAGGGATTGCTTGGAATCGACGGCATAGCTGTTGACCCACAGAATGCGGCTAATGTTTATCTCATTGCGGGAACATCTTATTTCAGCAATGCCAAGACATGTATAATGGTATCACATGACTACGGTGCACACTTCAAGCAGATAGATGTGAGCGACAAGATAAAGGTACACGGCAACGGCATGGGCAGAGGAAACGGTGAGAGAATTGCCGTTGACCCCAATAACAGCGACATCATCTACTGCGGCGGCAGAACAGGCGGTATGATACGCAGCACTGACGGCGGAGAAACATGGGAATCCGTTGCTTCTTTCCCCGTAAACTCCACCAAGAACGAGAACGGCATCAACATTATAACGTTCGACGGCTCAAAGTCCGCTGACGGCAAGACTACACGCATTTACGCAGGCGTTTCCGAGTCAAAGACAGATAACATCTACTACTCCGATGACGCAGGCGAAACTTGGAGTGTTCTCCCCGGAATCGATGAAAAGGCTCAGAAGTTTATGCCTCAGAGATTTGACCTTGATTCCAAGGGCAATCTTTACGTTTCCTACGGCAACCACGAAGGTCCCTGGAACTCCACTCAGGGTACTCTCTACAAGTTCAATGCCGATGCAGGTACAAGCGAGGAAATTCAGGTAGTCAACTGGACTGTGGGCGATATTGTTATCGACCCCACCAATGACGACAACATGGTTCTCGTTACCTCCGAGGTATGGACAGAGCAGCCCAACGGCGCATTCGGCGACAAGTTCTTCCGCACCACTGACGGCGGAGAAACCTGGGAAAACCTTGACGGCAAATACACCATGTCAACAAACGGCATGGACTGGATATACAATGCGGCTATCCACTGGTGCAGCTCCCTTGCCATGGACAGCGGCGACTCCAACAGAATTCTTGTAAACTCAGGCAATGGTATCTTCGCCTGCGACAATATCTGGGACGAGTCTCCAGAATTCTATTTTGAAGCAAAGGGCATTGAGGAAGTTGTTCCCGAGGATATAGTTTCCTACAAGGATTATCCCCTTGTATCCGCTATCGGCGACTATGACGGCTTCACTCACGAGGATATCTTCACCTCAGGCGAGCGCCACACAAGGCAGATAGGCTCCACCACCAGCATCGCCATTGCAGCCCTTGACCACAACATCTGGGTAAAGGTCGGCGGCGATGAGAGCAATCAGCTCCTCTGCTACTCCACAGACGGCGGCAAGAACTGGACTGATATCACAAATTCTCCCGAAGAGGGCAAGGTTTACTACAAGGGCAAGGTCGCTCTTACAGCTGACGGCTCCGCTCTTATCTGGAGCCCCTCCAATTCAAACTTTACATACCGCACCGAGGACTGGGGCAGCACCTGGGAAAAGGTCGAGGGTATCATCGGCAGCCAGGGCGTATATCTCATCGGCGACCCTGTTAACAAGGATTATGTTTACGGCTGTGCAAACAGCATACTTTATGTAAGCTCCGACGGCGGCAAGTCCTTCAAGAGAAAGTTCGATACCATGAGCACCTACAAGCGCCTGGCAGTTGCTCCCGACATTGAGGGCACAGTTTATATCCCCGGCGGCGGAAGCGGACTTCTCAAGACCACCGACCACGGCGAGAACATTACTCTTGTGAACGGTCTCAAGTTCTGCGAGGCAGTTGGACTGGGCAAACCCAAGAATGACGGCGATCCTTATGTTATCTACGTATGGGGCACTCCCAAGGACAGTGATGTAAAGGGCATTTATATGTCCGAGGACGAGGGCGAGACATGGGTAAGAGTAAACGATGACCTTCACCAGTTCGGCGGCACAGGAAACGGCGAATTTGTTGTGGGCGATATGAACGTTTACGGCAGATGCTATATGTCCACAGTAGGTCTGGGAATCGCATACTGCGACAAGAATGAAAAATAATCGGCATTATAATAAAAGGGGCTGTCGCAGCTTAAATGCGGCAGCCCCTTAAAATTAAATAAAATTCATAATATTGATGTCCGATACGCTCTCATCAAATTCAAGCAGAGCATCGGAAATGTCCGTCTGCTTTATATAGCAGGCTGTATCCGCAGCCTCATCACAGGCAAAACATTCAAAGCCGAGACTTTTAAGCTGTGCAGCTCTCCTGCTCCCCTCTTCACTTTTCGGGCATATTACGGAAGCGGTGATAAAGCATCTGCTGCCCGAAAGGGTGATATTATCGCAGCGAAGCTTGCCGTAGATCGGTACCTTATGAACAAGCCACGCTGCGGTTATCTCAGACTTAGGCACATTAAATATGACGGTTTTCCCATGCTCATTCTTTTTCAGCGCTGCTAAACCCGTCTTTGGCATAACGCTTTCAAGAGCATATGTCACTCCGTCATAAACCGCATACATTTCATCAGCTGTCATAATGCCATTTCCTCCCGCCACATCATTTTTCATTTAAACTGATTATATCACATGAGATTTTTCTTGTCAAATTTGTTAACCAGTTTCAACATTTTGCTCTGCAAGCACCACTACTGTGATATTTTTTTTATTAAATGTTAAATTTACTATTTACAAGTATAAAAAATAATGGTATAATATGGAAAAGGTACTAACAATAAACGTTATTTTATACTAAGCACCAATTAAAAACTATACAAAAAATCGAGCATAATCTTGCGTGTATGGGTTATGTGAAGATTTTTTGTCTATAGGTTGATTGAGGATTAGTATTAGTATTATTCTCAGCTCCGAAAACCCACAGGAAAAGAGGCTGCTGCAGAAATCTGCAGCAGCCTCTTTAGAGTTTTTAATTTTACAAATTATCATGCAGTAGGTGCGAGGATAGGATACTGACCTACATATGCAGTCTCATAACCCTTGTTGTAGCAGGTCTCCTGGCTCTTTGCAATTCGCATTGTTCTGCCGTGCACATTAACATCAGCTAAAGTATCATTAGTTGCTACGGTGAACATTGATTCATAAGGCTTGGAAGATACAGCGCAAACTGCATCCCAGTCAAAATTTGTGGTGCAGGTGCTGCAATCCTTCTTCTGCTCACTGTAAAGTGCTAACTTCACGGTATATGTTGCAGGATAGATCTCAACATACCATGATCCCGCAAAATCTTCGCTGAGACCTGAAAGGATACCTTTGGCAGCTTCGTCCCATTTAACAGCACCTGGAGTAATCACCGAACTTCCCGAAGCCTCGGAACTGCCAAGGATACGGAGGTCATTTATGGTAACGTCCTTGGTATTGCTGTCCATGCCGAATTTGCACGCTGTTCCGCCTGACGGTACCGCACCGAAATAATCCTCGACCTTCGCTCCCCTTGTCTGGAGAGAGTTGAGATAATCCTGTGTTGCCACATATATCTGCTGTGCCTGGTCATTGGCTTCTCTTATTCTCGAGGTCCTTATGTAATCTGTCATATTGGGAACTATTATCATAAGGAGCACCGATATGATAGCAATTACAACTATAAGCTCAAGAAGAGTAAAACCCTTTAAGCTTTTGATATTTTTTTTGATTTTGCTCATTGGACACCCTCCTGTTAATATTTTCGATATGACATCAGTTGAGGCTCATGGGGTTTGTAGCCTTCATGTAACGCTCAAACTCGTTGATATCAAGGCTCTTCTCTCGAGCGTGCATTTCGGTGATAGTGCCTTCCTTAACCATACGTGCAAGCTCCTGATCGAGGCATACCATTCCGTCCTTCCTACCTGTCTGGATAGCGGTCTGGATAAGGTGTACCTTATTGTCACGGATCATTGCCTTGATGGAGTCGGTAGCGTTGAGGATCTCAAGTGCTGCTACTCGGCCTGTTCCGTCAGCCTTGGGGATAAGGGTCTGGGCGATGATACCTACGAGAACTGTTGCAAGCTGTGTACGGATCTGGTTCTGCTGATGTGCGGGGAATGCGTCGATGATACGGTTAATGGTATCAGACGCAGATGTGGTATGAAGTGTACTCATAACCAAGTGACCTGTTTCTGCGGCGGTTACTGCGGCAGTGATGGTCTCATAGTCACGCATTTCTCCTACGAGGATAACATCGGGGTCTTCACGGAGAGCTGCACGGAGAGACAGTGCGAAGGACTCAACGTCGTCGCCGACCTCACGCTGGTTTATCATACATCTCTTATGCTCGTGAATGTACTCGATAGGGTCCTCGACAGTGATGACATGGGCGCTGCGGTTGCAGTTTACATAGTCGATCATACCTGCCAGAGTTGTGGATTTACCGGAACCTGTAGGACCTGTTACAAGGATAAGTCCTCTGGGACGCATTGCAAAATCTCCAAGAATAGGAGGCATATCCAGATCCTCAAGTGTGGGGATATCATTTCTCAGCAGACGGATAGCAATAGCTGTGTCGCCTCTCTGGTGATATACGTTTACACGGTGACGGTAGCCTCTCTTGGTAACATACGAGAAGTCGGTATCGATCCTGTTCTTGATGTTCTCGATATTTCTTCCGCCTGTCATCTGCTCTACCAGCTTCATGATAGCGCCGTCGGTCATCTCAGGGTAAGAGCTGAGCTTACGTAATGTACCGTGAAGACGAACGATAGGTGAGATCTTGGTTGTGAAGTGAACGTCCGAACAGCCGAGGACTCTCGCCTCGTCAAGAATTTTGTCGATATTGAGCACCACTCTGTCGGCAGGCTTTTTTTCGATATCGATATCCATATTATCCTCCATTCTGCCACGCAGCGGTGTTCCGCACGGCGGCAATTAAATATTTTTCGGGATTTCCCCTTATTAAACGGCAAAGGTAAGCTTTACAAGCTCATCCAAGGTTGTTCTGCCTTCCAGTACAAGCTCTGCAACGTTATCACGCAGGAGCTTGCATCCCTGTTCTTTTGCAAGAGAGGAAATTGCGTCAACCTTGCCGTCGGCGGCGATAAGAGATGCCATTTCATGAGTACAAAGAAGTATCTCATGGATAGCGGTACGTCCTGTGTAGCCGGTGTTGTTGCACTTGGGGCATCCGCAGGCATCGTATATTGTAGCGGACTCGGTAATTCCGAGAAGCTCATTTTCTTCGGGAGTGGACATTCTGGGGGTCTTGCACTCGTTGCAAACGACCTTACAAAGTCTCTGTGCAACGATACCGATAAGAGAAGTTGCTACCATGTAAGGCGCAACGCCCATATCTACCAGACGGGTGATGGTGGAAGCAGCATCGTTTGTATGAAGTGTGGAGAGCACCATATGGCCTGTGATAGCGGCTCTGATAGCGATCTCTGCTGTTTCCTGGTCACGCATTTCTCCGACCATTACGATATCGGGGTCCTGACGGAGGATAGAACGGAGGGCTGCCGCAAAGGTCATGCCTGCCTTTGCATTAACCTGGCACTGGTTGATGCCTTCGATATTCTTCTCGACAGGGTCTTCGACTGTGATTACGTTAACATTGGGCTTTGCAAGCTCACCGAGAGCTGCGTAAAGGGTGGTTGTTTTACCGGAACCGGTAGGTCCTGTTACCAGCATAACGCCCTGAGGAACCTTGATAAGTCTTGAGAAACGGTCGTAGTTGTATGGTGTCATACCGAGGTCGGTAATCTTACGAACACCAACATCACCTGTTGCCAGGATACGGATAACGCACTTCTCACCGTTAACTGTAGGAAGGTTAGATACACGGACATCAAGGGTGGTTCCGTCAACGACCTGTGTGAAACGGCCGTCCTGAGGTACTCTCTTCTCGGCGATGTTCATGCCGCTTATGATCTTGATACGTGTGATAAGGGAGTTATGTACAACGTTTGAAACGTTCATCAGCTCGATAAGATCGCCGTTTACACGGATACGTATTCTTGTGTATGTCTTGAACGGCTCGATATGAATATCCGTTGCGTTTGCACGGAAGGAGTTTTCAACGATTGTGGTACAGAGCTTAACGATAGGCGCATTATCGACACGCTCGGCGATCTCTGCTTCCTCTGCGCTCTGCTCCTCAGCCTGGAACTGGCTCTCAACGGAGTCGATAACCTTGCCGATGTTGGAGTTGGAGTATATCTTGCCTATGGCTCTGGTGATAGCTGCCTTTGTTGCAAGGACAGGAACAACGTCCATACCTGTTGTTACCTTGATGTCCTCGAAGATGTAGAAGTTTACGGGGTCGTATGAAGCAACGGTAAGTCTCTTACCGGTGATCTTGATGGCAATTATGGTGTGCTTTTTAGCCAGTGCCTCAGGTATCTTCTTTACAGCCTCGATATCAATGACGGTCTCGGGGTCGTCCAGGTCAACAAAGGGAATGTTCTGCTTTCTGGAAAGGACCTGTCCGAACTGTACGTCCGTAACATATCCCAGCTCGATAACATAGTCACCGAAAAATTTGCCGGGGACATTATCATTTTTCTTGGCGTCAAGTACATTCTGAAGCTGCTCTTCAGTAATGATGCCCTCATTAACCATGTACTGACCGATAGGAATGTTCTTCATAAACGTTATAACTCCTTCTCCGCAGACGATATTTGCTCTGCCGCATCCTAACTGCGGGAAAAATGCGGGATTTTTATTATTTGCGGTCAAAAACCGCTTTTTTGCTTGAAATAAATTGTAATTTGTGGTACTATATATGTAACCCTGCGGAAAATACCGCAGAAATTATTTTCATTATTAAAGGAGACTGATAAAATGGGCAATATCAGCTTGGAGACAATGGAAAACATAATGAACATTACAGTTTATGTTTTCGTATTTCTTTTCGGCATAACCATCGGAAGCTTTCTTAATGTATGTATCCTCAGGCTGCCGAGGGGCGAATCACTTGTTAAAAGGAACTCCCACTGTATGACCTGCGGAACACCTATTAAATGGTATGACCTCATTCCCGTGTTCAGCTGGCTGATACTCAGAGGCAAGTGCCGTGCCTGCGGTTCAAAGATATCACCCAGATATATGCTGGTGGAATCACTTACGGGAGTAATGTTCGTGGGAATTTTCCTCCGTTACAATTTCTTTGACTACGGGCTTTATCCTGTAATGCTGTGCCTGTTCATGGCAGGTCTTATCGTCCTCTGTTTCCAGGATATCGACAACAGGGAGATGTGCGTTTCTGTTCTGATCTATACTTTTATTATTGCAATCGCTTCTCATGTGCTGAACTTCATCACTGTTGATACCCAGAAGCTTTTCTTTTTCCCCGAGACTGATATCAGAGACGGAATTTACGGAATGTTATCCGTGAGCCTCGTTATCCTTGTGATGGGCTTTGTGGTAACTCCCCTGTTCTACAACGCTTTTGTCAGCGAGGAGAGAAAGTCTCTCAGAGGCGTTAAGGCTAATCTGAAGCGCACCTCGGAAAGTGACAGGAATTACAAAAAGCTGGTAGCTGAAAAGGAAGCGCTTGAAGCCAAGATCAAGGAAGAAGGTCCTGTGTTCGGCTTCGGAATGGGCGATGTTATCCTTATGGCGGCAGGCGGTCTCATGCTTGGACTGAAAGCCACAATTACCGCAGGAATCATCGCTGTGGTGCTTGGTGCAATATACGGCGTTATTCTCAAATACATCAGGCGCAACGACGACTCGGAGGATTCAAACGTATTTGCTTTCGGCCCCTTCCTCATTATCGGACTTGCTGTGGGAGCTTTTGTTAACGGCTCGCTCATTGATATGTATCTGAACTCGCTGCACATTGGAAGATAACGGATAAAATTTTACCCGTGCCGTGGTGTGAAAATCACACGGCACGGGTTTTTTGTTACTTGATAGAATAATACACGATATATGTATTCTTTGCTGCTGTAGTACCCACGTTGCTTCTTGTACCTGCATTGGCATCAAGATGAGTGTTATCAACTACTCTCTTTACGCCTGTAGTGGAAGCTGTTGCGGGAATGGTGGGGTTAGCAAGGTAAACAGAAAGCTTTGTGTAGTTGGAAGTCGCATTCTTTCTCTGGAAGAAATCATTTGCCTTCTTCTGCTTGCTGTAGTAATAGTCACTGTCAACGGTAATATCAAAGCCCTTGTCTGTAAAGTTGCTTATTCTGATATAGTAGTCAGCAGTGCCGTAGTATGCGTCACCCATTGCCATGTAGGAATTTCCTGTAGTGGCTGTGTAATCAAAGTTTGCCTGATTGAGGCTGCAAGCGGTCTTTCCGGGGAGACGGCGGACGATACGTCCGTAGAAATCTCCTCCGCTTGAGCCGGCACCGCCTGCCTTGTATGCTGTGTTATTGACAATGCAGATAACATCAACATCAGCAGCAGTAAGTGCGTTTCCCTCAAGATCAGTGGGATTATTGGCAAGAAATGTGGTAACAGCTGCTTCGGGAGAAGCCTGATCCTCGTAAATTCCTATGCTCTGGGCATACTTAACATTTCCTGCAATGTAGTTTGCTATTCCAAGCTCCGATGCTTCCTGGTTGGAAAGCACGGAGGTGTTGGAATAAACATCGTTTATAGGCTGGAACATTCTCATGATACCTGCCATAATGATTCCCATGATAAGCATGGTAACGATAAGCTCGATAAGGGTAAATGCCTTAAATTTTTTCTTCACTGCAATTCCCCCTTATGAATTATCGCCGACGAAGTATTTGTAGTCAACCTGAACATCATCATCATCTGTTGCCACAACAACACCGTCATCAATGTTTTTAAGTGTGTAAACTGCGCAGCGGGCAGTAAACTCCTTGTTTACAAACGAAGAGTTTGCGTTATCCTTTGTGCACTTGATGGTAAATGTGTAATTTCCCGATGTTGCACCGCTGTACTTTGTGGAACCTGACGGAATGCTGCTGTCATAATGAACATCAAAGAGACCCGAAGCAGTACCTGCCGCTCTCGTCTCAACATATTTCTGCTGCTCACTCATACGGTCGTTAAAATCATTGTTTGACCTGATGCGGGCACATACAGAAGCGTACATACCTACCAGCAGCAGTGAAGCTATGCCGAGAATTACCATTGCTACGATAACTTCGATCAGTGTAAAACCTTTGCAGGAGTTTTTAAAGCGTCTTTTCATATAAACTCCTCCTTATCAGGTCGCAGGTGCAGTCTTGATTCCGTTGTAGGAATAACCGACAACGCCTGTCTGCCAGCTGAACTTTGCCTCATGAGGCTGCTTGGTCTCCTCGGGTGGGATATAAACCAGACCGAAGTTGTTTGCGCCGCCAATGTTATTAACAAATGCAGATCCCATAAAGGAAGGAAGTATCTGCTTAGAGATTAAATCTTTCTTGTAATACATTGTCTTTGCTCCGCCAAGACCTGCATCAACATAGAATGATGCACCAGGGCCATAAAGATATCCCATGAGTGTTGTATCTCCGCCATTGTAGAATCGCATTGTAACGCCATCATCAAGATACCACATGATCTTAGGCGATTCAACATTAGGAACAGATCCACCTACAGATCCTGCAACAGCAACCTTAGAAGAATTAAGGCAATTATTATAATAAGATTCCGTAATGAGCTTGAAATCCTTAAATGCGTATGTATCGTTGTTTACACCCGTTTTAGGACAAATAACATACAAATATCCATTGCCCTTTACAACAATACCCTTTTTACCTGCAGGGAAAACACGGGTTGTTGAAGCTGCGTTGCCTCCACTGTAATAACACTCTTCACTGACACCGGAAGGCTTAAGAAGAAGAATTACATTTCCGGCTGAAGTATCAACTTCGAGGTAATTGGAATCATTGGTATATGTGGTAAGGTCAGAAATGCTTTTAGTAGCTCCCTGAATTGAAGACAGCTTGGAATAATCACTGAATGTTGAAACACCATCATTTTTTGCCTGCAGGGCAGGTGTTCTGAAATGCACATTCATTGTTGCACCACTGGCATCATCAGGATCATAAAGCGCTGTCATAATATCCCAAACCTTAGTAAATGCTGTTGCATAATCACGTGAACCTGCAGCTGCACTCAAATCACTGTAAACACCCTGAAGAACTGTTTTCCAGTTCTTATTAACTGTAGGTGCTGAATCCTGAGTATGATCTTTATATTTCAGGTTAGTGATAGTAACAACAGGTGTCGCTGATGAATCAACCACAAAATCATGTGTTGTCTGATCCAAATCAAAATACTGGCTGTACTTACTAAACAGAGTAGGAAGTGAGATCATATCAGCCGCTGCAAGTCTGCCTGTATCATTTGTAGGAAGTGAAATCTTCATAAGATACGAAGGAGTTTCACTCATAGTAACAGAAGAAGTGCTTACAGCCATATTGTCCATAAAGTTGGATTTATCCATCTGAATAACATATTTAAGGTTATCTGTATTTACTTCAACAAATTTGCTTGTAACCTGAGACTGCCATATTGCATTTGTGGGATACAAATCAAGCAGCGCCTGTCTGATAGCATGCAGTTCCATGCAGCCCTCATACACTGCGGGCACAGATGATGTATCAGCCTTATAATAATAGTAAATTGTTCCGGAAGCAAGCGATGAAAAATCACCGGTCTTCAATACGTTATTCCACAGCTGTGATCCTGTATCTATAGTGGTCTCAATTTTATTATTTGTATGATCTACAGTATATCTTACTATACCCTGTATGTAAGACTTCTTAAATGTATTTCCTCCACTGGTCCAACTACCATTTCCATTATAAGATGTAGTAACTGCAGCTGTAACAGATGAACGGTCACTTATAAAAAGGTCACCATCAGTTAACTGCTTACCACCTGCATTTTGCAAACCACCATTGATATTTAAATAATTATCAATATAGAGATTGCCTTTGATTGTTTTCATTTGATCTCCGCTTTGTTCCAAATTACCTACAATAACCTTAAAATCATTAGAGGTATTAGATGTATTAAGTTCAAGGTTATTCTCTAACTTAAGAGTATTGCGAACAAATATGAACGGATCCTCATTAGCGGGCTTACCCGCTGTTTTATTAGCTGTTATTTTTGTATTATTCTGTGCCTTAAAATCGCCATTAACAACCATGCTTTCGCCTGTTTTGAAAGAAAGCTCCTTTTGAGCATTGATATCTACATTACCATTTATAAAAATGCTTCCTGCTGTAACACCATTGTTTCCCCAATTAAAGTTACCGCCTGTAACAGTACCGCCAAGAACATCAACGTTGTTGTTAAGTCCTGCAGAACCTACAGAAGTAAAGCCCACGTTTGTAGCCTTTTCCTTTTCAACAGGTGTGATGACCTTTGAAACAGTAGCTGAAATGCCATTATATGTAGCAGTACACTCCATAAGAACCCACATATCCTTAATATAGTAGGTTGAGGAGCTTCCTCCTGAAAGATCAGCGGACTGAGCAGCAGAAATAGCATTTCTATTGATTCCGGCACCAGAACCATCATCATAAATAAGCTTTAAAAGCTGTATTTTTACCTTGACATTTCCGTCTCCCGGGTCAGCCATCATGCCTGAAGTGCTATCAACCCAAGAAATATCAGAAACATCAAATTCCATATAGCTGTTATCGATAATATTCTGCCATGAACTCGGATATGCAGCTTTAAGCTGTGTTGCCTGGGGGTCATTGATACTATCCCAAGCTTTAAGAGATTTACTTACATTATAAACAGGCTTGCCGGCACCATTTGTCTCAAGAACACCGGCAATAGCCTCCTCAAGCTCAAGTGCCTGGCTCTTGTCGGAAGAACCTGACGCTATTGCAGTCAGTCCGCCTGAACCATCTGACTTATACTTTGAGTCACCCATGATGGTCTGGGTAAGTACATCAACGCCGGATCTCGCAGTATAATATGCCTGGCTTTCCTCGTAGTTAGTGTTTGCTCTGTTCGTAGCGGTAGAAGCAATAGCCATTGCGCCTGCCAGCATGATTATGAGCACCGTCATAACTGCAAGAACCATCAGCAGAACAGCGCCCTTGAGCTTGCCGTGCCTGCTTTTTGCCTTAGTCATACATTTGCCACCCTTTCTATAAAATTTAAAAAAATGAGTGAAATTCTGCAAAATATTTCGCAATTTAATAAACAAGCCCACCCGAAAAAATGGTTGGTTTTTTCGGGTCGGTCTTGATTATTATTTTAGTCCTCAATATCAGCGGGATCCATGGTGTAAACCTCATAGATCTCGATGACCATATCGCCCTCGATCTTGCCGTCTTCGGTCTTACCCTCGTCCTTGTAGCTTGCGGAAACGCTCTGGAGATAAATGTTCTCCTCGTTATCAGCTACGGACTGGATAGCATCGAACACGCCGTCATTGTTTGTGCAGGTGTAGCTTACTGTTACAACAGTTCCGCCAACTGCAACACTTGCGGGAGCTGCAGGATAACCGCCCTCGTAAGCATAGCCAACCTCGGGAGGAAGCTTGCCTGCGATATCAGCGTTTATCTTCATAGGATATGCAACTGCATACTTATCATATGTATATGCTTCGAGCTGTGTTGATGTAAGTCTGTCAAGAGAAATTCCTGTGATCTCGATTCCTGCGGGGTGGAGCTTATCCATCAGATACTTGCTTATCTGATAAGTCTCGCCGTAATCTCTTTCGCTCATGAACTGCTTCTGAGTTTCCTCAACGGACTTGATATCATCTTCAAGGCGCTTCTTGAGCACTTCAAGAGTATCCATCTTGGACTGAACATCGTCTCTTTCAGCTTCCTTGGCAGTAAGTCTGTCCTCAGATGCCTGGAGATCTGCAAACTTAGGCTTGATAAAGGTGAAAATACCTACGCCCAGTACAACCAGCACTGCGAGCACGATAATGATTACCTTATCTCTGTATGAAAGCTTCATGCTCATTATTCAACACCTTCTTCCTGAGTTTCATCGGTTGTTTCGGTTGTCTCCTCAACCTCGACCTCGTTGGGTCTGGATACAAAGGAAACGGTGAATGTAATGGGGTCTTCCTGAGCAGCGCCTTCAACAGCTTCGCCGCCTCCGTTGGACTGGAAGCCGTCATATACGATATTATCGAACATATCAAGATCGTAGATAGCCTTTACAGCTTCATCGGGAGCAGTATTGTCCTTAGCTGTGCAGGAGATCTCAAAGCTACCTGAAGCATATGCGATCTCAGCTACGGAGCAGCTGTTGTCCTGGATAGTCTTTATTACAGTGTTGAGAACATCAACTGTAAGAGCAGACTTGGTATCGAAGTTGTATGCAGCTGTATCAAGGTCAGCCTTGTAAAGAGCAACCTTGTCGATCTTAGCCTGAGTGCTGTCAACAGCGGTGAGAGTTTCCATAACCTCGGGGCTGTTGATCCACTCATCGATCTCTGCGACCTTGGCATCGTTGTTGTTGATAGCATTGGTGATACCGAATACTACAGCGGCAACTACAGCAGCGGAAAGAACTACCGCACCGCCGAAACCGATAAGGAAGGAAGAACCTGCATCAGTCTTACCTGCGGAGGAGTCAGTCTCCAGGAGGTTGATGCGGTCTGTATCCTTATTGCTTCGGAACATTGCACCGATAGCATTTGCATAAGCCTGAAACTCGATGTTCTCATAGCCGGAGATGTTGTTGGGAACACCCAGAAGGCTTGTGGAGATATCCATTCCCTCGAGAGCGTTTGTAAGACGGATATACTCAGTGGTATCGCCGTAGAATACAACGTTCTGAATGGGGTTCTCGGGATTTCTCGACTTGTGGAACTGGATCATTCTGTAGATGTTCTCGTTTACAGCCTCGTAAACGTAATCCTCGGAATTATCGTAGTCAACAGCGTCGATGGAAGCAAATCTTGCGAATGAGAGCTGATTGTCCTCGTAGAGGTTAAGGCTGACGAAGTTGGGGTCAACCTGAACTACCAACATAGGCATCTTTGCAGATGCTTTCTTATCACTGAGAATGATTCTTGAAATTGCGTTACAGGTAACTGTTACTGACTTCAGGGAAATTGAAAGCATGGAGAATACTTTTCTGAAGCAGTCAACCACTTCAAAGGGGCAGGCAGTAGCCAGGATCTTAAGAGCCTGAACGCCTTCCTCTTCAACCTCACCTGCAATGGAATAGGAGATTGAATATTCCTCTGCGATACCCATTGTGTGCTGCATCTGGTTTGTTACCATTGTAAGGAGCTGTGCATTGGTCTTTGCCTTGGGGATATGCAGTTCCTTGAAGATTACCAGGTTGGAAGACAGTGTAACAACTGCTTCTTTATCATCCATACGTCTTGCTTTCAGCTCGTCGTTGATGATGGTTGCCATTTTGGGAATATCTTTTATATGACCATTTACGATCAGACCCTCACTGAGATCGATGGTAGATGCAGAAGAAACTCTGATCCTGCCTCTTGACTCAGTACCGCGAATAATGCGTATATGTCTGTCTGTAATATCAAATGAAAGCATTCTCGTCACCTCACTAAATTATTTTTAAAATTTTTATTTACGGGTTGTACCCCGATGACTGATTTGATTTATACCCGATCTTTTAGGTAATGTTGCCCATGGAGTTGTAGATCGCAGGAAGGATACCGGCAATAACAAGACCGATAGCAGTACCCATGAAGATGATCATGACAGGCTCGATAAGACCTACCAGACGGGATACAGCCTCGTCCGCTTCTTCCTGATAGAATGCTGCGGATTTTGCAAGGATTGAGTCAAGAGCACCGGATTCCTCACCGACATAGATGATAGATGTGAACATTGACTCGAAAATGCCTGTTCTCTGAATGGAAACCGAGAGGGCTTCACCCTGTTTAACTTCGTCGATAACCGTTTCAAATTTCTTTGATACATACAGGTTATTGAGGATGTTGGAGGATTTTGCAAGGCACTCTACCATGGGGATACCCGAAGAGTAGAGGGAAGCAAGCGTGGAACCGAAACGTGCGGTATAGATCTTAACTACCAGAGGACCGACAGGTTTCAATTTGATGATAGCCTGGTCGAATTTGTATCTGATATCGGGAACCTTAAGAGCGTACTTGATAGCAAATACAAGACCGACAACGATAAGGGCGATGAGCCACCAGTACTTTTTAAATCCGTCGGAGAATGCGAACAGAGCACCTGTAAGACCCTTCATATCTTCTTCGGTAAGAAGGTCCTTGAAGGTAGGCATGATAAAGGTGAACATGATGATTACGATAGCTACACAGAGTACGCAGAGGATGATAGGATACATCATTGAGCTCTTGATCTTGTTGTTGAGCTTTGCGTCGTTTGTGTACTGATCTTCCATCTTCTTCATAACCATATCCAGATTACCGGAGGTCTCACCGGCCTGTATCATTGATATGTAGAAGTTAGGGAAAGCGTCGCCCTGCATCTTTACTGCGTCGGAGAAGGAAGTACCCTTCTGGACCTCTTCATAGATCTCACGGTAGATCTGCTTGGGTCCCTCTTTGATCTGTTCACGCTGCATGATATCAAGCGCCTTTACAAGTGTAAGACCTGACGTGATCATTGCAGACATCTGACGGCAGTCATAAGCAAGTTCCTTTGTGGTGAACTTGTGCATATTCTTGCCGGTTCCGCCCTTAGCTTCTTTATAGCTGGAGCAGAAAAGACCTTTTTCATGAATCTTCTCAAGGAAGTCATTAACGTCCTCGGCGTTCATCTTCTGGTTCTTGACGGTGTTTCCCTGAACGTCGGTAGCCGTATAGATAAAAGTCTTCATTAAATTGTGACACCTCCGAATAAAAAATAGCTTATACCGAAAAGCACACAATTATTTATTATGCTTTTCAAATACTTATCATATTATATCATTTTGACCAAAAATTAGCAATATGTTAATTTAACCAAATTGTAACCGATTATTACGACCATTTGACCAAATGTCGCATTTCTTCATATGTGCAGTTGTACAAATACAATAATAAATCAGTATTCGTATTGGCATTTTCATACTCATTCCACAAAAGCGTCCGATATCTTTCAGCAAAATGCGAGCAGAAAGTTTGAAAAACCAAATTTTGTAATATTTTACATATTCAGCATTATTTTTTGTCATTTTATAAACACAGCCGATTTTTGCAGGCTCGTGTTCACAGACCCAGAAGCCTCTCAGCATTAAAATAGTATATCATTTTCTTTTCTTCTGCTGTGAGAGATGTGCTTTCTATCAGCATATGCACATCTTTCGGGTCGTTCCATGGGCTGTCCGATGCAAAAAGTACCTTGTCCGCACCATATGTCCGCACAAGCTCGGTCATATGCTCGGGAGATATCCTGCCCGCAGTGTATGCCGTATCGAACCAGACATTCTCAGCTCCCGCAAGAAGCCTTGCCGCCTCGTCCTCGCACCTTACGCCGCCCATATGGGCAACAACAAATTTCACACCCGACACCTTATCCAGCACTCTTGCCATCATCTGCGCATCGGTATGGATATCGTAGGGAGACGAACAGTCAATGCCGCTGTGCATCACAACGATAAGCCCCAGCTCGCCGCATCTGCGGTATATGGGTATCATGCGTTCCTCATCGGCATAGAAGTTCTGAAAATCGCCGTGGAGCTTTATACCCTTTCTACCCTGCTCTGCCAGCCTTTCAAGCACCGCAAATACGCTTTCATCGGGATAGACCGCTCCGAAGGGGATTATATTGCCCGTCTCCTTTGCAGCCTCCTCCGCCCAGCGGTTCGTACCCTCCACCTGAGTGGATTTGGTCGCCACAGGCAACAGCACAGACATATCAACGCCGCAGGCTGACATATTTTCCGAAAGACCTTTTACGGTGCCGTCTGAGTAAAAATTCTCGTCAAAGCCCATATCAGCCTTTACCACATCAGCCAGCAGGCGAGTTATGGCTTTTTCCGCCAGTCCGTCAGGAAATGCGTGGGTGTGGAAATCAATTAGCCGTATTATTATCACCCCTTGCTTCGGCTTTTTCTGTGATAGCTGTTAAAATCAAACTTTGTGATATCACAGATAAAGTCCATCATGCTGCCGCTCATATTCATCAGCGATTTCATGGTCGATGAATTTATTTCCAGGGGAATATCGGCAGGGTACCTTGTTTCGATATAGTACCTGTTGAGCACGGCGCTTTCGTCTATCCACTGGATAAAGCTGTCGTCCATCATGGCAGCCTGCTTGCACAGCCATGTAAGGTTGTGACCGTCCAGCAGATGCCTGCTCTTGAAAAGAAGATAGCCTTTCAGTGCCTTTTCGATGCACTGCTGGCAGTGAAACGCCGCTACATAATAAAGCTGCGGATCGTCGCAAAGGACCTCCGCCGCCATTCTGTCAAGAGACGCATGATATATCCAGTCGTAATAGCGCTTGCTGTCGCCTTTTTTGCTATTCCTTGACATAGAGCCGATCACCGCCGTTCTCTACACGGTACGCAAAGGAGCAGTCGTCCTCCGCACACTCGTCCCAGTCGCTGATGTTGTACACGATGAAATCGCATGGCACAGGGCAGTCAGTCTTGAGCAGAAGCTTTGTTTCCACCTGCTCGGGAAGAATGCTGTCCTCAACGACAACACACAACTTGAAGCTTGTGACCTTTCCTGCCGTATTGGTCTTGCGTGATACAAGATATATCATACAGGGGTCGCAAAGTTTGATTATCTGCTGCACCATTTCGCCGATGATATCATTTACAGGTCCTGACATATTAAACGCTCCTTTCCATGCTGACATTCCGTCCAATCACCCCTATATTGTACCACATATTCTACAAAATGTCAATGTCATCAGAGCAAAAAATTGGGCAGAACCGCAACAAAACACGGCTCTGCCCAAAGAACTTATATCAACATCAAATTTTATCTGCCGAGAACACGATTGTAAAGCTCCTCGTATTTTCTTGCGGAATTTGTCCATGAATAATCTGTTTTCATGCCTCTGGAGACCATCTGATCCCATTCCTTGCGGCAGTCGAAGTAGATGTGCTTTGCATAGTTGATAGTGCCCAGCAGCTCGTCTCCGTTGTAGTTTGCAAAGGAGAAGCCTATTCCTGTGCCGTCAAACTCATTATATGGCTGAACGGTATCTTTAAGTCCGCCCGTTTCACGGACAATAGGCACTGTGCCGTATCTGAGGGCTATGAGCTGAGTAAGTCCGCAGGGTTCAAAGAGGCTGGGAACAAGAACAGCGTCGGAAGCCGCATATACCTTATGAGCAAAGCCCTCGTTAAAGAAGATATTTGCGGATACTCTGCCGGGCATTCTCATGGCATATTCTCTGAACAGATTTTCATACTGAGGATCGCCTGTACCAACAACAACAAACTGAGTGAACTCGTCGCAGATGCGGTCAAGGGCATATCTTACAAGGTCAAGCCCCTTCTGATCGGTGAGACGGGAGATTATGCTGATAACGAATTTATTCTCATCAACAGGCAGACCAAGCTCCTGCTGGAGAGCCTTCTTGTTGGCAGCCTTGCCCTTCTTTATGCTGCGGGTGCTGTACTGCTTTGCGATGCAGGTATCGGTCTCGGGATTATATGCCTGATAGTCGATGCCGTTAACGATACCGCAGAGAGACTGATTTCTTGCTCTGAGCAGACCGTCCAGACCCTCGCCGTAATAGCCTGTCTGTATCTCCCCTGCATATGTATTGCTGACGGTGGTGATGAAATCGGAGTAAACCAGACCGCCCTTGAGCATATTTGCGTCCTTATTGAACTCAAGCTTATCAGGAGTGAAAACATAATCGGGCAGACCTGAAAGCGCCTTGATAGTATCAATATCCCACACGCCCTGGAAGCGGAGGTTGTGGATAGTAAAGATAGTCTTTGTTCCGTAGTAGAACGGATTATCTTTATAAATAGTATGGAGGTAAACAGGAACAAGACCTGCCTGCCAGTCGTGGCAGTGGATAATGTCGGGGCGGAAGCCCACAACAGGCAGGATAGCAAGCACAGACTTTGAGAAATAGATGAACTTTTCGATATCGTATCGGGTATCCGCATAGGGCTTATCTCCGCCGAAATAGAAAAGGTTATCAACAAAGTAGAAGGTTATGCCGTCGTACTCATATTCCATAATGCCGACATGGACGCTGGAAAAGCGCTGACCCATATCCATATAAAAATGGTGTACGTACTTGAAATTATTGCGGAACTTGTCGGGGATACAGCGGTAGTTGGGCAGTATCACACGGCAGTCATATTCATTCTTATCAAACATTTTGGGCAGAGTTCCCACAACATCGGCAAGGCCGCCTGTCTTTATAAAAGGAACACACTCGGAAGCAACAAACAATATATTTTTCATAAGCTCCTCCTGCATTAAGGCGGCACGATACCTGCACACCTTATATTTATATGAATATTATAAAATATTTTTCTGATTTCGTCAAGACTTTTTTATAAAATGCACAGTATATTTCAGAGGATATATTTCGCCACTTTTTCACTTATTTCTTGCCGCTCCCAAAAGCTCCTTTATGCCGATGAATATTACGAACACGGAAAAAATCTTACCCAGCAGCCCTGTGTCGATAAGCCTTGCACCGTATGCCCCGAGACAGGCTCCCACGGTGCCTGCAATAATGGCGGGGAGCATAGCTTTCAGATCGATAAGCCCGTTCTTTCGGTGAATAAATACCGACAGCGCCGCTATAGGCAGGAAATATATCAGGTTCACGCCCTGTGCATCTATCTGGCTCATGCCTATTACGGCGGTGAGCCAGATAATCAGTATCATTCCCCCGCCCACTCCCATTGATGCCAGCAGCCCTGCCGCAAATGCCGCAAGCCATGTAAGGAACGTCATTTCATCAGCCCCCTTGCGCCAGCTGCAATAAGCAGAAGTCCGAACACTGCCGACAGCAGCCTGACGGATATCTTTTTCATAAGCTTTGTCCCTATAAGCGCTCCCGCCAGACCAAACGGTATGCACATCAGTGCGCTTTTAAAGTCAAGCTTCCCGCCAAATGAGTAAAACACAGCCGATATCACTGACAACGGCAATGTTATCGCCAGCGAGCAGGCGTGCGCTTTTTTCGGCTCCAGCCCTGTCTTTTTCAGCATTGGCACGGCAACTATCCCTCCTCCCGAGCCGAAAAATCCGTTTGCAATGCCTGTGACCAGCCCCAGAAGCGCCATTTTCATATTCTTACGCAAAAAAATCCCTCCCGTTGTATTTTCTCAACATCGGGAGAGATTATACTATTAAAATTGATAACCGTCAATCATCTTTCTAAGCTGCTGCATACGATAATCTGTCTCGGTAATGACATCGGCGCACTTTTTCAGCTCATCGGCAATATCGTCCTGATTTTCCAGATCCTTTTTATATCTGAGCTTATGGTCAAGGCTTGCCCAGAAATCCATTGCCATTGTCCTCAGCTGTACCTCTACTTTCATATTGCGCTTGCCCGATGAAAAGAACACAGGCACTTCAACAATGAGATGCAGGCTGCGGTAGCCGTTGGGCTTTGGTGAAAGAATGTAGTCCTTGGTGCGGATAAGGGTGATATCGTCCTGGGAAATAAGCTGCTCCGCCAGCTTGTAAATATCATCGGGAAATGCGCAGATAACACGTATGCCTGCGATATCAAAAAGCTCACGCTCGATCGTCCTGATATATTCCTCGGGATTTGACACATTTGCTTCAATTCCACGGCGCTCCAGCTTGTCAACAATGCTCTGTGGCGTTTTGATGCGTGACTTTATGGATTCTATGGGGTTGCGGTCATGGGTAAGCTTGAACTCGTCATTTAAGACCTGAAGCTTTGTCTCCACCTCACGGAGAGCACAGCCGTAATATGTCATAAGCTTTACAAAGGGCTGACTGCCGTCGATTATGGTATTTATGTCCGCATTGCTCATCTGCTTGAAGATCTCAGTGTTCATGTTCCCACTCCAAATTTATTTCAGAACGAATATTTCGTGATGTTCAGGATTTACTTTTCTTAATAATTTTATCATATTATTTTGGCTGTGTCAATGTTTATATGGGAAATTATTTGTGTTAAAATAGGAAAAGATAAGTACAAGGGGGCAGCGAAAATGAAGAAGATAAAATGGCTGGCAACGGGCGGAACCATATCATCTGTGGAGACCGAAAAAGGGCTTGTTCCCGCATCGTCAGATGAGCAGATGAAAAAGATGCTTGAGGTGCTGGGTCTTGCTTCCGAAAACATATGCACGGAGCAGCTTATGAACATAGACAGCACCGAAATATCCTGCGATGATATCAGGAACATAGGCATCGCCGCCGATAAAGCGGTTCGTGGGGGCTTTGACGGAATAATCATCACCCACGGCACGGATACCATGGCATACACCGCCGCCATACTTGACAGAATGATGGACGGCTGCCCCATACCCGTTATCATCACAGGCTCTCAGAGGCCATTTTTTGCAGATGATTCCGATGGAAAAGCAAACCTGCTCAACGCACTGAATGCAGCCTGTGAAAATATCGGCGGAGTTCATATCCTTTTCGGAGACAAGCTCATCAGGGGCGGCAGGGCATACAAGGCATACACCAGAAACGACAACGCATTCATCTCCCCCAGCGGAAAATACTCGGGGTCAATATCAGGCGGCAAGCTCATATGCAGCGAAAAAAAGCCAGACGGCAAATATATCTTCCGCAGTGATTTCAGCCACAAGGCAGGGCTTATCAAGATAACCCCCATGACAAGACCCGAGGAGATAGAAACCGCCGCAAAGCTGTATGACGGCATTGTCATCGAGGGCTACGGCATCGGTGCCATTCCCACAAGGCTTTTGCCTGCAATAAAAAGATCCATATCGGGCGGAGTAAAGTGCGTGCTCATATCCCAGTGCCTTTTCGAGGGGGTTTCCATGGGCGTGTATAAGGTCGGAACACAGGCAAAGGATATCGGCGTTATCTCAGGGGGCGACCTTACGGCAGAGGGTGCGCTGGCAAGGCTTATGTTCGGGGAGATATGACGTTTCTTGACATTTTTCCCTGTCAATGCTATAATAATTAGTGTCTTTTTTTATCGGAAGCACAAGGGAGTGTGGTCAAATGGGTTCCGAAGCAAAGAAATATGAAATAGATATGTGCAGCGGCTCAATACTGAAAAAAATGCTGGCGTTTACTATCCCGCTTATGTTTTCAAGTATTCTGCAGCTGCTTTTCAATGCCGCAGATATTGTGGTCGTGGGAAAATTCGCAGGCGATAACTCTCTGGCGGCTGTCGGCTCGAACACAGCGCTTATAAATCTGCTGACAAACCTTTTTGTGGGGCTGTCCATAGGTGCAAACGTTACAGCCGCACGATTCTATGGAGCAAAGCGTGATGAAGACCTGAGCGACACGGTACATACATCAATGGCAATAAGCCTTATCAGCGGAATTTTTCTTACTGTGGTCGGCATACTGGGCGCAAGGCAGATGCTTGAATGGATGCAGACACCCGAAGAGGTTATCGACCTTGCTTCCCTTTATCTGCGGATATACTTCATCGGTATGACCTCCAACATGGTATATAACTTCGGAAGCGCTCTGCTGAGGGCTGTGGGCGATACAAAGCGACCGCTTTATTACCTTATTGCGGCAGGCATCATCAACATTATCCTGAACCTTATCTTTGTTATAGTGTTCAAAATGGACGTGGCAGGTGTTGCGCTGGCGACCATCATTTCCGAGACGATCTCGGCTGTGCTGGTAGTAAGGTGCCTTATGAAGGAAACGGGCGCTATCAAGCTTATCCTCAAAAAACTGCGCATTGACGGCGCAAAGCTTGGCATGATAATGAGGATAGGTCTCCCCGCAGGCTTTCAGGGGATCGTATTCGCCCTTTCAAACGTAGTTATCCAGTCCTCCGTAAATATTTTCGGAAACATAGTGGTTGCGGGAAATTCAGCCGCCGCCAACATTGAGGGCTTTGTTTATGTGGCAATGAACTCATTCTATCAGGCGACTATTTCCTTTGTGAGCCAGAACTTCGGCGCAGGAAAATATGAGCGCATAAATAAAATAGTTATCCGTGGCGAGGCGTGCGTTATCGCTGTGGGAGTGGTGCTGGGAAATCTGGCGGTAATCTTCGGCGAGCAGCTGCTGAGCATATACTCCAACAATCCCGAGGTAATTGCTGCGGGAATGGTTCGACTGGGAATAATATCTCGAACATACGCACTGTGCGGCATAATGGACGTTATGGTGGGCGCTCTGAGGGGCATCGGCTACTCGATAATGCCCATGATAGTATCCCTTGTAGGCGCCTGCGGACTTAGACTTTTATGGATAGCAACAGTTTTCCGAATACCCGAATATCACAGGATAGAAACGGTTTACCTCTCCTACCCTATCACATGGATAATCACCTTTACGGTGCATATCATCTGCTTTATCTGGGCAAGGCACAGGGTAAAGGTTCAGTACGAAATGACGGGTCAGCCCTCCGAATAACTCCGAATAAATGGTCAGGCATACCAATGAGTGTGCCTGACTTTTTTATTTTCATAACAAATGCGTCATCAAATCAATGTCATCTTGTATCATTTTTCGTTGTTATGACACAAAATGAGGCACTGCAATTAAATAATATGTAGTTTTTTTGAAATAACTGTTGATTTTTGGGGCTTGACGTGGTATAATGGAAAAAGCGGTAAAATTGACAGAATAAATATGTGAAGGAGCTGCGCCATGGATAAAAAAATTACCGATATAACCGACCCGTCCATCATTGTTCCCGCTAACAACTGTAAAGACATTTATTTTTCTCTCTTTAACAGTATGTATGACGGACTCAGTGTTTTTGAGGTTTGCGGAAATAAGATCAGGGCGCTGTACCTTAACGAAAGATATTTCGATAATGTGGGCTACACCCTCGAACAATACACCCCTTATATTGAAAACGTTACCGTTACCCTTTTTGAAGAGGACGAGCAGCGCATTTTCGGTCTGGCGCAGGATTGTATCAGGAATCACTCCGACTTTTACTGTGAGGTAAGGGGCTACAGATATGACGGCTCTGTCGGCTGGTTCTGCATACGTGCAAGAACTGTGGATTTCATCAAAAGTGATAATCCCGTTTTCCTCGCTTCCATCAACGATATCTCACGCCGCAAGGAGCTGGAGCATAAGTACAACATAAGCAAGGAGCGCTACAGGATACTTGAGGAAACCAGCAGCGCCTTCCTTTTTGAATATTCGCTTCTCAATGATAACATGACATTTTTCCCCAAGGCGGGAAAATCCCATGAGATAGTAAACTACGGAATGTACCTCAGGCGCAGCAACAGGATATATCCCGATGATGCTATATATTTCTACTACATACTTATGAGATGCTGCCGCAAGGAATGCAAGGGCTTTATAGATATCAGGTATCTTGACAACGTAACGGAAGAATATATCCATTCAAGAGTGCATTATTCAAGCATTGCCGATGAATTTGGCTTTGTGCTGAAGATCGTGGGCAGGATAGAGGATATAACCGAGCAGAACGGTATCAAGGCAGACCTTATCGCCGAGAAATACAATGCGCCGTACGGCACTCTTCCCGCTGCGGGGGACGCTATTGCCCAAATAAGCGAAAAGATATCCCACGAGGGCACAAAGGGCGCTCTGCTTTTTGCTGACATAGACGATTTCGGCGACTTTAACAGCAGGTACGGCAAGGAAGCCACTGACAATGCTGTGGCCCTTGCGGCTGAGATAGTAGGCGATGTATTCAGCGACTCTGTTGTGTTCAAATTCCCCGATGATGAGTTCGTGATATACACCGAAAATATGTCCGAGCCTGATCTGCATGACAGATACGAAAAGCTTCAGGCAGCGTGCAGGACAATAAAGCTCACCTCAGGCAATACCGTCAGCGACATCGGCATCACATTCAGCGTAGGCGCTGCATGGACTCACAACAGCAGCAAGGTGAATATGAAGGACTATTTCATCACCGCAGAACGAGTGCTCTACAAGACAAAAACAGACGGCAAAAACAGAATGTATGTGGAAAAAATAATCTTCTGACAATAATACAAGCTCAGCCCGAAAGTATCATATGATATTTTCGGGCTTTCATATTGCAAAAAGTCCACCGTATGAACGCCATACGATGGGCTTTGTCTATAGAACGATTAAAGATTAGTATTAAAGCTGGTCTGCGATATCGTAGATGAGCTTTTCGGACTTCTCCCAGCCGAGGCAGGGGTCGGTAATGGACTTGCCGTATGTTCCCTCTTCCACCTTCTGACAACCGTCAACGATGTAGCTTTCGATCATGAAGCCCTTGACAAGCTTCTTGATATCATTGCTGTGTCGGCAGCTGTGAAGAACTTCGTTGCATATTCTTATCTGCTCCAGATACTTCTTGTTGGAGTTTGCATGGTTTGCATCAACGATAACAGCCATGTTCTCAAGATTCTTTGCTGCATACATCTCGTAAAGCAGCGCAAGATCCTCGTAATGGTAGTTGGGGTGAGAGTTGCCGTGCTTATCAACATAACCTCTCAGGATAGCATGGGTAAGAGGATTGCCCTTGCTGCGTGCTTCCCAGCCTCTGTAAAGGAATGTGTGCTGGGACTGAGCTGCAATGATGGAGTTGAGCATTACGGAATAGTCGCCGCTGGTGGGGTTCTTCATACCAACGGGGATAGTAAGACCGCTGGCGGTAAGGCGGTGCTGCTGATCCTCTACGGAACGTGCGCCTACTGCAACATAGGAAAGAATATCGGAAAGATATCTGTGGTTCTCGGGGTAGAGCATTTCATCTGCGCACACAAGGCCTGTTTCGGTAAGAGCCTTTGTGTGGAGCTTTCTGATAGAGATAAGACCCTCAAGCATATCCTCGCCCTTGGTGGGGTCTGGCTGATGTACCATTCCCTTATAGCCCTGACCGGTGGTTCTGGGCTTATTGGTGTAGATTCTGGGGATAATAAGTATCTTGTCCTTTACCTTATCCTGAACCTTTGCAAGGCGGTTAACGTAATCAAGAACGCTGTCCTCTCTGTCGGCAGAGCAGGGACCGATGATAAGCAGGAACTTATCAGACTTGCCTGTAAAAATATCAGCGATCTCGGCATCTCTTTCAGCCTTGATCTTCTTTACTTCTTCGGGGATGGGGAACTGCTTCTTGATATCCTGAGGGATAGGCAGCTTCCTGACGAAATCCATATTCATCATAGTGGGTGACTCCTTTAAAAAATATTGCCCCATGCGGTCGGAGGGCGGTGCGAAAGCCTGTCTCTATATCAGCTATATTTATATTCCACTTTAAAGTCCCATTGCTTTAATGTGTGACAATTTTGATCTGTGACTAATTATAGCACATAGAACAATGATTGTCAAGCACATATTTAGACATTTTTTTGTATTTTTTAATATGAGAGTTTTCCTCCTGCAAAGCAAAAAGGCGGCCGAATGACCGCCCTTGTTATATTACTGAATATCGCTCTGATCGGTAATGTCATCGAACAGCAGAAGTAAAATATCCTTTTCGCCGTCACTGAAAAGCCTGCGGCAGAACATTCTTATGCTGCGGACAGAGCCGTCATCTGCCGTGATGCAAAAATCATGTGGAAGCTTGTTCCTGATGCTGTGCCTGAAGCTTTCTACCGCTTCGTTTCGATCTCCGACAAGCTTATTGTACATGTCCATATGCCTGAAATAGGGCTGATATTCTTCTCTTGTGCAGCCAATCATCTCAAAGAAACTGTCGTTTATCATCAGTGCTTCAAGGTTGCTGCCGTCGCTCTCGGCAATGGCAGCCGCTCCCATAAGGTTGAAAAACAGCGGATTTGACATAACGGAATCCATAAGCTCAGCCACATCGGTGATACCATTATTGCTGAGGTTTTCACTGCTTTCCGTCCGTGAGGAAATGAGCTTCTGCTCAAACTCGTCCGCAGGAATGGGGCGTGAGAAATAATAGCCCTGCATAAAATCGCAGCCGATATTTTTTAGATATTCTGCCTGCTCCTTGGTCTCAACGCCCTCTGCAAGAACTTCCAGTCCCAGCCACCTTGTCATTCGGACAATGCAGTTGAGGATACTTCCGCCCTTTCCGCTGGTGTCCTTGGCATCAAGGAACTTCATATCGAGCTTGATAAGGTCAACCGCCACGTCCTTCAGGGCATTGAGCGAAGAATATCCGCTGCCGAAGTCGTCCATCATCACCGCAAAGCCCTTGCGGTGCAGGCCCTGAATGGCACTTTCCACCATCTGGGTGTCCTCGGCCACCATGGTCTCGGTGATCTCGGCCAGCAGGAGCTTTGGCTCCAGCTTATATTTTTCCACCAGATCTGCAAAGATCTGCGGCACATCCAGGTTCAGGATATCCTGCACCGAAACGTTCACCGACACCGGTACAAGGTTGCTGCCGCTTTCCTGCCACTTCTGCAGGGTCTGGCAGACAGATTCCCAGATGTACTGGTCCAGCCTTGTCACAAGGCCGGTGCGCTCCAGCAGCGGCATGAACTCGGCAGGGGGAACACAGCCCCGGGTGGGGTGGTTCCAGCGCACCAGCGCTTCCATACCCACGATGGCGCGGGTGATGCTGTTACACTTGGGCTGCAGGAAGAAGCAGAATTCGTGGTTGTCCAGTGCGCGCTCCAGCTCACCCAGCAGCTGCTGCTGTTCCTTGAGTTCGTTGAGCATGGTGGGCTCAAAGCGGTGCAGGTAGCCGCTGTCGGTCGTCACACCGGCGATCTGCGCGTAGTTGCACAGGGTGGCGGCATCCGCACCGGGGTTTGCCTGCACGGGGCACACGCCCATTACCACAAAGAAGGTGACATCCTGTCTGCCGGCAGCCATGCACGCCTGCAGCGTGGCAAGCACGGCGGTCTGCTCGGCTTTTTCGTCCGGCAGGCACAGGAAAAAGTCATCATTTCCAAAATAGCCCACAGGATAGCCGGTCTGCTTGCTGTAGCCCAGCAGACAGTTTGCCATAGTCTCCAGCAGAACATCGCCCTTTTCGGTGCCGTAAAGCTCGTTATAAAGCTTGAAGTGCTGGATATCCACAGCGGCGACAGCCCATTCCGTTCCCTGATGCGCGGTCAGGAATGTATGCAGGGCCTGTAAAAATGCGTCCTTGCGGTCGATCCGCTCCAACGCAGCAGATGCCGGTGCGGCGGCATCTGTTTTGGTCTTCCGTTCCTCTGACATGACGATTCCTCACAATTTGGATAGATTCAATACGGACAAGTCGATTGCGGTCAATTGGTATACTTTGTAATCAGTATAACACGGTTTAAGCCGTTTTGAAATAGGTTTTTCACACTTTCTAACAACATTATTCGAGCAAAGTGCAACAAAAATGCCACACACGGCAGTGCCGGTGCGGCATTGGGAGTCATTTGGTTTCCTTGTTGTCGTTCTGCGCGGTGTCGTCCTGCCCGGCGCGGTGCAGCATCTCCCGCAATATGGGCAGGCTGCGCAGTTTTTTGCCGTGCCGGAGTTTCGGGTAGGCACGCAGCATACGGCGGGGGCCCACGATGCGGGGCGTGCGCAGCAGCTGCGCCTGCATCTCC
>ENA-OPRX01000187-OPRX01000187.1-human-gut-metagenome-genome-assembly--contig:-NODE-187-length-46301-cov-4.661873_pt1 | contig 46301 bp, 40 predicted proteins | sample MGYA00241450_ERZ501892 | MGnify/ENA primary metagenome ERZ501892 (study PRJEB25962, sample SAMEA2042223) | human gut metagenome | biome: human gut; feature: human-associated habitat; material: faeces...
AAATTGAATTTCAATAATTTCAAAGAACTTCTATGATTTTTTAGGGGACACTAATGAATTATTATATTGAAGGATTGCGCTGGATGGTGAAGAATCTGGACATTGACGGTCTGTATCTGGACGATGTCTCTTTCGGACGGGATATCTTAAAGCGGATGCGGCGTGCCATGGACAGTGTCAAACCGGGATGTATTATAGATCTGCATTCGAATACAGGCTTTTCCCGGGGACCGGCCAACCAGTATGCTGAGTTCTTTCCATATATCAATAAAGTCTGGTTTGGCGAGAGCTTCCTGTATGATCAGATGACACCGGCCAACTGGCTGATAGAATCTTCCGGTATTCCTTTTGGACTGATGGGGGATATGCTTTACCGGGGTGGAAACAAATGGCTGGGTATGCAGTATGGTATGACGGTGCGCTATCCCTGGATGACAGAAGGAGTGGTGTGCGATCCGCGTCCGGTGTGGAAACTTTGGGATGAATTTGGAATAGCCGATGCCCGGATGACCGGCTTTTGGGAGCCGGAAGTTCCTGTTAAAGCAGACAGGGATGAGATAAAAGTAACCGTTTATCAGAAGGCTGATAAGGTTTTGCTGTCACTGGGCAATTATTCAGATGACTCTCAGTCTGTTCATCTGGATATAGACTGGAAGAAGCTGGGACTATCTTCCAAATCTGTACGGATCGTTGCACCTGCAATTCCGGATTTTCAGCCGTCCTGTGAATGGGAAGCAGATGAACAGATTCGTATAGAGCCTAGAAAGGGCTGGCTGATTTATTTGGAGAAGAAATGAGCATATGGATTGTCTGATGGATATTCCATATTTAGGGATTGAATAACGTTTTTCAATGTAGATTTTTTTTCTGGGATGGATAGAGAGACATTCAGACTGATGTCTCCTGTCCATCTTTTTATATTTATTTTTTTTGCTTTTAAGGGTTCATATATTTTTTCTATTTTTGTGCCTGCCATTTGCCGGATCTGTTAACACCCGGGTGGCTTGTAACAAGAGAAATGTAGAAAACAGAATGGAAAGCAATCATAAAAAACTTGTCAATTCCCGTTGGGCCTGCCTCATTCTTGCAGGTATGGTGGCCGTGCTTGAAGTTTGCTTCATGCTTGGCCAGCGCTATCTGATCATTCATGCTTGCAAGACTGCTTTTGGGGAGGCCATGACGGAAGAGAAAGATAAGTTCATCACATTGATTGTTTTTCAGTATGATTCCCGGAATACAGAAGATCCTGTACCTGTGACGGAATGCATGGAGTGGGGAAATCAGTATTATCTGACTCTGGAGGATTCCACCCGGTTCCGGCTGGACAGTATCTTTCAGGAAAAACTTCATCAGAAAGACATACCGGTTTTGACAGCTGTCGGTTGCAGGATGGGTGAGCAGTACATACAGGGCTCTTCGCTTCTGGCGCATCCGGATTATCTGGCGATCACTGAAAAGACCTGGAGAACCAGCTTTAAGGGGAAGCCGGATCTTACCTTGAAAGCATCAGTACATATTCCTGTTGTCTTGTTGTTACATCGCTGGTATACTTATCTTCTGTTGCTTTTGGGAGCTATCGGATGGCTGTATCTTGTCCGTTGGAAAACAGCAGACCTTCCGGTTCATCAGGATTTGACGGAGGAGATATCGGGAGAAGAAATCGTACCGGGATATTATTGGAATGACAGGCAGCGTAAACTTTTCCACGAAGGTCTTGCCATTGAATTGAAGGGAATGAGTCTTCTCTATTTCAGGGCTTTTATCCGAAACTCTGATTTCAGTCTGTCTTACGGGCAGATTGCGGAAATTCATCAGGCTGGCAAAGTGGAGAACAGTGTAGTCAAGACCCGGGCTTATCAGATCATTAAGCAGTTGAAGGTTTCTCTGAAAGAGTTGGATGTTGAAGTGAAGTCCATCCGTGAAGTCGGTTATCAGCTGCATTTTTCAGAGGCTTCTGTATCTTCTTCTAAATAAACAAGTTACATCGTGCCTTCGTTCGGGCTGAATCGTGCGGTCGTTGCGGTCTCATCGTGCGGTCGATTGGGCTGGATCGTGCAGTCGATTGGACCGAAGTGTGCGGTCGTTGCGGCGCCGTTTTATATGGTGGGTATTTTCATCCTTTTATAGTTTTCCGGTCAAAGTCCGCAGACTCTGGCCGGAAAATAAAGTTACTGAATTTCAAAGCTTCCTTTCAGGGGCAGGTTATCTGAAGATCCTCCGATCATGACATTGAACCGTCCCGGTTCAGCCGTGAAGTTCATGTTACGGTCATATATGGACAGATCCTGTCGTGTCAACTGGAAAGTCACTTCACGACTTTCGCCTTTCTTCAGGAAAATCTTCTGGAATCCTTTCAGACGGATCGGCGGAACTGCTACCGAGCTGACCTCATCATTCAGGTACAGCTGTACTACTTCATCACCGTCCCGGTCTCCCGTATTGGTAACGGTACAGGTAATAGTCTGCATGACTTCATTGTCACCGGCCGGTTGCGAAGCTGCCTTTGCTGTTGCAGAAAGCTTCAGATTACTGTAGGCAAAGGTGGTGTAGCTGAGGCCATATCCGAAGGTGTACAGCGGTTTTCCCGGACAGTCCATGTAATCCCGGAGAGTACCTTGCGAATAGTGTACGGGGATCTGTCCTACATGCCGGGGAACTGACATCGGCAGACGGCCGCTGGGGTTATATTCACCGGTCAGAACATCTACGATACCGTTACCTCCCTGTTCACCGGGATACCAGGCAGTGAGCAATGCGTCTGATACTTCTGACGCCAGATTCATGTTGAGAGGACGGCCGGCAATATAGACTGTCACCAGCGGTTTCTCTGTTGCGGCGATGGCACGGATCAGTTTTTCCTGATCACCCAGCAGGTCGAGAGTGGCCCGGTCGAAGCCTTCTCCACATTCCATATCCGAAAGGATTCCGCTATTTTCCGAGTCTACGGTAGCAGCTCCTGTATTGATATATTTTGTCTTGAAGTCGCGGGCACTGGAACCTCCTACAGCCAGAATTACCAGATCGGCTTTCCGGGCGGCTTCTACTGCTTCTTTGATATTGCTCTGGGTGGTGTCTCTTATGGCACATCCTTTCACATAGTCTATACGGACATCCGGCATCCGGTTACGCAAGGCGTCCAGCAGGGTAACCACCTTGCTGCGTTCCTGAGGAGCTGTATAGTCACCCAGATAGTTGTACATGACATCAGCATTCGGACCGATGACGGCAATGCGTTTCACTTTTCCAAGTGGCAGGATGCCGTTGTTCTTCAGCAGAACGGTTCCTTCGCGGGCTATTTTACGTGCCAGCATCCGGTGATCTTCGCAGTTAACCAGGCGTGCAGCCTCTTCGGGAGATACATAAGGCTGTTCGAAAAGCCCCATCCGGAATTTGAGACGCAGCACATTGCTCACAGCACGGTTGATAGCGGATTCTTTGACCTTTCCTGTCTGTACGGCTTTTACCAGCTGGCGATAAGCATTGGCACCCAGGTCCATGTCGGTTCCGGCTTCTACAGCCTGGATAGCCGCATCTTCCAGGTTGGCAGCTACATGAGCACCGGCAATGCCGTCAATGCTGGCCAGGTCGGAATAAACAAATCCGTCGAATCCCCAGCGTTTGCGTAACAGGGAGTCGATCAGGAATTTATTGGAGGTGCAGGGAACTCCGTCGATGCTGTTGTAGGAGGTCATGACCGTAGCGGCTTTTCCTACTTCTACGGCCCGCTGGAATCCAGGAAGATATTCATCCAGCAAGGCCCGCAGTCCCATGTCTGCCGGTCCGCCGTTGTGTCCTCCACGGGGAACTCCATAGGCAGCCAGGTGTTTCAGGGTAGAGTAGACGTGACGTCCGTCCTTGAAGTCTTTGCCTTGCATACCCTGTACAAAAGCAGTACCCAGGATACCTGTCAGGTAAGGATCTTCTCCGAAAGTCTCTTCCACACGCGACCAGCGTGGTTCCCGTGCAATGTCAAGAACCGGACCATATCCTATATTGGCACCCTGAAGACGTGCTTCCAGTCCGATGACTTCTCCCATCTGCCGGATCAGAGATTCATTCCAGGTTGAGGCCTGTCCCATGGAAGTAGGGAATACTGTTGCTCCGATAGCCATGTGACCATGCGGACATTCTTCGGCAAAAAGGACAGGAATTCCCAGGCGGGTATGCTCTACCGCATACTTCTGTAAGGCATTCAGAGCCTTGGCTGCCAGCCGGGGATTCAGTCCGGTTTCCAGAGTTTTCTGAGTCCACGGATCGGCACGGAGAACAGCCCAGTAGGAACCGATGGGAGCTTCGTCCATCTGTTGTCTGTATTTGTCCGAGATGGTAACACTGTCCGGACTGACTTTGGTGTACATTTCCCATCCCAGAGGACAGCAGATCTGTCCGATTTTTTCTTCAAGTGTCATGCGTCCCAGCAAGTCACTGACACGTTCTTCAATGGGAGCGGATGCCTGTCGGTAGACTGGTTCCTGTGCTATGGTCATTCCCTGCAGGCAACAGGCTGCTATAAGCAATAATGTTTTTCTCATCGTTGGTTGGTATTAATCTGAAAACGGAATGCCAGCGATTCGCATTTCAGGCCTTTGGGCAACTGAACTGTTACGCGGTTGTCGCGGCAGGTATAGCTCATTTTTTTACCGGTCTGGAGTAAGGTCATTTTGCCTTTCGGAAGGTTGCCGGTCCATGAAATCTCGTTGGGGAGTGTTTCATTTTCTTCTATGGTATAGATGGCATACAGGGTTTTTCCATCCTTGTTGGCCGTGAACCAGGTCTTTCCGTCGTGATAGACCGGAGTTGTCCGGGTGTTGTAGATAGCTTCCCCATTGTGGCGCAACCATTCACCCACTTTGTGAAGTCGTTCCGTTACAGGCTGTTCAATGATTCCATCAGGGGTCGGGCCTACTCCCAGCAGGAGACATCCTCCTTTGGCCGTGATCTCTGTCAGCATGGCAATAACTTTCTCCGGAGACTTATAGGGAGCATTGGGAGTCCATCCCCAGTCGTTGCTCAGCGTGATACAACTTTCCCACGGATAGTTGAGCTGCTTTTCTGGAATACCTCTTTCCGGAGTCTGGTAGTTTTCATTCCTGCCCCGGATGCTGCGGTCTACTGAGATCAGTCCCGGATGTTTCTGGCGTGCTTTTTCAAGAATGCGGTCCAGATTGATGTCATCGCCGGTTACCCATCCGCCGTCCAGCCACAGAATGTCAAAGCTGCCATAGTTTTCCATCAGTTCGTTCAACTGGTTTTCAGTGAACTCCTGATATTTTTTCCACCATTCCGGGTGGCGTTCCTTTTTATAGTTCTGGTTGCGGTTTGGGGTAGCGAAGTAGGGATTCCAGTACCAGGAACAATGCCAGTCGGGTTTGGAGAAATAGCATCCCGTCATGAAACCTTCCTGACGGAAAGCATCGAATACATAGCGTGCCACATCTTTTTTCGGGTTGTCCTTGAAGGCTCCGTGAGCAATGGAGAAGTCTGTGTAGCGGGAGTCAAACATACAGAATCCGTCGTGATGCTTGGAGGTGAAGATCATATACTTCATACCTGCATCTTTCATGACTTCAGCCCATTGCGCAGGATTGAAGTTGACGGGATTGAACTTATCTTTCAGTCCCCAGTACCATTGCTTGTAAGCATCATAAGTCATTGTGGTATCACGGGGAATCCACTCTTCATCTTCAGAGCAGATAGACCATGATTCTACAATACCCGGGACGGAATACAATCCCCAGTGGAACAATACGCCGAATTTCTGATCCTGCCATTTGTCCAGTTTGTCAAGAACTTGTTCGTCGGTTGGCCAGACATAGCCGGATGCTTCCGACTGCTGGTGTACAAACCCCTGTACCTGTTGTGCATACGTGTTCAAAGAGACAGCAGCTCCGACAATGCTGGCTGTCAAAAATGTTTTAATATTTTTCATGAAGATGTTTGATTAGATTTGCGCAAACAAAGTTAAAAAGAAATTTGGAGATTTTATTCTCTCCGTAAAGGATAATCACCTCTTAGATGCTCAAAAAGTGCAGGTTGGGCACGCAGACTGTCGCAGTCCCGATGAGGATTGTACTGTTGCAGGGTCCGGATATCTTCGTCTGCATCAAACAGAGACTGGTCAGGTGCGGGTAAGGTAATCTGAAAGTCGGCAGGCAGTTGGAAGAAACGGCAGAAGGCTTCCAGTACCATGCGTGTAGCGTTGGCCTTTCCGTCAGCAGAATATCCGGCTATATGAGGAGTACCGATAAATACTTTGTCCAGCAGTTCCAGATTGATGTTGGGTTCGTGTTCCCACACGTCAAGGACTGCTCCGGCTATCTGTTTGCTGTCCAGTGCGTGCAGAATGGCACCGGTATCGATCACTTCTCCCCGTGAGGTATTGATAATGAAAGGATGGCGTGTCAGGCTTTTGAAAAATGATTCATCAGCCAGATGATAGGTGGCATAATTTCCCTCCCGGATTAAAGGAGTGTGGAATGTCAGAATATCACATTCCTGTGCCAGGGTGTGCAGATCCGCAAAACCTTTTTCTCCGCGGTCAGCACGGGGAGGGTCATTGAGCAAAATCCGCATACCCAGCCGTTCACCCAGGTGCTGGATGCGGCTTCCTACATGGCCTACTCCTACAATGCCCAGGCAAGCCTGGTCCAGACGGATTCCTTTTTCCTGTTGGAGCAGGAGCAGAACAGAATGGAGATATTGTTCTACGGCTCCGGCATTGCATCCGGGGCAGTTACTCCAGGCAATACCGGCTTCCCGGCAGTACTCCGTATCAATATGGTCGAAACCGATGGTTGCCGTACCGATGAACCGTACCCGGCTGCCTTCCAGCAGCTGCCGGTTGCAGTGGGTTCTTGTACGGATGATCAGTGCATCTGCATCTTTTACAATGTCGGGAGTAAAGTCATGTCCCGGCAAATAGATCACTTCGTCTGCCAGGCGCGAAAGAGCTTCGCGTATGTAAGGGATTTTGTTGTCTACAATTACTTTCATCTTTATTCTTTCCTCTTTTTGGGATAGTGACCGCGAAGGTACATACTTTTATTGAAAATAATTGGAGAGACAGGAGATTTCCTTTACCTTTGCTAAAAATATAATCTGGAAAAGTCATGAAGTGCCTGCATATCATTACTCCTGTCAAAGATTCGATCGACTTTACGCTTGAAACTGTTCAGGCAATTGTCAACTCTGAATTAAAGGTGCCTTTCACCTATACAGTCTATAATGATTTCAGTACGGAAGAGAATACCCGCCGGTTGGAAAAAGCTTCCCGTGAGATGGGGTTCCGGTTGGTCAATCTTTCGGATCTGACTGATCATCCTTCGCCTAACTATCTGCTGGTACTCCAGAAAACCCAGGAAGAAGCGATTGCTGCTGATGCCGGACTGCTGATCGTAGAATCGGATGTAGTAGTGAAAAAAGATACTCTTCAGGCGTTGTATGACGGAGCTTCCTCTTATGAAAAGTGTGCGATTGCTGCAGCAGTGACAACCGATGAGAAGGGAGTCATTAATTATCCTTACCTGCATGCTTTGGGCAAGGAGGGACAGGTGTATGCCGAGAAGAAACACTGCAGTTTCTGCTGTTCGTTGCTGACTCCGGAGTTTTTGCGGGCTTTCGATTTTCACAATCTGGATGCCTCAAAGAATTGGTTTGATGTAACGATTTCTCATGAGGCTTTGAAACTTGGATTCCGCAACTATTTGTTTACGACTTTGCCTGTATGGCACCGTCCTCACGGCAGTCGTCCCTGGAAACAATTGAAATATAAGAATCCCTTGAAATATTATTGGCTGAAGTTTACCAAAGGCCTGGATAAAATTTGACAGATATGAGTTGGCTGAATCATCGTACACTGGTTCTTCATCCTGACTGTGAATCACTGAGGGATTTCATGCTTTCCGTGCCGGAACGTTTCGAGAGGGGAGAGGGAACTGTTATTCATAAAGGACGTAATGAACTTCGGAAAATGAAGTACGGAGAGCAGGAGTTTGTGGTGAAATCATTTCATCGCCCTAATCTGATCAACCGGTTTGTCTATGGAATATTCCGTCCTTCCAAGGCCAAACGATCCTATATCCATGCCGGTATGTTTCTCGAAATAGGTGTTGGTACTCCCCGTCCGGTGGGTTATATCAATGTACGTCGCGGAGGACTGTTTGACAGAAGTTACTATGTGACCTATGTTTCTCCCTGTCCTTATACATACGAGGCTTTGTTCAAACAGAAATTTTCGTATGAAGACGAGGTATTGAGCGAAGTGGGACGGATTACCGGAATACTCCATAACCACGGCTATGCACATAAGGACTATGGCCGCGGCAATATTCTGTTTCTGCATACGGAACAGGGGGTGTATCTGGAAGTGGTTGATCTGAATCGTCTGGCTGTCGGTCCACTGGATATGAAAGCGGGCTGTAAAAACCTGGAACGATTGCCTGCTACTCCTCACATGCATCGGGTACTGGCCGAGGCGTATGCGAAAGAACGCGGGCTTGATCCGGAAGCATGTTATCGTCTGATGGTAGCTTACCGGAGTACGCAACCTGGAAAAATTGACGGACTTTACTGATAAATAGCCATGAATATAATAGCTGTGGTTGTGACCTACAACCGGAAAGAATTGCTGAAGCGAAACATCACGTGTCTGCGTGCGAATACTCCCGTTTCCTCTATCGTGGTCGTAAATAATGGTAGTACAGACGGTACAGGTGAATGGTTGGATGACCAGAAAGATCTGACTGTCATTCATCAGGAGAATGTAGGAGGTTCCGGTGGCTTTTACCGGGGCATTCAGTATGCATATCAGGCTGGTGCTGACTGGATCTGGTGTATGGATGATGACGTATTTCCCCGTGCGGACTGTATGGAGCATCTTCTGCCTTACACCCATGAATCCGGCGTAGGTATTCTTGCGCCCAGACGTTTGATGGAGGGACAGATCTTTACTAATGATTTCCAGAAAGTCAACCTGACCAATCCTTTTGCTTCCATGTATCAGCAGAAGCTGAAAGGCAGGGTGATTGATTCACCTGTGGATATCTGTGGAACAGCTTTTGAAGGACTCTGCATCAGTCGGGAGGCAGTGGAACGGATCGGGCTACCCAATAAAGAGCTGTTTATCTTTTGTGATGATACAGACTACTGCCTGCGTGCAGTCCTGGCCGGTTTCCGGATCTTATATATTCCCTCAGCTTTAATGGATAAGGAAAAGTTCTTCTCGGATGATGACTGGGAGACCCGGAGCCGTAAGAAAAAATGGAAACGCTTCTATCAGGTGCGGAATGCTGCCTATCTGAATCACCGGTATGGAAAGAACTGGGCTGTACGCTACCTGCGCAGCTTCCATGCCGTGCTGGGCTATATAGTCATAGCGTTGGCCACAATACCCTTTAAGGATGTATATACCCTGGATGATGTGGCCAAATTCTGGAAGGCTTATCGGGACGGTATCCTGGAAAAGCTGGGGAAATTATAAAGCCTGCATGTCATTCAGCCGTTTATAATAGCCATTTTTGGCTAAAAGCTCCTCGTGCTTGCCGCTTTCCACGATTCTTCCCTCATAAAGTACGTAAATCTGGTCTGCATTCTTGATGGTAGATAACCGGTGGGCGATGGCAATGGTGGTACGTGTCTTCATGAGACGTTCCAGTGCTTCTTGTACCAGACGTTCGCTTTCTGTGTCAAGAGCAGAAGTTGCTTCATCAAGAATCAGGATTGCCGGATTCTTCAGAATGGCCCGTGCGATGGAGATACGCTGGCGTTGTCCTCCGGATAAGCGGCAGCCGCGGTCTCCGATGTTGGTATCGTATCCTTGTTCCGATTCCATGATGAATTCATGGGCATTGGCAATTTTTGCAGCTTCAATCACTTGTTCTTTCGTCGCGTTTTCTACGCCGAATGTGATGTTGTTGTAGAAACTGTCATTGAACAGAATTGCTTCCTGATTGACATAGCCGATCAGTGAACGCAGGTCGCTGATGGAAACATCCTTGATGTTGATTCCATCAATCAGAATCTCTCCTTCTTGTACATCATGGAATCTCGGCAATAGATCAACCAGGGTAGATTTACCCGAACCGCTTTGGCCGACCAGAGCAATGGTTTCTCCTTTCTGGATGCGAAGGTTGATATCATTGAGGACCTGTGTTTGTCCGTTGTAGCTGAAAGAAATATGGTTGAACCGGATTTCTTCGTTGAGTGCTGAAAGATGTGTAGGGTTTGCTTTTTCCACAATCGGATTGGGCGCTTTCAGGATTTTATCTACACGTTCCATGGAGGCCAGACCACGCGGAATCATGTAGCTTGCTTTTGAGAAATCTTTCAGCGGGTTGATGATGCTGTACAGGATTACCATGTAGTAGATAAAAGTGGAAGCATCAATGGAAGAATTGTTTCCAAGAATCAGAGAGCCTCCGAACCAGAGGACGAATACAATCAGTACGGTGCCCAGAAACTCACTCATGGGATGTGCAAGAGCCTGACGGATGGAGACACGGCTTGTTGCATCACGATATTCATTGCTGCATTTATTGAATCGGCTGATCATTTTTTCTTCAGCCGTAAATGCCTTGATGACACGCAGTCCTCCCAGTGTTTCTTCCAGCTGAGACATGGTTTCTCCCCATTTTTCCTGAGCTTCGAGTGACTGTCTTTTCAGTTTGCGGCCGATCTTTCCCATAAGCCAGCCCATAGTTGGCAGAACCAGAATGGTAAATACCGTAAGCTGCCAGCTGATGATCATCAGTGTGGCAAAGTAGGATATGATCAGAATAGGGTTTTTGAGCAACATATCCAATGAACTGGTAATGGAGTTTTCAATTTCTGCTACGTCACCGCTCATACGTGCAATGATGTCTCCTTTTCGTTCTTCCGAAAAGAATCCTAAGGGCAGATAGCTCACCTTGGAATAAACCATAGTACGGATATCACGTACGATACCGGTACGCAGAGGAACCATGACAGCAGTGGAACCGAAATAGCACGCTGTTTTCAGGAAGGTCATCCCAGCCAGGAATAGCCCGAGGAACAATAATGTTGTAGAGGGCCCGAATGCATCGATCAGCTGGTTAACGTAATAATAGAAATTATTGATAGCTGTTTCTTTCAGGGAGTCAACAGACCATTCCCAGTCCATATACTGATAGACTTTTTCCTGTGCGTTGGTTTTAAACAGAATATTCAGGATTGGAATCAGCAGAGAAAAGGAAAATACATTAAAGACAGCTGAAAGGATGTTCAGCACGACAGCCCAGCAGACGTATTTCTTGTAGGGCGAAACAAATCGCCGCATGAGTTGGAAGAATTCTTTCATAATCAAGGAATGTAACTACTTGTATGCTGCAAAGATAGTGTAAAATACCTTAGCTCCGCTATTCAGTCTGTAAAAATTACGGCGGGCTCGTGGCAGGATGTCATATTTTTTGTAGTTTTGTCCTTTGTTATAATCCGATAGACTGAATGAATATTTTATACCGCATACTATTCGCTTTTTTATATTTGTTGTCTCTGCTTCCGCTGAGGCTTTTGTATTTATTGTCTGATATTCTGTTTTTCCCTTTGTTTTATGTTGTGAAATATCGTCGGAAGGTTGTGGAAAAACAGCTGGCAGAATGCTTCCCGGAAAAGACAGTTCGGGAAAGACTGGCTGTCGAACGGCAGTTCTATCATTTCTTCTGTGATTATGTGATGGAAGTAATTAAGATGTTTTCCATTTCACAGGAAGAGATGAAGCGGCGTATGGAATTTACGAATCTTGATGAGGTGCGTGCTGATCTGGAACGGGAAGACAAGAAGTTTTGTTTTCTTTATTTGGGACATTACTGTAATTGGGAATATATAGCTTCATTAAGCAGCTGGATACCGGATATGCACGGAGGACAGATTTACCATCGTATTTATAATAAGGCATTTGATGAACTCTTCTTGCGGTTGCGTGGACAATTTGGCGGAGAGTCCATTCTGATGAAGGATACCCTTCGCCGGATTCTGACGCTGCGGAAACAGGAAAAGAAAGTTATGATCGGATTTATTGCTGACCAGTTGCCTAAATTGGAAAACATGAATCACTGGACGCATTTCCTGAATCATGAAACTTCTTTTTTTATCGGGGCAGAACGGATTGCCAAACAGGTGGACGCTGCTCTTTATTACGTGGATGTAGAGCGTGTGAAACGCGGATATTATCGGGCTACTTTTCGCTTGATGACTCTTCATCCGAAAGAATATGCTGATTATGACCTGACCGACTGGTATGCCCGTCTGCTCGAAGAAAGCATCCGTCGTCGGCCTGCCTACTGGCTTTGGACGCATAAGCGTTGGAAACGTACCAAAGAACAGTGGCTGGAATGGAAGCAAAGCAACGCTTAGGCTGACTCTGAATTTTTGCCGGCTGCAGCCGGTTTGTCCGGTCAGGGGATGCAGGGAATAAAAGGCTTCCAGAAATTCATGCGGCTTTTGTGCATAAATCCATGGCATCCCATGGGTAATTCCTTATGATTGAGAGTATAGCATACTCGCGGTTTCAGGTCGAATGCAAATTGAATGGCAGTTTGAACATCGGGATAATGAAACTCCTTCGGAATCAGTGCCCAGAAGATATCTTCGTTATGCATGGAGTCTGTCCGGGCGTTGAAGTCCGCGATTTCCCTGGCATATTTTCTGCATGCCTGAATAAAGGACTCTACCTTTCGAAGGCACAATCCGCCGTTCCCGATTTTGTCATACATCTGTATGCGGGAAATCTTTTCAGGAGAAGAAAACAACCATTTCTTTAGCTGAATAAACTGTTTCATCGGGAAATGTCTGTATCTGGGGCGTGTAGGCCAGGGGGCCGCAATCAGATCGTAACCTTTTTGGCACCAGGCTGACAGGTCGTCACGGAAGATCCAGGCATCTGTATGGCAAATCAGAATATATTCACAATCCGAAAACAGCTGATAGAAAGCTTCCGACATCATCATCTCATTATATCCGGCAATACCTCTTTTTGTGCCTAGCCAGTCGGTAGAAACACTGATTGTTTCAGCTTGTGGGTAAGCTTGTTCATATGAGGAAATGTTCAGTCCTTCAGGTTTGAGAAAAACTACAGGATAGTTTGATAGCTTTTCCATGTTATTGGCCAGGGCAGCTTTCTCCCAGTCCTTCAGTGTTTCTTTATAGAACGGTATGATAACTTTTACGGAGTATTTCATCTTTCTGTTTTTGTTAAGTTTCTTTGTTTAGGCAGTAGAATTCGTTTGTGTTTGAAAAGGTGTTTTTGCATTCATTTTTGCAAAGATATAAGATATTCATATAAAAGCGCTATCTTTGTCTGGAAACATTTCATTAATAGATTACCGTTTATTATATGTCTGATCATCTATTCTATAAATTACGGAGTGGGAAACCGGTGAAGTTTCTCAACTTCTTGCAGAAGTTTATTGGTCTGGCCATACCGGATGCGTATTATCGTTCCCGTCGTAAAAGCATGCTGGAAGCTGCACGGAAACGACCGGATTATGAGTATCTCAAGCAGCGGGTGGATTATTATATGCGGATCACTTCCCCGTGGACTATTTCGATGGAAGATAAGCTGACTCGTGACCGGAGTTGGATTCATTATACGGGAGCTCTTGGAGATTACCGCCGTAAGATGTTTCATACTGCTTATTATTTTGATCAGCATGATGTAACCCGTTGGTTTCCTCCTCGGTTGCGTTGGAATTTCTGTCCGGGGGATGTTTATTTTACCCCCAAGGAACCAACTATTGTAAAGAGCCGTTTGCTTTCGGAAGATAATATGAACTCGGTGGTGTTAAAACTGGATAAGTTGCGCCATTTCATGTATGTATATGATACGAAGCCGTTCCGCGAGAAGAAAGATTGTGCTATATTTCGGGGAAAGATCCGTCAGAGCCGCCTTCGTACAGCCTTTTTGCAACGTTTCTTTGGTCATCCGATGTGTGACTGCGGTGTGGTAGGGCGGAATGAAGGATGCCCTGAGGAGTGGATGACAGAAAAGAAAACCATTCGGGAACATTTGGATTACAAGTTTATCATAGCTTTGGAAGGAAATGATGTGGCTTCGAATTTGAAATGGGTCATGTCATCTAATTCTCTGGCAGTCATGACCAGGCCAACTTGTGAAACCTGGTTTATGGAAGGACAGTTAATACCTGATTATCATTATGTGGAAGTGAAAGAAGATTTTTCTGACTTTGAGGACAAACTTAAATATTACATTGCTCATCCGGAGAAAGCAGAGGAGATTATAGCACATGCGCATGAGTATGTATCTCAGTTCAGGGATAACAAGCGTGAGGAACTTCTTCAATTAATGGTAATGCAGCGCTATTTTGAAACCAGCGGGCAGTTGTAAATTTATAAATCCTATAAGTTATGAAGCAGATTGCTGATGAAATCTCATTGATTATTACAACCTATAATACACCTGTTTTTTTAGAGATCGTATTGAAGAGTGTGATGAAACAGCAGGTTTTTCCTTTAGAAGTTATAGTCGCAGATGATGGCTCCGGGACTCCAACCCGTGAATTGATTGAGCGTTATCAGAAGGTTTTTCCTGTGCCGCTGATTCATTCGTGGATTCCTGATGAAGGTTTCCGGGTCTCAAAAGCACGTAATGTAGCAGCAGCTCGTGCCAGGGGAATTTATCTGGTTATGATTGATGGTGATATGGTGCTTGGACGTCATTTTATTGAGGATCATCGTACGCTGATGAAGCGGGGATACTTTACGACCGGAAGTCGTGCACGTCTGATGAAGAAAGGAACAGAGCGGATCTGTAAGAAACTTTCCCCAGATATCACTTTTTGGACACCAGGACTGCGCCGTCGTCTTGTGATGCTAAGGCTGCCATTTTTACACCGTTTTATCAAGGGAAACAGTGGATTAAAACGTGCCAGAAGCTGTAATATGGGAGTGTGGAAAGATGATTATATTCGGGTGAATGGATTCGAAGAAAACTTTGTTGGCTGGGGATTTGAAGACTGGGAATTCTTTCAACGGCTTTATAATTGTGGACTGGTGCGCCAGAATGCCAAACTGATGGCTCCGGCTGTTCATCTTTATCATCCGGTAAAGAATGCTGATCGTGCACCTTTGAATGAACAGATGTTGAAAAATACGGCTGCTACGGGGAAACAACGGGCAGAGAAAGGAGTGGATCAGTATCTGGATCTGTCGTGTAACCCATAATCTTTGTAGATACTTATGATGAAGAAACAAGATAAATACGCGTGGCTGTTGGCCATTCTTTGTGTGGCTTCCCTGTTCCTTTTTCTTGGAGAAGCCTTGTTTAATACTCGGGGAGAACCTCGGGAAGCAGTAGTTGCTCTGTCGATGCTGCAGGATGGTAATTGGGTTTTACCTGTCAATAACGGAGTAGATATGGCTTATAAGCCACCTTTGTTTCACTGGTGTATCGCTTTGTTTTCTACAATTGCCGGGGGAGTGTCGGAATATACTTCCCGCATGCCGTCAGCTGTTTCACTGGCTTTGATGGTATTGGCTGGCTATGGCTTTTATGCTCGTCGGCGGGGTAGTGAACTTGCTTTTCTGATGGGACTTATTACATTGACTAATTTTGAGGTTCATCGGGCAGGAACAAATTGTCGGGTAGATATGTTGCTGGCAGCCTTGATGGTGATGGCTCTTTACCAGTTATACCGGTGGGGAGAAAAGGGGCTGAAAGGAGTTCCCTGGCTTGGAATACTTTGTCTGAGCGGAGCTTTCCTAACCAAAGGTCCGGTAGGAATGGCTTTGCCTTGTCTTGTTACAGCTGTATTCCTATGGATCAGAGGTATGCATTTCGGCCGGATTTTTCTTTCTTTCCTGGGGATAGGGCTGGCATCATGCGTATTGCCTTTGGTATGGTATGTAGCAGCTTATCAGCAGGGAGGAGAAGAGTTCCTGCAGCTGGTGCTGGAAGAAAATGTACTTCGTCTGCTTGGCAAGATGAGTTATTCTTCTCATGAAAATCCTGCCTACTATAATGTGATTACCGTTGTAGCCGGTTATGCTCCTTATACCTTGTTGGTGCTTTTGTCTCTTTTCTTTCTGAAGTATCACAAGGTGTCCGGTAAACTGTCCGGATGGTGGAACCGCTTCCGTACGTACATTCGTGAGATGGATGATGTCCGTCTATTTTCGTTGCTTAGTATTGTTTTGATTTTTGTGTTCTACTGCATCCCTAAAAGCAAACGTAGTGTGTATCTGCTGCCGATCTATCCTTTCCTGGCTTACTTCCTGGCAGAGTATTTGCTCTACCTGAACCGAAACCGTACACAAGTGGTCAAGATTTTCGGAAGTGTAATGGCCGGGCTGTCATCTTTGTTATTACTTGTCTTTTTTGCACTTCGGATGGGATGGGTTCCTGACACCATTTTCTCAGGACGTCATGCGGCACAGAATGTAGCGTTTCTGCATGCACTGGAAGAGTTGCCGCTAGGTTTGGTGTCCTGGGTATTGCTGGCGGCAATGATTGCAGCTATAGGCTGGTTCTTCTCTTCGTTGAAGAAAGATGTTTCTGCGTCTGGCTTACCCTATTCTGTTATTGGGGTTATCTTTACGGTGTTTCTGGGACTTGATGGACTTTTCCAGCCTGCTGTTCTGAATGTGAAGTCCGATAAGCCTGTGGCAGAACGTATTGAGGGTATTGTTCCTGAAGGAAAAATTTATTCCTATCGAACAGATATTACTCCAGGCAACCGAATGCATCCTTTTACGATTAATTTCTATTTAGGAGATCGTGTGATGCCATTCGATGTCTTTGAGCCGGAAAAAGGATTTCTGATTGTAGGTAATTCAGAGATCGAAGACTTTGAACGGGCTTATCCCGATTATCAGGTAGAAGAGATTTTTGACAGTGGTCACCGCAGCTGTGATGATCATAAAATCCTTCATTTCTATCGGTTCTGGAAACATGGTGAGTGAACGGAAACAACTGGGAGGACAGGCGTTGCGTTTTGCTCTTGTAGGGGTAATCGCAACACTTCTGCATTATGGAATTTATTATTTCCTGCAGCGGGTGATAAATGTCAATATAGCCTATACGATCGGATATGTATTGTCGTTTCTGGTGAACTTCTATCTGACAGCTTATTTCACTTTCCATTCAGCTCCATCGTGGAAAAAGCTGACAGGAATGGGAGGAGCGCATGCAGTAAACTATTTGCTTCATCTGGTTTTGCTGAATCTGTTTCTCTGGTTGGGGGTTCGGGAAGAATGGGCTCCGTTCCCTGTATTTGCCATTGCGGTGCCGGTTAATTTCCTGCTGGTACGTTGGGTGTTTAAGGAAAAGAAAAAAGAAGATATGCTATGAAACTGGTAATTGTAGTACCTTGTTATAATGAAGAAGAAGTGTTGTCTGAAACCACTTCCCGTTTGTCTGCTGTGATTCAGCGCATGGTAGAGGAAGGCAGGATCACAGAAGGGCAGATCTTGTATGTAGATGATGGAAGCCGGGACAAGACCTGGAGCCTGGTAGAAAGTCTCTCAACTGCTTATGCTTGTGTATCCGGACTCAAGCTAGCTCATAATGTCGGTCATCAGCAAGCTCTGTGGGCCGGCTTGGAATGGGCTGCTGTGCATGCCGATGCTGCTGTTTCTATCGATGCAGATTTGCAGGATGATGTCGAAGCTATTCCCTTGATGGTAGATTATTTCAATAAGGGTATTGATATTGTTTTCGGAGTCAGGAAGGAGCGTAAGACTGATACCTTCTTCAAAAAGCATACGGCACAGGCCTTTTACCGGCTGATACGTGGCTTAGGAGGAGATATCGTTTACAATCATGCTGATTTCCGGCTGATGAGCAAACGTACGTTGCAGGCACTGGTCTCTTTCCCGGAACGTAACTTGTTCTTGCGGGGAATGGTTTCCTCATTGGGATATCCTTCTGCCATTGTTTATTATAACCGTAGTCCCCGCTTTGCGGGTGAGTCAAAATATCCTTTCAGTAAGATGCTCAGTTTTGCACTTGATGGGATTACTTCTTTTTCGGTACGTCCGTTGCGTTACATTACTTATCTTGGCCTTGTGTTTATACTGATAGCCCTTTTGGCTATTGTATATGGAATCTGCTCGTTTGTAGAAGGTACGGCAATTCCGGGATGGACTTCTTTGCTGGTTTCCTTGTGGTTTATTGGCGGAGCCATTTTGTTGGCCTGTGGAATAATTGGCGAATATGTGGGTAAGATCTATAAGGAGGTGAAACGGCGTCCTCGTTATTTTGTGGAAAAGACTATTCTTCCGAAAGAGAAAAACTGAGATGTCAGCGTATTTCTCTTTCTGTCGGATATGGAAGAGAGAATATGACTCAAATATAAAAAAGGAACAGCTTCACAATACATCGTGAAGCTGTTCCTTTTTTATTTAGGATATACAGTGTGTTATGCGTTCTTGTTGGCACGCTTACGTTCTGTTTCATCCAGAATCACTTTACGCATACGCATGCTCTTCGGAGTAACTTCTACGTATTCATCTTCTTTGATGTATTCCAGAGCTTCCTCCAATGAGAAGATAACCGGCGGGATGATGCGGGCTTTATCATCAGAACCGGAAGCACGCATGTTGGTCAGTTTCTTTGATTTGGTTACGTTGATCACCAGGTCATTTTCGTGAACATGCTCACCAACTACCTGTCCGGCATACACTTCGTCCTGCGGATAGATAAAGAATTTACCGCGATCCTGCAGTTTGTCGATGGCATAGGCAAAAGCTGTTCCGCTTTCCATTGCAATCATGGAACCGTTGGTACGGCGAGGAATTTCTCCCTTATACGGTTGATATTCCTTGAAGCGGTGAGCCATGATAGCTTCTCCCTGAGACGCAGTCAGAACATTTGTACGCAGACCGATGATACCGCGTGACGGCATGTCGAATTCAATGTTTACACGGTCACCCTGAGTTTCCATGGATACCATTTCACCTTTACGGCGGGTTACCATATCGATCATCTTGCTGGCAAACTCTTCCGGAACACTGATGGTCAGTTCTTCGATCGGTTCACATTTGACACCGTCAATTTCCTTAAAGATAACCTGAGGCTGGCCTACCTGAAGTTCATAGCCTTCACGACGCATGGTTTCAATCAATACAGACAAATGAAGCACACCACGTCCGGAAACAATCCATTTTCCATCTTCATTTTCAGTCTTGCGAACGCGCAGAGCCAGGTTCTTGTCCAACTCTTTCATCAAGCGGTCGTGAATGTGACGTGAAGTCACATACTTTCCTTCTTTTCCGAAGAACGGAGAGTCGTTGATGGTGAACAGCATGCTCATGGTCGGTTCATCAATAGCGATCGGTGGCAGCGGTTCCGGATTTTCAAAGTCGCAGATGGTATCACCGATTTCGAAACCATCGATACCTATAATGGCACAGATATCACCGGAAGAAACCGATTCTACTTTCTTGCGTCCCAATCCTTCAAATGTATGTACTTCCTTGATCTTTGATTTAACCAGCGTTCCGTCACGTTTTGCCAGAGTGATGTTCATGCCTTCACTGATAGTTCCGCGATGTACACGGCCTACGGCAATACGTCCGGTATAAGATGAATAGTCGAGTGAGGTGATCAGCATCTGCGGAGTACCTTCCAGTTGCTTCGGAGCCGGGATGTATTTCACGATGGCATCCAGCAGCGGAGTGATGGTACCGGTCGGAGTTTTCCAGTCTTCACCCATCCAGTTATTCTTGGCAGAGCCATACAGTACCGGGAAATCCAACTGATCTTCCGTCGCATTGAGGCTGAACATCAGGTCGAATACCATTTCATAGACTTCTTCCGGACGGCAGTTCGGCTTATCAACCTTGTTGACTACTACAATCGGTTTCAATCCGATTTGCAGTGCTTTCTGGAGTACGAAACGGGTCTGTGGCATCGGACCTTCAAAAGCATCAACCAACAGGATACATCCGTCAGCCATGTTGAGGACGCGCTCTACTTCTCCACCGAAGTCAGCATGCCCCGGAGTATCGATGATATTGATTTTAGTACCATTGTAATTGATGGAGACATTTTTTGAAAGAATGGTTATACCTCTTTCACGCTCCAGATCGTTGTTATCCAGAACCAATTCGCCATTGGTCTGATCGTTGCGGAACAGGTGTCCCGCCAGCATCATCTTGTCCACGAGGGTTGTTTTACCGTGGTCAACGTGGGCAATGATGGCAATGTTTCTAATATCTTGCATACTATACCTATATATTTGGACGCAAAGGTACGATTTTTCCTCTGATTTTTCATGCGGAACAAATGGTTTTTTCAATTTATTATAAGCTTGTTCCGGGGTTTTGCCTTTTCAGGCTACCTGAGCCAGGTAGCCCGTTTCCACAGATATTCCAGCGGACCATGGTCGTGATGCTTCATCCACCAGTCACAGCATTTCCATTGCAGGAAGAAAAGAACGATTCCTGTCAGGCAGCTGGCCGTGATGGTGAGATGGCTGTGCAGTCCCAGTCCCCAGTGGTAAAAGAGGAAAGATCCGATGATACTCTGGGTGATGTAGTTGGTCAGACTCATTTTGCCGTATGGAATGATTTTTCGCAGCAGAGACTGCATACGGGTACGGTAATACATGAACAGGACACCGGATACAAGCATCAGCATGAAAGCAAAATTGGCAAGTGAACTGATAATCAGTGAGAGGGGAACCAGAATGGATCGGTTTTCAATGAACTGGGGAAGCAGATTATTGATTCCATAAAGCGGGAAAAAGGCTATGATGGCACCAGCACAGATCTTATTCCATACGGGTAGTGCTTCCTGGAGGAACAGACGGCGGCGTCCGGCAAGCATGCCCAGCAGGAAGAGAGCTGCAGTCTGGAAGACGCGTCCGTGATCCCAGGCCCATGCCAGGCTGGCTAATTGTCCTTCCCAAAGGTTGGTACGTAAAGTTTCCAGGAAAGTTCCGTTCATCTGTGACTGGTAGGTCGTCATCCAGAGTTCACGGGTTGGAATCGTCAGCGGTGTATAGGTGGGATCGAAAGTTGCCCGTAAGGTATAATAGAGGGGGAGAGGCTGGATCAGCAACAGACAGGCCAGTATCAGGACGGTCTTGTCGGATAAGCGGCAGGTCGGAACCAGAATGAAGCCTACCAAAGAATAGAGAACCAGTACCTCTGCCGTAAAGAATGAAGCATTCAGGTTGCCGAACAGGAACAGCAGAACCAGGCGCCAGCAGAAGCGTAGACGGAAATCTTTGCCTTTCATTTGCTGATTGTTGTCTTGGATGAAAAAGCTGAATCCGAATAACAGAGCGAATACAGCATAGGCTTTTCCTCCGAACATGAAGAACAGTCCGTCCCAGATTGCTTTGTCCGTGAAGTTCAGCCAGGCACTTTGTGCAGAGGTGTCCGGATAAGATCCGAAATTGAAATGTTCGATGGAATGCAGGACAATGATACCCATTACGGCCAGTCCTCTTAATACGTCAGCTACGTCAATGCGTGCGTTTTTCCTTGTTGTTGGTTGATCCATAGTAATGCTTCTGTGTATCTGTTGGGTATTAGTTTAAAATTCGGCTGCGAAGTTAGGAACTATTTCGATTCGTTCCAAATCTCACAGAAGCCTTTTAAATCCTTCCTTTCGGATGAACATTCAGCGAAGTAATTGATTAAATTTGTTGCCCGTTTTTAAAACAAAGGAAGAATGAACGAAGAACAACTCAAGCAAAAAGTGCAGGGATGGATCGTGTTTATTTCATCCCTGATTCTGATAGGTAAGTTTGCTGCCTATTGGCTGACCAATTCAGTCGGCATTCTGACCGACGCCATGGAGAGCATTGTGAATGTACTTGCCGGGCCGTCAGTCTGTACAGTCTCCGTTGGTCTGCACAGCCCAAGGACAAAAGTCATCCGTTCGGTCATGGAAAGATGGAGCAGATTTCGGCTTCAGTGGAAGGTATTCTGATTACGTTTGCCGGTGTTCTGATTGTTTATGAAGGTGTACTTCATCTGTTTTTTCCGGCAGGTATCCAGAAGTTGGATATCGGTATTTACATTGTGGCTTTTTCTGGACTTCTCAATTATCTGATGGGATGGTACAGTGTACATATCGGCAAGCGTTATAATTCCATGGCACTGATAGCAGGAGGAAAGCATCTGCAGTCGGATACTTACTCCACAATTGGTCTGGTGGCCGGTTTGCTGGTTCTGTATTTTACAGGAATTGCCTGGATTGACAGTGTCCTTGCTTTCCTTTTCGGTGGAATCATAATCGTGACGGGAGTATCTATTCTGCGGAAGACCATTGCCAATTTATTGGATAAGGCTGATGAGGCCTTGTTGGAAGACATGGCTTCTGAGCTGAATGCCAAACGGTCACCTGACTGGATTGATATTCATAATGCAAAGGTAATCAAGTATGGTAACTATCTGTATATGGATTGTGATCTGACGCTTCCCTGGTTTTATACCATTGAAAAGGGGCATGACGAAGGAGCTCATCTCCGGCAGATTCTGGAAAAGAAGTATGCTGACCGGATTCAGTTGACAATTCATCTGGACCCCTGTACGGTTTTCGAACAGTCCAAGTGCCGTAGCTGTATCTGTAAAGACTGCAAGACACGTAAGGCAGCCTTTGAGCAGGCTGAACCGATTACACTGGCAACTTTTGTGGAACATGCCGATGAAGTTGACCGTTGATCTTTTATTCGGGAAACTTACAAAAAAAGTCTGAAAAGGCTTGTCGTTTAAAAGATTATACCTATCTTTGCAACCGCAAATCAAATTTATCTATTTTAAAAAGTCAAAATTATGTATTTAGACGCAGCTAAAAAACAAGAAATCTTTGGAAAGTACGGAAAGTCTAACACTGATACTGGCTCACCTGAAGCTCAGATTGCATTGTTTTCATACCGTATTTCTCACCTGACTGAGCACATGAAGCTCAACAGAAAAGATTATAGCACTGAAAGAGCCCTGACTACACTGGTAGGTAAGCGTCGTGCGTTGCTGAACTACCTGAAAGAACGTGATATCGAAAGATATCGTTCTATCGTTAAGGAACTGGGTCTGCGTAAGTAATTCTTTACTTGCTGCAAACGAACAAAATTCCGGGTCGTTTCCATTATACTGGAGACGGCCCGGATTTTTTATGCAGTTATCATTATAATAAGATATTGTTCTGATTTCTCTGATATTCTCCGGGAGTAATGCCATAGTATTTCTTGAAGGTCTTGCAAAAGTGTGCGTTGTCGGTAAAGCCCAGTTCAAAGGCAATCTCCTTTATGGTTACTCCGTTGTCTTTCAGTAATTGCAGTGCGGAATTCATCCTGAGCAGGATGATGTAGTTGGTGGGGGTGACTTTAAATGTCTGCTTGAATATTTTGTGAAAATAATTGGGGGATACATTGCACATGCATGCCAGTTCCTTTAAATGGATAGTGTCTTTGTAGTTTGCGTGCATGTAGCGCATGGCCGGTTCCAGTCTGTAGATCTTGGTAGATGTGGCAGTGATATCGCAGTCCTTCGTCAGCCTTGTTATCACGGTCTGTATCAGAGCCTGTACATGCATGATCGACAAGACATATTCCCAGGATGAGATTTTGGTACTGTTCAGCAGCATATCGATATGCTGTTCCAGGCCGATGAATGAGATACCGTTAGTTTCGATTTCTACAACGGCTGGCAGATTCAGCAGTCCTTGATAAATCATCAGGTCCTTGGGAAGAAAGTGAATCCAGTGAGTGGAGAATGATTCTTTACAATACTGTTTACTCAGTTTGCTTCCGTTGATAAAATACATTTTCCCTTTTTCCAGTGTAAAATCATCCTGATCGCTGCATACGTGTACATTTCCCTCTGTGAGCTGGTATAACTTGAAACAGTTGTCTATTTCTGTATGCCGCTTGTTCCATGATCTGTTTCCGGCATGAAATCCGCCGGCGAGCAGTTCGTATGTCTGATTTAAGTATATCATATGCTTTTTTGTGATAAAGGATAAGATTTTACAATAATAGTTCATTTTTTTACAAAGGCAAAATGTTGTAAGCGGTTATTTTTGCAGATACTATGAGTGAATACACCGGACTCTTACAGGCTGGGATACGGAAACAGGCGTAAGAAGGTCGGATAAGAAACAACAAAAGATAATAAAAATGAGAACCAGAAAATTATTTCTTGCAGCACTTTTACTGATGGCTGGCCGTGCTGGTGCCCAGGTAGCAGCTCCGGCTCCGGTTTATCCGTTGCCCAGTCCTGAACATATGGAATGGCAGCGCCTGGAATAATATGCCATGATCTGCTTTGGAATGAGTACTTTTAATGATCTGGAGTGGGGATATGGGGATACACCTCTTGAGCGTTTTGCTCCCATTGGAGGAGAGATTGATGCAGAGCAGTGGGTGGAAGTATGTAAAAAATCCGGAATGAAGGGATTGCTTATTGTCGCCAAACATCATGACGGATTCTGTCTGTGGCCTTCTAAATACACAGATTACAGTGTAAAAAATACCTCATGGCGCCAGGGCAAAGGTGATTTGCTGGATGATATTCATAAAGCCTGTCAGAAGCATGGCATGAAGTTTGCACTTTATCTTTCTCCCTGGGACCGTCATCACGCTCAGTATGGAAAGAAAGAGTATGTGGAATATTTTCATAAACAGATCCGTGAACTGATGGAGCGTTATCCTGATACGTTTGAATATTGGTTTGACGGTGCTAATGGAGGAGACGGATATTATGGAGGAGCCCGTGAGAACCGGACGATTCCCAATCTTGAAGAATACTACAATTATCCCAATGCCGTGAGAACCATCAAAGGTATTGCTCCGAAAGCAATGATATTCGGCGGAACATGCGGTGATATCCGCTGGATCGGTAATGAGGAAGGCTGGGCTGATGAGACCAACTGGGCTATGATGCCGGGACTTGATGATCCGAACGCTGCAAGTGTATCTCCGACCACAGGCTGTGAAACAGGTTCAATGTGGATGCCGGGTGAGGTTGATGTATCCGTTCGTCCCGGATGGTATTATCATGCTGCTGAAGACAATAAGGTGAAGTCGGTAGCCCAGCTGGTGGATATCTATTACCAGAGTGTGGGACGTAATGCCAATCTCCTTCTGAGTTTCTGCCCTGACCGTCACGGGCGTATTCATCCGATTGATTCAGTTCGGACCATTGAATGGTGGAAGACGATTCAGCGTGAGTTGAAGGACAATATACTGGTTCATGCCAAGGTTACGGCCGATCAGGTGCGTGGGCAGGGGTTTGAAGCTTCCCGTGTCAGTGACGGACGTTCCGATACCTATTGGGCAACGCCTGATGGTGTGTCTGCCGGAGTACTTACGTTTGCGTTTGATACACCTCAGAAAGTAAATCGTCTGTTGCTGCAGGAGTATATTGAACTCGGACAGCGTGTTGCTTCCTTCAAAGTAGAATATCAGGCATCTGACGGGACATTTGTTCCTCTGCCACTTACAGAGAAGACAACAACCATCGGTTACAAGCGGATTCTTCGTTTTAATACGGTCGAAACCCGTGCTCTCCGTGTAAACTTTGAGCGGGCCAAGGGACCTTTGTGTATTGCCAATGTAGAAGCATTTCTTGCACCCAATCTGATGGTAGAACCGGCTATCCGCCGCGATGCAGACGACCGTATCGTGCTTACAGCCAATGACCGCGAGAGTGAGATCTATTATACTACCAATGGTTCGGTTCCGCAAGTGGGCAAGAACAGATATACGAAGCCTTTTGTGTTTAACAAGCGGGGTGAGATCAAGGCAATAGCCTATGACAAGAACTTTAAGAAACAGAGTGAGGTTGCTACTCAGAAATTTGATCTTCCTATGCGTCGTTTCCGTCTGCTGGGCACTGACAGCCGTAATCTTTTTGATGGCGATCCTCATACGGCAGACTGGTTTACTACGGGCTCTGCTACGATTGATATGGGAGAGAAACACACCCTGACGGGAATCACTTATCTGCCCGAACAGAACCGTTGGACTTCCGGATATATTCACCGTTATGAAGTGTGGGCGGGAGAAACAGAAGCATCCCAAAAGAAGGTAGCCGAAGGTGAATTCTCAAACATCAAGAATTCTCCTACATTGCGGGAAGTCCGTTTTGCTCCTGTCAAGGCCCGTTTCATAACTCTCAAGGCCATTCAGATTGTAGATGATGTGAAACGGTTTAATATTGGTGAATTCTCGGTAATCAGTAAATAAAAGAATATGGACATTATCAGACGATTCGGATTTATTGGGGCGGCATGCTTCTTCATGGCTTGTAGTCATCAGAATGCTCAAAAGCCAGCCGATGAACCGATACAGGCTTTTTGTATCGATTTTAACTGGAGCGGTAAAGGCTATGCAGGGCTTTCATTACCTGAGGACTATTCTCAGGCAGATCCTAAAGAACATTTTGAATGGTACAAGGCTCATGGTGTGAATACGATTCAGAGTTTTTGTGTCAGTCATAATGGTTATGCATGGTATGACAGTGACATTGTCCCTAAGGTTCCGGGGCTGCGGTCGAATTTCTTGAAGGATCTGGTGGATATGGGACATCGTGAAGGAATGAAAGTGATGGGGTATTTTTCACCGGGCACCAATGTCCGTTGGATGAAGGAGCATCCTGATGAGGTTTATGATAATCAGACAATGTTTCATATTGTATATACATCTGAGTATCTGACATACTTGGGCAATGTCATTTATGAAGCTGTCAGCAAAACAGGGATAGATGGTTTTATGATTGATGCTTTATTCACAGCACCGCGGGATTCTGCTGAAGCAATGAAATGGATGCCTTGCGAGCGCCAGATCTATGAAGAACTGTTTGGTGAACCGTTCCCGGGAAAGGAACATATCACGGACGAACAGGTGCTGGAGTATAAGCGCAGGTCGACAGAACGATGCTGGGATACAATTTACCAGTCGGCCAAGAGAGCGAATCCGGATTGTATCGTATGGCTTACCTGCCATGATCTGACTCATCCTCAGATTCGTCCCGGCAGCAGAATCTTCAAGCAGGCAGACTGGCTGATGAGTGAAAATTCGGATGCGAAATATCTTAAAATCATACAGGATGCCATTGGACCACATACACAGTTAATTCAGTGTATTTCCGGATGGGCCAGCCATGATGCCAAGTCACTTCTGGATCAGAATGATGGAATCAAGCGAGGCTGGTATGGTTTTGCCTGGCCCGACTCAGCTACGACCTTGCCATATACCCTCGAGAGTGCACAGGGAGATCCCCGCTTCAGGCAGAATGCCATGAATATTGAGGAAATGACGAAGTTTTATAAAGGCAACAAGTAATTTGATCAGACAGGGACATTCAGTGAATATCTGACGGACAGATTGGTTGAATGTCTCTGAATAATTTATTTCTTTTCCGGTTTCTTACTGAACCGGTATGCAATGCGGAGCATTCCGTACCGGGGAATAACATTCTTCCATGTTTCCATGCTTCCCTGAGCGTTGAGGCTGTAGGTAATGTTGGAAAGCTGCCCCAACAGGTCAAATCCTACGGCAGTCAGGATCAGCTTACCTTTCAGGAAACTCTTTGAAAGCTGTGCATTCCATACCCAGTCCCGGCTGTTCATCTGTTCGTTGGAATATCCGTATCGGGTATAATAGTTCAGATCAGTGGCGAGGGTGAATCCCCAGGGCATATTCCAGTGTCCGAACAGTCCATATGTGATGTCTGCAGCATTTACATTCTGGAATCCCTCCCGTTCACTGGCCGCATGGTTCCATGCCGCAGATGCCTTGACCCCCACGCGCAATTTGTCGTGGCTGTATTCCAGGCTTAGCGGAAGTTTGAGATAATTGGTCTTTACGTAACTGCGTATCAAAGCATCTTCATTGTTTGACGTGAGATCCACGCTGTGTACATATTGATTTTCCAGCTGCATTTCCAGGTTGAAACGTTTTTGCTTTCCAAGGGGAGTGACATACCAGACAGATCCGTTGGTGCTCCAGTTCCCGTTTACATTTTGAGGACAGTATGTGCGTACTCCGTTTTCCGGATTATAGAATTGTCCGGTGGCAAGTGCATTCTGATATATATTGACAGTAACATGGGTACTTATCATTCCGATATTTTTCGGCCGTGAAGAATGCTTGAAGAGCAGTGTATAGATACCGGTCCGGCGTAAATTCGGATTCCCCTGTTCTACGTTCAACGGATCCGAATCAAACCGGAGACCCATCAGCTGGAACATGGAAGGCATTTTCTGGCTATAATCAGCAATCAGTTCCAGCTGATGTTTCATGCCCGGCGTATTCCTGAGCAATTCCAGACGCATTCCCGGCAACCATACTGTCCGGCTACTCTGACTCTGTTCCTCGCCTGTAGAAATCCATTCTTCCGACTGCATGGTAATGCGTGGGTCCCATATAAATCGCAGGCGTGAATACCGTCTTCCCTTGCGGACTTCCACATGATCATAGCGCCCTCTCAGCGACAATGTAACATCGTGCAGCCGGTTGTCCGTGAGATAGCTGTTGGAGATGTCCAGTGTGGAAAGCAGGGCTTCCCGGGTGGATGGGAGCGAACCTAACGGTGCCGATGCCATGTCTTCCAGCAGATCCAGCCGGTAGAGTGAATTCTCCTGTTCGGTTTGTGTGAAATTATAATCCAGGTGTGGCATAATCATCCATTCCCATTTCTCATCGAAACCATGGGAGTATTCGATGGATGCCATTGCATGTTTTTTATCCGAGGGCAAGTTGAAATAACGGCGTCGGTTGTCTGCTGCGGCTGATTCGCTGGAAGAATAGTCCAGACGGTAAAGATCATGCCGTTCGTCCGTGAGGTGTTCTGCATCGAAACCGGCGGAGATTCCCAATATGCCGCCGGTAAACGGAACGGACAGGCTGAGGTTGGCAACGGCTCCTCCGTTGATTTTAGTTGCATGGCTGAGCTGTTCCGAGCGTACCCGGTTGATCAGCAGGCTGTCAAGCAGTGTATGCTGGATGGCAGGACTTTGTAATTGTTCCTGCAGGAAGCCGGCACTTCCGATGACTGTCGGATCCTGCCTGAATTCAGCTTGCAGGTAACGGTTGTTTCCGTTAGCCCGGTAGAAATTCAGTTCCGGGGTTACGGTAAGGTTTATGCTGTTCCGGCTTCGTTCCGGACCCAGTCTGAAATACATTCTGTGTCTGGTGTAGAGTTCTGTGGTCTGAGAGTTTCCTTTACTCCAGTTTCTCCCGAAGGTAGTGTTACCTTGCTGGAAATGCTCTGTAGCCTGATTGCTTATATTGTCGTTGTCCGTATGCTGGGCGTTCAGTTGTCCTTCCAGGTCGAAAAGTCCGTATTTATCACTTATTGTATAGTCTATTCCTCCTTTTTCGGTAGTGCTTGTGCCGTTTCCGATATCACTGGGCAGCCATTCCCCGCCCTGTCCGGGTTTACGGTTTTCGTGGGTGTTGTTGGCTGTAGCATAAAGTGAAACGCGCGACTGCGGGGTGAAACGTGTGAGAAATACGCGTCCCAGCCAGCGGTCGTGTGTTCCGCCTCCTGCTTCTACATTACCCAGCCATCCTACCTGATATTGTTTCTTCAGGTTGATATCCATTACCAGATCTCCGTCGTCCACTTTTTGTCCCAGTCTCTGGCTCAGTTCACTTAGCCGGTTGTACACTTTTATGTCTTCTATGGTATAAGCGGGCAGATTATCCAGCAGGACGGAATGGTCTCCCTTGAAGAAATCCTTTCCGTTGAGCAACAGGCTTTCCACCTTCTTCCCATTGACGAAAAGTTGTCCGTTGCGTTCCAGTCTGGCTCCGGGCAGCTGTGATATCATGGCATCCAGCATGGAGCCTTCTGCCAGATTGAATGCATTGGCGTTATAAATAACGGTATCTCCCCGCGTAAAGAACTTGATTTTTGTAGCTTTGATAACCACCTCGTCCAGCGCTTGTGAATTCATCGGAAGCCGGCGTAGTTTCAGAGGCCCTATGGAATACCGTTTTTCCCGTTTGCTGCTGCGGACGGTAAACTTTTTAGTCAGTGAAGAATACTCAGGATGACTGACCCGGATGATATATGTCTCCCCTCTTAATGCGTCCATTGTGAAGGATGATTCCGTGCGGTCTTCCAGGCTCCATTGCTGCCTTTGCAGAAGTACACTGTCTTTGTCCAGCAATTCCACTTGGACGCCATCTATGAGACCATGCATGGTGAAGGCATCACATACATGCCCCCATATTTTGATGCTGTCTGATTTTTCTGCAAAGATTGTTGCTGTGTAAAGACTAAGGAAGATAAAAAAGAAGATTCTTCTCATGGGTAAATAAAAGAAAAATTTCTCCCCCCCCCCTTTTTTCTGAGTAAGAGCTGCTTCCCGGATGTGTTTTCATGTTTTTCTAATAGTTATAAACTTGATTTAAATGATCTTTAGTCAAAGGTATAAATAGTTTTTGAATGTGCAAAAAAATTTTTTTCTTTGTGCATAATGATTCGAGGGAGTGTCATAATTCCCATTTGAATGTTATGACACTCCCTCGACTGAACTTAAGCTTCCGCAGCAGGATAGGTCAGGTTTTCTTCGCTGGCCTGCTCCAGAACTTCATGCAGATATTTGGCGGCTTCCCAGCGTGCCATAGGCAGATTCATCAGCAGATAATTTCCGCAGTCGCGTGGAGTGGCTCCGGGAACTTCGCCTTCGTATCCGGCAATGAAGCTGAAAGTTTCCTTCATCAGCGGCAGAATGTCGCGTGAAGTCAGATCTCCTTTTACCACCAGATAATTTCCGGTAAGGCATCCCATCGGTCCCCAGTAGATAATCTTGTCGGCCCATACGGGATGATTGCGCAGGAAAGTGGCAGCCAGATGCTCCATGGTATGAATGGCCGACGGGCTCAGGGCCGGTTCGCGGTTGGGCTCTTTCATGCGGATATCGAATGTAGTGACTGTCTCTGTTCCTACCTGATCCTGGCGTGACACGTAAATGCCTCGCAGCAGGTGGATATGGTCAATGGTAAAGCTTGGTATCTTTTTCATATGGTCAGGAATGAAATAAAATGGAAGATTCTTGAATTAAAGTTTGTTTGGCAGAGCCTTGAGGAAAGCCTCCGTAACATGGAACGAGCGGTCAGCCATTTCTCCCCAGAAGTTCTTGTATTGTTCCAGATGCTTTTCTGCTCCCGGTGTATCGCTGATGATGCGGAAGCTGATGAAGGGAACTTCGTACAGATGGCATACCTGGGCGATGGAAGCAGACTCCATATCAACAGCCAGTCCTTCCGGGAAATTCGCCTTGATGGTTTCCAGTTCCTGGCGGTCAGTGATGAACTTGTCACCGCTACAGATCAGTCCTCCGTGGATAGCTGTTTCCGTATCCAGGCTGATTGCACACTGGAAGAGAGTCTCGTTGCCGGTAAAGTAGAGCGGAAGTCCCTGGATCTGTCCGTAGGCATTACCTTCGCCGCACCACACGTCGTGGTACACGATCCGGCTGCTTACTACTACATCCATCACGTTGAGGCAGCTGTCAATGCCTCCAGCCACACCGGTGCTGATGATACAGTCGGGAGCAAAGTTGCGGATCATTTCCACTGCTCCGGCTGCTGCATTCACTTTTCCGATGCCGCACTGCATCAGGATGATGGTATTGTTTTTGATGGTTCCTTCCGTATAGGTGAAAGGACCTTCCTTACGTTCCGTCGGGTTCTCGAGTTGGTTGGCCAGTTGTTTCTGTTCGGAAGACATGGCCGTAATGATTCCTATTTTCATGCTTATTAATCAATTTACTCCGCAAATTTACGACTTTTCAGGGAGTATTGTGTTATCTTTGTCGGCTGAAAACATGAATTAACTAATAAACTATCTGTTCATTATGAATCAGTTCAGGAAATTACTTCCCGACGTGGTGGCAATTCTTTTGTTTGCCGTCATCTCGTTTGCTTACTTTTTTCCGGCTGTAACCGAAGGGCGTATTCTGGCTCAGCATGATGCCGTTGCGGGAATCGGTGCCGGACACGAAATGCAGGAGTATCAGGAACGGACGGGCGAACGTACCCGCTGGACGAACTCCATTTTCGGCGGTATGCCTACCTATCAGCTTGCTCCCAGTTATGACTCAACAGATTTGCTGGGGGGCATCATCAAGGCATATCATTTGTTCCTGCCTACTTATGTATGGTATGTATTTGTCATGTTGCTGGGATTTTATATTCTGCTCCGGGCATTTGACTTCCGGGTGTGGATGGCCGCTCTGGGTGCTGTGCTCTGGGCTTTCTCATCCTATTTCTTCATCATCATTGCTGCCGGTCATATCTGGAAGCTGATGGCGCTGGCTTATATCCCGCCTACCATTGCCGGTATGGTGCTGGTTTATCGGGGACGTCTGCTGGCCGGAGCGGTTGTGACGGCTTTGTTCACTTCTTTCCAGATTGTAGCCAACCATCCGCAGATGAGCTATTACTTCCTGTTTGTCATGCTGTTTATGGCAATAGCATATGGAGTGCAGGCGAAACGTGAAGGACGGATACCGCAATTCCTGAAGGCTACGGCTGTATTGATCGTAGCCGGACTGACAGGAGTGTGCGTCAATCTGTCGAATCTTTATCATACTTACGAATACAGCAAGGAGTCCATGCGAGGCAAAAGCGAACTGGTGAAGGAAAATTCTGCTGACCAGACCGACAGCGGACTGGAACGTAGCTACATCACCCAGTGGAGCTATGGCATCGGTGAAACCTTCTCATTGCTCGTTCCGAACGTCAAGGGAGGTGCGTCGGTTCCTCTTTCGGAAAATGAGACTGGAATGAAAAAGGCCGATCCTCAATATATGGGACTCTACGGCCAGCTGGGACAATACTGGGGAGAACAGCCGGGCACTTCCGGACCGGTATATGTGGGAGCATTTGTCATGTTCCTTTTCCTGCTGGGAATTTTTATTGTCCGCGGTCCTATGAAGTGGGCTCTGGTGGCAGGTACGGTGTTCTCCATTCTGTTGTCATGGGGAAAGAACTTTATGGGGCTGACCGATTTCTTTATCGATTACGTACCGATGTACAGCAAGTTCCGTGCAGTTTCTTCCATTCTGGTAATTGCTGAATTCACCATTCCTTTACTGGCTGTCATGGCTTTGCGTGAGGTTATCAACCGTCCTCAGCTGTTGCGTGAACAGGCACGTGCCTTTTATATCAGTCTGGCACTGACCGCAGGTATTTCCCTGCTGTTTGCTCTGGCTCCGGGCTTCTTCTTCTCTTCCTTTGTTTCCAGCATGGAGATGAGCGCCCTTCAGAATGCCATTCCGGCCGAACAGCTTGCCCCGATTCTTGTCAATCTGGAGGAAGTACGTCAGGCTATTTTCACGGCCGATGCCTGGAGAAGTTTCTTCATTGTGCTGATTGGCGTAGCATTGTTGTGGGCCTATTGTGCCGGTAAGCTGAAAGCTGGTCTGCTGGTGGGGGCCCTGACTGTGCTCTGTCTGGCAGATATGTGGAGTGTCAACAAGCGCTATCTCTATGATGAACAGTTCGTGGCCAAAGGAACGGAAATGCAGCCGTTCAGTCAGCCGACCGCAACCGATAAGGAAATCTTGAAGGATACGACACTGGATTATCGGGTACTGAATCTGTCAGTCAATACCTTCAATGAAAACAATACGGCTTACTGGCATAAGAGCATCGGAGGATATCATGCCGCCAAGTTGCGCCGTTATCAGGAAATCATTGAGGAACATATCCAGGGTGAAATCACTTCACTGTTCAAGAAGTTCCCCGAAGCAGGAGCAGACATGACGAAGCTGGATGCCAATCTGACTCCGGTGCTGAACATGCTGAATACCCGTTATTTCATTTTCCCTTTGCAGGGAGGAGAAACGGTTCCGGTCTTCAATCCTTACGCATTGGGCAATGCCTGGTTTGTGGATGAAGTGGAATATGTGGACAATGCCAACGGAGAAATCGATGCACTGCACCGTATCAATCCGCGAAATACGGCTGTGGTAGACCGGAAGTTTGCTGAAGTGCTGAAGCCGGTTGCTGCAACTGATAGCTTGAGACAGATCACTCTGAAGACCTATGAACCTAATGCTCTGACCTATGAAGTCAGCTCAGAGCAGGGCGGTCTGGTTGTCTTCTCTGAAATCTATTATCCGGGCTGGCGTTCCTATCTGGACGGAAAAGAAGTTTCACACGGACGTGCTGATTACGTTCTGCGTGCCATGAATGTCCCGGCAGGGAAACATACTGTTGAGTTCCGCTTTGATCCGAAGTCACTGCATGTGACGGAAGCCATTGCCTTTACGGCGCTGGCCGTACTGGTTTTGGGTGCGGTTCTGGCTATTGTGTGGAAATTGCGGAAGCGGAAATAGAAAGAACAACAAGATAACTTGTGCGATGAGGCTGTTTCAGATTGTTTTGGAACAGCCTCTGTTATTTTATAGTGAGGATAAGAATCTGGCCAATGAATGATTCGATGAAGAATAAGTGTAAGGACAATTTTGCAGTATTGTCTGGAAGAAACAACAGTTTCGACTGGAAGAAACTTCTGTTTCATGCTGGTGGAACTTTTATTTCGACTGGAAGAAACTTTTGTTTTCTGCTGGTGGAACTTTTGTTTATTCCGCATGAAACAGATTTATTGACTGGATAAAGGGGAAAGAGTTGCAGGAACTTCCCTGTCAGAAGAGGGAAGTCCGATGATGAGACATTCGCAGTTTGGCATGTTGCAGAGGTTTCAGTCGCTTGAGTGCCCTTGGAGTCCGACGGACATGTGAGTGCAGTTTCCGCCAGAATTTCTGACTGAGCAGAAAGATCAGGAAGATGGTTCCAACGATACAGACCGCGCCGAAAAGTTCTTTCAGACTGGTCAGCAAAGTCTGCTGGCTTACTGCATCGTAGAGCTGCCGGAGGGAAACATCAGGAGCCCATTCTTTCACCTGGTCCATGTTCTGGCTTAACAGACCGATGTTTTCCTGTTCCATGTATTTCAGCCACCGGTTCAGGATGGCAGTACCCAACGGCGTTGCAATGCTGGTACGGATGAAGCTCAACACGCAGAGTCCCTGAAAGAAATGCTTGAACGGAACTGTCTTGGCTATATAGATAGTCAGTGAGATGTACAGCACTCCGTGTCCGATACCCTTCAGAAAATTAGGGAAATACAGACTTTCGATGTTCAGGTTGGGATGAATCAGGAAATACATGTAATACTGATAAACCACGATCAGAATAAATCCTACCGTGATCAGCAGTTTATATCCTTTGTGCAGAACGGCCTGGCGATAGAAGACAATGCCTGCACCCGCCAGAATTCCTGCAAAGACACACCAGTTCAGTGAAACGGCGTTCAGCATGTCGTATTTCAGAATGGAGCGCATGAAAGTTTCCTGCAGGACGGATGAGGTGGTGAGAAAAAGGCACAGCATCAGAAACAGGAACAGGATAGTCGGGAAATGACGGTAGGTCAGTACCTGCGGATCAATATACGGGTGGCGCAATGTACACATCCGGTTGATGTTGATCAGTGTGGCCACGACGGCAGTTACCAGGCATCCGCGGATCAGCGGGCTGTCCAGCCAGTCGTAGTATTCTCCGTAAATGCAGACAAAGACAATGGCAAACAGAACGAGTGTCCACAGCAGGGCACCGGTCCAGTCTATTCCGTACAGGGGCATTTTCTTGGCCACGCGGAAGGGGCGTGTCAGGAAGAACACACAGAACCAGACCACAATCAGCAGACCGATGACCAGCCAGTGCATGTACTGCCAGTTGGCCCAGTCACTCAGATGAGTGGCTACCAGTCCCGAGAGCTGGATGCTTTCGAGTACGATGATGTAGATCACTGGATAGAATACGGAGAAGTTTCCCGAAGGAGTTACGCTCAGACGGATGTTTGAAAAACATTCAAATGTGCCCCACATGCGGAAAAATCCCGAGACGAAACAGGTGGCTATCAGGACGGCAATGTTCTGTGACTGCATGGTGATCAGGTTGCAGACAATCAGAACCGGGCAGACCGTCAGAAAAATGCGTCGTGTCGTGAAGCGGAACTTGAGCCGGAACAGGATGGGGAAGATGACCGTCATGCCGATGAATGAAGCATATCCCGCCATCATGACGTCTTCTCTCAGACAGCCCAAAGCACTTGACATCTGGGTGGAAGTAGGCAGGAATACTCCTCCGTTGAACTGGAACACCATGGCGAAGAACAGGGACAGGAGGATACAGACCGGGGTCGGGATGAATTCCTTGAAATATAAAATTCTCGGACGTTGTTCAGACATACCTTATTTATATATTATAGCTTGACGTAACACTCTACATTCATACCGGCCCGCAGACGGTTCAGATTTTTCTGTTCGTTGTTGCCGGTAAATTCGATGCGGACAGGGATGCGCTGTTCCACTTTGACGAAGTTTCCGGCTGAATTGTCCTGAGGAATCAGTGAATAGAAAGATCCTGTGGCATCGGAGATGGAAACAATCCGTCCTTCATAAACGACATTGGGAATAGCGTCCACTTTCATTTCTACCAGCTGTCCCTGTTTCATGTCGGTAGTCTGTGTTTCCTTATAATTGGCAATCACCCATTTTTCCGTACCGTCTACCAGAGTGACCAGTGTCTGTCCCGACTGCACCAGTTCTCCTTCGTGGATATTCTTCCGGCCGGTTACTCCGTCGGCTGTGGCACAGATGACAGTGTATGAAAGGTTCAGCTTGGCCAGATTCAGTGCAGCCTCTGCCAGTTTGATGTCCGATTCATTCTGTTCCAGACGCTGGGTCTGCTCCTGTTTGACCAGTTCTGACGACTGTTTCTGCCGGAGCAACTGTTCATAGCGGGCCTTGGCTGCTGCATATTCCGTCTGCACCCGGTCGAATTGCTGGGGTGTCACCGCTTCTTCTTTCATTAGTCCCTTGTAACGTTTGTAGTCGGTTTCTGCATTTTCCAGACGGATCCGCTGCTCTTCGATGGCAGCTTCCGTCACGAAGATATTGTTCTGGGTGGTATTGATGGTGGTGTGCATGGCACTCTTGCCGGCCAGTGCATTCTGATAGTCCGCTTCTGCCTGGGCAACTTTCAGCAGATATTCCGTATTCTCAATGACTACCAGTGTATCTCCTTTCTTGACAGACTGGTATTCTTCGAAATAGATCTTCTTGATAAATCCCTGTACGCGGGTATTGATGGGACTCAGGTGTTGTTTCACTTGCGCATTGTCTGTGTATTCCACATTTCCCAGATGAATGAATTTTCCACATACCCAGCTGATTCCTCCAACCAGAATCAGTGCGATGAAAAAGTTCGGGATGGCTCTTTTCTTGTTTTTTATCATAGACTTATCGTTTGTTTAGTTCTTGTTTGAAAAATCAGAGGTTTCCGGTCAGCTTCTTGAGCAGGTAATACTGATACAGGATTCCGATCTGGTAATTGGCCAGTTGCAGTTCCATGTCCAGCTGCGTATTGCTGGCATCCAGCATATCCGTAATCAGTGCGAGTCCGTTGACATATCGCTGCCGGACAATGTTAAAGTTTTCGTGAGCCAGCTGTACACTTTTTTTCTGTGTGCGCAGACGGATATACGCTTCATTCAGATTGACGTAAGCTTCATGGATGGAGTTGCCGGTTTCTTCCACGGCCAGTTTGCGTGCCTCTTCCATTTTCAGGGCAGACAGTCGTGCCTGTTTCAGTTTCTTTCCGTTCTTGAACAGCGCATCCAGATTATAGGAAATGCCTACTCCCGCATACCAGTAGCTGAAGTTGTTGTTCAAGGGAGGCACTTCGATCAGGATCGGTCCGTTGAGATCATTGGCGGCGTGCAGGCTGATGCGTGGCCGTTTCTCGGCACGGAGAAGTTCAATCCGGTTCTTTTCCTGCTCAATCTTTACGTCGGCCAGTCGGACTGATGGCGTCAGCGGTATCTCCCGGATCCATTCCGCTTCATCCCGTTTCTCTACTGTCAGCCGGAAAAGCTCCGTTGTATCAGGCTGGATGGCTACATCCGGTTCCAGCCCGATTGTAGTAGCCAGGCGGTGACTCAGCACGTCGATCTTGTCTTTGACAGAAGTCAGTTGCAGCTCCAGACTCTGCAACTGGAGCTCGTAGCGGGTAATGTCACTCTTCAGAGCAGTACCCTGACGGTAGGATGCCCGCATATCCTTGACGAGCAGCTGAGTCTGTGCGATGTTATTCTCATACACCCGTTTCTGGTTGTTCAGCTGGAAAAGATCCAGATAATATCCGGTCAGCATGAAACGGATATCCTGCCGGTTCCGGACATACTCCAGTCCTGCTTCCTTCTGTTGCAGTTTGCTGCGGTTGATATTCCGGTTGATGGCCCCTCCGGCATAAATCACTTGCGAGGCTTTCAGCACGAATGTATTTCCGAAGTGCGGCATATCCGCATGTATGCCGTTTGAGAAGTTGCGGTCGGTCATGACCCCGTCGCCGATGTAATTCAGATCCAGCTGTGCCTGGATGGAAGGAAGCCGGTCATTCTTTGCGATTCTGACTCCCTGCTCAGCCTCCCTGATCGTCAGGTCATGCAGGCGAATGCTCTTGCTGTGTTGGTCAGCCAGTCGGAACATTTCGTCCAGGCTTAGCGTAAGGGGCTGGGCCGGCAAATTTGAAAATAAAAGAACAATACAATTTACAACTGATAATCTCATACCTGTTTGTCTCTGCATACTAATCTCTATTGAATCGAAAACCTGTTTTCCCGCTTTCGGGAATTTCCGGTCCGCAGGCTGCATAAAGCCTGTCTGTGAATGTGGACGGAACAAAAAGGGTGTTATCCTTGTTTTGACTTTGCAAAGTTACGCTTTCTGTCTGGTACGGATTTTGCAGATTACGCAATAAGCTTACCATATTCTGCCAAACCGACACGGAAGAAGGTAAGTAAGGAAATAATTTATTATCAACCTAAAGAATGTTTTTGTATGCACAAATCAGGACAAAAAGACTTCATGGTTTTCATGTCCTCGGTGATCATCCGTCTGCGTAACATGGAGCGGATGGGCACCCTGCATGTCTACCAAAGCACCCAGAACCGGATAGCCGATTTCATGGGTGACCGTTCTCTTTCCTTTGAGGAAATCAATCCTTTGTGGCTTCAGGCTTTCCAGGCCTATCTTTTGGGGCGCGGGCTGAACTGGAATACCATTTCCACCTACAAGCGCGTCATCCGGGCCGTGTATTACCGGGCCGTAGATGAAGGAGAAGCTCCTTTCCAGCCGCGGCTGTTCCGCGGGGTCTACACCGGTACGCGGGTCAATGTGAAACGGGCTCTGAGTGAACGTACTCTGCGCAGTCTGCAGACCCCCATATCCTCTTCGCCGGATCTGGACTACACCCGTTGCCTGTTTCTGCTGCTTTTTATGTTGCGGGGGATTCCTTTTGTCGACATCGCCTACATGCGCCGTTGCGACCTGAAGGAATCCAAGCTGACGTACCGCCGTCGCAAGACAGGTACCTGGATGAATGTTCACATCGAACCCGAAGCCCAGCGGCTTATTGCCCGTCTGCAAAGCAAGAATCCCGATTCCTTCTATCTCTTTCCTTTTGTTACGGCAGAAGGTGAGGAAGGCTACCGTCAGTATGGCAATGCTCTCCGCCGTTTCAATTATCAGTTGAAGAAACTCTCACGCATGGTGTCAGGCTGTCCGTCTCTGAGCAGCTATTCGGCCCGCCATAGCTGGGCTACGGTTGCCAATTACCGGAACTTCCAGCCGGAGCTGATCAGCAATGCCATGGGGCACTCATCCGTGAAGGTGACAGAGACTTATTTTATGAAACATTCGGATGAAAAAATTGATGAAATGAACAGAAGTATTCTTACTTATCTGTTTGTTTAAGAAGATGTTGTGCGTCCGTTACTTTGTAGGTAACGGGTTCTTCATTTTTGTTAAGACAAATGTCGGGGAATTTTATAAGAAAAACAAACATAAATATATTTTTAACAACCTAATAGTATAATTTTTAACAAAATTAATTTTTTTGAGCCTTATGAGAGGACAGGTATTCCGACGGATCAGGTACGGACATAAGGCTTCATTCCACAAAGGTGACGCAAACCCCTGCGGAAACATGCTTCATGTCCCTTTCCGAAGATCAGGCCGATAAAGTATTCTATAAAAGGTTAAAAAGTGTATAAGAAAGGCGGCTGCCGTTACCTACAAAGTAACGGAGAAAAACCTGTTGAAAATGTCATGCTAAAAATGGGAAATATGAAGCGAATTCTAATCTTCTTAATGCTGCTTGTCAGCATTTCTTTGTCCGCGCAAGATGTGGCAGTCAAGACCAATCTTCTTTATGACGCGACGACCACCATCAATCTGGGTGCAGAAATTGGTGTGGCTCCTAAATGGACGGTTGATTTGTCAGCCAATTACAACGGTTGGACCTTTAATGACAACAAGAAGTGGAAACACTGGATGGCACAGCCGGAAGTCCGCTACTGGTTCTGTGAACGTTTCAACGGTCACTTCCTTGGTGCCCACCTGCTGGGCGGTCAGTATAACTGGGGCGGTCTGGATCTTCCCCTGGGAATCTTTGATGACCTGAAGGAGCACCGCTATGAAGGCTGGTATGTCGGGGGTGGTGTCGTTTATGGTTATCAGTGGCTGCTGGGCAAGCGCTGGAGCATCGAAGCTGCTCTGGGTGTGGGCTATGTACGTGCTGATTACGACCGCTATAAATGTCCTCATTGCGGCGAATGGCAGGAATCCGGCAAAAAGAATTACTTTGGCGTGACTAAGGCGGCCATCTCATTGATTTACATAATAAAATGATGGAGGAACGTTTGATGAAGAAACATATTATTTCTCTTGCTATACTGCTGGCATCCGGAATTTCCGTGTTTGGCCAGAATACCACTTATCTGAGTGAGATCCGGATAACAGACCGTCAGGTTGTGAAGACTTCCGACCGTCAGGTCAATGTGAAGATGGAAGTCAGCCTCGACGAACTGGACATCAAGCGTCAGCATTCGCTCCGCGTGGTTCCGGTTATCCTTTCCGCCGACGGGACACAGGAACGGGAACTTCCTCCTTTTGTCATCAACGGAAAAGTCCGTGACAAGGTGCAGCAGCGTATGGAAACCCTTGACGGTGTTTCTGCCAATCCCGATGCCGTTGTGACAGTCCGCAGAAAAAACGGTTCCTCCCAGGTGCTTTCCTATGATGCTTCGGTTCCCTTCCAGCGCTGGATGATCGGAGGCAATATCCAGTTGCGGGGTTATGTTACCGGCTGCGCCCTTTGTGATGACGGGGATGAAACCGCAACGACAGGCGATATCCTGCCCGAAATGACACCGGAGTATTACAGCCCTGTGATGAAGCCGAAGGAAGAAATCGTTAAGCGCCGTTCTGAAACGCGGAGTGCCCGTGTGCAGTTCCGTCAGAACAGTTCGAATATCCGTCCGGATTACAAGAACAACCGTGCCGAACTGGATTCTGTCCGCCAGTCCATTCTGCTGGTCAAGGACAACAACGACCTGACCATTACCGGTATCTATGTGACAGGTTACGCTTCTCCCGAAGGTTCATTCGACTATAACATGAAGCTTTCCGAACGCCGTGCGAAGTCTTTTACCGAATATATCAAGGAAGACCTGAAAGGCATTGATCCTTCCGTATACCATGTGGACTGGAAGGGTGAAGACTGGGCAGGTCTGCGTGAAGAGGTTCAGAAGCATCCCAAACTGCTGAAGATTGATGAGGTGCTGAACATCATCGACAACTGCGGTGACGACAAGGATGCCTGCGAAGAACAGATCAAGGGACTGGTGCCGCCTGAAATCTACCAGCGTCTTCTGAATGAAATGTACGGCCCGATCCGTCGCAACGAATACCGGGTGGAATATAATGTGCGTCACTTCAGTCTGGAAGAAGGCAGACAGATGATCAAGACCCGTCCGGATCTGATGAGCGTAAGTGAGATCCAGCAGGTTGCCGACAGTTATGGCAAAGGCAGTCCGGAATATGTGGATTGTCTGATGCGCGGAGCCAAGGCTTATCCGAATGATGTGACCGCAGTCAACAATGCGGCACTGGCCCTGATGGAAGCCGACCGTACGGACGAAGCCATCCGTCTGCTGGACAATGCACCGCAAGCAGGCGAACTGCTGAACCTGAAGGGAGTTGCCTATTCCAAGTTGGGGGACTATGAACAGGCAGAGAAAGCATTCTCAGCAGCACAGGCCAAAGGATATACGCCTGCCGGTGAGAACCTTACCCTGCTGAAGAAGTATGCAGAATATATGGCTGAATAAATAGAGACTAAAATAAAAGTGTTTAATTAAAAATGTATTGTTATGAAAATTTCAAAAAGTTTATTTCTGGCATTTGCGGGCTTGGGTTTGTTCGCATGCTCTAATGAAGATGTGACTACTGATGCAACTGTAGATGGTGGCAAGTCTAAAACTATGGTGATATCATTAAATGGTATTTCTGAAGGTAGTCGTGCGACTTCTGAGGCAGAAGAAGAAGGACAGGTTGCCTTGAATAAAGTGGCTATTTTTTATACAACTGCAACAGGAAGTGTAGGACATGTCACTACTTTGTCAAATGCTGATGGAGAGAATTGGACAAATTTGACTAATGGAACAGGCTATGTAGAACATAGTTTGCCAGCTTCAATAGCACAGGTATATGTAGTGGGAAATTATGATGCCTTATTGGGAAATCTGAATGAAATAGGTACTGCTGAAATATTGGAAGCTAAAGTAATTAATGCTGCTGCACAGCAGGACTTTGATAATGTTTTGCTATATGGTAAAGATATAGATGGATTGGACTCTGTTGAGGATGGTGATGGTACGCATACCGAAAATGTGGTAAAAGCTGAACTGACTATCAGCCCATTAGTTTCCCGTTTGGAAATTTCAGGTATCCAGTGTGAAGATTTGGGAAATCAATATTCTTCAATTGATTTGAAGAAGATTGGTTTAACAAACTTCTATACGACTACTACTGTAGGTGGTACAATTGCTGGTTTACAAGCTACTGCTACAACTGTAGAAAATCAAGAAACTATTTGGAGAAATAATCTTTGGGCTGCTGATGTAATAACTGAGACAACTTTAACTTCAAATGCAACTATATGGAATCCAACAGAAGGAGTATTTTCATATAATATAGTTCCTAATTCCACAACTGAGAAAGCAGAACTTCAAGTCAGATTGCTTGTAGAAGCTAAGCGTGGAACTACTGTCGATCCAATTAGCAACACTTTGATTGCAAATGTTGGTCAACAGTTGGCCGCTGGTAAGATATATAAAATGACTTATAAGTTTAAAGAAGAAAATGTAGGTCCTTGGGATCCGGATAATACACAGTGTGTAATAGTAAATGTAACAGTAAGTAACTGGGATGTAGTAACTTTGACTCCAAGTTTTGAATAAAGAAAAATTATAATTAAATGAATAATAATGTGCGACTTGTACGCACATTATTATTCAAACATACAGTTCTAATATTTAAGAATATGGTAAAATTTATACAAAACATTATATGGATGCTGGTTGCTACCGTCCTGACAACCAGCTGTATTAAAGAAGATATGGATGACTGCCATAATGTTACCATTTACTTCCAGTATCTCGCTGATGGAGACAAGGACGTGTTGTACCAGTATATGAGTAAGGTAGACCTGTATGTTTTTGATGAAAGTGGTCACATATTGGGAGTCGGCTCATATAATCAGGACGAATTGACAAAATTTGAGGCTGTTCCGTCTTTTAAACTTCAACCGGGACATCGTTATAAAGTGGTAGCTGTTGGTAATTCTTATGATCATACCGAGGTAGTAAATTATGCTACTGAAACAGACTTTGCAAATATTTATCTTCAGGATCCGGCATGGAGTGATCCGGATGTACCTGTAACTAATCACGATTACAACTATCTGGGCCAGAAGGAATTTGTGATGCCTGATCAGGTAGGAGTAATGTATCGTGATACAGTGACTTTATATAGTTCACATGTAAAAGTGGACGTAGAAATTCACGGACTTCCTGCTCCCGATGCTTCACGTCAGGATGCCGGAATTCCTTATCTGCTGAGCTTCGAAAACTCGAATGCCCAGACATCTTTTGAAAATGAAGTGAACCTAAGCGAAAAGGGAACAATTTACCCGGAGCTGATTTATGATAATGAGAATAAGTGCTATCGTACACAAAATTTGGCATTGTTCCGCATGGATGATACAGATGGTGAGTTGAGTGCAGATTATTGTGAACATGTTATGGTACTTAAAGAAAAAAATACGGGAAAAGAACTTATACGAGGTAACCTATATAACTACTTGGTAAGAAATTCGGATGTGATTGATGTAACTAAACAAGAAGCGGAATTGCCTATTTCTGTCACGTTTAACTCTGTAGGGGTAAGCATTACTGTCCCTCAATGGTATATAGAGAATCTTACTCCAGATTATGATTGATTAAGAAACCTGATAAATAACCGTTAAAGTAGAATGACTATGAATATATTCAGATGGATTAAGAGTTTGTTTATGTGTCTGCTGCTATTGGGTATGGTTTCTTGTATAAAAGATAACATATCCGGAAATAATGTAGTCAAGACTTATTTATATGTGGATGTGGCGTCCCGAGTAGATGGATCGACTGATCCTGCAGATCAGATTTATCATTTAAAAGTATGTGCTTATAACTCAAATCACGAACTTGTAGGTTATAAAGAAGTTACTCAGAATACTGATCAACCGATAGAAATGGATCTGACGGAGAGTGGACAGATAACTTTTCTTGTTGCTGCTAATGAAGAGTATGGTACTACTGAGGATGTTTCGTTGGATTATAATCAGTTTTTAGCTACAAAGCTTACTGGATTTTATAAGCATGATGATGTTTATGTTACTTCTATGAGTAATCCTGAAAAAAACTCGAATGGTGAAGATAATCGCGTTTTTGCAGTGAAAGAAAATGAATGTACTAATGTGACTATTGAGCTGGAACGTGCGGTTTCTCGTATTTGCTTTTATTTTGCCAAAACAAAGGGGGCAGAGAATTTAGTGATTAATTCTATTCAGTTAAATAGAGGTGTAGGACATGGATACTTATTACCTCCTACAGATGCTTGGAATTATAATAATTATTCAGAAGAGCAGCTTAATAGCATATTTGCGGTGCATGGCGGAAAAGTTATGATTTTGAATGAACCAGTATCTGTTTCGAAAGTTGTAGAAGAAAGTGAGGATATAACAGTTGAGAATAGTCAGGAAAGTGTAAAATATTTTGTGTTCCCTTGTCCGTATGGATCGACTAATCCGGATGAATTTGAATGGCCTGACGGTGAAACATATGGTCGTGATTATTCGTATTATGTAAATATGGAATATGTAGTAGACGGGCATTCATTTTCCAAATTTATTTATTTGCCTACGGTTGGTCAAAATCAAAATATTAATATTTTGTGTAAAATACCTCCTAAGAATGTAGAAGTACAACCTCAGTTTATCGTTTCTACAGTAGAGTGGACTAATGTGACGAATCCTGATATTGAGTTTAATTAAAAACAAAAGCTATGAAACAGATAAAAATATATTTTTGGGTACTATTTAGTACTTTGATGTGTATAGCATGTAGTGATGATTTGGGCTTGAATACTTCTGATTTACAAGATGTTCGAGAGGGAATACCTGTAGAAGTTAAGATGAATTTCAATGTTGAGAAGTCTGGCGAAGTTGAAGTGTCTCGAGCTACAGATCAGGAAGATGGACTTATATATGATTTATTTGTTCTGATTTTTGATTCACAGAAAAAGTTGAAGACAGTTTTTTATGAAGACTTTTTAGCTGATTTGTCATCAGAACGGAATCTTAGGATTACAACAACCTCAGGAGAAAGTTATATTTTTGCTGTAGCTAATGTAAATAAAGGTGTGCCGGCTGAATATAATGTTACTGTTTTGGCTGAGAAGCTGAATAGTCTTCGTACAAAAGTTGATGAGAATTTTACGATTGAGGATTTAAAAGCACTGACAATTAAGTTAAGTGAGAAGAATGCTGATATTATTAACCGTACACAGAGCAGATATGTAATGTCTGGGAAGTTCTCTCCTGATTCAGGGACGGATAACGGAGATGGATTTTGCGTAATTCCAGAAACTAATACAACTTTGTCAGGAAAGGTTCATCTTTATCGTACAGATGCGAAAATTACATTTAATCTTTATGTCAATGGAACAAGGGGAGTGTTTACTCCAAAGACATATCGAATAGCTAATATTCCATTGTGTGCAAGGGCTATAAATGAGCAAGAAGATTGGGATGGAAGCGAATCTACTTCAGGTTCTGCAGATAATTATTATACGATATCACTAGTGTCCACTAAAAATTAGAGGACGAGTTAAAAATTATAATTACTAAATA
>ENA-OPRX01000197-OPRX01000197.1-human-gut-metagenome-genome-assembly--contig:-NODE-197-length-44828-cov-7.033681_pt1 | contig 44828 bp, 41 predicted proteins | sample MGYA00241450_ERZ501892 | MGnify/ENA primary metagenome ERZ501892 (study PRJEB25962, sample SAMEA2042223) | human gut metagenome | biome: human gut; feature: human-associated habitat; material: faeces...
GTGCAGGAAGTACCAGCACTCTGTCTGCTAATGGTTTAATGTTCATGATTCTATATTTTTTTAATTGTTATTACTTTATTGTTTTTATTTCAGATCTTCAGCAAGCCTTTCAGGACTCACCGGCAATCACGGCATGCCTATACGAAAAACGTGCCAAAGTAGCAATACTGACACTTTGGCACGTACACAGACTGACAGAATAACAGGAAAGAACCGGATCACCTGCAAAAGTGTGTGGCTACGCATAACTAGTGCAATATCAACCTTAACACTACACGCACACTACACTAAAGCCATACGCTTCATGCAAATAGCAGCAGATAACCTACATTACCTTACGATGGCAAAAAAGTGCCCTTCCTTGGGCAATATAGCGCCATCGCTATGCATAAACCGCTACATCGCAATCCTTTTTCCGATTCATCAATCATCTGAACGAAATCAAACTGAGCCTCTTTTGAATTTGAAGTGAGGCTCAAACAAACTTCAATAGAGGCTCACGTAAACTTTATCTAAGCCTCAAACCAATTTGAAATAAAGCTTACTTCAAAGGCAAATGAAGCCAGTTTCAATCGCAAAAAAGCCTTTTTGCTTAACAGCATAGGCAAAATCGTGAGGGATGAAGCCCAAATCGTGAGGGATAAATTCCCGATTTTAAGTATCTGTCACGCATATAATCCATTAATTATTAACACCTTATCCGATTTCTTCCTGAAAATCGTGATGGGTGATAGATGATTTGCAAAAACTTTTTATTTTTTCTCAATAGCTTCAAAAATGATATTTGCCATCTTCTCAGCTCCCTTGGCATTCGGATGAATACCATCTTTCAACATTATATCACCATAGGTGTAGGAAGTATGGAGATCGATGAACTGGCATTTATTCTTCTTGGCAAGCTTCTTAATGATTGGCATTTCGCCATTTACGATAATGCTATCACTGATGGTCCAGCTATCCTTAAAGGCAGGAATCGGAGAACAGAGATAGATTTTTGGCTTGCTTGGCAAAGCCTTCAGGGTATCTATCATCGCCTGCATGCTCTGGCGATATTCATCTGCCCCGTGTGCCCAATTGTGAGTCTTGCTGTCATTGGTTCCCAGCTTGACTATCACAATGTCTGGATTGAAAGCCTGCGCATCTCTCCATGCCAACTCGTTCATATAAGGCAAATCGCCCTTATTCATCATCGTACGGGCAGAAACACCGAAGTTCTTCACCTCATATTTATCACCCAACTTCTTCTGCAACTGAGCAGGATAGCCCTTTGCAGGTGCCATTCCGATGCCAAAGCCATCAGTGATGGAATTACCGATGCAAGCCACACGGATGGCATCCTCCTTCGGTGCCTTGAAACTGTTGAGCCAGCAGGTAAGGTCGGTCAGCATCTGCTCATGATATGGAAAACCATGGGCCGCATCACGGAAGCCCCAGCCATGACCGCAGGTTGGATAAACGTGCATGGTGCATTCATTGCCCTCATTTCTCATCGCTGAATAATAAGCCACACCGTTGGTTACTGGTGGAACCACCTCATCATCGCTCGACATCAGGATGATGGCACGAGGAGTAAGATGGCGACGGACAGCCTTGCCGTTAGACCATTCCCTTACTAGACCGGCATTGGTCTTGCGTTCCTCACCCAGGAAGTTGACGCAGGAACCCTTGTGGGTAATGCGCTCATCCATCGAGATTACAGGATAGAAGAGGATGGAGAAGTTAGGACGTGCATCATACTCTGCATGGGTACTCACCGATGAAGCCAGATGGCCGCCAGCAGAGAAGCCCATGATACCCACATCCTCCTTATTGATATGCCATACGGCTGCACTGTCTCTCACCGTACGCATCGCCTTATATGCATCACTCAAAGGGATGTTGCGGTCACCATTCGGCATACGATATTTCAAAACGAAATAAGCAATGCCCTGCTTGTTGAAATACTCAGACCACTGATGTCCCTCATGCTCCATGGCGAGATGAGAATATCCGCCTCCGGGACAATCTACCACGGCACGACCGCTAGGATTCTGTGGCAGATAACAGGTGAGTTCACTCTTACCATCCGTACTATTCTTTAGCACGAACTTGCGCGCTGTTGATTGCGCAAACATCGTCAAGGAGGCACAAGCCACCAACGACAAAGCTAGAAATCTTTTCATTCCGTATTTATTTTTTAAGTTCCGAGTGCAAAGTTACGCATTTTTTCGTTAATACAATGTTATATTTTCGTCAATTTTCGGTTATTTTGTACAAAACCCTTTGCCGTTTGCTCCTTTTTTACTAAATTTGCAGAAAAATATAAAACTATTAGGATTATGAAGCAGTTTTTCAAAAACGTAGCAGCTACCATCATTGGTATTTTCGGTTTCGGAATCATCATGACGATTCTCGCATTCATCTGCCTGATGGGCATGGTGCTCAGTAGTAGCAGCAAGCCTTCACTGGCAGATAATTCGGTGATGGTACTGAAACTGCAAGGTCAAATCGACGACAGAGCAGAAGACGACTGGTTGGGACAACTTACGGGCAACAAGTTCAACAACCTAGGTATGAACGATATTCTCTCAGCCATCAAAAAGGCTAAGACTGAAGATAAGGTAAAGGGCATCTATCTGGAAACAGGCATCCTCGCCACCGATTACGCAACCCTGCAAGAGATACGTGATGCTCTGGCCGACTTCAAGAAGAGCGGAAAGTGGATCATCGCATACGGCGACAACTACACACAGGGCGGATATTACCTCGCTTCCATCGCCAACAAGGTGTATGTGAATCCTGAGGGACATATCGACTGGCATGGCATCGCTTCACAGCCACAATTCATAAAAGATGTAGCAGCCAAGTTTGGCGTTCACTTCACCGTGGTAAAGGTGGGCAAATACAAGAGCTTCACCGAAACATACACTGAGGACAAGATGAGCGATGCCAACCGTGAGCAGGTGACCCGATACATAGGTGGACTCTGGAAGAAAGTGCTCGCCGATGTAAGTCAGAGCCGAGGCATCAACAAGGATTCCCTGAATCACTATGCCGACGGCCTGATGGTGTTTGACGATACCAAACTGCTGAAATCTCGCAAGATGGTGGATGGATTCTGCTACTACGACGAGATTAGAAATGTGGTGAAGAAACAGCTGGGTCTGAAAGAAGACGAGAAGATTAGCCAGGCATCCATGGATGATGTAAACGCAGCTATTGACAACAGCAACCTGATGGGCGACCAGATTGCCGTATATTACTGTCAGGGTGGCATCGTGAGCACAGCTACTCCTAGCCTTTACGGCAACGAACAGCAGATAGTAAGCACCGATGTTATCAAGGACCTGGAGGAACTGGGCAATGACAAGAGCATCAAGGCTGTGGTTCTCCGCATCAATTCGGGTGGCGGAGACGCGTATGCCTCAGAACAGATCTGGCGTGCCGTGAGTCAGCTCAACAAGAAAAAGCCGGTTGTCGTTTCCATGGGCGGCATGGCTGCATCAGGTGCTTACTATATGAGCATGGGAGCCAGCTACATCATGGCACAGCCTACTACCCTGACGGGCAGCATCGGCATCTTCGGTGCCCTGCCAGACTTCAGCGAACTGATGACCAAGAAGTTGGGCTTCAAGTATGACGAAGTGAAGACCAACCGCAACAGTGCCTACACCGGAGCCGGAAGCACCCGTCCTTGGAGTGCCGACGAGATAGCCAACATGCAAGCCTACGTGAACCGTGGCTATACCCTCTTCCGCCAGCGTGTGGCAGACGGCAGAAAGATGAACGTGAACGATGTGGAGAAGATAGCACAGGGACGAGTTTGGCTCGGAACGGATGCCAAGAACATCAAGCTGATTGACGGCTTCGGCAGTTTGAACGATGCCGTAGCCAAGGCTGCCCAACTTGCCAAGGTGTCAGACTACGGCACGGCGGAATACCCTCTGGCAGCAGATTGGTTTACCCAACTGATGCAGGATGTATCGGGCAATGGCGGCAACTATCTCGACGAGCAGTTGCGCCTCACCCTGGGCGACCTTTACAAGCCATTCATGATGATTCGCAACATGAAGGAAAAGGAACCAGTACAGGCAGCCATGCCATTTGTACTGAACATACAATAAATGTGTATATATATAATAAGGTATAAGAAACAAAGGAGAGAGTGAAATGAGAACAGAAGGTGATCTTATCAAGATCAACGATTGGCTGCTACCACTGAGTTGGATATATGGTGGTATCGTGAGATTCCGCAACTGGCTCTTCGATATCGGATTGAAGAAGAGTCGGGCTTTCTCTATACCCGTCATCTCGGTGGGCAACATCACCGTGGGCGGTTCAGGAAAGACTCCACATGTGGAGTATCTCATCAGATTATTACACGACAAGGGAAAAATTGCCGTGCTGTCTCGTGGCTACAAACGCAAGAGCCACGGCTATGTACTTGCCGACGAAAATACGGAAATGCCGGAGATTGGCGACGAGCCATTCCAGATGCACCAGAAATTCCCCGACATCTATGTGGCTGTAGATGCCAAACGGGTAAGAGGTATCAACAACCTGCAGTGTGATGAAGCTACGAAAGATGTGGATGTGGTACTGCTCGACGATGCTTTCCAGCATCGCTACGTAAAACCAGGCATCAACATCCTGCTGGTAGATTACCACCGACTCATCATCTACGACAAGATGCTCCCGGCAGGAAGACTGCGTGAGCCTCTGAGCGGAAAGAACCGAGCCGACATCGTGATCATCACGAAATGTCCAAAGGACTTGAAGCCGATGGAATTCCGTGTACTCACCAAGGCGATGAACCTCTACCCATTCCAGAAACTCTACTTCACGTGCATCAACTATGATACACCCAAGGGAGTCTTCACGGGAGAGCTGCTGCCTGCCAAGGAAATAGAAACCACGGAAGAGGAAGAAATCATCGACCCCAACCTGGCGGGTTTGAAAGACTATCATGTACTCCTCCTGACGGGCATCGCATCGCCTAAGCAGATGGAGCACGACCTCAAGCCAATGGTCAAGGATATGCAGTCACTCTCCTTCGGCGACCACCACCACTTCAAGAGCAAGGACATCGATTGCATCAACGAAACCTTCGAGGCTATGCCTCAACCTCGCATCATCATCACCACAGAAAAGGATGCCGTGAGACTGAGAGACTCCGAAGGACTCAACGAGAGTGTGAAAAAGAGCATGTACGAACTGCCTATCAAGGTAAGCTTCATGCTTGACCAACAAAATAACTTTAACGAAAAAATTATTAGCTATGTACGAAAAAATTCAAGAAACAGCATCCTGGCTAAAAGAAAGAATGACCACAAGTCCGAAGACTGCAATCATTCTGGGAACAGGTCTAGGACAATTAGCTTCAGAAATAACTGACAGTTACGAGTTTCCATATAGTGAGATACCAAACTTCCCTGTTTCTACAGTAGAAGGTCATGCCGGCAAGCTGATTTTTGGCAAGTTGGGTGGCAAGGATATCATGGCGATGGAAGGCCGCTTCCACTTCTATGAGGGATACAGCATGAAGGAGGTTACCTTCCCAGAGCGTGTCATGTACGAGCTGGGCATCGAGACCCTCTTCGTAAGCAACGCATCAGGCGGCATGAACCCTGATTTCGAGATTGGCGACCTGATGGTTATCGATGACCACATCAATTTCTTCCCAGAGCATCCACTGCAGGGCAAGAACTTTCCTACCGGCCCTCGCTTCCCTGACATGCACGAGGCATACGACAAGCAGCTCCGCGACCTTGCCGACGAGATTGCCAAGGAGAAGGGTATCAATGCCAAGCATGGTGTATATGTAGGTGTACAGGGTCCTACCTTCGAGACTCCTGCCGAGTATCGCATGTATCGCATCCTCGGTGGCGACGCTGTAGGTATGAGCACTGTGCCAGAGGTTATCGTGGCTCGCCATTGCGGCATCAAGGTATTCGGCATCAGCATCATCACCGACCTCGGCGGCTTCGACGTACCAGTTGAGGTAAGCCATGAGGAAGTGCAGATTGCAGCCAATGCTGCCCAGCCAAAGATGACGGAGATTATGCGAGAGATGATTCGCAGAAGCTAAAAGCCGGACTTCAGCTTTTTCCAGCTTCTAATGCTAATCATAAAGTTCAAAGTTCAACATTCAAAGTTCAAAGTAAAAAATTGGATATAGCTAAGTTAGGTGAATTCGGTCTCATCGACCATCTCACCAAGGGATATGAAAACAAGAATGCCTCTACCGTCTATGGTGTGGGCGACGACTGTGCGGTGATGCACTATCCGGACAAGGAAGTGCTTATGACCACCGACATGCTCATGGAAGGTGTACACTTTGACCTTACCTATATCGACATGCAGCACTTGGGCTACAAGAGTGCCATGGTCAACATCAGCGACATCTTCGCCATGAACGGAACACCACGCCAGATGGTGGTAAGCATTGCACTGAGCAAGCGTTTCAAGGTGGAAGACCTAGACGACTTCTATAAAGGTTTGCGAATGGCATGCGATAAATGGGGAGTTGACATCGTAGGTGGTGACACCACCTCATCGCTCACCGGTCTTGCCATCAGCATCACCTGCATCGGTGAGGCTGCCAAGGAAGACATCGTGTATCGCAGCGGCGCCAAGGAAACCGACCTCATCTGCGTATCGGGCGACCTGGGCGGAGCATACATGGGTCTTCAGCTCCTGGAACGCGAAAAGGCAGTGTATTACGGACAGGTGGAAGACATCCGCAAGAAGATGGCAGAGGCCAAGGCAAATGGCGACAACCAGAAGCTTGCCGCCCTCAACAAGGACCTGCAGGAGATGCGCAACTTCCAGCCCGACTTTGCCGGAAAGGAATATCTGCTGCAGCGCCAGCTCCAGCCAGAAGCACGCGGCGACATCATGGCCCAACTGAGAGAAGCCGGTATCCGCCCTACAGCCATGATGGATATCAGCGACGGCCTCAGCAGCGAACTGATGCACATCTGCGAGCAGAGCCATTGCGGCTGCCGTGTATATGAGAAGAACATTCCTATCGACTACCAGACAGCCGTACAGGCAGAGGAATTCAACATGAATCTCACCACCTGTGCGATGAATGGCGGCGAAGATTACGAACTTCTCTTCACGGTTCCTATCGGCGACCACGAGAAAATCGAGGCAATGGAGGGTGTGAAACAGATTGGTTACATCACCAAGGAAAGCCTTGGCAAGTTCCTCATCACCCGCGATGGCCAGGAATTCGAGCTCAAAGCACAGGGATGGAATCCCCTGAAAGACTAGTTTTTAGTTAAAATACATTAAGCAAGAGAAAATATTTCGTTTTCTCTTGCTCAATTAAAAAAAATATTGTACCTTTGCAACCGCAAAAGAAAAAAGGTGCCATAGCTCAGTTGGTAGAGCAAAGGACTGAAAATCCTTGTGTCCCCGGTTCGATTCCTGGTGGTACCACTCCTCCTTTCATTTAGGCGGTTTCTAACTTCGGTTAGAGCCGCCTTTTTGGTATTTATACACCGAGGTAACAAGTATTACATTCTCTAAAAAGTATTATAACAAACAAACTAAACTTAAAAAGCTTATGAAGAAGTTTTTGATTTCGCTATTGGCATGCTTTACCGTGGCAACTGCTTTTGCCAACGATTACAGCAAGTATTATCAGAATCTGCCTGTGGCTATGCCACAGCCAACCCTCCCAACCATTCCGAATAACCAGGTCAGCATCATCGACTTTGGCGGCAATGGCGACGGACAGTCAATGAACACCTTGGCTTTCAGCAAGGCTATCAGCAAGCTCAGCAAGATGGGCGGCGGTCACCTCAACGTTCCTGCCGGCATCTATCTCACCGGTCTGATTTCCCTGAAAGATAACATCGATCTTCATCTGGAAAAGAATGCCATCATCGTATTCTCTGAAGATAAGAACGACCTTATCAAGACAGACGAGGAAACCGGCAAGAAGGAAGACCGCGCTACTGCGGCAATCAATGCCAGCAAGAGAAAGAACATCTCTATTACGGGAGAAGGTACCATCGACGGCAATGGCGAATGGTGGCGACCTGTGAAGCGCAGCAAGGTGAGCGACGTGGAATGGAACCGCTTCAAGCAGATGGGTGGCACCCTGAACGAAAAGGGTGACATCTGGTATCCGCTGAATCTGAAGCATACACCCAATGTAGTAGATAACATCGATGCACAGGAGAAGGTACGCAACCACATGATCCGATTCACCGATTGCGAGAACGTGCTCGTTCAGGGTGTTACCCTGCTCAACAGTCCCCGTTTCCACCTTATCCCTACCCGATGCAAGAATGTTGTCATCGATGGCATCACCGTAAAATGCCCATGGAATGCACAGAATGGCGATGCTATCGACATTTCCAGCTGCAAGGACGTGCTTATCGTCAACAATATCGTTGATGCCGGCGACGACGGCATCTGCATGAAGGGTGGCGCAGGAGCTGCAGGAGTAAAGGCTGGTCCTTGCGAGAACATCAATATCCAGAACAACACCGTTTACCATGCTCATGGCGGTTTCGTTATCGGCAGCGAATTCAGTGGCGGCATGAAGAATATCCTGGTTCGCAACAACACTTTCCAGGGCACAGACGCAGGTCTGCGCTTCAAAAGTGCCGTAAAACGAGGCGGAACATCAGAGAATATCTATATCGACCATATCTACATGACCGATATCACTGGTGATGCCATCACCTTCGAGACCACCTATTGGGACAACCACGTGGGAGCCAAACAGCAGACCAAGCCTGTAAAACAGGAATATCTGCCTAACTTCCAGGACATCCACATCAGTGATGTTTATGTACGTGGATGCAAAAATGGCATCGTAGCCCATGGCGCAGAAGGTATGATTCACGATATTACCATCAAGAATACATACATCTTCTACGACAAGCAGGCACAGGACATTGATGCAACTTGCAAAATCAAGCTCGACAATGTTCACTTCGCTACCTTCAACAAGTAAGCCGGCGAAGATATAAGATGATAATAGTATCAATTACTTCACCACGGTAAGCATATGCTCGTCCACCGAAAAGTGAATATCCATACCCTCATAAGGCATTCCATATACCTTATGAGGGTCTTTTTGATAATGAGGGCGTGGGTCCTGAGCCAGAACCTCCTTCAATATCTCAATCTTGGCATCCGTCAGCCCCTGTTCTTTCAGATACCCCTTCACCTCTTCCGATATCTCCACATCCAGTTTTGCCCATTTTCTATCATCCACAAATCCACTACGGGCATCAGGATGACAATCGGCATATACCACATAAGGTTTGATATCATAGATAGGTGTGCCATCCATCAGGTCGGCTCCCTTCACATGAACCACAGGTCCCTTGCTGGTCTCCCACTCTATCCGGGAGATTCTCACGGAAGACAAGCCGATGTTGTTCGGACGAAACGGACTGCGGGTAGCGAATACTCCCACCTTTTCATTGCCGCCCAACACGGGAGGCCGGACCACCGGACTGTTAGCCTTGTGCTTGTTTGCCGAGAACTCCCATATTAGCCATAAGAAATCGAAGCCCTCCATCCCTCTCAGGAAATCAGGATTTCGATATTCCGGTTCAAAAACTATCTGTCCTTCCAGTTCAGCCACCAGTCCTGCCTGCTTGGGAATACCAAACTTGCTGCTGAAAGGCGAGCGAAATCTTGCTATCGGTTTTATTTCCATTCTAAATACCTTATTTATATATTAATTATTATAAGTACGCAAAAACTAGTTAATTATTTTGCTGTCTCCCTAAAATAATGTACCTTTGCAGCCAAATAAGCAAAACAATACAATGAAAATAGAAAGACCAGAATATGAGATTTGGCTCCAGAATCCTGGAGAACTCGGTGTCTATCAGCAGATAGAACGCGCCGGAAGAGTATGCTACAAGAGTGAGAACAACACCACAGAAGACTCTGCCAAGCCTTTCGTGGGCCGCATGATTCAGAGCGAGCACTTCGCCATGCTGGAGCATGGCACAGTCTATCTCATCTGCAACCATGGCGAACTCCCTCTCTACATCCACAACAAGTTCTCCCGTTGCAACACCATTGATGGCAAGGATTACATCACCACCAATCTGCGTGTATTGGCAGAGAACAAGGCGATGGACGACCTGAAGTATCTCAGCGATTACGAAGAGGGAAAGCACGAGCTCCGCATCACCGTGCATTTCACCACCCAGATTGCCATCACCCGAGAGTACAACCGCCATCGTGCCAACTCTATGGCCGAACAGAGCACCCGCTACTGCAACTACTCGAAGAACAAGTTCGACAACGAGATTACCATCAATCTCCCTACCTGGGCAGAAGAAGCAGGCTTCGACGGTTCTCAGGACCCAGGCGATTACCGTCTGGAAGATATGTGTGCCGACATAACAGAAGGCAGAGCACAGCAGTGGAGCAAGCTCGATACCTGGATCTTTGCCAACCAGGCAGCAGAATACGCTTACATGAAACTGATTGAGGCAGGCTGCAAGCCACAGGAGGCACGTGCCATCCTGCCATTGGATTGCAATACCGAATTGGTACACACCGCCTTTATCAGCGACTGGAAGCATTTCTTCGATCTCCGTGCCTTAGGCACTACTGGTGCTCCTCATCCAGACGCCAAGGTTCTCGCCTTGCCATTAATGGAGGAATTCAAGAAGAAAGGTTATCTGAAATCAGAAGGATAACATTTAAAAAAAGTAAAAAATCACAGGAAACATGCATTTTTTCCATTTTCTATACAAGACGAATGGATAAATTTTGTATTTTTGCACTGTGTTTTTCATAGTATTAGATTTAAGGTTATCAAGGTTGGGGCTACGGCGGTAGCCCTTTTTTTATGTCTTTATCCGAGCTTTTACAGCAATTTTCAGGCATTTTACCGAGCTTACTCTATGTATTTCATCAAAAATCAACTATTTTCTGAAAAAACTTCCCTAAAAATTTGGTGGATTCAAAAAATAGTTGTACCTTTGCACCCGCTTAAGAAAACCAAGCTATAGTCATCCGACCGAATTTGGAGAGATGGTAGAGTGGTCGATTACAACGGTCTTGAAAACCGTCGTACCGAGAGGTACCGGGGGTTCGAATCCCTCTCTCTCCGCAAGAGCCTTCTGAAAGAAATTTCAGAAGGCTTTTTTTCATTTATACATCCTTCTTCGTTATTTACACTTTTCAGTCTGCCCAACTCTCCATTCAGTAGGAGTGCAACCTTCCTTTGCCTTAAAGATACGGTAGAGATAGGTTCGTGAAGAGTATCCCAAATGCGCACACCAATCATCAAGTCGGTTCTGAATCAGGCTTCTGCACTCTTCCGCACTCTTACATTCCAATTTTTCCATCTTCATCCCCCCGCCGTTTTCATCTTCCTTTTCCAAGAGTTCATCGGTAGGAGTGTAATTGCTGCCTAGAGCTATGAACGTAAGAAAGAACAAATCACAGAAAAAAACAAGTATTTCGCAATATTGCAACTACTTTACACCCAATTATTTGGAGTTTTCAAAAAAACAACGTATCTTTGCCCACAGATTTTAAGAAATATCAACGATAAAAAGAAAGATATGAAATACTACACAGCATTGACCATTGCCGGATCCGACAGTTGCGGAGGAGCTGGCATTCAGGCAGACATCAAGACGATGTCGGCATTGGGCGTTTATGCCAGTTCGGCCATCACAGCCATCACCGTGCAGAACACCAAGGGAGTATATGGCATACAGAATGTAGAGCCGGAAATAGTAAAGGGACAGATTGAGGCAGTGATGGATGATATTCATCCCGATGCCATCAAGATAGGTATGGTGAACGATTGCAATACCATCCGTGCCATCACCGAAACCCTCAAGAAATACGAGGGCCAGTTCCAGCATCTCGTTATCGACCCCGTGATGGTATCTACCAGCGGCTGCCGACTGATGCAGGAAGATGCGCTCGAGGTCTTCATCCACGACCTGCTGCCACTAGCCACCCTGCTCACCCCTAACATCCCGGAAGCAGAGATTCTTGCCGGCATCAAGATTCAGAATGTGGAAGATATCAAGAGCGCAGCCTCAGCCATCAGTAAGCTGGGATGCAGATACGTGCTCATCAAGGGCGGACACTTCGAGGGCAACGAGAAGATAGATTATCTCTTCGAAGACGGAAAGCTCATCACCAGCTATCGCGGCATGAACATTGAGACCCGTAACACCCACGGCACCGGCTGCACCCTATCCTCCGCCATCACCTCTTATCTGACCCGAGAAATGGATATGAATACCGCTATCGCCATGGCGAAGACCTATCTTTCGGGTGCCATTCTTGCCGGAAAAGACGTAAAAATCGGAGAAGGACATGGACCCGTGAACCATTTCTACGAACCGAAGGCCCTGTTCTTTAAATAATAAAGCCCTATTCTGTAAATAATCATGAAATGGATTGTCATTACCATGCCTGATTTCATTGAGAATGAGGCAAACTACATCAACCAGCTCTTCGAGGCAGGACTCGACTTGCTGCATCTGCGCAAGCCTGAGTCATGCATCGATGACTGCGAACGACTGCTGCAGGAAATCAACCCGAAATGGTATCCGAGAATCGTGGTTCACGACCACTTTTCACTCTGCCAGAAATACCATCTCCACGGCATCCATCTGAACAGCCGAAACCATCAAGTACCAGATGGCTTCCTGGGAAGCCTGTCACGCTCTTGCCATACTTTCAGGGAGGTAACAGCAGCGCAGAAAGAAGCTGTTTTCAGCTACGTCTTCCTCAGTCCTATCTTCGATAGCATATCCAAGAAGGGCTACAAGCATAACTTTGCCAACAAGGATCTGGAAGATGCCGGCAACAACGGCATCATCAACGAAAAGGTGATAGCCCTGGGCGGCATCATTCCGCAATTCATCCCGCAACTGCGAGCCTGGAACTTCGGCGGTGCTGCCTTCCTGGGGGATATCTGGAACCGCCGACAGGATGCCGACTGGTCGGAATATCTTTCCGACGTAAGAAAATGCCTGTCGCATGCCACGCAAAAAAATACACATAATGGCTCAAATGTTTGGTAGTTAGCCAAAATAGTTGTAATTTTGCACCCATGATTTATCCAGATAATTTTGAAAACAAGATAGGATTCAACGAAATCCGAAAGATGCTGCGCGAAAGATGCCTCTCGCCACTGGGCAAGGAACAGGTGGATAAGATGGCCTTCAGCAGCGATGCAGAACAGGTGAACGAGTGGCTCATGCAGGTGCGTGAGTTCCGACGACTGATGGAGGAAGTGGAAGACTTCCCCCTGCAATATTTCTATGATGTAAGAGAGAGCATCCTCCGTATCCGTGTGGAAAATACCCACCTGGAAGAGGACGAGCTGTTTGACCTCAGACGATCGCTCGCTACCATCGCCGGCATGGTGAAGATTCTGAACCACAGCGATGAAGATGATGCACACGCCGAACAGGAAGATGGCTGGCGCAGAGAAAAGAAGTATCCGTATCCAGCCCTCCACCGTCTTTCGAAAGACGTGATGACCTTCCCGCAACTGATTCAGCGTATCGACCAGATTCTCGACAAATTCGGTAAGATACGAGACAATGCCACCCCCGAACTTCTCCAGATTCGCAGAGAACTGACGAAGACCGAGGGCAGCATCTCTCGCACCTTATATAGTATATTGAGAGCCGCCCAAAGCGAGGGTGTGGTAGAGAAAGATGTAACCCCTACCCTGCGCGACGGCCGACTGGTTATCCCGGTAATCCCTACCCTGAAACGAAGAATCAAGGGTATCGTGCACGACGAGAGTGCCACCGGTAAGACCGTGTTCATCGAACCAACCGAAGTGGTAGAAGCCAACAACCGTGTGCGCGAGCTGGAAGGTGAGGAAAGAAAGGAGATTATCCGCATCCTCACCGATTTCACCAACAAGGTGCGCCCATTCTCCAAGGAAATCCTGGAGAGCTACCGTTTCCTCGCCATCATCGACCTGATTCAGGCGAAGCAGAAAATCGCCGATGTATTCAAGGCGATAGAGCCGGAAGTGGCCGATCATCCACACATAGATTGGATTCGTGCCATCCACCCACTGCTCCAGTTGTCCCTGCAGAAGAAAAACGAGAAGGTGGTGCCGCTCGACATCACCCTGACGCAAGATAAGCGCATCCTCATCATCTCGGGTCCTAATGCCGGCGGTAAGTCGGTGTGTTTGAAGACGGTAGGTTTGCTTCAGTATATGCTGCAATGCGGACTGAGCATCCCGGTGAGCGAGCGTTCAAAAACGGGTGTTTTCCAGAACATCATGATTGATATTGGCGACGAACAGAGTCTGGAGAACGATTTGAGTACCTACTCTTCCCATCTTCTGAACATGAAGAACATGATGAAGGCAGCCAATGGCGACACCATCATACTGATAGATGAGTTTGGTACCGGTACCGAACCAGGCATTGGCGGAGCCATTGCCGAGGCTGTGCTCGACAAGTTCTGCAAGCAGCAGGCTTACGGTGTCATCACCACCCACTATCAGAACCTGAAGCATTTTGCAGATAGTCACGAGGGAGTGGTAAATGGTGCGATGCTTTACGACCGCCACGAGATGAAGGCCCTCTTCCAGCTTGCCATCGGTCGCCCGGGTTCCTCTTTCGCCATCGAAATTGCCAGAAAGATAGGTTTACCGGAAGAGGTAATCAAGGAGGCTTCGGATATCGTGGGTTCAGAATACATCCAGAGCGACAAGTATCTGCAAGACATCGTCCGCGACAAGCGATACTGGGAGAACAAGCGCCAGAATATCCATCAGCGCGAGAAGGATATGGAAAAAACCATCTCCAAGTATGAGAGCGATATCGAGGATATCGAGCGAAGCAGAAAGGCTATCCTCAAGAAGGCGAAGGAGGAAGCAGCCGAACTGCTGAAGGAAAGCAACAAGAAGATTGAGAATGCCATCCGAGAGATTCGAGAGAGTCAGGCGGAGAAGGAGGAGACCCGCCGCATCCGTCAGGAACTTGATGCCTTCAAGCAGGAGGTTCAGGAGATTGACACCAAGGAATCGGATGATAAGATAGCCAAGAAGATAGCCCAGATTCAGCAGCGCAAGGAGCGCCATGCCAAGCGACAGGCTGAGAAGAAGGAGAACCAGGAGAAGGCAGCGGCTGCCCTGCGCAATGCCCAGAACAAGGTACAGGCCGACAGCAAGCGCGAGATTCAGGTGGGCGATACCGTCCGCATCAAGGGCTTGACCACCATAGGAAAGGTGGAGAGCATCAATGGCGATACTGCCACCGCCGTTTTCGGAGGCATGAGAACCAAGATGCGCCTCAACCGACTGGAGCACGCCACGGCTACCGTGGAGAATGTGGATAAGACCGAGGAGCGCAAGGAGAACCTGTCTTCTTACGGTATCAGCAAGGAGACCCGCAAGACCATCGATGCCCACAAGACCAACTTCCATCAGGATTTGGACGTAAGAGGCATGCGTGGTGATGAGGCTCTGAATGCCGTGCAGTATTTCATTGATGATGCCATCCTGGTGGGTATGCCACGAGTCCGCATTCTTCATGGAAAGGGCAATGGTATTCTTCGCCAGCTCATCCGCCAGTATCTGAGCAGCATTCCAAATGTTACGCATTATGCCGATGAGCATGTGCAGTTTGGTGGTGCCGGAATCACGGTTGTGGACTTTTAAGTGAAGAACGAAAAGTGAAGAGTAAAGAATTCATTTGCTTCTTTCTCTTTATATAATAAGGTAAAATAGGAAAAAGGAGGCAAAAAGTGCCTCCTTTTTCTAAATAAACGTTAACAGCTAAAACTTTTTAGGAAAAAATTTGGTGGGTTCAGAAAAAAGCAGTACTTTTGCACTCGCTTAAAAGCAATAACCGCTTTCAAGTATATGAGACGGACAAGTCTCATACGACCAGCTCCCTCGGAATCCCCCAGGATGGGAACATAGCAAGGGTACTTGGTTGTAGCGGTGCGATATGAATCGCTTGTCCACCCGCCTCTTTAGCTCAGTTGGCCAGAGCACGTGATTTGTAATCTCGGGGTCGTTGGTTCGAATCCGACAAGAGGCTCAAAAAGGAATCTTCTTTCAGAAGGTTCCTTTTTTGTTTTTCATACTTCTACTTTCTGCCCACCAAACTCCAGAAGGTCCATCAAGACACAGAAACCTCATCATGATACAGAAGCTCCCTCTGGGAGATATTTAACCAATTTAACCAAACATTTCTGTCTTACAAGGCGTTCTATCTTTAATTATATATAAATATTCTCCCCCTTTACACCTTATATAATAAAAAAGTTGTATTTTTGCAAATTGAATATTAGATTAGCAGAAAATACAAATAAAAATATGAATACAGATAATAAAGAGAATCAAGAAGAAAAGAAGATGAACGAACAGGAGCAGAAGGTGAAGATCTATGTCATCGACACTGGCAAGATCAAGCAGACCAAAGCTTTTGCCCGTCAAGATGGTACCATCCTTGGCACCGTATGGGTCATCAGTTTCGTTTGCACCATGCTGGCAGTAGAGCCGAAATTCCACATTCTGGGCTTGCTTTCCAACCTGCTCATCGTAGCCACCCCTTTCATCGTGGCCAAGCGATTGAGAATTTTCCGCGACCAGGTGAGAGACGGGCACATCTCCTTCCGCCACGGATTGTACTATTGCATCCAGACTTTCTTCTATGCCACCCTCTTGCTCACCATCACACAATACCTGTGGTTCCGCTTCATGGACACCGGCTTGTTCATGAGTCAGCTTCAGGAAAACTATCAGGCATTGGCGCAGGTCTATAAGCTGACGGCAGAGGAATCAAAGATGCTTCTCGATGCCATCTCGATGATGAAGCCTATCGCCTGGGCATCCATGTTCATGATCACCGACCTGGTGACAGGTGCCGTACTGAGTCCTATCATCGCTGCCATCATGTCCAAGAAGCTGAAGACGGTAAAACAGCAATAGCGTTAACAGCAATAAGAAAACATCAATAAGAAAATATCAATAACATCAATATAAGACAATGGATATTTCAGTTATCGTTCCTCTTTTCAACGAGGAAGAATCGCTGCCAGAACTCTTCGCTTGGATCAAGCGAGTGATGAACGCCAACGATTTCACATACGAGGTTATCTTCGTGAACGATGGTTCTACCGACCGTTCATGGAACGTCATAGAAGAACTTGCCGAGAAAAACGAGCAGGTAAAGGGTATCAAGTTCCGCAGAAACTACGGTAAGAGTCCGGCACTCTACTGCGGTTTCAAGGAGGCACAGGGCGACGTGGTTATCACCATGGATGCCGACCTGCAGGATTCTCCTGATGAAATTCCGGGACTCTACCAGATGATTACCAAGGAAGGTTACGATCTGGTTTCCGGCTACAAGCAAAACCGCAAGCAGGGTGACCCGCTGAGCAAGACCATCCCTACAAAGCTCTTCAATGCCACAGCACGCAAGGTGAGCGGCATCCACAACCTGCACGACTTCAACTGCGGTCTGAAGGCTTACCGCCGTGACGTAGTGAAGAACATCGAGGTTTATGGCGAAATGCACCGCTACATTCCATATCTTGCCAAAAACGCAGGCTTCGCCAAAATTGGCGAAAAGCCGGTACACCACCAGGCACGCAAGTTCGGCACTTCCAAGTTCATGGGCTGGAACCGTTTCGTAAACGGCTATCTCGACCTGATGACCCTCTGGTTCCTCAGCAACTTCGGCAAGAAGCCAATGCACGTATTCGGATTCCTGGGCAGCGTGGTGTTCTTCATCGCCTTCCTCTCGCTCATCGGACTTGGCATCGACAAGATCATCGACCTGCACAACGGCGTATATGGTCATCTCATCACCGATTCGCCCTACTTCTTCATCGCCCTCATCGCGATGGTACTGGGTAGCCAGTTCTTCCTGGCAGGATTCCTGGGCGACCTCATCAGCCGTCAGAATCCAAACCGTAACGATTATCAAATAGAAAAGGAAATAAGATGCGGAAAATAATACCAATGGTTCTCGTCATGATGGCGATGATGATAATGGCAGGATGCTCATCCATCGACTGCCCGCTCAACAACACCACTTATACCAAATATAAGCTGATGGGCAACATCACCACACTCGCCGACACCATGACCATCTCGACCACCAAGACCGAAGGCCAGGACAGCATACTCATCAACAGAGATGTGAACGTAGATAGTTTCATCCTGCCCATGAGTTACCAGCAGCCTGAGGACGTGCTCTACTTCGAAATAAGAAACAGAGACCACAAGGTGTGGAAAGATACCGTGACCGTGAAGAAGGAGAACTTTTCGCATTTCGAATCGGTGGATTGCAGTCCGGCGTTCTTCCACACCATCACCGGTGTGCAGACCACGCACCATTTCATCGACTCGATAGTCATCAACAAAAAAGAGGTAAATTATGATGCATCCAAAGCACATTTCTATATCTATTTCGGCAACCGCCACTAAGGTTCTTTCGACAGTGATGCTCTTGCTGTTGATGGGTGGAGTACCTGCCCATGGTCAGAAACACGAGAAGAAGATGACAACGGTAGAGAAGGATACCATTCCATGGCTCAGAGGCATGGCTGTGGGAGTAGATCTCATTGGTCCGGTACAGCTGATGGTAAGCGACTATGGCCAGTATGAGGCATCGCTGCGCATCAACCTGAAGGATAAGTACTACCCCATCTTAGAATTGGGTTACGGCAAAGCCGATGCCAGCGACGAAAGTACCAAGATTACTTACAAGACCAGTGCTCCGTATGCCCGCATCGGTATAGACTGGAACCTGCTCAAGAACAAGCACGACGACTACCGTCTCTTCGGCGGATTCCGCTATGGCTTCACATCCTTTAAATACGATGTGAGTGCGCCACCGGTAAAAGACCCAGTTTGGGGCGGCGAGGCACCTTACGGAGCAGAAGATGTATCTGCCAACTACCATTGGCTGGAAGGCGTTATCGGTGTAGATGCCAAGATATGGGGTCCCGTGCGCATGGGCTGGAGTTTCCGCTATAAGCGCCGACTGGCTCAAAAGAAGGGCGACATCGGCTACAGTTACTATGTGCCAGGCTTCGGAAAGCAGGGAGGCACCCGACTCGGCGGAACCTTCAACGTTACCTTCGAGATATAAAATATCCCATCGATATATATATTATAATGTATATATATAAATATAATAAGTATATATAATAGGTATATATAATAAGGTGGGAAAAGACAGACAGATAGTGAAAGAAAGAAATGAAAAATAAGAAACTGATATGGCAGATACCCTTTCTGCTGATTCTGATATTGGGCAGCATCTACGTGATACGCCAGCAGCACAATACCCCTTACCAAAAGGATGAGGGCATGGTGTTCGGTACCATCTACCACATCACGTACCAGAGCGACACCAATTACCAGAAAGAGATTGAGGCAGAATTGCAGAAGGTGGATAACTCGCTTTCACCCTTCAACAAGACTTCCATCATCTCTCGTGTCAACCGCAACGAGAAAGTGAAGGTTGACGAGATGTTTACAGAAGTATTCCAGCTCGCCGAAAAGATTTCAGGCGAAACCAACGGAGCCTTCGATATCACCGTAGCCCCAATGGTCAATGCCTGGGGATTCGGCTTCAAGACAGGCAATCCGCCCACCAAGCAGACCATCGACAGCCTTCGTGCCATCGTAGGCTTCCACAAGGTAGCCCTGAAAGATGGTTTTGTGAGCAAGGAGAATCCTAACACCATGCTCGACTGCTCTGCCATCGCCAAAGGTTATGGCACCGACATCGTGGCAAGATACCTGAAAAAGAAAGGTATTCAGAACTTCATGGTGGAGATTGGAGGCGAAATTGTAGTAAGCGGCAACAGCGAGAAGCAGGTGCCTTGGCGCATCGGCATCAACAAGCCTACCGACGACTCGCTCAATACCAACCAGGAATTGCAGGATGTGGTTAACGTGAGCGACATCGCCATGGCCACCAGCGGCAACTATCGCAACTTCTACTATAAGAATGGCAAGAAATATGCGCACACCATCGACCCGAAGACGGGCTACCCTGTGCAGCACAACATCCTGTCGGCCACAGTTTTGGCAAAGAATTGTGCCACAGCCGATGCCTATGCCACCTCATTCATGGTGATGGGATTAGATGGAGCCAAGAAGGTTCTGGAAAAGCATCCCGAGCTATATGCTTACCTGATTTATGCCGATAACAAAGGCAGCAACAAAATCTGGTATTCGCCATCCATGAAGAAAATGCTGGGAGTTGAAGGATAGTTGAAAGTTGAGAGTTAATAGTTGAGAGCTTTAGCACCTGAAAACTAATCATAAAGCTCAAAGTTCAAAGCTCAAAGTAAAAAAAATCAAAGTAAAAAAAGCCATGCCGGAAAGAAAATTATACGACACTCTTTTGGGACTTCCCCTCTTCTTGGGAATGACCCGTGGAGACCTTCTTGATATTGCAGGTAAGACCAAATTCTACTTTCAAAAGTTGAAGAAAGGTCATGTCATTGCACAGGAGGGTGATCCCTGTCTGCACATACATTTCCTGATCAGTGGGGAAATCAAAGTCACCACCGAGTCAGAAGACCGTGGCTATCGGATAGAAGAAACCATCACGGCACCTAGTGTTCTCCAGATAGAACGTTTCTTCGGATTCAACCAGTACTATACGCATACCTTCACTGCCGGACAGGATTGCAACGTGATGAGTTTCAGCAGAAAAGAGTTGACCATATTATCCGACAATTACGAGATATTCCGCATCAACCAGCTCAATATTCTCTCAACGCAAACGCAAAGATGCGAGAAGCGACTCTTCTGTCTTCCTCCTAAGACACTGGAAGAAAGCATCCTCCAATTCTTCGAAAGACGATGCCTCCGACCATCTGGCGAGAAAATCATCCATATCAAGATGACAAGACTTGCCGAAGAGATAAATACGAAGCGAATCTACATTTCGAATACGCTGAATGAAATGGAAGCCAAAGGACTCATCAAACTCTATAGAGGCATCATCGTCATTCCAGCATTGGAAAATCTCATTGCTAAAAGTTAAAAGTTTATAGTTAAAAGCTGAAAGTAAATACTCACTAACAGCTAATCATAAAGTTCAATGTTCAAAATTCAAAGTTCAAAGTAACAAGTTCAAAGTAATAAAAATGCAAGATACAACCAAAAACGAGAAAGAAATTGAGAAGAGAGTAAATCCCTTCTTCGAACCATACAATACACCACACAATACAGCCCCATTCCACCGCATTCAGCTCGGTGACTACGAGGAGGCATTCATGGAAGGTATCCGCCGCGACGACGAGGCAACCGACAAGATTGTCAACGACCCGGCAGAGCCAACCTTCGAAAACACCATCGCCCGTGTTGATACAGACAAGGGCGAACATTATTATGACCTCTTGAGCAGAGTGTCGAACGTATTCTCTTGCATGATGAGTGCCGAGACCTGCGACGAGATGGAGGAACTGGCCCAGAAACTGAGCCCAATCCTCACCAAACATGCCAACGACATTACATTGAACAAGAAACTCTTCGAGCGCATCAAGTTTGTTCACGACCATCCCAACCGTGAACTCAATGCAGAAGAAAAAATGCTGCTCGAAACCAGCTACGACGGATTCGTACGCAGCGGTGCCCTCCTCGACGAGGAAGGCAAGGAGAAACTGCGCAAGCTCACAGAGGATGCAAGCATGCTCACCCTCCAGTTCTCACAGAACCTGCTGAAGGAGAACAAGGCGTTCACCCTGCACATCACAGACAAGGCACAGCTCGACGGTCTGCCAGAGACAGCTATCGCAGCCGCAGAACATGCTGCCAAGGAAAAGAATGAGGAAGGCTGGATCTTCACACTCGACTATCCAAGCTTTTCGCCATTCATGACCTACTCTACCCAGCGCGAACTCCGCAAGCAGATGTACATGGCCCGCAACACGGTCTGCATCCACGACAACGAGCAGAACAACCTGGAAATCTGCAAGCAGCTGGTTAATCTGCGCCGTGAACTGGCTCAGCTTCTGGGCTTCGAGACCTATGCCGACTACGTGCTCCGCCATCGCATGGCAAGCAATACAGAAAATGTATATAAGCTTCTGAACGACCTCATCGATGCCTACAAGCCTACAGCCATCGAGGAAGTTGAAGAGGTAAAGGCACTGGCCAAGAAACTGGAAGGCGATGACTTCGAGATGCAGCCATGGGACTTCGGATTCTATTCGCACAAGCTGCAGATGGAGAAGTATAACCTGGATGCAGAGATGCTCCGTCCTTACTTCCAGCTCGACAAGGTGATAGACGGCGTGTTCGGTCTTGCCAACAAGCTTTACGGTATCACCTTCAAGGAGAACAAGGATATTCCAGTATATCATCCAGACGTAAAGGCATACGAGGTATTCGATAAAGACGGCAGTTATCTTGCCGTATTCTACGCCGACTTCTTCCCACGCAAGGGTAAGCAGGGCGGTGCCTGGATGACCGAATTCCAGGGACAATGGATTGACCATAAGGGCGTAAACGTTCGTCCACACGTCAGCGTAGTGATGAACTTCACCAAACCAACAGCCGAGAAACCAGCCCTCCTCACCCTGGGCGAGGTTGAGACCTTCCTGCACGAGTTTGGTCACAGCCTTCACGGCATGTTTGCCAACACCCGTTTCGAGAGTCTTTCAGGAACCAACGTATGGTGGGATTTCGTAGAGTTGCCATCCCAGTTTATGGAAAACTATGCGATAGAAAAAGACTTCCTCCGCACCTTCGCCTTCCATCACGAAACCGGCGAGCCATTGCCCGACGAGCTTATCAAGCGCATCGTAAAGAGCCGCAACTTCATGACAGCCTATGCCTGTCTGCGCCAGGTAAGTTTCGGTTTGCTCGACATGGCCTATTACACCAAGAAAGATGAGTTCACCGCCGATATCATCCCATTCGAGAAGAAGGCATGGGAGAAGGCGATGATTCTGCCACAGAAGTTGGATACCTGTATGACAGTACAGTTCTCCCACATCATGGCAGGAGGATATGCAGCCGGCTACTACAGCTACAAGTGGGCAGAGGTGCTCGATGCCGATGCCTTCAGCGTATTCAAGAAGAACGGCATCTTTGACCAGGCAACCGCCCAGAGTTTCCGCGACAACATCCTCTCGAAGGGTGGCACCGAGCATCCGATGACGCTCTACAAGCGATTCCGCGGACAGGAGCCAACCATCGACGCCCTGCTCGAACGCAACGAAATCAAGAAGAGTTAATTGTAAATTATAAATTATAAATTGTAAACTATAAAAAGTGATGGCAAAGGAACTTTCCAAACAGCAGAAGCTTGACCTGCGATACCTTCGCATGGCACGCATCTGGGCAGAAAACAGCTACTGCAAGCGCCGACAGGTGGGAGCATTGGTAGTGAAAGACAAGATGATTATCAGCGATGGTTACAATGGCACACCAAGCGGATTCGAGAATGTATGCGAGGAAAACAACGTAACCAAGCCATACGTTCTCCATGCCGAAGCCAATGCCATCACCAAACTGGCTCGCAGCAGCAACAACAGCGAGGGCAGTACGCTCTATGTCACTGCCTCGCCTTGCATCGAATGCTCCAAACTGATTATCCAGTCGGGCATCAAGCGAGTGGTCTATGCAGAAAAATACCGCCTCACGGATGGCATAGACCTCCTCGAAAGAGCCGGAGTAAAAGTGGAATATATGAATCCGGATGAAATGGGATCTTCTGAAGAAGAATCCACTTCAAAAATGGAATCTTCTGAAGAGGATTCATCTTCCGGAAAATAAGAGAGAAAGAAACGTTAGTATATTAAAAGTTAGTAAGTTATGAACATGAATAAGAATAAGAGCAACCGATTCATGCCCTTCATCATGGCGCTCTGCGTTGTGATAGGCATCATCATCGGTACATTCTTTTCGAATCATTTCGCCGGCAACCGGCTCAACGTTGTCAATAGTGGTAGCAACCGACTCAACAACCTGCTCCACCTCATCGACGACCAGTATGTGGATGCCGTGAACATTGATTCCTTGGTGGATAAGGCGATACCTCAGATTCTTGCTGAGCTCGACCCTCATTCCGTCTATATCAGTGCAAAGGATGCGGCTCAGGCTAACGACGACCTCAAAGGCTCCTTCTCTGGAGTGGGCATCGAGTTCGTCATCCGCCAAGATACCATCCATGTGCAGAATGTGATTCAGAACGGACCTGCCGAGAAAGCCGGACTTTTGGCGGGCGACAAGATTGTGGCCGTGGATGGCAAGCCATTCGTGGGAAAGATTGTTACCAACCAGGAAGCCATGCACCGCTTGAAGGGTCCGAAGGATACGAAAGTGAAAATTGGCGTGGTTCGCTATGGCAGCAAGAAGGTGCAGACCTTCACCGTTACCCGTGGCGAAATTCCTACCAAGAGTGTAACAGCAGCCTACATGCTCGACGACAAGACGGGCTATATCCGCATCAAGAACTTCGGCGAGAACACCTATCCAGAGATGCTCATCGCCCTGGCCAAGCTCTCGCAGCAGGGATTCTCTAATCTCTGCATCGACCTGCGCGATAACTCGGGCGGTTATCTTACCGCCGCTGTCAATATGGCAAACGAGTTCCTGCCTACCAAGAAGCTGATTCTCTATACCGAAGGCAGAAAGTCGCCTCGCCAGGAATATCTGAGCGATGGCAAGGGGGCTTATCAGAAGATTCCACTGGTGGTTCTCATCAACGAGGGTTCAGCATCTTCTGCCGAAATCTTTGCCGGTGCCATGCAGGACAACGACCGTGCCACCATCATCGGCCGCCGCTCGTTCGGTAAGGGTCTGGTTCAGCAGCAGATAGAGTTCCCTGACCACAGCCTCATCCGTCTTACCATCGCCCGCTACTATACTCCATCGGGCAGATGCATCCAAAAGCCATACACCTTGGGTGATGACAAGGATTATGAGCAAGACCTCCTCACCCGCTATCAGCACGGCGAGTTCTTCTCGCAAGATAGCATCAAGCATACCGGTCCGGCTTACCATACAGGCATCGGTCGTGTGGTTTATGGTGGCGGTGGTATTACACCAGATATCTTCGTACCTGAGGATACGCTTGGCATGACTTCTTATTTCAAGGAGGCAAGCATGAGCGGACTCATCCTCCAGTTTGCGTTTACTTATACCGACGACAACCGTCCTAAGCTGAACAATTTCAAGGAGATGATGGAGTTGGCCGACTATCTCGATAGCCAGAACATGGTAGAGAAATTCGTGAACTATGCCGACAAGCGCGGTTTGAAGCGCCGCAACCTGCTCATCAGAAAGTCGCACAAGCTTCTGGATAGAGTCATTGAGAGCCGAATCATCTATAATATGATGGACGAACAGGCTTGGACCCAATACATCAACCAGGACGACCCAGTGATCTTGAAGACCCTGGAAGTCTTCGAGAAGCACGAGGCTTTCCCAAAGAAGCCAGCTTCAGCAGCCAAGCCTAAGGCAAAGACTGCAGCGGCAAAGGCTAAAAAGCAGAAATAATGAAATCATGAATAAAAAAGAATTAAGACAATTCATAAGAAACGAAAAGCGACAGTATTCCTCAAGTCAACTTGAGGAGCTGTCGCTTTCTGTTTTATCCCGACTCAACGAGAACGAACATCTTCAAAAGGCAAAGACGATACTGATGTACTATTCCCTGCCCGATGAGGTGAATACCCACCAGTATATAGATTATCTTCTGGCACTGGGCAAAAAGGTCCTTCTGCCGGAAGTAATAGATGGAGAGAACATGGTGATTCGGGAATATACGGGAAAGCACGACCTCAAGGAAGGTGCCTTCCATATCATGGAACCCATCGGCAGCTTATTCCCCGAAGAGAAATATCAGGAGATACATCTCGCCATCATCCCCGGCATGGCATTCGACCAGCAAGGCAACAGGCTGGGCAGAGGCAAGGGATATTACGACCGATTTCTCCAGAAAATTCCGCAGGTATATAAGATAGGTATCTGCTTTCCTTTCCAGTTGGTAGATGAGATTCCTACGGAAGAAACGGATATCAAAATGGATGCAATCATGAGCTAAGCCCTCTGTATTCTCCTCAAAATGCCATTTTTCTCAAAAGAAGCAGAAAAAAAGCATTTTATTTAGAGAAAAATACAATAACTTGCATCAGAAATCGTTAATAAAACAAAATACTTCGCATATTTAGCATCTCTGCTTAAACCTTTCGGGGCATCAGAGGTCTAAGATATTGATTAGAATTCATAAACTGAACTTTTATTATATCGTGTAAGATTCAATAGGAAATTTATTAGTTAGTATTTAGGTATTCGAAGGCATCGGCTTGTGAAAGTCGATGCCTTTTTTTTTATCGGGCGTTTTTTTGTTTTTTAACGAGCATCTAGCCCCATTCTCGTTTTTTTTTACTAATTTTGTAGCATCAAAACAACAATAACGATGAAGCGAATCAATTACATATTATTCACGGTCTTGGCAGCAGGCCTCATGGCATCTTGTGCCGAAGAGAAGAAACAGAGCAATATCATCATTGCCCCTAAGCCAGCAGCCAAGGTAACCAACAAACCGACTCAGAAAATGAGCGACTATGAACAGGCTAGAGACATAGAATGGCTCGGCTCTACCTACAAGGTGATCGTAAAGAGCGAATCAGATAGCGAATTGCCTATCGTTAAGCTTGATGAAACTACCAAGTATTACGACAATAAAATCACAGTCCGCATCCTTCGCCAAGATGGCACGGAGTTCTTCAACCGAAGCTTTACCAAGAGTGCCTTCGAGAATTATCTCGACAGACATACCAAGGAATCTGGTGTTCTGCTGGGCATCGTATATGTCAAGGCAGAAGGCAACAACCTCTGCTTTGCTGCAAGTGTGGGTTCACCCGATGTTAGCAGCGACGAGTACATCCCATTAGTTCTGAAAATCACCAACTTGGGAGCAGTAGCCATCACCAAGGACCAGACCCTTGATATGGAATCAAGCAATGATGAGGATGATTATCAATAAAATCTGATATCAGCAATAACATGTGCTCCCACCTGCTCGTTGAGTCTGCGAACCAGGATAGAACGGTTCATCGCTAAATCCGCACGAAGTGCAGGATTCTGCAACTTCACATACAGGATTTGGTTCTTGATGAACTTTTCCCCACAATAAGTTGCTATGGGAGCACCCACTACCGTGTCCCAACTGTCTATCAGTCGTTTTTGCAGCAAAGGGGTTTCCAGCCCCTCCATTCTCAAAAACTCTGGCAGCAACTCACCTATCGAACGAACTTTCTTTCTAAACACAATAAAATCTATTAAGTTATTAACTCCTAATTCAAGTTTCGCAAGTAAACTCCATTTGCCCTTTCAGAGCGTGAGGAGTTTACCTACGAAAAATCAACTTCTAACCGTCATTTCTCCATTTTCTACGGCGAAAATCCTGAAATCGCCATTCAGACGATAAAGAATCTGATCCAGATGATCACGATTGGTATCGGTGATGAAAATCTGACCGAAACTGTCGCCCGACACCAACTGCACGATGGCCTCAACACGCTGGGCATCAAGCTTATCAAAGATATCATCCAGCAAGAGAAGCGGCGTGGTGTTTGAACAGGTTCGCTTCAGGAAACTAAACTGCGCCAGCTTCAGGGCTATGACAAAACTCTTGTTCTGGCCCTGACTTCCCTCACGCTTCATCTGGTAATCCCCAATGGTAAACTCCAGGTCGTCACGATGTACACCATGCAGCGAATAGCCCACAGCCCTATCCTTGAACCTATCCCGCTGAATCACCTCCAGCAACGGACCCCTCTGGCAATGCGAGATATAATGCAACCCCACCTGCTCCTTGTCGCCCGAAATATGCTGGTAAATCTGCTGGAACAGAGGCACCAGTTCGTTGACGAAAGCCTGGCGGCGCACAAAGAGCTGCTCACCGTTTATCGCCATCTGCTGCTCCCAGAGCTCCATCAGCGTAGCATCCGGCTCCGTCTCCATCTTCAGCAAAGCATTGCGCTGCTGCAACGCCTTGTTGTAGTTAGACAGATACTCTATATAAGTATGATCATACTGCGAGATAACCACATCCATCAACTTTCTCCGCTCCTCGCTTCCCCCCTCGATGAGCGAAACATCCGAAGGCGATACGAAGATGAGCGGAATCAGACCAATGTGCTGCGACAGGCGCTTGTACTCCTTCTTGTTGCGCTTGAAGTGCTTCTTGGTACCCCGCTTCATGCCACAGTAGATGTTTTCCACATCCCCATTATCACTCTCGTAATTACCCTCAAGCATGAAGAAAGCCTCATCGTGAGTGATGATCTGCGAGTCTATCGGATTGCTGGAACTCCTGCAAAACGAGAGGTAGTAGATGGCATCGAGAAAGTTGGTCTTACCCATGCCGTTATGGCCGATAAGACAGTTAATTTTTGGTGACAACTCCAGGTTGGCGCCCTTGATGTTTTTATAGTTAATAATGGAAATATTCTTTAAAATCATACACTCTTTACTGATTATTGCCTGCAAAGTTAGTAGAAAAAGCGCAAAAAACGAAAAAAGTGGGCTAGAAATTTCAATAATTGAATAAAATTGCGTATTTTTGCATCCTAAACTGTAGAAATAATAAAAAAATAAAAAATAAAAAATGGCAAACAACAACGTACAGGCTCAGGAAATCGAGAGCCTTAACATGAGTGAGGCCTTCTTCATGAAGTATAAGAAGGCTATTATTATCGCAGTGGTAGCCCTGATTGTTATCATCGCAGGTGTGTTCGGTTACTTCTCTCAGATTGCAGGTCCTCGTGAGGACAAGGCAAGCACTTTGCTCGGCAAGGGACAGACTTACTTCCAGAACGAGATGTTCGAGCAGGCACTCAATGGCGATGGCGCAGGCTATGTAGGTTTCGCTAAGATTGCTAGCGAGTACAGCAGCACAAAGGCTGGTAACCTGGCTAACCTCTATGCAGGTCTCTGCTATGCAAACCTCGGCAAGTGGGCTGAGGCTGAGAAGAGCCTCGATGCTTTCTCTTCTAAGGACGACCAGATGATCAGTCCTGCTGCTCAGGCAGCCCTCGGCGATGCTTATGCTCACCTCAAGAAGAACGACCAGGCTGTTGACGCTTTCAAGAAGGCTGCTTCTATGGCCGACAGCAAGGCTGAGGATGATACCAACAATGCGCTTTCTCCTGCATTCCTCATCAAGGCTGGTGAAATTCTGGAGAGCGATGGCAAGAAGGCTGACGCTTTGAGCCTCTATCAGGACATCAAGAAGAAGTATGTAAACTCTATGCTCGTTCAGAGCGGCGAGATTGACAAGTACATCGAGCGTGCTTCTAACTAATCTTCTTCTGAAAGTAGAAAGTAGATATTTAATACAGAAAGGAAGAAACAGATATGGCTACAGCACTTCATAATTTGTCTGACTACGATTTTGCAAAGGTACCTGATGCCAGCAACATGTGCTTCGGCATTGTAGTGGCTGAATGGAACCCAGAAATCACCGGTGCTTTGCTCGATGGAGCCGTTAAGACCCTCGAAAAGCATGGCGCACTGCCTGAGAATATCCATGTGAAGACCGTTCCTGGAAGCTTCGAGCTCATTTACGGCGCTCACCAGATGGTTCTCAATGGCGGATACGATGCTGTCATCATCCTGGGTAGCGTAATCCGCGGTGAGACTCCTCACTTCGATTACATCTGCGAGGGTGTTACCTATGGCATCGCTCGACTCAACGCTACACAAGAGATTCCGGTTATCTATGGTCTCCTCACCACCAACGACCTGCAGCAGGCTAAGGACCGCAGCGGTGGCAAGTTGGGCAACAAGGGTGACGAATGCGCTATCGATGCTATCAAGATGGCGAAGTTCTAGTATTGAGAAAGTAAATTGTATTATATATATATAAAGGTATAATATATGAAGCTCTATCAGTTATTGCAGTCGTTCGAGTTTGAAGAGATATTCCCAACGGTCATCGAGATGTTTCCTAATGCTCAGGTGCATCGCGATGTGTTCGAAAAGGCATTCCACATGCTTTGCGACATCCAGCCTATCAGTTCCAAGAAAGTAATCCGCTTCGAACTGATGGAAGATCCTAACTCCAGCGATATGTTTGTGGGAGCCAACGACAGTTGCTTCCAGAGTACCTGGGATGTATGCCTCGGCAAGGAAATCAAGAAGGGTAAGGGAGCTGACCTCAACGATGTGGAGATGGCTGCCAACTGCCTTCTGAACATCCTCTTCATCGGTCGCCATCCACAGGGATTTGACAAAGATTACAAGAAACTCTTGAAATAAAAAGAGACCACAAAAGCTCTTGAAGTTAGTTTTTTAGCTTCAAGAGCTTTTATTTTTTATCATTTCTTTGGTTTTTCAAACAAATTGTCGTACCTTTGCAACGAATTTAAAACATTTTGTATGAAGAAGCTATTATTTATCATATTATCTGTAATGATTATCTCCTTTTCAGCCTGCTCCAAGAAGCAGCCTACGGAAGAAAAGGTAAACGTCATCGACACGATTCCCGTGATGGTGATGCAGATACAGAAGTGCAGTCGCCTTTACACTGCCGAAGCGCATGTGCACAAAATCATCACCCATGATGACCAGTTGAACCTGAAGGGGTCTTTCCTCAAAAAGGATTTCAATATCCATATCCCAGGTGCCAACCGCAAGGTAGCCATCCCGATGGATGCCACCATCAAGGCGTATGTGGATTTCGAAGGATTCTCGCAGAAGAATGTATCCCGCAAGGGCGATAAGATAGAAATCATTCTGCCAGATCCAAAACTGGTGCTCACCAGCAGCAAGATAGACCACAAGGCTGTGAAGCAATACGTTTCGCTCACCCGAAGCAACTTCACAGATGCCGAACTCACCCAATTGGAGCAGCAGGGCAGACTGAGCATCATCAACGATATTCCGAACATCGACCTGATGGAGCAGGCGCAGCTCAGCGCTGCCAATACGCTCATCCCGATGCTCAAGGACATGGGCTTCAAGGAAGAGAACATCACCATCAGCTTCCGCAAGAAGTTCAGTCTGCAGGATCTGAAGGGATTCATCTCCAACGGATTGAACGACAAGACAACCATAGAAAAGAAAAACGCCCCTAATCAGGCATCAAAATAGGAGGACCCCAACATGAAGAAATACGGAATTATCCTGATTGTGCTCCTTGCCGTGATGATAGGCGGAGCACTCTATTGGCTCAATAAAGACAATACGGTAGATGTGGTTACCGAGGAAAAGACCACCCTCTCCCCTACCCAGGTGGAGAGCATCGAAGCGATAGGACAATGGGAATTTCTCGCCATCAGCGACGAGGAACTTGTTGACACCGTGCGCCGCGGCTTCTTTGGCGATGACCAACTGGTACGTATCTACTACGGCACCCTCAGACTGGGCATCGACATGAAGGACGTGAAAGAAGGATGGATGAAAGTGGATGAAGAGAAAGACTCCATCACCTGCACCCTGCCCCCAATCCGCCTGCTCGACAACAACTTCATTGACGAAGCCCGCACCAAGAGTTTCTTTGAAGAGGGAAAATGGACCGGAGCCGACCGCCAGGCGATGTACGACCGTGCCTACACCATGATGAAGAAACGTTGCATCACTCCCGTGAATATCCAGACGGCACAGAGAAATGCCAAACAACAGTTCAGGGAAATGCTCAAAGCCATGGGCTTTGCCAACGTCAAGGTTGAATTCGAGGAATAAAGATTGATTTCAAGAAATAAAGATTGATTTCAAGGAATAAAAACAAACAATAAATATTAAAAGAGAGATGGAGACTATCAACGATTTTTTCACCGCATTCAGTTCATTCCTCTGGGGATGGCCAATGATTATCCTTTTGTTAGGAACCCACATTTTCCTGACCATTCGCCTGCGCTTTCCACAGCGCAAGATTTTCAAGGCGATAGCGCTGTCAGTAAAGAAAGACAAGGATGCCACGGGAGATGTATCCCAGTTTGGTGCCTTGGCCACAGCCCTTGCCGCCACCATCGGTACGGGTAACATCATCGGTGTAGCTACCGCCATAGCCCTGGGAGGTCCAGGTGCCGTGCTCTGGTGCTGGCTGACGGGTGTCTTCGGCATTTCAACCAAATATGCCGAGGGCTTGCTTGCCGTAAAATATCGTGTCAAGACCAAGCGTGGACGGATGCTTGGCGGTCCGATGTATGCCCTGGAGAAGGGCTTGGGCTGGAAGTGGCTTGCCATCCTCTTTGCTATCTTTGCCGCCCTTGCCTCTTTCGGCATCGGAAGCACTGTACAGGCCAACGCCATCTCTACCCTGGTAGAGAATCAGTATGACATTTCTCCTTATATCACGGGTGCCATCGTCACTGCGCTCGGAGCTGCCGTTATCATCGGTGGCGTGAAGACTATTTCAAAGGTATGTGGCATGTTGGTTCCATTCATGGCACTCTTCTATGTGTTGGGCTGCATCTACATCCTCATCGCCAACCATGCTTATCTCGTGCCAGCCATCAAGGTTATCCTTGAATCGGCCTTCACCACCAAGGCAGCCGGAGGCGGTTTTGCAGGTAGCACCCTGATGATGGCAGCCCGCTATGGTATCGCCCGTGGTCTGTTCTCCAACGAGAGCGGTTTGGGTTCTGCCCCTATCGTTGCCGCTGCGGCACAGACCCGCAACCCAGTGCGCCAGGCTTTGGTATCATCCACCGGAACCTTCTGGGATACCGTTATCATCTGCGCCCTCACCGGACTGGTCATCACATCGAGCATCATCGCTTATCCTGATATCGATTATCACAACGGTGCCGCACTGACCAAGGCGGCATTCAGCAAGATTCCATACATCGGAGCCCCACTGCTCACCTTCGGTTTGAGCACCTTCGCCTTCAGTACCACCCTGGGCTGGAGCTATTACGGCGAGCGCTGCGTGGAATATCTCAAGGGTAAGAAATGGATGCTTTGCTATCGAATGCTCTACATCATCAGTATTTTCATCGGTAGCGTCATCAGTCTCGGCTTGGTATGGAACATCGCCGACTGCATGAATGCTCTTATGGCCATCCCTAACCTCGTTTCCCTACTTTGCCTCAGCGGTATCATCGTTCACGAGACCCGAAAGTATCTTTGGAGAGATAGACTCGACAGAGATATGGATGAAAGTGAGATAGAAGAACTGGAATAAAAAAGCCCGGCCCGCAGTGATGCGATGCCGGGCTTTTGTATTAAACCGTATATTGGAAGTGTCTCATGCCGTGACCACCCCAAACCGTATCGTTTACATATTCGAAACCGATGCTGGCATAGAGTCTCTCAGCTCTTGGATTACCTTTATCCACGAGCAGCCCCACCTTAGGGATGCCCAATTCTCTGGCTTTCTCGATGGCAGCAGCCAGGAGCTGCTTGGCGATACCCTTGCCACGGAAATTGCTGGACACGGCGAGACTGTCGATGTAAAACTCGCCACCTTCTGTCTCTGCATCCATGGCAGAATAGTCGATGCCGAAGCTAACGATAGCCTCCTTGATAAACTGTCTGCGCAGTTCCTTCAACTTGGCGCCATCGTATGCCACCAGGATACCGGTGATGATACCCTCACTGTTGGTAGCCACCATCGTGTTAAGATAGCTATACTGGCTATCGTCCATTTTAATCAAGCGCTCCATCATCTGATGGAAATCCACCAGAGTATGATGTGGACCAGCGAAGTTCTGGCAGCACTCAGGATTCATCGCTTCCATAACGAGCGATGCGATATGTGAAGCCTTATCAGGCGTTCCTTGTTCTATATGTACCTTCATTTTCCTTGTTAGTTATTTCTAATTCAAGCGGAAACAACCCAAAAGTCGAATCCGCTTGCAAAGATAGTAAAAACAAATGAGAAAAACGAATTTTTATTGTTTTTTATAAACTTAAAGTTGCATCTTTTAAATCTATAGCCTGCGCCTTCAATGTGCCTTTACCCTTTAATACGACAATACACTTGCCGAAAAATGCCTTGCGGTGGGGGTTATATCCGTTTATTCGTTCTTTTCCGAGCTTTCTCTGATTTTGAGAATCATCGGCACCACCTCTTTATATATCTTCTCATCGCCGTTGATGTTGCGCATCAGCAGTTCACAAGCCTTGGAGCCCTGTTCGTGCGCCTTATCCATGATGGCAGTGAGTCGGGGAGTGACGAAGGCGGCAGAATCACCATCAGTGAACCCGATGATAGCCACATCCTGCGGAATGCGCAAGCCCTTGGCCTTGATGGCATCAAAGGCTGCATAGGTGATGATGTCGTTGAAGGCCAGGATGGCATCCGGCGGATTCTCACCTTCCAGGAGGCGGAGCGTAGCGTTGCGGGCCACCTCGAAATCTATCTTGTCGCATACCACCAGCGTACGGTCGATAGGGATTCGGTTCTCTCGGAGTGCCTCCAGATAACCATGCTTGCGACGGCGTACCATGTCGAGATGGTTAGGTCCACCGATGAAGGCGATACGACGGGATCCCGTCTCTATCATGTGCTGGGTAGCTTCCTGGGCAGCGATATCGCCATTACCTACCACCTGCGAGAACTTTTCCTCCAGACAGCAGCGGGCAAAGAATACCAGAGGCACCCCCATGTCATGAAGTTGCTCGAAATGAGAATAGTCGGTGGTATCCTGCGCCAGACAGGCGATGATACCCTCTACATGCATATTGAGGAAGTTGTCGAGTGCCTTGGCTTCACGCTCATGGCTCTCATGACTATTGGCACTAATCACCGAATAGCCCAACTTAGAGGCATAGTCTTCAATACCGTCGAGCACGGCGGCATAATAATGGGTTACCAGATTAGGTACGATTACACCAATCACCCTCGGAGCCTCCTTGCGAAGACTCTGAGCAAAGGGATTTGGACGGTAGTTGAGCTCCTTGGCAAGCTGCTTGACCTTCCGGGTCATCTCCTCGCCCACCTCATGGCTATTGCGTAAGGCACGCGATACCGTGGCTATGCTCACACCTAGCCTATCAGCCAGGTCTTTAAGTGATGTTCTACGTTGTTTCATGAATCTCGTTCTCGATACTAATGTATCATTTTTCTATAAGTTAACCATCTATTTGTGCATCTTTTGATAAGATATTTTGCAAAGATAATGATTTTATTCGAATTTGCAAACGTTTACGTGGCTTTTTTCATTGAAAAGCATCATTTTTACAATAAAAACTTGTAATTTTGCAGCCGAAAGTAATGAATAGTTGATAATAAGTTAGTTAGAAACAAAAGGCTTCAGAATGTCGGGAGGACAATCTGAAGCCATTTTTTATATAGAATGCCTATAAAGAATCAGCTTCTTTAGATATGAATCTGCTTTAGATATAATACTCAGCCGAATCTACCAGGCCTGCTCTCAGGGCATACTTTGTTGCTTCATGCACATTGTTCACGCCCAGTTTTCGGAAGATGTTCTTGCGGTGGGTATTCACGGTATGGAAACTGGAGAATCGCTTCACGGCGATTTCCTTGGTGGTCATACCCAGGGCGATGTCCTTCAGAATCTCGGTTTCGGTCTTGGTGAGGTTCACCTTTTCCTCCGGTTCCTGCTGTACTGGAGCCAACAGAACCTCCATCATGCGCTGGCAGACGAAACGCTTGCTTGCCACACAGAAGCGGATGGCCTCCTTGATTTCCATCAACTGACTCTCCTTCAGCAACACACTGAACATGCTGCTGCTGGCAATGAGCACCCTCACGAAGTCGGCACTCAAATCTTCACTGAACAAAAGCCATCGGGTATAGGGAAAACGCTGGTTGAGGATGAGAAGCTCGGCGGCATCGTTGATATCGAAGAGCGTGTAGTCTAAAATCACTACCGTATCCTCGTTCTCCTTCAAGGCAAGCATCAGCTCTGCCTTGTCTTCCACAAACTTGGTCTCCAATCCTTCCATTTTCTCTATCACGTAGGTCAATCCGGCGCGCGTGATATCCTGCTTATCTGCCAATAAAATCTTCATAAGCAAATCTCCTTATTCTTTTATGTTGTTATACTCTCTTTTTTATCTTTGATTTCTTTTTTATATGACCTTTTTTATAAAAGCTTGCCATGGCAAGAATGCCACAGCAAACTTATCTATTTCCTGATACCTAGCAAAACGCAAGGTATCAAGATTTTCATTTCTTTAGAATGTCATGAGGAAACCTAATCGGATGCCCCACTTATCCACGTTGGCATGGTCTAAGTAATTCAGGCGGCGCACATAGTCAATGCCGAAGAACTTGAAGATGTTGTGCACACCTGCCACTACTTCCCAATATGGCGTATTGCCAAAGGTGTAGGAATTGTTCGGGAACTGGAAGATGACATTGTCTGTAGGATTCTTCACCGGATTGTTCTTATCGGTCAACTGGCCCCAGACTCCCTTCACAGCCACGTATTCACGCCATTTCAGTTTCTTGATCAGCGGAATGCGGTTCAAAAGCTTGCCGTTCATATCCCAAGCCACCGACCAGAATGCCTGACGGTCGCTCAGGAACTCCCAGTCTTTCATCAAGCTGATGGTAGCCTCCTGCTCAAAGTAAGAGAGGTTGACTGGTGGCTGAATGAGCATGGTAAACGGAACCTTGTTCCACTGAATCTTGCCCACGATATTGAAATCCACATAGCCGAAGCTGCCCAGCCACTGACGCTTGTAGATGCTAATGCGGGTGATGTTGCTCTGATACTGACCGCCCATGAAGCCATCGAGACCCATGGTGTGAGAAAGCATCAGTTCCGGACTATCCAGGTTGATAGGCAATCGCTGCTGCTTGGTGTTCACATAGGTAACACCCGGATTGTAGTCGATGCCCACAGAAGCCTCGGTGGTACGAATCTTCTTCACCTCGGTGCCGTCGAGCTTGAAATAATGCAGATTACCCACAGGGCGGTTGCTCTGCCATCTGATGCTCGTATCGAAGCGGAAGCCCCAATCGGTCTCATAGGTGAAACCCAACTTCTGACGCTGATACAGATACATCTGATCTTGTGTGGTAGCACGGATGGTCATAAACAGGTTGTCCTTGTTGTGCAACAGGTTATCATCCGAAGGCGAGGTGATATCATGCCCCACCTCGAAAGTGAACTTGCGCATAGGGAACTCGAACGGACTGTTCTTCTTCTTATTCAGCGAATAGGTGAAGATGTGGCCGTAATACCATTCATGGCTCTTCGTACCGTATGCCCCGTAACCATCCCAGAAGAAGTGAGGGTTTAAGGCTGCCATCGTACGTCCGGCAAGACGCAGGCGCAAGCCATCCACAAAGTTGTTGGAGATGAAGGTATTCACCGGACCCAAGTCGAAGATGCTTCGTTTGTCGTCCTTCTGGTTCTTATGAGCCACCTCCACATAGTTCTCCATCAGCGCACGGAGGCCGAAGATGATATATTTAAAGCCCTTAGAGTTCTCCATGCGATGGATAAAACTGTCCATCGACGATTCACTCTTGGTCAAGCCCACCTGTCGGTACTTATTCCAATAAGCCTCATCTCGGTTCATGGCATCCATATCGTGCCTTACCTTCGCCTTACCCTTGAAGAGCATTTTTGGCAGCGGGTCGAAGGCATAGTCGGTGAGTCGCGTGTTGCGCACCACCAGCAAATCCTGCAGCAGCTTGTTCATGTGCATCTCTGCTATCATATCATCCTTGGTGAGTACCCACTCACCATTGTCGAGCTTGGTATATTCCTGCTCTATCTTCATATCCTTCACCCAGTTTACGTCTGAGTTGTGAGGCATATAGAGATCACATTTCTTCACGTGCAGACTGCTGTCGGCAAGCACATAAAGCTCGCCACGGAAACCGAAGTCCTGGCTGTTGGCCGGGATAAACTGCAGGTGATAGCACAGGTCGCGCTCCACATACACCGTGTCTTCTATATAATAATGATAGAAACTGATGGCAGTCTTGCCGATAGGTGATGGGAACGGATACTGCAACAGGCGCACATAGTCATCGTAGATATCCACATCGGTAAACACTTCCTTCAAGGCTGTGTTCAGGATTTCTCCGGTCTGTATCACCTGTCCGATACCGTTGCTCTGCTGACCCTTGATGATATCCTTCTCGGTCTTCGGATCCTTGCGGTAGATGTGCTGCGAAACGGTTTCATCCACGCTCACCGGCAGGGTGAGCTTGCCATTGTAAGGCGAAGTCTCCACCTGATCGAGCAGATACTGTCGCTTACTGAAGAACTTGCTTTCCAGCTGCTCCTTGCTCAAGTCGTTGAGAGCGAGGGTGATTTTCTGATATTTATCATATTGATAATAATCATGATTGCTGAGGTCGCTCTTCTTCTTGGCGGCGATGACACGGCGCATGAGTTCCACGGCAGGATTATCCTTGCGCTTGTACTTGCCTTTCTTCGATTTCACGACCACCTCACTCAGTTTATGGGTATCATCCTTGAGTTTCACCTCTATGAAGTTGATTTTCTCATCAATCTTCACGGTCTGTGTCTTGTAGCTCAGTGCGCTCACGGTAAGCACCCAAGCCGGATGCTTCTCGATGGTGAACTTACCTTCGCCATCACTAGACACACCAATCTTGTGCCCCTTGTACTGCACACTTGCATAGGGCACCGCAAATCCGTCTTCATCAATCACACGACCCGTTATCTTCTGCTGCGCCATCATCTGCAGGGTAGAAACCATGAAGAGGACGAGCATCAAATACAATTTTTTAATACCTTTCATTACCTTATTATATATAGGGGCTTGCAGCCCATTATTAATTCATATTACTTTTCGGGCTGCAAAGTTATAAATAATCTCTGAATATCTATGAAAAACCGATTATATATTTCAGTTTTTTATGAGATTTTCAGAAAATCCTCCATTTCAGAGAGTTTTCGGATGATTCCATCGGGGATGGATTCATCCACCTGTTTCTCCTCCCACTGCAATCCCTTGATCCAAAGGGTGTGGCAACCCAGCTTGTGGGCTGGCATGATATCCTTGCCATAAGTATCGCCCACCACCAATACCTGAGAGGCTGGCAAATCGAGGGCACACACGCCGAGGGCGAAGATGGCAGGGTTCGGTTTGCGGACACCCACCACCGCCGATTCTATCACCTCCTTGAAATAGCCGTCTATCCCGGCATCCTTCAACACCTGGTTGATATTGCCATAGAAATTGGAAACAAGCACCATCGGATAACCCGCCTCTTTCAGATGCTCCAACACCTGCTTGTTCTCATTCAGAAGGGCAAGGGTCTTGGCATTGATATAGCGAGCCATATCCACAGCAATCTGATGAATTTCTGAATCGGAAAGAGATAAGAAAAGACTCTCTGAAGATGCAGAAGCCTCTGAAGATACAGATGCCTCTGATTCATCAAAATCATTTCCGGGATTTCTAAGCTTCGCCTGCTTCTCGGCATCATCCTTTCCTGTCTCCAGCAACTCCTTTCCTGCCAGGAATTTCAATTCCAAAATCAGTTTTTCTCTGAGAATATCCTCGAAATGGAAATCTGGTGTCACGATAGGATTCACCGCCAAGGCTCTCTCGCCATACACGTATGCATCGCGGAAAGCCTGCTTGTGGATACTCACTCCTGGTTCTACCTCTTCATCAGCAGCCACGCCGATGCCGAAGTGCTCATAGCCCTGCCACAGCACTTCCGACCAGTGGTCACCCCTGGTATCGAGCGTGCCACCATAATCAAAGATAATTCCTTTTATATCTAGTTTCTTCATTTCTCTGTTCATAAAATTTAATCAGTCTTCTGCTTGTGCTTCTGCTCTTCCTCGTATTCCGCCTGAATCTGCTTCAAGTCCTTGTTTCCTACTTTAATGAGCAGAATGCCGATGGCTATCCATACTAACTCACGGATGCGGGTAATAAGACCCGTATATACGCCCAGAGCACCCGTAAGATGCAATCCATCCACCGCCAAGGCAAGACCACCCTCTCGGGCGCCCAACTGCATCGGAGAGAAGAAGATGAGGTTGCTGAAAAGCGATGAAAAAGCGAGAATCAGAATACTGTCTGCTATGCTGATATCCGCTGCAAACGCCTTCAGAATCAGATAAATTTCCAGGCTCTGCAGCACTCTTGCCATCACCTCAAAGAAAAGAGAGGCATAGAACGTACGCTTGTGCTGACCATGCAGCAACGCAATCTGCGAATCAATCTGCTCCAAGGTATCCTGCTTCTCCTGCTCAAATCTCCTTGCCCAGTTCTTCACAAAAGGAATATGGGTAAGAAGACGGATGCCTTTCTGCGCCATTCCCGTCTTGTAACCGCGGGCGAAGAAGTAGATGCCGAGCAGGCAGAAGGCTGCGATGAAGCCCAGCATGATGCCCATAGGGACACCTATCGGATACAGGGCGATATAGAGAAATGTAGAAAGGAACCAGAACCAGAAATGGGAGAAGATATGCATCATCACGTAGAGAATCACCGATGATGTAGCCTTGCTCACACCCGTAAAAGGCTTCAGCTCCATAATGCGGTAAGGTTCGCCGCCCATTAATCCGCAGGGAGTGGTGTAGTTCAGGGCAAATCCGCTCACGGTGAGCTTATATACTCGCCAGAACGTCAAGCCCTTCACCCTACCCTCGTCGTTGATGATGAGCCACCAGGAAATGGTGTTCACCCAATAAACCACGAGCCACAGACCGAGAATCAGCGGGAAATAGATGCCCGCCTGCTTCAGATAGCGCCAGATATCGGTATAGTCCATATCCATCGTGCAGAGCATGATGATAATGGCGATGATACCGAATGCCATGAATATATTTCTGAACTTGTTATTCATAAATGAACTTGTTATTCACAAAAGTATTTGTTATCACAAAATAAGACGTTTATGCCCCGTACTCTCCCTTCAGGACCTTCTGGTTGAGCTTCAGACAAAGGCGCTCGTGGGTTCCTCTCATATAGAAGAAAATCAGGCTGAACACGGTAATCTCGATAGCCGGATAAAGCCATGGAAGACCTATCAGGATAGAGATGAACAGCGTGATGCTGCGCCAGTTGAAGGTAAGGATGTTGGCAAATTTCATCAGCGGAAGACTACCTGCACGGAAGTCGGCACGCAACTGCTCCGGCAACTGCTGTGGATATCTTTCGCGCAGATTTCTCTTGAATATCTGGAAGATAGGAGTATCTCGCTCCTGTCCCAAGGTATAGTTCTTATAAAAGAACTGGAAGAGTTTCTGCACAGGCTCCTTTTTCCATTTCATCTGCTTCCACAGTTCCACCTGCTTGCTGGCATCATCCAGTTCGCTGCCCTCCTTGCCTTTCAGGAAGAAGAGATGAATCTGACGGTAATAATCCGCCAGACGGCTCTGAATAGCATGGCAACCAAAGCCAGCCACGATGCAGAGTGCCCAGATTTTCCAGCCCCACTCAGGCATCAGGCGGAAAGAGATGGCAAAGTAGATGCTGACAAACCAGAAGTCGCCAGCCGCACCATCCAGGATTCTGCCCAAGGCACTCTTCTGGTTGGTAAGACGTGCCAACTGTCCGTCGCAACTGTCATAAACATTTGCCCAGATGAGCAAGAAGATGCCTAAGATGTTAATAGCCAAATCGTCGAAATAGAAGCAGATGCCCGCTCCTACGCCGAGGAAGATGGAAAGAATGGTCACCACATTTGGGGTGACGTGAAGCATGCGGAAGAATCGCGCCCACTGGTAACCGATGGGACGATAGAAATAAATATCAATATGCTCCTCGGTATCCGCAGATTTCAGAGAAGCCTTAAATTCCTGATTCATCTTTTTATAATTTATTGTTATTCCTGTATCATTTTTGTGGCGATATAGAACGCAGCCTCATCACGGCATGGCGCAAAACTTGGCCAGTCGTTGAAGTCGATAATCTTCACGCTGCCATCCTCGCCTACCACGCAGTCGCCGCCATATACCGGCACACCCAGCATATCGGCAGCCTTGTCAGCCTCAGCCTTCAGGACATCGGCATCGAAGGCGATGCCCTGCGCATCACCATTGATCACCTCCAAACCAAACTTAGAGCGATGACCGCATTTCGATGGATAGAACCAATAGAAGAAATCGGTACCCGACACACCATAAAACTTAATCAGATCGCCCTTCAGGTGCTCATTCACCACCACCGAAGTAATGCCACGCAGCCAGAAATCCTTCAGCAGCGCCTCCGCCTCTTCGCGGTTCTGCACATAGCAGGTATCCTCCTTCTGCTGCGCACAACCGTCGCCACGCTTCAGCCAGCAAGGATAGTGGATATCCTCCACCATCTCCCCGTTTCTGCCAATGATGCGGCTCTCGGGAGTAGCGATGCCTCCGGCAATGAAACGCTCGGTCATGATGCGGCGGATGCAGCGGTTTACACCCATACTGGAGTTCACCACCAGCACGCCCTCTTCCTCAATTCTGCCCAGCACATCCAGCGCCTGCTTGCTGCGGGCCATCGAGAAGAAACCATCTACCCCCACGGCCACACGGCAGCGAGGCCAGCCGTAGGCTCTCTCCAGCACGGCAGCCTTTCGGCAGAACTCCTTCTCGCACATCAGCATCACCTGCGCTCCAAGTGCCTCCAACTGCAGTTGAACGGCATTCATGATGGCAGCATCGTTATCCACGCAATTAGGCGAAAACTCGTTGCCACGGCATACACCCACCAGGGTCTTACCCTCCAGCGGATGGATAAAGGCCTCAGCCTTCGCAATATCTTCCTTGTGGTCAACATCCAGAATCTTGTTGATAGGATAAGCCTCCAGCTTCAAGCCTTCCACCACCAGCTGGCGCTGGAAGTTGCGCATGCGGCTCATGCCCTGTTCCATGCAGTGGTCGAGCACATCCAGAGCCTTGTCGCCCAAGCAGTAGATGCCACCCGAAATCAGATGGTCGTCGCCCTCCTGCTTATCATGGAAGCCCGTGATACGAGGCTTCTTGTGAGAACCCTGCTTGTCGAGCAGACTGGCACCCTCGGCATCCGCCTGCTTCTCCACGCCAACCCACAACGGTTTTTCATCGTCCACGTATGGGGTAACAGCCATGCATCCGTCAATATCTTTCGCATTTTGAAAGTGGCGGATATACTTTTTGAACTCCTCCTCACGGAAGATGGTATCCACGGTGGTGAGACAGAAACGCTCGCCCCTGAGATAAGGCGAGAGGGCATGCAGACTGTGCATGGAACTAGGAGTGGTCTTCACCACCAGGCGCAAAGGCACCGGCAGCTGCATCTGCTCCAGATGTTCACGCACCGCTGTGCTCCATTCGTTCACAATCACAACAATTTCTGTGGCACCGCAATCTACGAAGATGCGCAAAAGGCGCTCTATCATGGGTTCGCCACACAATGGCACCAATGGTTTAGGCTGTTCCACGCCCTCCTGTGCCAGTCGGCTTCCCTCGCCTGCGGCAATAACTGCAAATCTCATTCTATTTTTTCTTTTTTATTCAAGTATGGCATGTTTTTGGTACATGCTAAAGTTCAGTTTATAATTTCTGTTTGTAGCAGCGGCGGCGGCGATGCTGCACGCTCTCCAGATACTGCCACTGGCTCTGTACGCCCTTGTTGGTCTCCATCTGCGGCATCGCCTCGGCCCACTTGAAGCCATAGCGGTGATACTGCTCAATGAGGTCGGCAAAAATCAGGGCATTGGCGCCCTTGCTGCGATATTCCGGCAGCACGCCGATGAGCACCAAATCTACGGTGTCGGTCTTGTGCAGCTTCAACGCCTTCACTATCTGCCACCAGCCCCAAGGCATCAGTTTGCCGTTGCCTATCTTCTGCAGGGCATCGGTGAGCGACGGGAAGGAGACGCCGAAGCCTATCAGGCGGTTGTTGTCGTTGCCATCCACCACACCGGTGATAAGGTTCGTATCGGCTATTTTGATGTAGGATTCCACATAATCGTCAATCTGCTTTTCGGTGAGCTGCAGGAAGTCGTAGAGGTCCTTGTAGGTCTCGTTCACAATATGGAACACCTCCCTGCCCATGCCCTGCTTCACCAGTTCATGCTTGGTAAACTTACGCACGTGCAGGTTGTATCGCTTCTCAATCATTTCGGCAGTCTTGGCGAATTTCGGCGGTGTCACCTCAGGCACCTTGATGCGATATTCCACCCAGTCGTTGTCTTTTTTCAGGAGATTGAAGCCTTCGATATGCTGCGGATAGTAAGGGTAATTGTAATTCACGTACATGGTAGATTTCTCGTGAAATCCCTCTATCAGCATGCCCTCTCTATCCATATCGGTGAATCCGAGCGGTCCCACCATCTCTTCCATCTCGTGTTCTCTTCCCCAATCAGCAACGGCATCCAGCAGTTTGCATGATACCTCCATATCGTCGATGAAGTCGAGCCATCCGAAGCGCACCTGCTTCTTGTTCCACTGCTCGTTGGCACGGTGGTTGATGATGGCAGCCACTCTGCCCACCACCTTCGGCACACTGTAGTCGATGGCCAGGAAATACTGTGCATCGCAGAATTCGAAAGCCGGATTCTTGTCCTTGCTCAGCGTGTTCCATTCGTCAAGCCGCAGGGGAAGGGCACAGCAAATCTATTCCCCTTGTAGAGGTCGTAATAGAACTGGATGAAAGCCCTCAACCCCTTCTTGGTGGTAACCGGTACGATTTTTATATCACTCATTTAACTATCTAATTTTCTTTTTCTATTTCTTAAAAACGGCATTTATCTCTTATCAATGAACAGAGTCCATCTCTTTTTAATTAATGTATAAGAGAAAACCGCTGCAAAATTACGAGTTTTTTTCTACTCTGCCAACTAATAGCAGATTTTTTTTCAAATAGATAGTTAAAATGCCCGAATATTTAGTTCAAAAGAAAATAAAACCGTACCTTTGCACACTGAATTTGGCAATTCTGATAGAAAAAGTAGTTTCGGAAAATATGAACTATAATAATAAAAATGAATACGGTTAACGAAATTTAGCATAAATATGCT
>ENA-OPRX01000208-OPRX01000208.1-human-gut-metagenome-genome-assembly--contig:-NODE-208-length-43898-cov-109.536414_pt1 | contig 43898 bp, 58 predicted proteins | sample MGYA00241450_ERZ501892 | MGnify/ENA primary metagenome ERZ501892 (study PRJEB25962, sample SAMEA2042223) | human gut metagenome | biome: human gut; feature: human-associated habitat; material: faeces...
CGGTTTCGTAATCCAGGTCGATGCCCACGATGGCGTTGCAGCCCAGGGATGCGGCACGGTCGGCCATCTCTCTGAGGGCTGTATCCTTAGCCTCGCGGAGGGTGCTTTCGTAAGAGCCGCTTCTGCCGCCGATTACATCACGGACACTGGCAAAGAAATCCTTTACAAAGTTGGTACCGATGATGGTTTCGCCGGTTACTACGCCACGGTATTCACGGATAGGGTGGCCTTCTATGGTTGGAGTGGTACTTAAAATCATAACGTATGTTCTAAATAATTGAAAACTAAAAACTTATGCAGACTGCTTTTCCCTTGTGCAGTTTTTATTCAGGTTTTTCACGATTTCAGACGTGAAGCCAGTCGCATAGAACTCACCAGAGCCAAGGAGCAGCCAGTAAGGATTGATGTGGTAATCACGTACCAGGAACTGAACCCAAGACGGACGGAAACGACCGTAATACTCGGCAGGGTTGTCACGCAGGGACATTATGTTCCAGCGATTAAGACCGTACCGGTCGGTTATCGTTTTAAGACCGCCTATGCAGCCATCAGCCTTCAGACGGTCGAGGGCAGAGAAGAAGCGCACGACAATATCTATATCAGCGGACATCAGATTTTTATCTTCCATATTCATTTTATCTTTTTGTAGGCACGACTGAAAACGCTATCCAGCTTTGCCCGATGGTTATTCAATCTTTGCGACCAGTCCTGCAACTGAGCCAGCGAGGGACGAGAAGCCAGCAGCCCATCCACCTCGGAAGGGGTGAGCACTGGCAGGTATTTCTCGTAGGAGAGAAGAACACTAAGATACTTCATTCAAACAAGAATTGCCGAGGTTGTTTCTTTCTTTTAATTTCATCAAAGCCACCTTTGGCAACATCAGCTAGACTTTTGTAGGTATAGAATGATGAGGATGGAAGAAACCCTTTTTTGTTTTCGATGGTAACACCTTCTGTGGATGGGATAAAGAGGAAACCTTCTACCTTTCCAGTTGTTACCTCGTTTCCGTCAATCGTGTCGTCAAGCCTGTAAGTCCTACCCTTTTCTTCACCTTCAAGTGAGACAAGAAATTTGAGCGTTCTTTGCAGTTCGTTTCTTCCACGAAACCTAAGATAGAAAGATTCAATCATCTTAGCTGAATTAACATTGTTTATCTGCCAGTAATACACCGTGTCTTTTTGCGGCTCAAAAACGGTGTAGCTAATAACTGGAGAAACATCATAACTCCTAGATAAAAGTGTTTGCGAACGCACACCCACGCACGCAAGCGCAAGCACGAATAACATTATAATCTTTTTCATATTACTTTTCGTTTAAATGATTAATATTTCTTTCGTAGAACTCATTCCAAGCCTTTTTCTTGATGAAGACGAAGAAGAGCAGCAGCCCTAGGGCGACCATCAGCAGCTGCAGCGGCTGGCGAAAAACACCGAACCCGAAAGAACGCTGGAAGTCGATGCAGAATGAAATCAGCACTCCGTATGTAGCGAACGCTCGATGCACCCAGCAGAAGCCATAGGCAAGGCTGACGATGATCCAGGCAATGAACCCGAACAGTGAGCAGTCGAATATCCACTCTGTGAGTTTTGCCCGAATGCCGAACGAGAGCAGAGTGCAGTGAACCAGCATTACAAGCGCACCCACTGGAGGGATGATACCTATTATCAACCTGCTGGCTTTCCATAGCCAGCTTTTCCCGAGGGCGGCAAGAAGAACCTTCTCCTTCCGCTCTATGAAATCCTCATCTTTCATCGTTACTTAGAATTTTAGTTGATATTGTACCTTGAGCGAGAACTAAAGTTCACGCAACCACTTCTCGCCCGATTTCGTCTTAGACCAAATCACGAGACCTGTGCCGATAACCGCACCTATGAACATAAATAAAGTTGCTAGTTCCATAATCTAAACATTTGAATTATTATACTTCATTACATTATTAGCGAAATAAGCGAAGGCGAATGACGCTATGACACCGAAGGCAATAAAAAGGATATTATACAATCCTATCTCATCGCCAGTAATCAATGGTGAGAACCCACCAATGCCCGTTCCGCTTATAAACAGATTGGAGACACCGTACAGATACGTTGCAAGCAGCGTCCTGCGGTCGTGCTCTTTAATTAACTTACTAACCATACTTTTTCATTTTGCAAAGTTACAAAATTATTTCTGCCCGACAATGGCAAGCAGCGTTTTTACCTGACTTTGCAGGAACTCATTCTGTTCTCGCAGCAGTTTATTCTCAGCAGCCAAGGCAGCATCACTACCTATTGACTGGGAGACATTGGAACTGTTCGAGCCATTGACGTTTGAACCGATAACAGCCGCTTCCATCTCAGCAGGGAGTGGAGGGGCACATCTATCGATGATTTCCTTTATCTTTTGAAAGAAATCTATCTTTATAGACTTGCGATTAAACTTCGCATTCAAGTTCTGAGGGCTAGTTCCTAACTCATCAGCAACAGCGGCAACGGACATTCCCGAGCGTTTTATATATTGTTTTAGTTCTTCTCCGTTCATATTAAAACAAAATTAAATAAAATTAAATTAATATTAAAACTACTATCAAATGTTTTGTAATCTAAAATATTTGTTTTATTTTTGCAAACGATTTCAGAAACGAGTTTAAAAACTCATTTGCAAAGATAAAGAAAATAATTTAAAATACAAATAAAATGGGAGAAAATTTTAATTATGATTTTCGAACACCGTTGCAGAAGCAGCAGGACGAAAGAAAGAAGAACATCATAGCGATGTTTGCAGATTTCCGAGCAAAAGCACCTGCAGAGACCTCAGACAGCAGAATTATGCTCGCAGTATCACAGCGTGTTGGTTGCACCCAGCAAAACGTGCGTGTTATCCTCATCAAGGCTGGATTGATAACACCAAAGAAGAGACGTGCAGCCGTGCACAAGTAATCAAGTGGAACCATTTAAAACATTCAGAGCGTATGAAGAAGTTTATCGAGATTATCACAAGTGACGAAGTATTATCCCTGGTAATTGCCACCATGTTAGTAACTTTAATCTTTTGGAGGGCTTAGTTATGACGAACGTAGAACCAAAGGTAGCGGATGCAGGCAGATACACCATGACAGAGACCTGCAAGGTACTGGGCATCCATCGCAACACCCTGCGCAGATGGTTGCAGGCTGGTAAGATTAAGGTCAAGTTCCGCAGAATCGACAACCGCAAGGTCTTCGAGGGCAGCGAGATTAAAAAAGTCTGGAGGATTGCATTATGAGTAAAACATCAATCAATATGAGCTGGAAAGAAATGATACAAGTGGAACGTGGAGCCGATATTACAGAAATGGAAGCACCTATTCCTAGCACGATTGGAGAAGGCTTCACCTTCTGCCTTGATCTTGATGGTGAGAAATATACCACAATAGGTGATTATACGAAAGGAAAGCGTGATGTGAAGTTTTGCATAACTTCTTATATAGGTTATTGTGGTGGAGCAGAGCATTACTATTGCTCTATTAGTATTCCCGTGGTAAACAGAAGCGGAAATAAAATTGCAGGAGGATACCTTGGTGGCATAAAGATTCCTAACGAGTACCAGGGATTCAAAGCGAGCATAGTCAGACCTCTTTCAAAAGAGGAAGCGGCAGACACTAAAAGATGGGAATGGTACGAAGAAGGTGACATGGTGGATGCGTTTTGCTCACTCAAAGAACTTAATAAATGTATCGAAACAATCCGTAAGATTTTCCCGGAAGACAAATGGAATGTCGTGATTGAAAGAAGAATTTAGCATTATGGAACCAAGAATTATCAAACAATGCGAAGAGGCAATGTACGATGCCATCTGGATGGAGTTAGACCGTGATCCACAGCGACCAGCGGTTGCAAGGGTAGACATCAAGACCAAGGCAGGCGACATTTCAGTATGGTGCGACAGAACCGGGAACACAGCGGTCGTTTCGCACAAGAATAACAACAACGACAGCGAGCGGCTAGAGGAAGCTATCGAGGGCTGCGTCAACTATCAGGACGTGATGGACGACTGGCTGGAGGAGAACAGCCAATACGCAGACCAAGACCCGATGGACTCCTTCGAGGAAAGCAGGCTCGACAGCCTTATGACTCAACTGGTTTGACTACGATGTTAAGCAATTATTATATGGCTCCCTGCAGCGGCAGGGCAAAGGGCGCACGCAAAACTCATTTTTCAAAGGTTATCTAAAATTAGTTGTTTTTACCATGTAATATGCGGAAACGACAGCGTGCGCCCTGCAACGGAAGGGCATCCCTCGGCAGCTGGCAAGGGGGGGTAAGTTTTGGCAGTCAACTGGGGTTCGAATCCCCAGCCTTCCACTAGAGTTAATGAACAATAAGTTGAACAATAAAAAGAACGAATTATGGAAAATGAAATTATCAATGTAAGCGGTGGCGAAATGCTGGAAGCTATCAACCGCTCGGAGATTGACGGACAGATTGCAACAGCGCACAAGTTCCCGAGAGACATCATGCAATGCAAGAAGAACATGGTAGCATTAGCAGCCATGGACGATGATGTAGCCTACAACTGCTTCTATCATCTGGAGCGCACGGACAAGAACGGAAAGACAACAGTAATCGAGGGTCCTAGCGTCAGGTTTACGGAAATCATTTCTGCCTGCTGGCAGAACCTGCGCATCGCTGGTCGCATCATCGCAAACGATGGCAAGACCATCACGGCACAAGGCGTATGCCATGACCTAGAGAGCAACGTTGCATACTCTACCGAAGTAAAGCGAAGCATTCTGACCTCGAAGGGCTACACCTACTCGCAGGATATGCAGGTGGTGGTTGGCAATGCAGCTGTGGCGATCGCCCAGCGTAATGCAATCTGCAAGGTCGTGCCGCAGGTATTGATTGCAAACGTGGTGAAGGAAGTGCAGGAAAAAGCACTCGAGCACATCAAGAAGGCTGGCGTGCCGAGCCAGTGGAAGAGCTGTGTAGCCTGCTTCCAGGTATACCAGGTGACAGACCTTATGCTGCTTGACTACATCGGCAAGAAATCAGCCGAGGAAGTCACGGCAGAGGATATTCAGAAGCTGGCTGGTGTGTACAACGCAATCAAGGAAGGAACGACCACCGTAGAGGAGACCTTCAAGAAGCCAAAGCAGCAGGAAGCTATCGCACAGCAGGCGCAGGCAGCAGCCGATGATGCCAAGAACAAGGCGCAGAAGGCGATGAACCGCAGCCAAGGCAAGACTGGCACAGCAGCGAAAAAGTAGTTTAGTTTATAATGTTATAGCGTTTCCCAATTAGCCGCAGGGCAACCTTCAGGGTGGGAACCTGACCAGATTATAGGGAGCCTGCGGCAACTATTAAACATTCAGTAAAAAATTATGGCAGAAAAAGAAAAACAATCAGAACACAAGAGCACCATCGACAAGTACTTTAGAAGAACCGCAGATGGTTTCAACGCATGGGCAGAGGAAGACGAGGAAGAAAGAAACTATCTGCTTGTTGCAATAGAGCCGACTGGAGATTCAGATGAAGACGGAAACCAAGGATTCGATTTTCATATTGCTTACCACGGTAAAACCGCTTACCTCGCAGATGGAATTGCTCAAGCAATGCAAAGGGATAAATTCCTTCGCACGATCGTTATTACAGCAGCTAGAAAATTCTTTTTTGATAAATAAGACATTCAGACAATGAAACAGATAATAAAATACAAAAGCAGAGAGGAGTGGTTGCAGAACCGCTCAAAGGGAATAGGAGCATCTGAGGCAGGCACAGTACTGGGACTGAACCCATGGGAAACACCATACCAGCTGTGGAGACGCAAGAAGGGTATCGACCCACCAAAGGTTGAGAACTTTGCGATGGTTGCAGGACATCTGCTGGAGGATGCCGTGGCGCAGTTCTTTAAGCGGGAGAGCCACTGCCACATCATCAAGGCGAGCACGGACGACTACACCATCACAAACACCGATACTCCGTATCTGAGAGTAAGTCCAGACCGCACCTTCTGGAGAACCGGGGCAACACGCAACGAAGCGAGCAAGAGCATCCTAGAGTGCAAGACAACGCAGATGCAGATAGATGCAGACGACCTTCCGAAGCATTGGTTCTGCCAGCTACAGATGAACCTCGGAGTGGGCGAATACAAGGATGGAGCACTTGCCTGGCTGACTGCAGGTAGGGAGTTCGGCTACCGTGACATTGACTTCGACCCCGAATTTTTCGGATGGATGAGGGACGAGATAACCAAATTTTGGCTTGACTACATCGTGGGCAACCAAGAGCCGCCAGCCTACAGCGCACAAGACGTTCTCCTAAAGTCTCCTCTACACAAGGCAGGAAAGGAGATTGAAGCCACAGCCGAAATCGGGGACATGCTCATCGAGTTGAAGGAAATCAAGGAGAAGAGCAAGACACTCGAGAACCGACAGAAGGAAATCGAGGACAACTTGAAGCTGTTCTTTGGTGACGCTGAAAGCATCGTGGACGGAAACGGCAAGACGCTGGCAACGTGGAAAGCACCGAAGGCAAGCGAGAAGTTCGATGCCAAGGCTTTTCAGACAGACCATCCCGAGGAATGCGCTGCCTACATCAAGCAGGTGCAGGGAGCACGGAGATTGCTCATTAAGTAAAGGCAGGGCTTATGGCTGTTCCTATATCAAAAACCGACCTAAGGAATATAATTCTCCAGTTGGGAAATTATATTTCCCTAGGTGGGAAAGTGACAGCACCGACCGACACAAGCCAGCGGAACAAAATCCGGATGGCTACAGTGTTAAAACGGAAGCTGGAAAAGAAACTATCATTATCAGAATAAAACATCATGAACGATTCATTCATCTTATACACATCATACTACGCTCTTATCGAGGGGCTGACCGATGAACAACTCGGGCAACTGACGAGAGCGATATTTCTCTACGCAAGGGATGGGAAGACTATAAGTCTCGAACCAGTCGTGCGTATGGCTTTTGCTTTTATCAAAGACAATATCGAGCGCAATCAAGACAAGTATCAAGCCAAGTGTGAGAAAAACAGACAGATTGCACTTGAAAGAGAAAGAAAAAAGCGAGAGGCAAGAGAAAAAGCAGGGAACACGAACGTACACGAACGTGCACGAACGTGCGAAAATAACACGAACGTGCACGAACGTTCACCTTATGATAATGATAATGATAATGATAATGATAATGAGTATGATAATGATAATGATGTTTCTAAAGAAACAAATATATTAGAACCTTCTAAAGAAGCTTCTATGCAAAGTTTTTCCGAGAAAAACGTTTGCGCTGCAGAAGAACCGCAAAAAAGTTCTGAGAAAAAGAAATCCAAGAAAGGCGAAATCGACTACGCAGCCATCAAGGACTACTGGAACGAGCAGCACGACAAGACCAACAGCGCAATGCGAAGGCTTACGCTTATGACGGATAACCGCAAGGAAGCAATCAGAGGAAGGCTCAAAGACTGCAAGGGAGATATTTCCAAGATTTACCTGGCCATCGACAAGGCTATGGCTAGCGACTATCTGAACGCAGGGCATTCCTGGGCATCATACGACTGGGTAATGACAAGGAAGTATTTTCCGAAGGTGCTGGAAGGCAACTACGACAACACCAAGCCAGCCACAAGCCAGCAACCGCAATCGGCAGCAGCCAAGGCGCAGGATCCTGCGGCAACGGCAAGACCGAGCATTGGGGAACTCTACGAGCAAGCCAAGCACCAGCAGCCATCGAGCCAGCAGAGCCAAGACAGCAAGTTCCGGTGGGTAATCCAGCAGAACCTCGAAGACTTGAAGAAGAACCCAAACAACAAGCCTGCAAAGGATTCGCTGACAAGATACTACGAACGTGGAGTTCTGCAGCGGCTGGGCATCGACTGGAAGCCCGAAAAATAACGAATGAGGGCAAAAATAGCCGCTCTGGGACGTTTTCACGCTTCGGGCGGTAAATTATAAGCAAACAGATTTTAAACACTTTAAACAAAAAAATTATGGCAAAAGAGATAATTGTAATTAATGAACCGGACGAAATGGGCAAGTATTTCGAGGATGGTACGCTTCTGAATGTAGAAGGCAAGGTTCTCAGAGTTGAGGAAGATACTCGTGACGAAAGTGGCTGCGATGTGTGTGCCCTTGATAAAGAGGAACTGGGCGAGTATTGTGCTTGCGCATTTTGTGCCGAGTGTCACTTTATAGAGATTGAAAGCCATGAATGAATTATTTTTTCACGAATGCAGAGCCGCAGGGCTCGTATTCAAGACTTCGAACGATTGGTTCAAGTGGCTGACCGATAATAGCTACGACATCAAGAAGCCGGTTGCAGAGCATGAAGGCTTCCAGTACAACATCATGGATGTGTGCATCAATCCGCACGTAATCGGGTATTCCGTAGAGGGAGCAGACAACTGGGGATGGAAGGTAATGACCGCCAACACCCAGTTCGGCTGGATATGGGGCTACAGCATTCAGAAGGGAAAGCACTGGTACGACAGCCCGGCAGGCTACCCGAGTAGATATGACACTCTCAGTATTTTCTACGGTAATGAGAAAGAAGCGGAGCACGATGCTCTGACCTTCATCATCAGAGACCTCGAGAAGAATGCTGGAACCAAGAACACCAACCTCCTTCTCTGGGCAGCAAAGAAGAAGCGAGCAGACATCATTCATCCACAGCAGGAACTTTTTAAATAACGAAAAATATGAAAAAGATAGAAATCATCACGGACGAACACCGACATCACGTATACATCGGCAACACCGATTTCTGGCTCAATACCAAGGAACTGCTGGAACTTTATTTTAAACTCGGAGACGTTAAGTTATAAACAATAAAAAAACATTCAGACAATGGAACAGAAAGATATTGATATTTACGAGATACTCAAAGACGAAGAGTACGGTACAGAGTTGTACACGCCAAAATGTGGAAATGTTTGGCATAGTGGAATGGCAAACGACAAGGACAGTGCGAAAGCAATCTGGACTGAGGACGGAGCTGGAAGAGAACACTTTTTCGACAAGAACGGAAAAATTTATAAAGAAGGAGAAATTCTGCTCTTCCCTTCGAAACAAATGAGAGACTGGAGCAAGTTCTTCAAGAAGGGAGACGTGCTGGAGTATGTAGGCGACAAGAAATTACAAGGAACCTGCACATTCGAGAAATACGAGGATGAGACGAAGACACGCTTTTTCGGAAGATTCGTCAAGGAGAAAGAAGTACTTAACCCAAACCTTTCTGCGAATTTCCGAACAGTCGATTGGGTCAAGAAATATGACCCAACTGGATATATCCGATTCGTTGAAGAGCGTTTGGGCGGAAAGCTGAATCGTGAAACTTTGGAGATTGAGAAGACTCAGCCAGAGTTCAAGGATGGGGATATAGCTTTTGCTGATTTTGGTAATACACAAGATGTATTTATAGTATCAGGTAAAACAAATTTATCAGAAGGTTATTACTCGTTCATTGCTTTAAATTTAAACTCTACTAAAGCTTTGAATATTGGATATAAAAAAAATTTCTTTAAAGAGAATCTAAGTACTATTCGCCTTGCCACGGAAGAAGAGAAGCAGCAACTCTTTGATGCTCTCGCAAAGGAAGGCAAACGCTGGGATAGTGAGAAGAAACAGATTGTGAGCTTGAAGCCAGCGTTTGAAATTGGCAAACTCTACGTTTTCAACGAGGACGATGAGGACGGAGAGTTGACTATCATCGGCAAGCTCATTGATAAGAACGAAAGCGAGGACACGCTGACATTTGGCGACCAGTACGAAATCGAGAACCAAAAGTTCGTGACCGACCAGACATTCGACCTGCGTATCAGCGTTAACAAGGAACTTCGAGAAGCGACAGATGGCGAACTTCTCATGTTTCAAAAAGCTCGTACCCTCTGGAAGAGAGAGAAGGAAGAGAGGGAGCAGCCAGCCTTCAAGACCTTCGACAAGGTGCTGGTAAGGAACGGAAAGAGATTCAAGTGGCAGCCAGCCTTCTTCGTTCGTGACCGTGGAGAGGAAGCAATTTACAGATATAAAGTCTTGCTTATCGAAAAAGGAAAAGTGGGAGACTTCACCAGCTGCATCCAATTCGAGGGACACGAGAACATCGCCTTCACTGACTACGACATCGAGAACCTTCCTTTCTAGTGGACGTATGGCGAGTGAATTATGCAAGGCTTGCGATGCCGGGCGAAACTGCATAAATGGCATATATTGCCCGGCACGCAAGCAATATGTAGAACATCAGGTAATACTTGAATGCAATGAGCGATTTCGCAACAAGGGAGAAGAACAGAGCGTACTACCAGGAACACCGGGAACAGATCCTCAGAGCCACGAAGGAGTGGCGAAAGAGAAACCGGGAAAAGTACCGGGCGTATCAGAAAGAGTACTGGAGTAAGCACTACCGGAACTACGGTACAAAGAACCGGGTAGCCGACAGAGCAATGCGTGAGAGGAAGAAGCCGGACGTACAGAAGGCTCTTTCCATGTTCAAGAATCCGCAGCAGGCAGCGCATCTGGCATGGCTGCTCGAAAACAAAAAGAATAATCGGTCGTGAGTTCAATAATAGAGTTTTTAACCAGCGAGGACAGAAGGGGATGGCTCCCTATCAAAACAAATAAACTTATAACATCTTGAAATTAAGATATGAGAGCCGGAAACGCATCTCCCGAAGTCTGACAACAAACAAAGAAAGCGAGGTGGTACATGAAGAAGTAAGAAGAAGAAATCGTTAGAAATTATGCTTTTATTCATTCGGCTGGCGGTGGAAGAAGGAAGAACCCTGCAACATATACATTTTGTTATTCATTTATTTTGCAAGCGCAGGCACAACTTCCGGAATCCCTGCCAGCTTTCTCTATCGCAACCGAAAAGAAGGGAAAGAAAGGGGTAGGGGAAAGATAGGGATAATAACGCATGTGCGCACGTATATGCGCACGTAAAGGGTGTTGAGTAATAAACTACACCAGCAAAACAAAATAAACGCTTATGCGTGAAATTTAAACAAAATAAGTACTTTAAAGAAAAAATGGAAAAAGGAACAGTTATAATCGGCATCGACCCCGACAACCAGGAAAGCGGTGTCGGAGCAGTATTTGACGACAAGAAGTTTCTCGCCTATAAAATGAACTTCCCAGCTTTGATAGATTACCTCAGAGCAATGAACGAGAGTTGCAAAAAGATTAAGGTCGTTATTGAAGGCGGCTGGCTCAACAAAAGCAACTGGCATGTGCTTAATCGGTTCATGACAGCAGTCAAGGCAGCAGCCATCGGACGCTCTACCGGAATGAACCATCAGACCGGAATCTTGATTGTCGAGTGCTGCAAACACTACAATATACCCTGCGAAATCATCAAGCCACTAAAGAAGTGCTGGAAGGGTAAAGACGGAAAAATCACGCAAGACGAAATTGCTTATTTTGTAAGCGCAGGAGAGAAAATGCCGAGAATGAACCAAGACCAGAGAGACGCACTTCTCCTCGCGTGGGTCTGTGCAGGATACCCGGTCAGAGTGAAGCCGAAGAAACCGCAGACAACCCTGCAGAAAACCATCAGATCCTTTGATGGATAAAATAAAAACGAAGTGTTGGAAAAAGTTAAAAGTGTGCAAAGAACAAACAACTAAAGCAAAAAAGTCGTATCTTTGCGCCAATGTTTATCAGATAAGCAGTTTTTCGAACTTAAAACAGAAGAAAATGAAAACAGAAGAAATCGCACTATCGAGGGTCAGCGAGAACGAAGCGAACCCGAGAACAATAACTGAGGCGAATTTCCAAAAGCTGGTAAAAAGCATTCTTGTATTTCCTAAGATGCTCCAGCTTCGCCCGATAGTCGTAGACGAGACATACAAGGCACTGGGTGGCAATATGAGAACGAGGGCACTCTGCCACATCGTGAGCATGACACCCGAAGCCATCATGGACGTTCTCGACACAGACCAGCGACTGACCGATGCTGAGAAGCTGGCAATCGCCAACTACTGGAGCCAGTGGAAGGAGCAGCCAACTGCAACCATCGTCAAGGCATCAGACCTCACGGAGGCGCAGAAGAAAGAATTCATCATCAAGGATAATGCAGGCTTCGGAGACTGGGACACCGAAGCACTGGCAAACCAGTTCGGAGACCAGCCGTTGACGGACTGGGCAATCCCACAATGGATTCTCGGCATGGCAGGCATCAGCAATGAGCAAAAGGAGGGGGGCGATACTCCAACGGAAGGAGAAGGAGCACCGAAGCCAAGCCTAGTGGATAAGTTTGTCGTTCCTCCCTTCTCAATCCTCGACACACGCCAAGGCTACTGGGTTGAGCGAAAGAAGCAATGGCGTGCCATCGTTTCCAGCAAGGACATCGGGGCAAGCCGTGAACAGACACTCGTCCGTTCCAAGGAAATGCGATACAAGGAACTGTACTCCAAGAGCGAAAAGTTCAGAAAAGAGAAAGGCATCTCTTTCGATGATTATCTCGAGAACTATGTATCGCCCGAAGAGAAAGCCAAGGCAGACCGTAGCGTATTGGCGCAGGGTACAAGCCTTTTCGACCCAGTACTGGCTGAAATCATCATGCGATGGTTCTGCAAGCCACACGGAAAGATTATCGACCCATTCGGAGGAGAGCAGACAAAAGGTGTTGTTGCTGGCACGCTAGGCTACGACTATCAAGCTGTGGAAATCCGCAAGGAGCAGGTCGACATCAACACAGAAGCGACCAAGGATTACGGCAGCGTGAAATATTTCTGCGGTGATTCAAACAACATCGGGCAGATAATCAAAGACAGCGATTTCGACCTCTGTTTCACCTCGCCACCATACTACGACCTGGAAGTCTACAGCAAGGAAGACATGAGCGCACTCGGCACATACGAGGAATTCATGAGCCAGTACGAAAACATCTTCAGACAATGCGTAGATAAGATGAAGGACGGTTCATTCCTGGTTGTCAAGATTGGGGAGGTACGAAACAAGAAGAACGGAGAGTACCGAAATTTCGTTGGAGACAATATCTCCACCTTCCTGCGGCTCGGTCTTCACTATTACAACGAACTCATCCTGATCGAGCAGGTCGCGTCCCGATGCCTGAGAGCAGACGGAGGCATGAAATCACGCAAGACACAGAAGTGCCACCAGAACGTGCTCGTTTTCTATAAAGGCGAAATGGACGAAATCAAGAAAACGTTCGAGGATATGCGACAACCCGAAAAGATGCACACAAACGTGCTGGTATTCTACAAGGGCGACCCGAAACACGTTCAAGACCATTTCCAGCCTATCGAATACAACGAGGAAGAAGCGCAACAGCTTGCGGACACCTTCAACAGCGTAGCACCACCAGCAGGAGAGGAAGAGCAACCAGCAGAGGAAGGAGGGCAGAGCGATGAAGGCACTGACGATTGACATCAGCCAAAGGGCAAAAACAATCCGTGCCTGCATCATCAAGCGGCACATGGAAGAGAACCACATCGACCGCTGCGTCTGTTTCTCCTGCGGCAACGCTTCAAGAGCCATCAAGGAGGCAGGCATCCCATGCGTGGAAATTTCTCCCGGTGGCGATTTGAGTGCGAACCGCTGGTGGAGCATGAACGAGATACGCAACACCTTCCCCGATTCCTTCGATGCAACGAGCGGACACCTGCCAATGGATATGATGAACCAACTGGCAGCGGAGTACCGAACGACTTTTTCCGACATCATCAAGGAAGGGCAGACCTACACCATACCGACTGGCAGCGGAGAGACAGTAATCTGCCTGCGGATGGCTTTCCCTAAGTCGCATTTCATTGCGCAATGGGATAACCAAGACCCAAGCTGCGAGTATTCAGACCAAGCACCGATGGCGCAACTGGTAAAAGCCACTGGAGAATGGGAGATAATAAACGGATGAGACGATATGCGGGCGTATGTGGCACGTTCTCAAACCATGCGTATAACTAAGCGTAATTGAAACGTTCGAGCCGTGTGCACGAAATTCGCAGAAAATAACCGCCAAGGGAGCGGAAACGAAAAAGGCAGGAGATTAACCCCTGCCCATCGCTTTGAGAATACACTGGTTGATGAAGCCGCTGCGGTCTTTCTTGTTGACCCCTGCCAAGATGTTAGCCACGTCCTCGGTAGCACCGAAATAGAATGTTGCAGCGTATTTCTTCGTTCGCCCTGCACCCTTGCGAGCACCTCCCCAAGACCTGGAGGTAGTTTCATTCGTAGTACTCATAATGTTAAAAATTTGGTGATATGAAAATTAATTCGTAAATTTGCAAACGAAATCCCAAAGTGGGGTGGTGCTCGAACCACCACCCCTTGGAATAATCAAAACCCTCAGAGCTCAATCGTGAAGGTTATTTTGATTTTCCAAATCCTAATCGAAATGTAAGTTCTCATAAGGCTTTGGGATTTCATTTTACTTTTCCCTCATCCTCGGAGGGTTTCAGTAAATAAGGACTCTTCCCTTATTACGTTTGCAAAGATAAGAAATTTATTTGAAATATGCAAGTTTTTCAAGTAGAATTTTTATAAAAAATCAAATAAATTTCAAGGAATCAAAATATGCCACAAGGTAACAACAATAAACATCGAGCGCAGAAAATCGACATCGAGAACCGCTTGCAGATTATCGCACCCTTATACCGCAGAGGATGGACGGAGCGAGAAATCACGGCAGAGGTGAGGAAACGGCTCGACAGACCGAAATACAATCAAGCGCACTGCGACATACAGCGGTTATTGAAGGAGTGGAGGGAAGAGCGGCTGACCGACACAGACGAAAAGATAACAAGCGAGGTGGCAAGGTTGAAACTGGTGATACGTGAAGCGTGGGAAGCGTGGGAGAAATCCAAAGAGGACTACCACTTGCAGAAATCAACCCAGCATGGACTGCCACTCCTAGATGAGCGAGGAAAGCAGATTTCAATCGAGACCGTCAAGGCGATAATGTACGATGCCGAGAAGCGAGGATTCGGAGAACCACGCTACCTCGACATCATCCTAAAGGCAGAGACGCAGATTTGCAAGCTGCTCGGACTTGATAAGGTCGTGCTCGACCTGAACGCAGGCTTCCAAGGCGGCATCGAGGTACGATACATCAACTCGGGACACCAGTGCGCATCCAGCGAGCAGGAAGTAATCGAGCGTGAAGGATTGGATAAAGAATAATTTAACCATAATTTTGTTTTAAGTTTTATTGTTTGAAAGTATGGCACTATTTGACGTTATTGGTGAACTGTATGACCCGAATGCGGACGTGAAGCCGAGATTCCTTGTGAACCAGGGCGGCACGTCCTCGGGGAAGACATACACCATCATGCAGCGTCTTATAGTGCTTTCTTTTGAGCACCCCATGGCAATTATCACGGTGTGCGGTCAAGACCTCCCGAACCTAAAGGTGGGAGCCATGCGAGACCTCGACACCATCCTGCATTCAAGGGCAGAGTTGCTGGACTGGTTCAAGAACAATAAGAGCGACAGCAGCTACCGAGGAAAGAACGGCTCCATCATCGAGTTCAAGAGTTATCAAGATGCGCAGGACGCAAAGAACGGTAAGCGAGACTATCTGTTTGTTAACGAGGCGAACGGTGTGCCCTACGAAGTGTTTTGGCAGCTTGCCATCCGAACACGAAAGCAGGTGTTCATCGACTACAATCCAAGCGCACGCTTCTGGGTCCACAACAACATCATCGGCAGGGATGACTGCCGACTGATCCTAAGTGACCACCGAAACAACCGATTCCTGACTGAGCAGGAGCACAAGAAAATTGAAGAGATTGACGACCCAGAACTGTGGCGAGTGTATGCGCGTGGACTGACCGGAAAGATAACCGGGCTTATCTTCACCAACTGGGGCATCGTTGACAAGCTGCCACCGCGTGAGGAGTGGAAGATGGAATGCAGGGGTATGGACTTCGGATTCACCAACGACCCAACTGCGCTGGAGCACGTTATATTGGCGCACGGAGAGTTATGGGTGGACGAAGAAATCTACCAGCCTGGAATGACGAACGATGACATCGCAGACCGATGCAAGGAACAAGGACGGACGAAACGAGACCTTATCATTGCGGATTCGGCAGAGCCTAAGAGCATTCAGGAGATACACAACCGAGGGCTGTGGATAATCGGCAGCACCAAGGGAGCGGACAGCATCAACAACGGCATAGACATCTTGAAGCGTTTCCGCATCAACATAACCAGACGCAGCCACGGCATCATCGGGAACATGCAGCAATACAAGTGGAAGAAGTCAAGGGATGGAGAGACAACGAACCAGCCTATAGACGCATTCAACCACGGTATAGACGCAATACGATACGTAGCCCTTAAGAAGTTATCCGTAGCGAGCCATGGAACGGCTAGGGCGCACGTATTGAGACAAAGATAACGACAAAATTATAAAGCGTATGGATAATAACACTACATTCAAGTACTGGCTGGCAGTGGCAAGGCACACCAGCTACAAAATCGGCAAGCAGCCACGACCAGCGTTTGTCGGAGGAAAACAAGTGCCCGACAATCTCAACCAGCTATCAATCGGGCAGCTAATAGACCTTTCCCAGCTATCAGACAGCGAGGAAAGTCTGTATCAGATAGTGACAACCGTTCTCGGTCTGAGCCACAAGGAAGTGGAGCAGGCTAGGGCGGTTGATGTCGTTATGCTCATCGGCTGGGTAACATCAGAGGTGGAGCGCATCAATAAACTCTTCGAGAGCACCGACACAGCGAAGCCAACAAGACTGGAGAAGGAAGCAGGCATAGATACCCTGCGCTTTGGTCTGTTCGGCATGCTTGACTGGTATGCGGTAAGGATGGGCATCAGCGACCACGACCAAGTTCTTAAAACGCCATGGCTTCGCATCTACAAGTGCATGGAAATGGACAACAAGAGAAGCGTGTATGAGCGAAACCTTCAGAAGTTGCAGGCAGAGGAAATGAAACGTAAATCTAGATAATTATGGCAACAATCAGAGAAACATTGAAGCAGCTGGCAGCAGACACGCTACCAGACTACACCTACCTATTCGAGGACTGGGACACAGCAGACACCAAGCTGGAGAAACTAAGCTACCCAGCTATCGTTTGCATCATCCCAGCCAGCGGCACGACAGAGATACGCAACGGCAGGGCATACGATACCGTAAACGTTGCCCTGGCTTATCTCGACACCGTACCAAGGGGAGCAGAAGGAGAAGACAACGGAGAGTGCATAGACCGAATGAAGGTGGCAGGGGCAAGGATGATACGAGCCATCAACCAGTCGCACCAGTTCGAACCGCTGGAAGGGCAGCAGTACTACGAGACCATCATCGAGCGGCTGAGCACGATCGTGTCGGGCGTGATGTACTCCCTGCAACTGACACAGAGCATAGGAGGGTGTGAAGTATGAGCAAGGGAGGTATTCAATTCGACCCCAAGGCGGCATCGATGATAATGAGGGAGGAAGTGGAGAGAGCACGGCAGCTTATCATCAACCACATTCGTATCAACGGACAGAACGCATCGGGGCGCACCATAGCGAGCCTAAAGGTGGAACAGCCCAGCGAGGACGAAACCATCCTATGGGGACACAAGCCATTCGGGGTTCTCGAGACCGGACGAAGGGCAGGAAAGATACCATACGGCTTTGCTGGCATCATCCGGCAGTGGATGAAAGACAAGGGACTGCACGGCAGACCTATCCCCTACAAGACCAAGCGGCAGCACAAGTACACTCCACAAGAGCGTGGCGACATGAGCATGGCAGGAGCAATCGCACACGCCATCGCCAACAAGGGTTCTAAACTGCACCGGACTGGCGGCAGGGCTGACGTATACAGCAACGTTGTGCCCGACACAATGAAGCGGCTGGGGCAGCGACTTATTTTCTTAATCCACCAGTCGGTGGGAAGTATCAAACTAAACAATGAGACGGTATGAGACAGACAACGAAAAACAATATCACGATTCAATACCCGGACGCTGTAGGCTTCGCATTCTTGCCTTGCATCATCAAGGCGAGCGGCTCGGGTGTTGCGAGCATCGAGGCAACCATCAGCAGGGAGAACAAGACGTACACGTACAGCGTGGAAGCGTTTGCAGATAATTGCATCATGGACTACCGGGAATATGTGCAGACACTCTTCGATGGCATCAGCTTCGGGAACATCGACTACAGCAGGGAGAGCCAGAAGAGCAACCTCGGGGCAGTGTTCGATGTTTCCGTGAAGGTCAAGAACAGCGAGGGGAGCGACCTTGCGACATTCAGCTACACGACCTTCTACGTTTGGGGAGCGATGAGGGCAGGAGAGACGTGGAACGGCTACAAACGGCTTACATGGTTTACTCATTATCCGTTCTCCTTTGGCATATACTTAAGCAAGTTGAACACCAAACTACTAATCGGTTACGAGGGAGCACCCAATAAGCTACTGGAGATTCCGACTTACGGTATGATGGACTTCAACGCAGACACATTGCCGAGTGGTGCAAAATACTGGAACATATACGATTATGATGGAGAGATTCAGCAGGGAACGTTTGACAATACTTTCGACCTTACTTTCAGATTAACCACCGGAGGTAAGCAGTCACTATTGTTACGCATCGACAGAGACGATGCTGAGAGTGGTATCTACCTGCGTTGGGTTGACCGTCACGGCTTCTATCGCTACTGGCTATTCACGCAAGGCGATGAAAGCAGGGCGATAAGCAGCGACACTAGCTTTGTACGCAACAACCTCGGAGGGTATGACGATACGATATTCGGCTACCTCGGAGCGAACGGCAGAAGGCAGGGCTACGGCAGAGAGGACACCATACCACTTTGCGCACCATTGGTAGACCGAGATACTTTCGATTTCCTGCAAGACCTAGCCAGCAGCCCGGTCGTGGATATGTACCTCGGTGGCGACAAGTGGCAGAGTGTGACAATCAAGGCAGGAACCTACACCAAGACAAAAGCAGAGTTGCAGGATTTCGTCTGCAACCTAGTTATTAACAATACACAGATTCAGCAGCTATGACAGACCAGCAACTATACATAGACGGTGTTCTTATGGATATGAGCGAGGATTCGGCAATCACGCTCGACATCAAGAGCAATCTTTTTCGTGATATTACGAAAATGACCGCCAACACAACATACACCATCAACCTGCCAAAGACAGCGCACAATATGGCTGTGCTGGAGTTTGCAGGGAAACCGAGCACAAGCAGCAAATACCCCTATATTTTCCACACAGCACGTTATTTCCGCAACGGACTGGAGATTATCCACAGCGGAAGGGCAAGCGTTCTGAGCGTAAAGGAAACCATCGAAATTTCGATTTATTGGGGATTGTTTCAAGCATTGGCAACGCTGCAATCGTCCGACCTAAAGCTGAACGAGTTGAATTGCACGAAGTATCTGCGTTTCACCAAAAACAACAGCTACGACACCTACGAGAAGGCAATAGCGGATGGAGTATTCTATGGAAGATACGAAACGGCAGTGGCTAAGACATCAAGCGATGAATGGTATGGATACGACCGCAGCGTGGGAAGGAACAGCGACACGACATACTCACTCGTTGAAGGTAAGATAAGAACTGGAACAGAGGTCGGCAAGTATGTATCGGGCGAGGTTTTGACCGATGAGACATACCAGTGTGCAATCATACCTTTCGAGGCTGGAATGAGAGCCACCATCAGAAAGGTTTTAGGCAAGGGGCAATTCCGTACATGGGCAATACTCGACACCAACAAGAACGTTATTAGCCTTGCAGATGATGCCGGAAAGACAGAAAAAGAAACTTATCCGGTATTGCCGGCTCCAGATCCTATGCTCGGAATGTTCGTGAGTGCAGGAGCGTGCATCGCCAATCTCGAAACGAGCGTTGCCATGGAGACAATATCCATCAGGGTTCGGGCAGAGAAGGCTGGCTCTGTCGAATACGGAGCACTTGATACGAAGACCGGAGAGACAACACCATGGGGAACGCATGAGGTTGCAGCCGGAGAAACAGAAATTAATGTTGTAAAGAGCAAGCCTTCCGGTCTCCTCGTATACATCAAGCCTTCGGTAGATAAGATGATAAGTATGGCGATAAGCACGGTTGTGGCGGCTTATTATCTCTCGGGCGGTAAGTTATCCCAAGTGCAGGCAGGTGGAGCGTACAGCGTTAAATATACGAGCGAGAGCATGCCCATCGATGTAGACCTGCAAGCACCTGCAACAGCGGAATGGCTTATCATCAACGCCATCAAAGCATACAGCACTGGCACGACTATTCTCGTTAAGAGTAAAAGCGAGACGGAGAGCAATGCGAGAGCGAGCACTGGCACGTTTGATGGAAGCGGCTCTTTTGGTGGAGGTGGCTCTTTTGGTAGTTCCTGGAGCAATGGAACAATCCAGCCAAGCGTTACGGCTAAGTATATCCTAGACCTTATCACGGCACAGACTGGTGTGGCATTCGGCTGGAGCAATCAAGCGAAAGAAATCATAAAGGGACTTGCTGTACCGTTGATTACAAGGAAGGCAGATGCGCAGACGGTTGTAGGCAGCTTTGAGGGCACATTTTTCCAAACAGATAGTCTCGGTATTCTCGACTTCCAACCAACGAACCTATCGGAGGTATTCGATGGGCTGGAGATTGGGCACAGATACAGCCAGCTGAATGTTAAGATTGCCTGCAAGATGATTTTTGATGTTCAGATGAACTGGTCGTGGAACGCATCGAAGGTTACACCTAGTGGGCACAAATCATGGAGTTTTGGAGAGGGGAGTACTGAGTGGCAGGCATTCTACTCGTATCCACCGAATTACATAGAAATGAAGGTTAAGCACAAAAACGATGACGGAACTTGGACGGAAACTCCATATATTGCAGGGTTGCAGCAGGATGAGACTTCTGGAAAATATGTGACCGATTATGAATCGGATAAGGTAAACGGCAGATTCATACACCTTGTAGCAGGACGAGGGGAGATAGATTTGGAAGAGGGCGACATCGTAACCTTCGAAATGAAGCACCCGAAAAACCAGGCATTAATTGGATTGAAGTGTTACAACGGACGGTTGACTGCCAGCATCAAGCAGAGCGATGAAGTACCCTACGGAGGTAATTTCCCTATCGGCAAGAACCTGCCCGACATCAAGGTAACGGACTTCTTGAAGTGTATCTGCATTCTGACATCAACGTTTCCAAGCCAGCGGTTTATTGGTGGAACACTTACGTTTGCCGACATCGTGAACCTTTGGGAAGCCAAGGCGCAAGCGGTGGACTGGACGAAGAAGCTCATCCCGAGCGAAGCCAGCAACCATCCAAGGCAGACCGATTTCAGCGTAGAGGACTACTGTCAGCACAATATCTACAAGTGGAAGGAAGACGACACCGTATACCAGCAGCACGATGCGGATATGACTATAGACAACAAGACGCTGGAGTATACGCAAGACGTCTGTACGCTACCATTTGCAGCCACGGACGGAAACCGCATACCGATATACGAATGGGAAAGCAAGCAATCCACGTTTAACAACACAACGTACACCAGACAAGTCGCTACGAAATACAAGGCATGCAAAGACCGAATAGTTAACCTGACGAAGAACGATGCCGGCTATGCGGAATTGGCTTTCAACATCGACCTTCAGGACATCTTCGACAACAAGCTGGAGAAGTTGAGAAAGACGGTGGCGAACCCACACCACATTGTGGAGCGGTTCAACCTTTCCGATTTGGAGATACTGAACTTTGACGAAACGAAACCAGTGTACCTTGCCCAGTATGGAGCGTATTTTGCGGTTCTCGAAATCAAGACAACAAACAGCGGATATTGCGAGGTTACAATGATAGAGTTGAACAACTAAAAAGAAAGAACTATGGTAAGTGAAGACAAACAGCAGATTCTTGACATCAAGGTCAAGTACGAGGATGCAATCTACGGCATAATCAGATACAAGGAAAAGATAGACCAGCTAAAGGCAAGCATCAAGGAATTGCAGCAGCAGGAAAAAGACAAGACCATCACGACAAACGAAATGAAGGTGCAGACGGAAGCCATCAACGCAACCATCAAGGAGTACCAGTACAACGTGCGAGCCTTGCAGAAGGAGATACAGAACAATGTGCGCACAGAGAACGAGCAGGAGGGCAGCTTGAAGCAGCTGCGTGCCCAGCTTTCAAATGCCACCAAGAAATACGATGAAATGGCGAAGGCAGAACGTGAGGGAGCGAAGGGGCAAGCCCTAGCCCAGCATATCAACGAGATAACTGACAAGTTGAAGTTGGCTGAGGAGGAGACGCAACGATATTATCGCAACGTTGGCAATTACTACAACTCGATGATGCAAGCAGCAGATGACCTGCAGGGGACGGAGTTCTTTGGTATGGATATTGTCAATGATACCGAGGTTAGCAACATCATCAAACTGGCGCAGAATATGGATGGACTGACAGACAAGCTGAAGGCGTTCGGTAAGACCGCAATCGGCTTGGTTATGAATCCATATTTTGCTGCACTCGCTGGCGTTGTCGGTGTTGGTATGACATTCAAGTGGTTCTATGACTACAACAAGGGATTGATGGAAGCCACACGACTGACGAAGGAATTTACCGGGTACACCGGGGAAGCCCTGGAGACGATGAGGAACAGCATCGCAGCCACAGCCGATTCGATGGGAAAGGATTTCAATGACGTGCTCGCCACAGCTGACAATCTCATGGCTAACTATCACCTATCGGGAGAGGAAGCGATGAAGGTTATCAACGATGGCTTTGCAAGCGGTGCAGACCTATCGGGCGATATGCTCAACAAGATACAGCAATATGCGCCTACATTCCACGATGCAGGTATCGGTGCAGACCAGCTTGTGGCGATATTGCAGCAGACCCGAAGCGGCATCTTTAGCGACAAGGGTCTAGACATTATCACGATGGCAAGCAAGAAAATCCGTGAGATGAACAGCGGCACGGCTTCCAGCCTTGACGCTATCGGCATATCCAGCAAGCAGGTGCAGCAGGAACTTTCCAACGGCACGAAGAACACCTTCGACATTATCCAGCAGGTGGCTTCCAAGATGAAGGACTTCGGAGCGGACAGCCAGCAGGTGGGCGATGTTCTGAAAAACGTCTTCGGAAAGCAGGGAGCGCAAGCAGGTATTCAGCTCATCGAGCAGCTAGACACGATGACAACAGACATCGAAGAAGTGAAGAAGCAGACCGGAGAGTGGGGAGAGACGCAGCTGGAGAACATCAAACTGCACAAGGAACTGAACAGCTACCTTTCATCGATGTTCGATATGAGCCAGCACGGATTCGAGGAGATGATCGAGCAGGGAAAGATGTTCGGAACAAAGATTCTCATTCAGATAATGAAGGGTTTGTTCAATACCACCAACTACTTCATCGACTGGTACAATGATAGCCTTCTGTTGCGAGGGGTAATAAATGCGCTCGGCACAAGTTTCCGCTTGATGTGGAACGCAATCAAACTCGTATGCAATCTCGGAATAGACGCATTCAAAAGGATGGGCTTTGCAGCCAAGGGCATGCTTGATATTCTCGAAGGTATCGTTACTTTCGACCTATCCAAGGCACAAAAGGGATTCAAGGAAATATTCGACATTTCCGGCACTATCAAGGAAGCATGGCACGACATCAAGAACGCGGGTATCGAGATAGGCAATTCATTCGCAGACGGATTCGAGAACACCGTCCATGGAAGACTGAACCACCTGAAATTAGCCAACCTGGACGGTGGAGCGACCAGCAGCGAGCCAACGAACGGAAACAAGGGAACGACACCAGCAGCAGCCAAGGGCAGCACTGCCAAGACCAAGGCACAGATAGCCAAGGAGAAAGCGGAAGCCAAGGCAGAGGCAGAGCGCAGGAAGAAGCAGGAAAAGGAATTGCAGGAAGCGATTGCGCTTATCCAGTACAAGTACAACGAGCAAGTAATGGACGCAAAGAAGCGATACCTCGCAGGTATGTACGACAACGAGCGAGACTACAGCAACGACCTCGAACAGCTGGAGAAGAACATGGTGGCAAGGAGCATTGACGCATACGTGGCGGCAGGGCAAATCGGAGCAGACAAGGCGCAGGAAATGCAGGCTAAACTTCTCGACATCATGATTAAGTCGAAAGCGGACTTGAAGAATCAAGCCAAGGAGATTGTGGACGAACTCAACAAGGAGTTCGAGGACGCAGAGAAGGCACGCAAGGATGCGGACATCATGAACGGTGGCACTGGAGAGGAAGACGATGCAGCCAAGCTGGAGAGATACAAGGCTTTCCTTCAGAGCAAGATGGACGCCTACAAGAACTATGCAGCCGTGCAAGAGCAGCTACAGAAGGATTTGAGCGATGCAGAAGTCAAGGAGCAAGAGGAAGCTAACAAGAAAAAGGCAGCTTTGACGGAAGAGCAACTGAAAATGATGAGCGACATGATACAGACCATGGGAGACGGTCTGTCCGAGTTCTTCGAGAGCGAGGATAAATCGCTGCACTCATTCCTCAAATCGATGCTGACATCAATACTTGACGCAATCGAGATAGCAGTTAACGCTTACTATGCACAGATCCTCGCCAAGGAGATTGCAAGCAAGTCGTGGGGAGGTGTTGCGAGTGCAGCAGCATTAATGGTACTTATCAAGGCAGCCTTTGCAGGAGCAAAAGCACTCGTCAAGGGCTTCTCCACTGGTGGCTACGTCCAAGGCTCGGGCACTGGAACCAGCGACAGCATCCCGGCAAGGCTTTCCAATGGCGAGAGCGTAATGACCGCCAAGGCGACATCGATGTTCAGCCCGATATTATCCGCATTCAACCAGCTTGGAGGTGGCGTGCCTATCGTAGCAAACAACGGAGGCAGCAACATCGGCATGGATATGCTGGCGGCAGCTGTAGCTAGAGGGTATCAGATGGCTCCACAGCCAGTAGTGAGCGTTGAGGAAATAAACCGCACCCAGCGGAGAGTGCAGACGATAGAGAATATCGGCAGGTTCTAAGGGTTGCAGTTATTTCATCAAGATTTGCGTTCTGAGCGGTTTTCGCTTGAAGGTGGTAAAGTTACACACCCAAGGCAATAAAAGCCGCTTAGAGCGCAAAATTTTGGCTTGTTTAGAAAAATTAACTGCTTATGAGATAAACATACCAAAAATAATCGTATCTTTGCAGCGTTTTAAAACTTAAAAAATCACGATTCAATGGCAAAACTCAGAATATACAACGACATCGACAGCCAAGACAACAAGTTCTGGTATCAATGGTGGGGAGGTGATTGCGTGTGTTTTCAAGACATAGATGCTTTTGCAGCAAGCATACCGAAAGACGATGATACAATCGATATGCGCATCTTCTGCAATGGCGGCTCTGTTGTCGAAGGTTGGGCGATATACGACCGACTGCGGCAGAGCGGCAAGAAGATTTCCTGCACCGTAGAGGGCAAGGCAGCATCCATGGCAACAATCATCATGCTCGCAGCACCAAAGGAGAGCCGCAAGGCATACGAGAACGCTGCCTTCCTGCTGCACAATCCGTGGGTTCCTGGCTGGGGGTTGGGCGACCAGCTGAACGCAAAGGACTTGAAGAACCTGGGCGAGGAAATGCAGATGTGGCAGGATAAGATGGTGGACGCATACGTAGAGCGGTGCGAGTGCGATAGGGAAGAGATACAAGCCTTAATGGATAAGGACATCTTCATCAACACCAGCGAGGCTTTGCGCCTAGGTCTTATCAGCAGCACCATTGTACCACTCAGCGCAAGCGCATCAAAACGCAACATAGAAAATTTTATTAATTCAAAACAACAAAATCCAAAAGCAATGGAGAAAAAGACAGAAGTAAAGGCTTCTCTCCTCGACAAGATTCTCGCCAGGTTGGGCGTGAAGACACTGGAGGAAGCAGAGCAGGCGGTGGCAGAGCCACAAGCCAAGGCAGAGCCAAAGGCGATGGAACTCAACACAGCAGACGGACAGACACTGACCGTTGAGCGTGAAGAGGGAGATCCACAAGTTGGCGACAAGGCAAGTCCGGACGGAACATTCGAGATGCCGGACGGTAAGACAATTGTTGTCGAGGACGGTGTAATTACCGACATTCAGACCGCAGGCAATGAAGGCAATGAAGGCAATGAAGGCGGTGAAGGCGGCAGCGCATCAAGCACCGACGACACCTTAGCCAAGTTGAAGCAGCAGGTAGCAGCACTCAAACAGCAGTTGAACGACACCAAGGCACAGCTGGCAGGCGCACAGAAACTCGCAAAGAGCAAGGAAGACATGCGCATCCTGAATGCCGTGAAGATGGCAGGCGGTGCTGAGAAGGTGTTGGCAGGCTACAGCAGCCACTACCAGCCAGCGCAGCGACAGCCAAGCGGCAAGGGCGCAGGCGACAACGTGAACGCTGTCGAGGAAGGCAAGAACGCCATCAAGGAGAGACTTGCCAAGCTCCACAAAAAGGGCAAGAAATAATCAAGTATTAACCCATTAAATCAAAAGAAAATAATGGCAGGATTTACAAAACAGCAGCTTGAGAACCTTAAACTCGAGCCAGAAAACCTCGCAAGCATCAAGGATGCCGTGCAGGAAACCTTCTACAACGATGAAGATTTCTCTTCATTCGTGAACATTCAGAAGGTCAAAGAGAAAGACCCTATCGCTCTTCTCGGAGAGATGGAAATGGTCGGTAAGAAGGGGGGCGGTTGCGACCCTACCTATGAGGAGAAGGGTATCGCAAATTCTCAGAAGCGTTGGGAACTCGGACAGTGGGAGATTCCTATTAAGATTTGCTACGAGGCATTGAAGGGAACCATCGCTGAGTATTCATTGAAGACTGGTACAGCCATTGGCGACCTCACCAGCACCGACTTTATGACAATCTATGCAGATGCACTCCAGCGAGCCATGGAGCAGATGATTTGGCGTTTCGGCTGGCTTGGCGACAAGGAAGCAGCACTGGCAAGTGAAGAAGGTGGCGGTGGCGGCAAGCTGACAGCAGGCTTAGATGTCAGTAATTTCAACGTCTGCGATGGTCTGTTCAAGCGCATCTTTACAGCCACAGCGACCAAACATACCGCCATCGCAGCCAACAGCGAGACCACGGCAGCATTGCAGATTTCTGCATTGCGCAAGAGTGGTGCGGCTACTACACTTGTAGACACCATTTTGATGGATGCAGACACACGTATCGTTGACGACAGCGATGCCGTATTGCTCATGACACGCTCGCTTGCTGACGCATTAACCTACGACCTCAAGAAGACCTACCACGACATTATGCCATGGGAGAAGTTGTTCGATGGCTTCGAAGTAGCGACCTACAACGGAGTGAAGATTGCACGTGTCGGCATCTGGGACAGAATGATTAAAGCATACGAGAAGGGCGCAACGACAGTCAACCTTCCACACCGTGCGGTATTCTGCAACCCTAAGCACCTTATGATTGGTACAGATGCAGACAATCTCATCAGCGACCTCGACATCTGGTTCGACCAGAAGGAGCGCAGAAACTATCTCTATGCTACTGGTAAGATTGGAACGGCTCTCCTCGAAGAGGGCATGATCCATGCAGCTTACTAATCGCTCCAAATTTTCAGTTTAGTATTAAGTTATTTTGACAATCCTCAACACCCACAAAACGGTGTTGGGGATATAACAATTAAAAACGAATTAATATGGCAACAACTTGCGAGAGCCTTATCGCTCAGGACATCATCATCCCTTGCGAAGACCAAGTAACAAAGGGACTGGAGGGCGATGGACTTATCATCAACCGAGACGACATCGACTTCACCAAGTCCGTTGTAGCGGGCAATATAATTAAAACATTAGTTTTGAAAACTGGCAAGAAAGCATACGCTATCCGGCAGGAAGGCAGCAAGCCATTCACTGGAACCAAGACCGAGCTTACCGTTGGCACGTATCGCAACAGCTGGAAGAACACCGTAGCAGTCGTGGTATTGGCAAACACACCTGACGTTTGCGCAAATATCATTGACGGACTGGCGAATGGAAAGTTCGTTATCATCCTTCGCAATCTCTCTAAGGGAACGGACGGAAAGGCAGAGTATCAGGTGTTCGGATATGCGCAGGCACTGAAGGCAAGTGCAGGCGAGAACGACAAGTACTCAGACGATACCGAGGGCGGCTGGCTTATCACGCTGGAAGAGGAGAGCGTACCAAAGGCAGCTTACTTCTTCTTTGACACCGACAGCGAGACAACAGCAGCCAAGTACGCCAGTCTGACAACAGCAGCCGTAGGAGTTTAAGCCATGACCTACGAGGAAGCAACAGCCAAGGTCGGGGAGTTGAAGGCACGTTTCGACAGTCCATTTGATGCAACCGACAAGGCAGTTATAGAAACTCTATATTCCGAGGTAACACGCAAGCGGTTTGTACCGACAACCTGCCAGCAGTGTTACCACGATGCTTTAATCGAAATTTATCTAAAACTCAAAAAAGAAAAGGCAATGCCAAAAACATGTAATTACGCAATGAAGGCAGGTTTTATCATTTCCTGCCCGGACTTCTACCATGGTAAGATTTTCACGAACGAGAACCTGACCGACAAGGTAGCGCACGAATATCTGACGAAGTACCCACACATGGAAAGTTACTTTCAGAAGATACCCAGCGATGAACTCATCGAGAACAAGCAGCCGCCAGCAGGCAGCGACAGCGGTGCAGATGATACCACCGGGAAAGATCCTGCCGAAAAAGCAGCAGGCAGCGACAAGAAAAAAGACCTCGACCAAGCCGAGAAAGCAGGCAAGGAAGAGTAACAAAACAACAAGTAAAACGACACAAGCAGTATGAACGTTAAGACAGTTAAGAAGCCAAAGCGAAGGGTTGATGTTAGCTATGTAAGCCGATTCAAGATGCAGGCATACGGATATGACAATCTATATCCGCAGAACCTCGCACGCATCACGGAAGCCAGCGGAACGGCAATGCTGTGCCTTAACCGCTACGCCCGATTTGTTGAGGGCTACGGCTTTGATAGCGACATTCTAGCAGCGTTGGCGATGAACCAGCAGGGGGACACGGCAGACGATTTGCTCCGGAACGTAGCGCAAGACCTCGCACGCTTTGGAGGCTTTGCCCTTCATGTAAACTACAACGTTCTAGGGCAGGTGTCGAGCGTGAGCCACGTACCCTTCGAAAATTGCCGACTGGAAGAGACAGACGACAAGGGGAACGTGGCGCACGTCTTGCTGCATCCTGACTGGGAGCAGAAGAAAACGAGGAACGGAAAGCGGTTGATGGTGAACGACAAGACCATCGAGCGCATCAACGTATTCAATCCCGACCCCGACATCGTTCTTGAACAGATTGAGAACGCTGGCGGCATCGACAGCTACAAGGGGCAGGTTCTGTGGAAGAGCCTAGACGGACAGTTTATTTATCCTACAGCCAGCTACGATTCAGCCATCACGGAGATTTCAACCGATGAGGGACTGGGTAACGTCAAGATGCGAAACGTCCGCAATAACTTCCTCGTATCGTGTATGCTTGTAACAAAAAAAGGCGTTCCAAAGTTCGATGAGAATGGCGAAGAGGTGGAGAGCGGACAGATGATTTCCGATGAAGACCTTTTGCAGTTCCAAGGGGACGAGAACACAGCGAAGATTCTTGCGGTCGAAGTTGAGAACGAGGAAGACGAACCAAAGGTTGTGGCTTTCCCTACGAAGAACTTCGACAAGGAGTTTTCCGTGACAGACAGCAGCGTTATCGAACGCATCTATGCCCAGTTCCACCAAGAACTTTTCTACTCCATCCGTATCGGCAAGCTGGGATTCAGCGGTCAAGTTATGCAGGACGCTTACGAGTACTATGCAGGCGAAGTGACGACCGAGCAGCGATTCATCGAGCGTGCCTTCAAGAAGATTTTCAAGAACTGGCACGACCCAGCCATTCAGAACCTAGACCCGAAGCTACAGCCGTTGAAGTATATCAGCAGCGAAGCGGCAGGGAACAATACGATAGATTAATTGATTGAGCCTATGGGAGAACAGAAAAGAAAACAACTTATCACGGTAGACCAGTTCCGGGAACTGGCACGACCGACCAGCACACACCTAGATGAGGATGAAGTGAACGCATACATTCGGGAATGCGAGGATGCGAACATCATACCGGCTATCGGGTGGGAGCGTTTCAAGGCAGCGACCGAGCAGGGAGAGTGGGGCGATTCTGTATTGCCCGATTTCCAGCCTGCAACTTTCCTGGACGGTGGCGAATACACCATCAAGAAGGAGGGCGATTGCAGCCAAGAAGAAACCAAGGTGCAGAAGTACACCAGCGGAATACGCAAGGCACTCGCATATTTCGCGTATGCAAGACTTTTCCGTGCCGATGGCACAATTGTAAGCCGAGCAGGTGGAATGCGACACAGAGACGATTATTCAGACCATGTTCAAGATATATCGGGTAACAAGCAGTACAATGATATTTTGGATATGGCAGAAAGATATTTATCAGATGCCCTTGAATACCTCAAGCACTTCACCCCGAAAGGGGACGTGAAGCCACAGCGAGGAACAAGGGCACACATTCACGCAATAGGCAACTAAAAGCACATAAGACATGAACGAGGATATTCAAAAAATGCTCCGTATGGCAGAGCTGATACGAGATGCAACGCAGGTTGGAGAAAACACAGCGGTGCGTGTCGGCACGGAAATTTACGACATCGTTGTCGAGTTAAGCAGGATGCTTGCCATGATGGACGATAAACTGGAGAACGATGCGGTCGTTAGGATTATCAAGAGTGAACTCGCCAAGATAACAATAACGGAAGCGCAAATTGCGGATGGGGCGATAACGGCAGCGAAGCTTGCCGATGGCTCTGTAAAGAACAGACACCTAGCATCCAATTGTGTGACCTCAGATAAACTACAACCGGGAGCGGTCAAACACGACCATCTGACCGAGGACTGTATATCAACTGGAAACATCAGAGACGGCAGCGTGACAGCAAAAAAACTCGGCACGGACATCTACAAGGATATTTCAAACAGAGTGACCGACATCGTGACGAAGGACTTCCCTCCAGCAATCACGGAGGAACAGATAACAGATATTACTAGTAAATAACAATTTAAAACAATAGATTATGCAATTTTTAGACGCAATTGGACTTGCTTACTTTTGGGAGAAAATTAAAAGCTGGGTAGGCAAGAACTACCTTTCATTGAAAGGTGGAACTGTTACTGATTATGTTTATTTTAAAGGCGGTGCTGGAATATTAGCTAAAGAACTCGATGAATCCACAGAATTTGGTTTAACATCCAATTTCATTTCCGCTAGTGTAAAAGGTGAGAATGGAAAATTAAAAGAAACATTCAATGTAGAAGCAGCCACTGGCAATGTTTTATGTGGAGAGTTAACCGCATCGAAATTTGTCAAGACCAACGGCACTACATTCCAAGTTTTGATGGCAGACGGAAGCGTGAGAACTTTGAATGCAGCCAACGGCATTTGTGGACTTGATGCCAACGGAAGAATCCCGCTCGCACAACTTGGCAACCTCGATACATCTTTGTTCAAGTTGGTAACCAGCCTTCCTTCATCGGGCGAGAGTAACAAGATATACATCGTTAAGGACGGAAGCGATGCCAACGATGTGTATCAAGAGTATTACTATACCAATGGTGCGTGGGAAAAAATCGGTACTCACACCGTGAAGGTCGATTTAACGCCTTATGCCAAGACGGCAGACGTAAATGTAGCTCTATCAAAGAAGGTTGACGTGGTAAGCGGAAAGGGACTTTCTACCCACGACTTCACTTCAGCATACAAGTCCAAGCTTGATGGTATATCTTCAGGAGCTACAGCAGACTCTGCAATAACTACAGCAGAGATAGATGCATTATTTGCTTAATAATAATTTTAAAAATTAATTAATATGAAGTTTTTAGATTTAAATGGATTAAAACATTTACTTAAATTTATGGATAGGACTGTAAGTGTTGTTTCTGGTAACTTTCAAATTAATTCTCAAGGTAGACGTGATATTCCGTTTATTACAAATCATCAGATTATTAGTAATAATAGATCAGGTAATATCAATGTATTTAATTGGTTTAAGGGTGCATCAGAAGGAGGTATCTTGGAGATAGTCTCCACAGGTTCTCTAGGTGGGAGCCTATATGGTATTGATGATATGAATACATCTATAATGTATAAAATGGAGGTAGTAAAACCTAATCCTCCAATATTAGATAAATGTGATAGCTTAACCCTATCGTATAATACTTATGCACGCCTAATTAAATTAGATGGAAAGCTAATAGTTGCAGATTTTATTAAAAACCAATAAAATTGTATAAATAAAATAAATTATTATGAGAAATAAAACAGGTAGAGCAAAACCAGTAACTCCTAAAGCAGGAGTTACTAAAACCTCAAGAAGATATGCTTGTGGTGGTAAACTTGAACTCTAAGTCGCTGACTTTAGAAATTTAAAAGTAAGACAATATGAAGAAGAATAAGAAACAATTACATGAAGCACTTGCTGTGCTTCTTACTAAATTATCATCGGCAAGGGACAATCCCTTGCTGATGGATAACTACGCAGTGAAAGCCTTGCGCACGGTTCTTTTGGATTTCAAGGAATCGGGCGAGCTTCACGAAGCATACAAGGAGCAGATACAATCCACGCTGGAGAGTGACAACCCCTGGGTAGCTATGATGATGAAGTCAATTGGCGCAGATCCTTCTATAAAGAAGAGCATGACCGACGAAGCCATTGATGGAATGATTGATTCTATGTTGGGCAACGATTAAAACATTTTATTATGAATGACAAGGAGAAAGAACTATGGCGAGTTATAGACAACGTAATCAAGTGTTGTGCCATCGAACTGCCGAACGGAGAGTTGAGCATTACGAGAGAAGACGTTCTCGGCAAGTCGAGAGCCGAAAACCTCGTAATGACACGATGTATGGTCGTTGAACAGATGATACACGCAGGGTTCAGCATTACGACCACTGCGACCGTTCTGAACCGCACCGTTCCAGCAGTGAGACATCTGTGCAAGATGGCGTACACCTATATCAGCACTTCTCGAGTTTATCGACTTGCCACGGCACAAGCGACCCTTCTTAACAAGGACGTTGAGCCGATTTGCATTTAAGAAACAAAAAGAAAATAACCAAAAGCGTTCTTTGACAATAATTCGATAAATACCCCTGCACTAACTTTTTGGAGCGAGCCGAAAATCAGAGTAACTTTGCAGCGGATTCCAATATTTGGTTTCCGTAACGTAATTAACTCAAAATTTTATGGCAGACACAATCGAAAAAGTCTATTGCACTGGGGACGGTGGCAATGACAACCTAGCAGCAGCGTTGCTCGCTAGAGGTAGAGACAATGATCCAGCGACTATGCTGGCAGCAATGAACGGTGGTATGGGTGGAGGTTGGAACAACCCATTCGCCTACATGATGATGTTGGGAATGTTCAGATTCATGTACGGTGATGGCTGGAACGGACAGAACGGCAACGTTCAGCGTTCCGAAATTCAGTCTCAGATTGACAGCCTTCGCACTCAGATGAGCGACAACCACAACAGCGACTTGTTGATGGGAGCAATCCAGGGCAACAACCAGGACTTGAAGACCTTGGCGGCTAACTTGAACTGCGACTTCAACGCATTGCAGTCTTCTGTTTGCGGCATTCAGGCAGGCATCCAGCAGATAAGCGGACAAGTTGGTTATTCGGCAGAGCGAGTAATCAATGCTATCTCGCAGGGTAACTTGCAGATGATTATGGCACTGAAGGACTGCTGCTGCCAGACCCAGCAGAACATCATCAAGATGGGCTACGACAACCAGCTGGGGCAGAAAAACATCGAGAACTCAATGCAGCGAGGGTTCGATTTCAACAACCGCAGCATAGAGCGAGGATTCTCTGCACTAGGCTATCAGATGCAGCAGGACAAGTGCGACATCATCCGCTCGAACCAAGACAACACCCAGCGAGTTATCGATGTACTGAACAATCACTGGCAGCAGGATTTGCAGCAGCGGTACAACGATGCACGCCTGGAGTTGAGCCAGCAGCGACAGAACGCTGAACTTATTGCAGCGTTGAAGACCACCACAACCACCACTGGAGCGTAGGAGGTCTTAACAAAATCTATCAAGGGGCAACTCGCTGTTCTATCAGTGAGACCCCTTTTTGTCTATTTATCGAATTATCTAAAAAGAGCGCATTATGGAATTTAAGAATATACAGAGAAATCACCCGGTCTATCTGCTAGACAAGCAGACGGTGGAAGTTAAGGAAGGCAAGGTCGTAGACAACCAGCCGCACATCAACACTGGCATCGCAACCATTTCCAGCAGCGGACAGCCCATGAGAGACGTGACAATCGAGGTGGAGGGAAAGCAGACAATCTACACTATCCCCGAACACCTCGGAGTTACCTTTGCAGGCGAAACCGTACTGGCAACCGACAAGGCAGACCTTCTGCCCGAAGTCGGGAAATTGGTAAATGAAGCCGATGAGATAATCAAGGCATACGAGCCAAGCAAGGAGCGGAAAGCCAAGGGCGAAGAACTTCTTGCAGCTTTGAACCCGGCAATCAAGGAGAAGCAGGAAACCGAAAAGCGTTTCAAGGCACTTGAGGGCGATATAAGCGGCATTCGTGGCATGGTTAAACAGTTACTCGACAAACTAGGATAGGAGGGCGCACAATGAAGAAAATAATCGTTATGCGCCATTCTTGCGACAGCGAGGAAGAGCGACACCAGCACCAAGAGAGCGACATCATCCACGGCTTGCCATACGAGAAGGCAGCAAAGGCACTCATGGGAGCCAGTGGGTACGTGGCATACGTTGCCAAGCACGGCTACCACTTCACGAAGCAGCTAGCAATCAAGGCAAGCGAGCAGATGAAGAACGTAGACGGAACGAGCCACCGTTGGACGGTAGACGAAATCCGGCTTGCGACAAACAACGAGATAATCTCAAAGGGCACGACCCTCGGGGATATTCTCTATTTGGCTAATATGGCTTATGCGGACTTCTACCCGAAGGTAATCAAGACCGAGAGCGACTGCGTACAGTATGCTATTGCCGTAGCCAGTGATCCGGACGGATACGAGGGTATGGCATTCTGCAGGTGGACAGCAGACATCATCGGGAAGGGCGTTACCATCGACTGGGAGAAATTGGAATAACCAAAAAAAATAAATTGATATGAGCGAAGTATTTCACGATTTTCAGGTGCACCACCTTTATTTGTGCGCCCTAGTAATTTTTATCTGTTTCGCTACAATTCTGATAGCGATGACAATTGACCTGATAGCAGGCATTCAGAAGGCGAAGGAACTGCATGTTGCAAGAACGTCAACCGGATTGAAGAAGACGTGCGACAAGGCGAAGAAGTATTTCCCGACATTCGGTATTGCTTCGCTTATGGACGTGGCTACATGTATTATCTCCCCCTTCCCTATGTTCGCTATCGCATGGACGGTGTATCTGCTTATGTGCGAGTTTAAGAGCATCCGGGAGAAGGCATACGAGAAGGCAGAGATACGCAAGCAAGACCGCACGATGCAGGTAATCCTCGAGAACAAGGACGAAATTGCGAAGGCGGTTGTCGAGATAATGAAGGAAGAGCGGAAGAAAGGAGGAGATAATGAGGATAACTAGAGCGCAACTTATAAAGGTAATGCCGAATGCAGGCAGCAGGGCAGACACCTACCTTCCAATCATCAACGGATGGGCAGAGCATTTCCACATCAATACCCCACTAAGGATGGCGCACTATCTCGCACAGATTGCCCACGAAAGCGGAGAGTTGAGATACACCAAGGAACTGGCAAGCGGCAGAGCCTACGAGGGCAGGAAAGACCTAGGCAACACCCAGCAGGGCGATGGCGTGAAGTACAAGGGCAGGGGATTGATACAGATTACCGGGCGAGCCAACTACCGGAAATATGCCAATTATTGCGGCTTCGATGTTGTGGGCAGTCCCGAACTCCTGGAGCGTTCTCTGGGAGCGACAAAATCCTCGATGTGGGTATTCGACACCTTCGGCTGCAATGAGTTGGCAGACCAAGACAACTTGAAGGCTATCCGCAGGAAGATAAACGGAGGCTATAATGGACTGGCATCCTGCGAGAAGTATTTGAAGCGAGCCAAGGAAGCCTTGGAAATCAAGGTGCTTGCGTAATAAACATATCAATCTAAAGTTTATAAAGTATGGAAAATTCAAGAAAAGGGCGAAATTTGCGTTCTGTGGCGTTATTTCTCGCCATGCTTATAATTACCCCACTTTTGATTTTTGGCTGTTCCTGCGCCAAAACAGCCGCAAATAACACGGTTTATCACGACAGCACACACACCAGTGCAAGACGTGACAGCGTGAACCAGCGACAGATCCACTGGCAGGACACCCGGCAGCACGACAGCGTATTCAAGCAGGACAGCGTGCTGGTGTACATCAAGGGAGACACTGTAATAAAGGAGCGGTGGCACAATCTTACGACCACCAGATGGAAAACGACAACAAAGACCGACACCATCGTGGGCGATACATACGTTTTCGTGACCGACACCGTAAAGGTCAAGTATTACGTAAACCGATACAAGACAAAGGAGGTAGAGAAGCCAGTGAGCACATGGCACAAGATAAGATTATTCATTGGCGATTGCGTATTGCTATTCCTGGCACTCATTGCCGTTAACTGGATAAAGGAGCGCATCAAGAAGAGAGTTCAGTAGGTTCAATCATAATATCAATTTCAAGAAGGGCAGGAAGCGCAGGAGAGCGTTTTTCTGCCCATTTTTGTACGAAGAACACTTTTCATTGAGAGAAAAGGGGTAGGGGATATGAGAGTTAGATTATATTTATTCTAGCTAATGCGTGCAGGTTATTATTATATAGAGCGTGGAAAACTACCCTAGAACTACCCTGACTACCCTAGAACGACCGAAAACGTACCGAAAATAGCCGTGCTTACGACATAAACAGCCAATAAAAGTTAAAATATTAATATCTTTCGGGAAAAGTTTTGGTAGAACGGAAAAATATTAATATCTTTGCAGCGTGTTTAGAAGATAAGCACAATAAACATTCAGTAACTAAGCCCTACGCAACACGGTTAAGCGAGAAGAAAATGAAAAAGTCAAATTCAAACATTTTAGAGTTCACAACAAAGTTTATCAACTCAAACTTCCGTATTAAGGTCTTCGGACGCACAGAGGATGGCAAGAAGATAAACACACTCGTAGGAGTAAGCGGAATCTTGAAGCTCATCGGAGCAGAACTCTTCAATAAGTTTATCAAGCGAGCATTGAAGGCTGGTATGGACGCTTGCCGCTGCGCACTCAGAAGAGGATTGGTTGTAACATTGTATGCTAAGTAATCAAGGGAGGACAGAGAAATGAGCGACTGGAAAGTATGGAGAGTTATCGAGTTCTACGGAAGTTATACCGTAGCACTCGTAAAACCCGAAATCAACGGAAGAGACAAGGTTGTTGAGCACTCAAACAAGTGGTTCGGATTTTCAGAAATAAAAGAAGCCGATAAGCTTGCAGCCCAACTTAACGAGCGAGACGGATTAAAAGAGCTTTACGATTAAAGATAGGAGATAAAAGCATGGCAAGAAAAATGTATCACGTCAAGAGACAGTTCCAGGGAGAAGAGCCAGAGGTTCTCAGTTCATCAACACGCAAGTATGATGCTGAGAAATATTTGAATCGATTGTTCAAGCATTATAAGAAATGCGAGGGAACGACAGTATACTGGGTAAGAGAAGGATATTTCAAGGTTGAAAAAGTGATTCTCGGAATCTTCACTACAGAGTATTGGATAGAAAAGTATTAATCAGCAGGGCGCAAGCCCTGCACAATATATCAAGATATGAAGAAAATTAAAACAATACCAGCGAAAGCGGTGGTTGAAGTTAAGACAGAGTTCGGTAAGTATTGCCTTTGGGAAATTAAGGGGCTAAAAGAAGGCGTGGTTCTAGAGGGGAGATACAATCCGACCACCAAGGCTTTCGATTTTTCCTTCAATGGTCAAGAAGCTATGTTGTGGATTGGTCAGAACGGAAGGCTTGTCAGTCTTGGAGAAGGGCAGGAGCATAAATACATGATGCTTGGTCGTATGCTGTCCGATTGCAAGTACTTCCTTCGCAACCCATACGAGCGACACCTCTATTTCCCGAGCATCGCCCGGCATTGCAAGGAAATGCGCCAGTACTGGCTGGAATTGAATATCAAGCCGGAGTGGTTATCTTATAAGCAGATTGGCAGGCTTGAGCACAAGATGAACAGAATGAAAACGAAGTTAGATAGGCAATTTAAAAAAGACAGAAGACAATGACAGAACAAGAGTACAGAAAAGCCCTGCACGGAATCAGGGTGAAGGCAGAGAAGGAAAGAGTAATGCTGGCAAGGAAATTTGCCACGGAGCACAGCCCAGTTAAGGTTGGCGATTATATCAGCGACAACTGCGATACGATAAGGGTTAAAGATTGGATTATTTCACATAGAGGCTACGAATATAACTCCTTGCCTTGCCTGGTATATAAAGGCAAGACCTGCAAGAAGGATGGCACTCCACGCAAGTACTCGAAGACGTGCAGGATCGAGCAGCGCAACCTTTTGCGAGTAAATGGAGAACCAGTAAAAAATCACGGATATGGAGAATAATAAAAGAAACATCAAGAGAACGAAGAAGGGTGCAGGCGCAACGGTCAAGCTGGTTGGCATACAGATAGACAACGACCTGCTGCCTTTCCTCAACGCATTGCCCAACAAGTCACGATTTATCAATGATTTGTTGAGGAAGAAATTTTTTGGCAAATAATTTGGTGGTTTCAAAGGAAAAGCGTACCTTTGCATCACTGAATGTTTAAAGTGGTCTCCACTTATTACCCCAGCGATTCGACTTTTTCACCGCTGGGGTATTTTTGTGCTCTTTTCCCGATTTACCCCGAAATTTGCGTTCTGTGGCGTTTACGTGGTAAGCACGTAAAACTATCCCCAAAAACAATTTGAGCCGTTTCTGCGGCAAATTCGCAAGAAATAAGGCTATTTTTTGTTGTATAGCACGTAATCAATAACCCTGCGGTTTGCTTCATCTACTCTCGATAGGTCTGCATTGATGTAGGTATCAGTTACCCGGACACCGAACGAGTGACCCAGCGCAAGCGACACCACGTCCTTTTGTATACCAATGTTGAAGGCTATAGATGCCCACGTATGGCGAGCGTAGTACGTAGTGAGCCCTGGGCGCACCTTTGCGAGTTTCTTATTAATCATGACCGTTGCAACATCAACGTTCCTGAAATGCTCCGAGAAACGAAGCAGCTTCTTTTCCCCTTTGTATTTCTCGATGATTCGGAGAGCTTCGGGATGAAGGAGTATGGAGTAATGCCTACCAGTTTTCGCCCGGTCGTATTCCAGTCTACCACGGACGATATTCTCCTTTGTCAAGGCGAACAAGTCACTAACATTGATACCAATCAGCAGGAACATCAGCAGGAACATGTCGACCAGTTCATCACCACCAGCTTCGAAGATAGAGCGGATTTCCTCAACCGACAAATTTCGCTTTTTCGTTGTCTCAAGCCGCATACTGTACCTTCGGAAAGGGTAGTTTTTCGTCTGCTCATTATCTATCGCAAGGTTGAAGACAGCAGCGACACAGAGCATCCTGCTGGTTCTGGTATTCCTAGACAAGCCCTCCTTTGCCATGAACGCATCGAAGTCTTCAAGCCAAGAGCGGTTAATCTCATCGTATGTAAGCAGAGCCGCTTTTTCCTTCCCAAGGAAAGCTTCAATCTTTGCCCAAGTATATTTATATCTGTTTATCGTGTTCTTTTTCAGATTCCTGCCCTCGTAGGCAATGAAGCCATCACGAAGCAGGGCGACTTTCTCCCTTGCAGGCTCTGCTTCAAGCATGATTAAGTCCCGGAGTTCCCTAGCCGTAATGTCACCACGGTATGTTTCCCTGCATTGCGCCTTCATCATCATTCTATTATAAAAATTCAGACGGTCAAGCAGGAAGTCGTTGATAGCATCACGATCCGGACGCTTGCGCACCTTGCAAGCCCTTTTATCCCATTCATCCTTCTTGCAGTATTGATTTAGGGATATGAAGGCGGTCCCACCATGGTGGTTGACAGCAAGCCGGATGGAGAACGTACCATCCTGCCTTTTAACCCTTGTATCTAAATATAGTCTAAGTGTTGCCATAATTCAGTGCAGTTTTTGTTCAGTTTATTTTCAGCGTTAAGAGCCGCAATTGTGCAACATGGTGCATGATTGCGGCATTTTCAAGTTATACCAGCATCAGAGAACCCCTTTAAATACTGGGGAAGCCAGTAAAGTTGTACTTAAAATCATTGTCTTTTCCTTTCTTTTTTATGTTATTATCAATGTTATTTATAGCTTAGACGATAAAAGTAGTGAAAAGGTTGCAGAAAATCCAAAAATAATTGTTACTTTTGCATCTGAAATATAAATATTTATAGGTTATATGAACAAGAGATTGATGTTTTCGGCAGCACTCGTGATGACGCTGCTTTCGGCAAACGCTCAGAAAAGGGCGTTTACCATCGAGGATTTGTACAGGGTGAAGGGCGTATCTTCGGTGAGCCTTTCGCCTGATGGTAAGACGGTTTGCTATACCGCCAGTTCTTCTGACCTGAAGAACCAGAAGTCTGGCTCCGATATCTACATCATGAATGCGGATGGCTCTCACGCCAAGGCTCTTACCGAGGATGGAAAGAGCAGTTCTGCCGTGTGGAGCAAGGATGGAAAGAGTATCTTCTTTACTAATTATGAGAAAGGGACGGCTCAGATCTTTCGCATGGATCTGACTACCTGCGAGACGGAACAGGTAACTGATTATGAGTTGGGTATCGGTAGTCCTGTCATCTCTCCGGATGAACGATACATTGCCTTTACCGCAGAAGTATATCCCGACCTGGGAGCTGATGCCAAGGCTAACAAGGCCCGGATGGAGAAAAAGGAGCAGGGACCTGTACAGGCGCATATCGCCGACAAGTTGCTCTACCGTCATTGGACGAGCTATAATGATGGCAGATGCAATCACCTTATCCTTTTCGATACACAGACGAAGACTTACAAGGATCTGACTCCGGGCAATTATTCGCTGATATTCGTGGTTGGGGGTGGAATCACCTATCAATTCTCTCCTGACAGCAAGGAGATCTGTTTTGTATCCAATCATGATGAGCATCAGGAGGCTAGCACCAATGCCGACCTGTGGACGGTATCTGTGAATGGGGGAGAACCGGTCTGCATCACGAAGGAGAACAAGGCTTGGGATGGTACTCCTGCTTATTCGCCTGACGGCAAGTATATCGCTTATCGCTTGCAGCAAGTACCTGGTTATGAGTCTGATCGCTTCCGTCTTGCTATCTACGACCGGGCTGCAAAGAAGTCTACCGTCCTGACAGAGAAGTTTGACAACTGGGTAGATGATTACAAATGGGCTCCCGACAGCAAGAGTATCTTCTTCCTCTGTCAGGTACAGGGCGCTGAGCCGCTCTACAAGCTCGATATAGCCAGAAAAACCATCTCGCCGGTATTGACGGGCAAGGCCATCTCGGAGTTTGATTTCGACAATAAGGGTATGGTATATTATACCTATAGCACGACAGGCAAGCCATCGGCTCTCTATCGCCAGCAGATGAAAAAGTGGAATGGAACTCCTGTAGCAAGCGGCAAGGAACAGCAGATTACCTTCCTCAACCAGAAGTTGGAGGATGAAGTGGATATCCGTCCATCTGAGAGTATCTGGGTAGATGGCGCTGGTGGCGACAAGGTACAGGTATTCATCGTGAAGCCACACAACTTTGATGCCAGCAAGAAATATCCGCTTATCATCAATGTGCATGGCGGACCACAGATGCAATGGATGAATTCCTTCCGTGGCGACTGGCAGGTTTATCCTGCTGCCGGTTATGTGGTGGCTTATCCTAATCCTCACGGTTCTACGGGATATGGTCAGGCCTTTACCCGTGCCATTTCCGGTGATTGGGGCGGAAAGGTATTTGAGGATGTAATGAAGGTTACCGATAAGCTGGCAACTCTGGAATATGTTGACTCCACGAGGATGGGAGCGATGGGATGGTCGTATGGCGGTTACATGATGAACTGGCTGCAGGGACATACCAAGCGATTCAAGTGTCTGGCTTCCATGATGGGCGTATATGACTTGCGCTCTATGTGGGGCAGTACTGAGGAAGTATGGTTTCCTAACTTTGAGTTAGAGGGACAGCCTTATAATTCCGATCTCTACAAGAAGTGGTCACCATCCTCATACATCAAGAACTTCTCAACACCAACCCTCGTGATGACGGGCGAGCTGGACTATCGTGTACCGTATACCCAGAGTTTGCAGTATTTCACAGCTTTGCAGACCCTAAACATTCCTTCGCGACTGATAGTCTTGAAGTATGATGGTCACTGGCCAAGCAACCTGAAGTCGATGCCGCTCTATTACAACGCGCACCTCGACTGGTTCCATCGTTATCTCGGCGGTGCTCCTGCACCTTGGGATACAGAGAAGATGGTGAATAATGAGATAGAGTACTAAAATGCCCTATATATAATAAGGTGTAGAAAAACAAAATAAAAAAGCTCCATTCGCAAACTGATACGAATGGAGCTTTTTTCTGATAATTAAAAACTTACTTTGTTTCCTGTTCTTCCTGCATATCCAGATACTGGTTGTCCTTGTCGTAGAATTCGTACTGGAGGAATGCCAGTTTCTGTGAAGGAATCACATTGAAGCCGAAACCATACTTAAACTGCCATCTGCGCTTCAGGGAAATGAAGCCCTTGTTGATGAAGGCAGCCACGTAAGGATTCACATACAAAGTGAATTTCTTGACGCCGATCTTGTTGACTAGGCGGTCGATTTTTCTTTCCAACTGGTCGGTAAAGAGGATGCTAGACTTAATCTTGCCCGTACCGAAACAGGTAGGGCAGGTTTCATCTACATTCACATCCATAGCCGGACGTACACGCTGGCGTGTAATCTGCATCAGTCCGAACTTGCTCAATGGCAGGATGTTGTGCTTGGCACGGTCCTTCTGCATGTTCTTGCACATGCGCTCATAGAGCAGCTGTCGGTCTTCGGCAAGATTCATGTCGATGAAGTCGACAACAATGATACCTCCCATATCTCGGAGGCGCAATTGTCTTGCCAACTCATCAGCAGCGCCGAGGTTAACATCCAGTGCATTTGCTTCCTGACCTTTCTCACGAGTTCTGTTACCACTGTTTACATCGACAACGTGCAAGGCCTCGGTGTGCTCGATGATGAGATAAGCACCGTGCTTGTAGTTAACAACACGACCAAAGCCAGCTTTAATCTGCTTGGTAATGCTGAAATTGTCGAAGATAGGCACCTTGCCGGTGTAGAGCTTAACTATGCCCGCCTTTTCAGGGGCTATTAGAGAAACATAGTTCTTCACCTCGTTCATCACATCTTCGTTGTTCACGTAGATGTTCTCGTAAGATGGGTTAAACAAGTCACGCAAGAGAGCAACGGCTCTTCCGGTCTCCTCGAATGCAAGTTGCGGGCGCTGCTGGGTCTTCTGTACCTTGGCGATAGCATCCTCCCATCGCTTCACCAGGACTTTCAGCTCAGCATCGAGCTCAGCGACCTTCTTACCCTCAGCCACAGTGCGGACGATAACGCCGCAATTCTTTGGTTTGATGCTGTGAATGAGTTGTTTGAGTCGGGAGCGTTCTTCACCGCTTTTAATTTTCGACGAGACAGAAACTTTATCACCGAATGGCATGAGTACCAGGTATCGGCCCGCGAATGAGATTTCGCCTGTGAGTCGAGGTCCCTTGGTAGAGATTGGTTCCTTTACGATTTGTACCAGCACTTCCTGTCCTGCTTTGAGTACATTCTGTATGCTGCCGTCCTTTTCCAATTCAGGCATTTTGCTGGCTTTAGAGAATGGGAAAAGTTTCTTTCTGTCGCTCTGTACTTGTTTAA